>ENA-OQKY01000168-OQKY01000168.1-human-gut-metagenome-genome-assembly--contig:-NODE-168-length-84882-cov-9.432895_pt1 | contig 84882 bp, 77 predicted proteins | sample MGYA00242652_ERZ504805 | MGnify/ENA primary metagenome ERZ504805 (study PRJEB26092, sample SAMD00036400) | human gut metagenome | host: Homo sapiens | study: EMG produced TPA metagenomics assembly of... | reverse complement strand
TGCCGGCCGGAAGCCAGGAGGCCAATGTGCTGCGCACCTATGTGGAAACCCTGCTGGACCTGCCCTGGAAGAAGATGTCCAAGGACAATGACGACATCAAACACGCCGAGAAGATACTCAACGAGGATCACTACGGGCTGGAGCAGGTAAAGGAGAGGATCCTGGAATACCTGGCTGTCCGCGCCCTGACGAAGAAGGGCACAAGCCCTATCATCTGTCTGGTGGGACCTCCCGGAACCGGCAAAACATCCATTGCCCGGTCCGTGGCCAGGGCTTTGAATAAGAAATACGTGCGCATCAGCCTGGGAGGTGTCCGGGACGAGGCGGAAATCAGAGGCCATAGGAAAACCTACGTGGGCGCCATGCCGGGCCGTATCGTGGAAGGCATGCGTCAGGCCAGCGTGTGCAATCCCCTGATGCTTCTGGACGAGATTGACAAGGTCAGCAGCGACTACAAAGGCGATACCTCCTCCGCGCTTTTGGAGGTGCTGGACGGGGAACAGAATGTGAAATTCAGGGACCACTATGTGGAACTGCCCATTGACCTGTCCCAGGTCCTGTTTATCGCAACGGCCAACACCACCCAGACCATACCGGGGCCTTTACTGGACCGCATGGAGCTGATTGAGGTCAACAGCTATACGGAAAATGAAAAGTTCCACATAGCCAGAGACTACCTGGTGACAAAGCAGATGGAGCGCAACGGCCTTAAGGAGGGACAGATTACATTTTCCGATAAGAGTCTGGAAAAAATTATACACAACTATACCAGGGAAGCAGGCGTCAGGAATCTGGAGCGCCGCATCGGGGATGTGTGCCGCAAGGCTGCCAGACAGTTTCTGGAGGATAAGAAGAAGTCCATCAAGATTACGGAGAGCAATCTGGAGAAATACCTGGGCAAGGAAAAGGTGACCTTTGAGAATGCCAATGAGGAAGATGAAATCGGCATTGTGCGCGGCCTGGCCTGGACCAGTGTGGGAGGGGATACCCTTCAGATAGAAGTCAATGTGATGCCTGGCAAGGGAAGTCTCCTGATGACCGGGCAGCTGGGGGACGTGATGAAGGAATCAGCCCAGACCGCCCTGACCTATGTTCGGTCCGTGTGCCCGGAGTACGGGATTGCCGACGATTATTTTGAGAAGCACGACCTCCACATCCATATCCCGGAGGGAGCGGTGCCGAAGGACGGACCTTCTGCAGGAATTACCATGGCCACAGCCATGCTGTCCGCGGTGACAGGTAAAAGCGTCCAGTCCAAAGTGGCCATGACCGGGGAGATAACCCTGCGGGGGCGGGTCCTGCCCATCGGAGGACTGAAAGAAAAGATACTGGCAGCCAAGATGGCCCATATAGAGAAGGTGCTGGTACCTGACAAGAACCGGCCGGATATGGCTGAGCTGTCCAAGGAAATCACCAGGGGGCTGGACATCGTGTATGTAAAGGCTATGGAGGATGTGGTTTCGGAGGCCTTTGTTTAGAGCGCGGATAGGAATTAGGAGAAACAGATATGATAATAAGAGACGTGAATCTGGAGACAGTATGCGGCGTGACCAGCAAGCTGCCGGAGAATACACTGCCGGAGTTTGCATTTGCAGGCAAGTCCAATGTGGGAAAATCATCCCTCATCAATGCGCTGATGAACCGCAAAGCATATGCAAGGACCTCCTCGCAGCCGGGCAAGACCCAGACCATCAATTTTTACAACATCAACGGGGCATTGTACTACGTGGACCTGCCGGGTTACGGCTATGCCAAGATAGCGGTTGAGGTCAAGGAAAAATGGGGCAAGATGATAGAGCGGTATCTCAGAAATTCCCAGATGCTCAAAATGGTGTTCCTGCTCATTGATATCCGTCATGAACCCTCGGCCAATGACAAGCTGATGTATGAATGGATTATCTTCAACGGATACCATCCGGTCATCATTGCCACCAAGCTGGACAAGATTAACCGCAGCCAGGTGCAGAAGCACGTAAAGATGGTGCGGGAAGGCCTTGGGATGGAAAAGGACGGCATCATTATTCCTTTCTCGGCAGAGACAAAGCAGGGCAGGGACGAGATATGGGACCTGATTGAGGGCAGCCTGTAGGCTGTTTGTATTCCTGTTAAAAAGCGGATTTCATAAAGTGAAGAAAGGCCTGGTTTCCTGGCAGACGGGTATTGCCCGCAGGAAAACAGGCCTTTTTGCTACCGGTAATTCTCCTTTACCAGCTCAATAAAATATCTTCCGTAGGACGGAATATACCGGCCCTTCTGATATACCGCATACAGCGTGGTCACAGTGGCAGGATCTCCTACGGAGAAGCACAGAGGGGGATTGCAAAAGTGTATTTTTCTGACATAGGATTCCGGGGCCAGACAGAGGGCGGTGCCGGAGGCAGCCAGCCGGATGGCGATATCGCTGTTGCGGGTAAACAGGAGGACCTTGGGGGTTAAGCCGGCCTTTTTAAACAGTCCTGCCGATATACGGCCCGTTGTCTGGTCCCGGGTGTGGAGGATGTAGGGCTCATGTTCTGTATGTCTTAAATCCACCCAGGGATAGCGAAAGCCTTCCCTGGCCATGGCTTTTTCCGCCAGGGGATGGCCGGGGGCTGCCACCAGAACGATTTCTTCCTGCCCCAGGTACTCCGCTGTCTGAGCGGGATCCGCGGCCGTGGAATTATAGATGGCAAAGTCCACGTTGGGGGAAAGCATAAGCTGCTTTTCAACAGAATGTGATTCCTCCAGAAGATTAATCTGCACGTCCGGGTAACGGGAATAGAACCGGCCCAGTACATCCGGCAGCAGGCAGGAACCACGCATCAGAGCCACCGCTATGGTCAGCTGTCCCTTTTCCTCGCCTAATAAATCCTCGCATTCTGAATTCCAGTCAGAACATATCTGGCAGATTTTTTCCGCATAGTCCATGTAACGGTTACCGATATGGGTTGGAATCAGGTCATTGCCAATACGGCTGAACAGAGGGGAGCCTAGCTGACGTTCTATGTTCTTCACAGCCTTGCTCAGGGCGGACTGTGTGATGAACAGGGAGTCTGCTGCCTTTGTGATGCTTCCATACCTGCGTATGGCCAGCATATACCGGATTTCCTTTGAGATCATGTATGTACCTCCAATGAAAATAATTCATGACTTAGATGATTATTATGACTTTGACACCTACCTATGCACATTGTATAATAAAAATAATATACAATCAAGGGTTTCATCAATATTGCTGAATGGAGGCGCCATGGAAACAGAGAGAGCGGATTTTCTCGTAAGAGGAGCAAAGGTTTACAACAGCTATTTTAAAAAGTTTGTGCCGGCGGATGTGTCTGTGTCAGGAGGGAAATTCTTATACATAGATTCCCGCAGGTCCGGCGCGGTGGAGGCTGATGAGACAGTGGATGCAGAGGGCCGTTATATGGTGCCGGGGCTGATTGACATTCATATGCACATCGAAAGCTCCATGCTGACGCCGGGTGCATTTTGCAGACGGCTGGCAGAGTGCGGCGTTACCACCATTGTGTCGGAGCCTCATGAGATGGCCAATGTGAACGGAATGCAGGGCGTGCTGGATATGATAAGGGCAGGGGAAAACAGCCCGGTTGATATCTTTTACGGTATTCCCAGCTGTGTGCCCTCCACCTCCCCTGAGCTGGAGACCACCGGAGGCATCATAACCTGTGAGGAGATGGAAGGCCTGAAGGAAAATCCCTGGGTGGCCTGTGTGGGAGAGGTTATGAATTACCGTACCATTATCCGGGAAAACCAGCTGGAAATTACCCGGTTCCTCAAACAACTTCGTGAAAAGGACCGGATTTTTCCCATTGAGGGCCATTGCCCTGCACTGCTGGACCTGGATTTGGCCAAGTTTTTGTACTTGGGCATCAATGGAGACCATACGGAGCACAGCTTGGAAGAGCTGGAACAGAGGTTTGCCAACGGCATGTTTATGGAAATCCAGGAAAAGATGCTGCGCAGGGAGGTCCTGGACTACATCAGGGAGCATGGGCTGGAGGAACATTTCTGTTTTGTGACAGATGATGTGATGGCTGACACCCTGTGTATCCAGGGCCATCTGGACGCCCTGGTCCGCAGGGCCATGGAACTGGGGATGCCGGCAGAGCAGGCAGTTTATAACGCCTCCTTTACCCCGGCAAGGCGGATGAACCTTTTGGACCGGGGAGCAATTGCTCCGGGAAAAATAGCCGACTTCCTGCTGCTCCGTGATTTGGATACGTTTGCTGTCTCTGCCACCTATAAAAATGGGAAATGTATTTGGCGCAGGGGACAGGACGGAGCAGGGCAGGCCAGCAGGGGACAGGATATACGCTTTCCGGAGCCTTATTACCACAGTATCCATCTGGAATTCCAGGAGCAGAGCCGGTTTGAGGTTCCCATGGAATCGGATTCCGGCACGGTTATGGTCCGTGTCATGGAAATTAAGGACGGGTCAACCAAGACAAAGGAAATCATCATGGAGATGCCTGTGAGGGACGGCTTCCTTAAATGGGAAGGGTCGGGCTGCCTGCTGGCCGCTGTGTTTGAGCGGTATGGAAAGGGCCAGGCAGTGGGATACGGATTGGTAACCGGCGACTGTCATAAGCGGGGAGCCGTGGCCACCAGCTACGCACATGACTGCCATAATATTCTGGTGGCAGGAGCAAATCCTGCGGATATGAAGCTTGCTCTCAATCGCGTCATTGAGATGCAGGGCGGCATGGTTGCGGCGGACGGGGGAAGGATACAGGCAGAACTGCCCCTTCCTGTGGGCGGCATCCTGTCGGACCGGCCTGCGAAAGAAGTGGGGGTCGGCCTTGCCAGGGTCCGTGAGGCCATGACAGGCCTGGGTTACAGGCATTACAACCCCATTATGTCGTTCTGCACGCTGACGCTGCCCGCCAGTCCGGCCCTGAAGCTGACGGATAAGGGACTGATAGATGTAAAAGCCTGCAAAATTGTGCCGTTAAAGGTAGAAGGACAGAGAACACAACCGTAATAACTGCACCGGAGAAAATCAAGAGGAGGATTAATCATGTCAAAGGAAACTGAAGGTACAGCCAAAAGAGGAGCTTCCAATACCTGGATTGACAGGCAATTCCATCTGGCAGAGCATGGGACCACGGTAAGGACAGAGATTCTGGCCGGTATCACCACATTTGTGACCATGGCATATGTGCTGGGGACTGTCCCTAATATCATGGCAAACGCGGGGCTGGACAGAGGCGTTATGCTCACATCCATGATTTTACTGATTATTGTTACCACAGTGGCCATGGCCCTGGTGACAAACCGCCCCTTTGCACTGGCGCCCGGGCTGGGCAGCGTGGCAATCGTGTCGGGAATGATTGCTAACAGCGGGATTTCACCTGAAATCACGGCCGGCGTCATATTCTGGAGCGGCGTTATTTTTATTGTGATATCCTATATCGGTCTCAGGGATGCGGTGGTAAATGCCATTCCCGCCAGCCTTAAGCATGCGGTCAGCTCGGGCGTGGGTCTGTTCATCGCGCTGCTTGGATGTAAGAACGCAGGGCTGATTATTGCCCTGGAAGGCAAAAATAACCTGGCCTTCGGCGACCTGAGTTCTCCCTCCGTGCTGTTGGCCCTGATTGGATTTCTGCTGATACTCATCACCAAGCAGATGCGGGTGCCGGGATATATGATTTTTTCCATTCTGATTACCACGCTGGTCGGGATTCCCATGGGGCTTACCAGGATGCCTGAAGCGTTTTTCATGGCGCCCAGCTCTCCCTTTGGCCAGTTTATGAAGATTGATTTTCTGGGAGCCCTGCAGTTTGCCTATCTGCCCTTTCTGATTGCCATGTTTGTACCGGATTTCTTCTCCACCTTTGGCACGGCCCTGGGTGTGGGCGCAAAGGCCGGATTTCTGGATGAGGACGGCAACCTGCCCGGTATAGACAAGGTGTTCAAGGTGGATGCCGTGGCAACCGCTCTGGGCAGCCTGTTCTGCATGCCGTGTATGACCACCTATCTGGAATCCTCCTCCGGCGTGGAGGCAGGAGGGAAGACAGGGCTGACACCTATTTCCACAAGTGTCTGTTTTGCCTTTACCCTGCTGCTGACGCCCTTTGCCCTGATGATTCCGTCGGCTGCAACGGCCCCTGCCCTTATTATCATCGGAGTCGGCATGCTAAGTTCCATGCGAAACATCAACTATGATGATTTTACAGAATCCTTCCCTGCGTTTATCTGTGTTGCTTTTACCATATTTGCAAACAATATTGCCAACGGAATCTGTGTGGCCCTGCCGGTTTACGTGGTGTTGAAGCTGGCTTCGGGCAAGATTAAGGAAATGCCCAAAATCATGTATGTACTGCTGGGAGTATGTGTGCTGTACTTTTACAGTATCATTAAATAGTTTATGTAAGAACGCTTGATTACGCCATTCTGCACGGATGTTTTTTGCAGGTGGCAAGGCTCACCGCCACCAGCAGGATTCCGCAGACAAGAGCGCCGGGAACGGTCTCGCCAAGTCCCCAGGGATTGCCGGCCAGTTTCCAGCCCACACATACCACAAAGCCGCCTGTCATGGCAGATATGATGCCCTGGCTGGTGGCTTTTTTCCAGTACAGGGCCGCCAGGGAGGGCAGGCCTGCCGCCGCCGCGTAGAAGGACCAGGCAAACATGAGCACATTGTAGGCATTTTTGATGTACAGGGCGATGATTAAGGCACCCATGGCCAGTACCACGGACATGACGCGGGACATGAGTATTTCATGCTTTTCCGTCATTTCCGGCATGAAATTTTTTCCCAGGTCATGTACAAAGGTCTGGACCGATACCAGCAGGTAGCTGTCCGCAGTGGACATCATGACTGACAGGATACCAGCTAGAGCCAGTCCTGTAAGGCCGGGGGGCAGGATGCTTACAGCCAGGGCAGGCACCACGGCATCAGAGCTTCCGTAGGAGGCCACCACGTCCGGCAGAATCTGCTGGCCTGCCAGACCCATGAAGAATACCAGGGCAATGGTTACCATGTAAATGGAAGTGCCCCAGAACATGCCCTGGGTGGCTGCCTTTTTGCTCTTGGCAGCAAAGGCCCTCTGCCACATCTCGGCACCGGCCAGGGTAAACACCAGATAGGTGACAATGTCGCCCAGGATGCTGCCGTTGATATGAGGCACCAGGTAGGATTTGTCCAGGTTCTGCCAGAAGGAGGAAAAACCGCCCAGATAACGAATGCTGGAAAAGGGAATCAGGATGTAGACAAAGATAATCAGCATGAAAAACTGGAGCACGTCCGTGTACACCACGCCAAAGAGTCCTGATGCAGCGGTATAGATGATGAAGATGAGAGTGGCCGCCAGGGCGCCGGCTTCATAGCTGATGCCGAATTCATTTCCCAGCATCTTGATGATGGTGGCGGTGGCAGTCACCTGGGCGGCCACTGTGCCCATCATGGTGAATACAATCATGAAAGCCAGGATGCAGCGGGCAGTGCTGTTGAACCTGTAGTTGAAAAGTTCCGGTATGGAGTTGATGTTTCTGGTGAAGCCAACCTCCTGTATGCGTCCGGCGATGGCTGAGAAGATAAACATGCCGATGAGATAGGGGATAGCGGTCATAACCGCCTTAAAGCCCGTGGTATAGGCAATGCCCGCGCGGCCCATCATGGCGCTGCCTCCTATGATGGACGCGCACACAGTGGCAGTCAGCACAAAGGGGCCCAGGGTTCTGCCTGCAACGTAGTAATCGCCTGTATTCTTGATTCGTTTGACGAACCATACGCCCACAAAAAGCATTCCTATCATGTAGAGAACAATGATGACCAGATCCAGGTTGGTAAGTTCATGCATAAATCAGATCTCCTTTCTTTGGGGAGCCGCCCTGGGAGGGGGAGGTGATGCAAAATATCCTTGGATGTATTCAGTTTTAGGTAAAGGAAAAGAACGGACTTAACAAAAGAAACCGTCTGCATGGATGCAGACGGAAAAGTATACGACAATACAGCAAAATGATTTACCAGAATGTCTTTGTCCCTCTTCCGCCTATGAGATTAGCTGCCGGGTTCGGGAAAGAAAGGTTCCCTATCATCCTGGAGCCGCGACAGGCTCAGACGGATGAATACACCCCTAAAAATCGGTTCTCCCACTGCTGCATAGCAGCATTAAGCGACTTGGTGATTATGTTAACATTATCTTAACATTAATATAACACAGAAACAGGAGCGTGTAAAGAAATATCCGGTCAGATTCGGCTCAGATCCTGTCAGATTCAACTCGACATATCCGGCATTTAGCGTATAATAGATACAGGTATGAAATTAAATAAGACAGCCGGCGGCAATGGGATTTTGACGGCCGGGCTGTATCTGGAGGTATTATGTAATGGAAACGGGACCTATACGGGTGGCAATCATGGCAGACACCCATGGAGTGCTCCGGCCGGAGGTGGAAAGGATTCTGGAAACCTGCGATGTAATTGTCCATGCGGGGGACTTTGACAATCAGATGCTGTATCACAAGCTGAATGTGGACCAGCCCCTGTACGCGGTAAGGGGAAATAATGACAGGGGATGGTCGGGGGGCCTTGGACAGGTGAACCGGTTTGAAATCGGAGGGGTCAAATTTATCATGGCCCATGAGAGAGTGGATATCCCCAGCGTGCTTAAGGATATACAGGTGGTCATATTCGGCCATTCCCATATGTATTATCAGCAGGAAATAAGCGGAAGGCTTTGGCTGAATCCGGGAAGCTGCGGTTATAAGCGTTTTACCCTGCCTCTGTCCATGGCTGTGATGACCATTGAGGACGGAACGTATGAGGTGGAGACCGTCTGGCTGGAACACGGGTACGGGACGCCCGGAGCAGCCACCAGCCAGAGGGAAAAGGCCAAAGCCAGCAAGTATGAAAAGCAGCAGAAACGCTATAAGCAGAAGCAGGCAAAGGGGGAAGGCCAGGCGGATAAGGCAAAGGGAGCTGTCAAGGCAGCCAAATATGGGGGACAGCCGGCAGCCAGGCAGGAAACCGTCAAACCTGCCCAAGACCAGGAGAAGGAATATCTGTTCCTTATAGCGAAAATCCTGCGCCTGAGAAAGGCCGGTGAATCCAGAGAATGGGTTATCCGGAACCTGGGGGAGAATTTCAGGCTGGCGGCAACCATATACGATATATGCGAAAAAAAGCCGGACTCAAATGCCCGGCAGATTTTGGAACTGTTATTGGAACAAATCTCTTTTTAGTGGAAACGCTTTCCGGTGGATGGAACACAATGGGACACACACATCCCGGTGGAGGACACGCCATGGGACACACCGGCACAGCAAGTCAGGATAAAAGTGACCGCATGACGTGGGCATAGATTTCCTGGCTTTTTGTTTTCCAGGTATTGCACATGGCTTCGGCCTGCTCCCTGTCAGGGACGGACAAATCCAGACGGATAAGGGTCGTCTTATTCTCGCGGACCTCACAGTGGACAATGTAGTCCTGGTTGGTTCCTTTGTAGAAGTCGGCTGTGGTTCCCACCTCCTCCCGGAGGCGGAATTTATTCTCCTTGAGGTACTGGTCCATGTCCTCTATGATGGCAGAAGATATGTTCTTGCCAAAGAAATTGAGGGTTTCCTCCCCCTCCCTGGTGATGTCATACCGGGTGCTGTTGTGGCTGGCCTCCTTGTGGACCAGGCCGGCGTCTTCCAGCTCATTTAAGGCCTGCTGGAGGGTGAAATAGGTGGTGTATTCATGCTCTGTGAAAAAGTTGGTGAGCTGGGCGTTCGTCAGGGGGAAGTTCACCTGCTTCAACATATAGAGATTCATCAGTTTGTACAAGGTCATAGGTTCAGTAAGCATATTACACACGCTCCATCAGGGTTTTCTTATTATTTTCTAATGTGGTCCTTTACCGCGCTGCTGACAACATCTGCCACCCGCGGGTCAAAGGCTTCGGGAAGTATGTTCTCGTCGCTTAAATCCTTCTCATCCACCAGTCCGGCAATGGCTTCGGCGGCAGCCAGCTTCATCTCCTCGGTGATAGCGGAAGCACGGCCTTCCAGGGCGCCCTTAAAGATTCCGGGGAATACCACTACATTGTTTACCTGGTTGGGGAAGTCGGAACGGCCGGTTCCAACCACACGCGCCCCGGCAGCCTTTGCCAGGTCAGGCATGATTTCCGGTACAGGGTTTGCCATGGCAAAGAGGATGGCGTCCTTATTCATGGATGCAACCATGTCCTGGGTTACGATTCCGGGAGCAGATACGCCCACGAAGATGTCAGCGCCCTTCATGGCATCTGCCAGGGTACCGGTCTTGTGCTCCAGGTTAGTCACGTCCATCATCTTTTCCTGCATCCAGTTAAGGCCTTCTGCGCCTTTGCTTAGGATACCGCTCTTATCACACATGGTGACATGGGAAAATCCGTAGGTCAGAAGCAGCTTTGTGATGGCAATGCCCGCGGAACCGGCGCCGTTTACTACCACGCGGCAATCTTCCTTCTTTTTGCCAGTCAGCCTGAGGGCGTTGATGACGCCGGCCAGGACCACAATGGCGGTGCCGTGCTGATCATCGTGGAACACCGGAATGTCCAGCCTCTCTTTTAATGCCTCCTCTATCTCAAAGCATCTGGGGGCAGAGATGTCCTCCAGGTTGATGCCGCCAAAGGCAGGCGCGATGCGCACAACGGTCTCAATGATTTCCTGGGTGTCCTGGGTATCCAGGCAGATGGGGAAGGCGTTGACGCCGCCGAATTCCTTAAAGAGAACAGCCTTGCCCTCCATGACTGGCATGGCGGCCAGGGGGCCTATATTGCCCAGGCCAAGTACGGCGCTTCCGTCGGAGACAACGGCAATGGTGTTGGATTTGATGGTGTACCGGTAAGCTGCCTCCGGATCTGCGGCTATCACCTTGCAGGGCTCGGCAACGCCTGGGGTATAGGCAAGGGCCAGGTCTTCCCTGGAAGCTACCTTTGCTTTTGATGTGGTTTCAAGTTTTCCCTTCCATTCCTCGTGGAGCAGCAGTGCTTTTTCATTGGTTGTCATAATCCATTCCGTCCTTTTCCTTATATAGTAGAAACACAAAAATGCATTTTTATATATCATAACAATTTTGGGAGTGTTTATCAAGTTCCTTTTGAAAATGGTGCTGTTTGGCAGACCTGTATGTTTGAAATCAGTTGGTCTGGGGGCGACTGCGCGGCGGCAGGAACCGGGGGAGGGGAGGACAAAAGGGAAATGGAAGAACATGGAACCCATGGTTTGAACAAAAGATGTAATTAAAACTTTTAAAACCACCCGAAATGTGATATCATGTTACGTAAGTGTGGACATTTTACACAGAAGGATAAAGATACAGGTGGTACTATGAGGGAACGTATTAACCGTCTGGCCAGGGGAATCATTGACAATGGTTCGCCGGAGCTGGTGCTGGCACCGGAACGGGTGGAGGCTTCGGTTCCTGCGGGTGAGGTCATCCGTGGCGAGATATTGGTGAGCAGCGGCAATAACCTGCATATAAAAGGGCTGGTGTATTCCAGCCATGAAAGGGTCCGGGTGGTGAATAACGCTTTCGGCGGGCTTCGCAACCGGATTATATATGAAGTCAACGTGGGTTTTTCAGAACATGGGGACGAAATCAAGGGATCTTTTTACCTGGTCACCAATGGCGGTGAGAGGGAGATTCCTTATTCTTTGCGCGTACAGGCCGGTGATTCCGGGGAGGTTCTGGGAAACTTAAAGACTCCCAGGGACTTTGGGCTGCTGGCTAAGAAGGACCTGGAAAAGGCGCTGAGAATGTTTGAATATCAGGATTTTACAGAGGCCCCCTTTATGCAGGATTCCCGGGTCCGCACCATCTATGACGGGTTAAAGGGAAGGGCCGGCAGAAGGAATCTGCTGGAGGAATTCCTGGTGGCCCTGCAGGTGAAGGAACCGGTAAAGCTGACGCTGGAGACCGGAACCAGGATTTATGAGAATCTGACCGGAATCGCGGAAGATTATATAGATATAGCGGCAGGAACCTGGGGGTATGTGTCGGCGGACATAACCGTGGATGCCCCCTTTATTGAACCGGGGACCTTCCGGATTACGGACCAGGATTTTGTCCAGGGCCGGTGCAGAGTGGGGTACCGCATTGTTCCCTCCAGACTTCACAGAGGAAGGAATTTTGGGTGCATCCGTGTTAAATCCCTGCGGGAGGAATTCCTTATTTCCGTGGAGGCAGAGGGGTACCATGCAGCCGGAAACGCGGAGCGTGAATCCGGCACGGATCGGTTTATGGACCATGGAAGCTTATATAAATATTTATCCCTGCGACTGGACTATGAGGCAGGGGTTTATGAGCCGGCCCTTCTTCTGAACCAGATGATGAAGGAGACAGAGCATCTCAGGGCTGATTTTCCGGGAGATGAGAGGGCCAAACTGATACAGGCAGAGCTTCTTATATTAAACGGCAGGGAGGACAATGCCTCCCTGGCTTTAGACGACGCCAGAGATCATGTGCTGGCCCACAGGGAAGAGCAGGTGGAATTATACTGCTTTTACCAGTATCTGCGCCTGGAAATCAAGCCCTCCCTCCAGCAGAAAGAATCCCTGGTCCGCTATATACGCAAGCTTTTGTGGGAGGATGGGGAGGTACGGCCCTACCTCTTTCTGATGCTGATGAAGCTGGATGAAACCATGGCCCAGAATCCTCTGGAGCTGTACCGTTCCATGGCATCCCTTTTCAATCAGGGCTGCAACAGCCCGTTCCTCTATGCATCGGCCTGCCGCCTGTTGGAAGCCCACCCGGATTTGTTTGTGCGCCTGGGAGATTTTGAGATACAGGCCCTGTATCTGGGCGTGCAGAAAGGAATTGTCAGCCGTGCAACCGCCCTGAAGGCGGCGGGACTGGCACTGGGGCTTAAGCATTACAGGAAGTTAGTGGAACGTTTATTTGCAAAGCTGTACCAGACATATGAGGAGCAGGCGGTTCTGGAGGCCGTGTGCAGCCTGCTCATCAAAGGGGACTGCAAGGAAAAGGACGCATTTGTCTGGTATGAGAAGGCCCTGGAACAGGGTATAAACCTGACCAGGCTATATGAGTATTTTCTCTATTCCCTGCCGGATGATTACGGACATCTGCTGCCTAAGGAGGTGCTGCTGTATTTCTCCTATGATAAGGATTTGGACAGGCACAGCCGCCAGGTGCTCTACCGGAACATATTGGAATACATGAACCCTTCCGCGGAGCTGTACCAGAATTACACCAGGCATATGGAGCAGTTTGCCATGGAACAGCTGTTCCAGTCCAGAATCAGCCGTTCCCTGGCTGTTATTTATGAACACATGATTTATAAGGATATGATAGACAGCCGGGTGGCCAGGGTTCTTCCGGGCATCCTTAAGTCCTGCCGCATCCGGTGCGGGGATTCCAGGATGAAGTATGTCATTGTCCGCTACGAGGAGCTGGAGGATGAGGAAGCATTTCTGCTGGAAAACCAGACGGCTTATGTGCCTCTGTTTTCCGAGCGCAGCGTCCTCCTGTTCCAGGATGCCTACGGCAACCGGTATCTGGACGTAAAACACTGGAAGGTGTCTGTCATGGACCGTCCGGAGCTGCTGGCCCAGTGCTATGAGGTGTATCCCGACCATCCCATGCTCAAGCTTTCCGAATGCAGGGACATCGTGAACCGCGGGGTGGAGACGGACGATCAGGCAGCGCTGTTAGAGGAGATCGTGACGCAGATGCATCTGAGCCCTGTCTTTGAGGGCAGGCTGATGCAGGCGGTGACGGATTATTATTGCCGGAAGGCCTCTGAGGATAAGGACGGCGACGGTGTGTTTAACTGTGCGTATCTGGTGCAGATTGATAAAAAACATATGGCGGCCAGGCAGAGGCAGCAGATATGCGAGACCCTAATCAGCCAGAATTATATGCGGGAAGCTTATAATATGATTCGGGACTACGGAAGCCAGTATATATCCACACCGCGTCTGATGAAGCTGTGCACCAAGACCATACTGATGAACCTGTTTGACCAGGACGACCTGCTTCTGGGCCTGTCCCACCAGGTGTTCTGCCAGGGGTGCTATGACAGCGTGATCCTGGACTATCTGTGCGAGCATTTTAACGGAACCGTATCCCAGATGTATGAGGTGCTGATTCAGGGCGTCAGGGAGCATGTGGAGACATATGACCTGGAGGAACGGCTGCTGGGGCAGATGCTGTTTACCGGCTGCTGCGACCAGATGGATTCCGTGTTTGAACTGTACATGAAACGCAAGACCACCAAGGAAATGGTGGTGAAGGCGTATTTTACCCAGAAGAGTGTCCAGTACTTCCTGGAAGAAAAGGATATGGACCAAAGGGTGTTTGAATATCTGAAGCAGGCAGTGGGCAATACCTTTGACAAGGACAGGATGCCCACCATCTACCTGCTGGCCCTGACCCGGTATTTTTCCACCCTGGACAAGGTGGAGGCGGGGGATGCGGAACTGTTAAAGACCATGACCTCCCTGCTTTTGGAGGAAGGACTGGTGTTTCCGTATACCAGGGAGCTGTCAAAGCATATTCCGGTGCCCGAGGACATCATGGACAAGGCCATGGTGGAGTACCGGGGAAAGAAGGACGCCCACCCGGAGCTTCAGGTGAGAATTCTGCCGGAGGAAACAGGGTATCACAGCGAGGACATCCGCCGTGTATACCAGGGGATTTTTGTAAAGCAAAAGGTACTCTTTGAGGGAGAAACCATGGAGTACAGGATATATGACTATCTGGACGGACACCGCAGGCTTGCGGCAGAGGGACAGGTGGAGTGCGACCATAAGCTGGAGGGAAAGGAGAACAGCCGTTTTGCCTGCCTGAACGAGATGGGAGCAGCAATCAAAGACAGGGATGACAGCAGGCTTTTAAACGCGATGGAGGATTATCTCAAGAAGTCGGCGGCGCTTGGCAGGCTGTTTCCCATGGAGTAATGGAGGAACTGTCTATGGACGGTCTAGTGATTGGTCTGGATTTAAATGACGACTATACCCAGATATGCTGTTATGATAAAGAAAAGTCGTGGACCATTCCTACGGTCATCTGCCGGAGGAAGGAAGAGGAAGTCTGGCTTTCGGGGGAGGAGGCCTATGCGGCCACCCTGCTGGGAGAGGGAGTTATCGTGGATAAGCTTCTTAAGATGGCGGCCAAGGATGGAACATCCACCATCGGAGGCATCTGCTACGGCGGAGGTACGCTGCTTAAGCTGTTCATAGAGAAGATGGTGGGGTATCCCAGGAAAGAATTCGGTACAGATGAGGTGGCGCAGCTGGTCATCACCCTCCAGAGCGTGGACTGCAGGCTGCTTGACACTCTTATGTACTGTGCTGACTATCTGGAGATACCAAGGGACAGGGTCCATGTAATCAGCCACACAGAGGGCTTTATATACTATGTTCTGAGCCAGAAAAAAGAACTGTGGACCAATCAGGTGGGGCTGTTTGAGCTGTCCGGCGAACGTCTGTGCTATTATGAGATGAAGGTGCAGAGGGGCATGCGGCGCAATATGGTCCAGGCAGAGGCCCAGAACCAGGAGGAGGCCTTTAATCTGGATATCCTGGATTCGCCGTCCGGCAGCCGGCTGGCAGATAAGATACTGACGGCCTGCGGTGAGAAGCTTTTAAACAGAAAGCTGTTTTCCACGGTGTTCCTGACCGGGAAGGGATTTGAGCGCCAGGACTGGGCCGGCGGATTTATGCGGTTAATCTGCAACCGGAGAAAGGTGTTTGTGGAGCCCTGTCTCTTTGCCAGGGGGGCAGCTTTCAAAGGAGCTGATTATACCCATCAGGAGACTTCCTATCCCTATGTATTTATCTGTGAGGGAAGGCTTAAGGCGGAGGTGTCCTTAAAGGTCATGCGCAGGGGGAGGGAGAACCAGCTGGTGGTGGCTTCCTACGGCGACAACTGGTATGAATCCAAAAGCTCCATGGATCTGATCGTGGACGGACAGAAGGAGATTGAGTTTATCATCAGTCCGCTGGACTCCAAGAAGAAAAAGCTGGTCAGGATTCCGCTGGCCGGATTTCCGGAACGCCCTCCAAAGACCACCAGGATAGAGCTTAAGGTGGCATTTACTGATGAAGGGACCATGACAATGTCTATCCGCGACAAGGGATTCGGGGAGCTGTTCCCATCCTCCGGCGCGGTGGTGAAACAAGAGGTGAATTTATGAGCCTGATACTTTGCAGGCAGGAACCTGTGAAACATCCGTATTATATTGACGTGCTGGGAATCCATATCCATTCCTCCCAGGAGCTGTGCTATATCGTATACAACCACCCGGTTCTGGTGATGGATGATTTCCTGGATGACCTGCTGATTGATTTCATCCGTAAGGATTTGGACATGGATTATCTGGCAGGGCGTATGGAGAAGCTGGTGGAAACCGGCACCAGACCAGAGGAGGTTCTGGCCCTTTTCCTGTCGGAATGCGACTATTACAGCGACAAGGAAATACAGAAATTCAAGCAGACCACAGCAGCTCTGCGGGCCCTGCATCCGGCCCAGTATGAAAAGCAGAGGGCGGATTACATGTTTGGGCAGCAGCAGTATGGCAAGGCGGCGGCCAGGTACGGTAAAATTCTGGAATACCCCAGGGACAAGGTGGTGGAAGACCTGTTTCTGGCAAAGGTCTACAACAACCTGGGAGCCTGCTATGCCATGATGTTCCAGTTTCACAAGGCTCTGGGATGCTATGACAAGGCATATGAGCTGGGAAAGGATGATGCACTGTTAAAGCGCATTTATTTTCTCACTGTCTTTGCGCCGGAGCTGGATGTGAAGGACAAGTACCAGTTCGTGTTCACGGATGAGCGCAAGCGAACGTGGAGCGGGGAGATAGATCTGGCCGTGCTGGAGGCAGGACAGGCAGAGGAAGTCAGGGCCCTCAGGGCATTATTTAAAAAGGATCCCATCAAACGGATGAGCGGCGCGGCTGAGATGGTGCGCAGGTGGAAGCAGGAGTACCGGATGATGGTCTGAGTATATATGGCGTGAAACGGTTTGGAGATTAAGAATACGATAATGACGGAGGTATTACATCATGGCGTTTGACATAGCAAAGGAACATCTGAGGAAGGCCGGCCTGGAGGATCGGATTTATGAGTTTGAGGTATCCAGCGCAACAGTGGAGCTGGCAGCCCAGGCAGTGGGGTGTGAGCCGGCCCGCATCGCCAAGACGTTATCTTTTATGGCGGACCAGAAGGCCGTGCTCATAGTGGCGGCAGGGGACGCCAAGGTGGACAACCATAAATATAAGGAGCAGTTTCACACAAAGGCCAAAATGCTGTCGCCGGACGAGGTGACGGAGCTGGTGGGCCACAGTGTGGGAGGTGTGTGCCCCTTTGGAGTGAAGGAAGGGGTGGCGGTGTATCTGGATGAATCCCTTAAACGGTTCGATGTGGTGTACCCGGCCTGCGGCAGCGCCAGCAGCGCAGTGAAGCTTACCATACCTGAGCTGGAGACAGCTTCCGGGTATCTTGGGTGGATTGATGTCTGTAAAGGGTGGGGGGAAGATAGTATATAATTATAGTTTGATTGGAAAGCTGATTCTGGTTATCTGGAATCGGCTTTTTCTTTTATTTCATCCATGGTATACCAGGAGATGCCTCCGGCAATTGATTTTTTACCGTTATATATAATAAAAAACCTGGTTTTGCAAAATAATAGAAAAAAACGGAGGTATCAACGGATATGGCATGTACGGTAGAACAGTTTCTGGATTTTCTGAAAAAAGAAGAAAAGTCGGAAGCGACAATCAGTAAATACGCCTATGAATTGCAGATGTTCCTGCAGTTTTTAGGAAAAAGGGAGATTGGAAAGGAGCTGATGATTCAGTACCGCACCTATCTCAGCAGTAGGTACCGTCCGCAGACGGTCAACGGCAAGCTGTCGGCAGTGAACGCGTTTCTTAAGTTTACAGGGCTGTATGAGTACAGGGTAAAATTCCTGAAGGTCCAGAGAAGGGCCTATCTTGATGAAACGCGGGAACTGACCCAGAAGGAGTATGAACGTCTTATGGAGACAGCCGGAAGGCAGGGAAAATATCAGCTCTATTATCTTATGATGACAATATGCAGCACGGGTATAAGGGTGAGCGAATTAAGGTATGTGACAGTGGAAGCCGTTATGAGAGGAAAGGCGGAAATCTTTATGAAGGGAAAGTACAGAATTGTAATTTTCCCAAAGAACCTGGCAACCCAGTTGAAGGCTTTTGCCAGGAAGAACGGCATACAAAGCGGCAGCTTGTTCTGTACCAGGAGCGGACGTCCCCTGGACAGAAGCAATATCTGCCATGCCATGAAAAAGCTTTGCATAAAGGCAGGCGTTCAAAAGAATAAGGTATTTCCGCATAATTTCCGACACCTGTTTGCCAGAAGTTTTTATGAGGCGGAGAAGAATATAGCCCACCTGGCAGATATATTGGGCCATTCTTCCATTGAAACCACGCGTATATATGTGGCTGCCAGTATAAAAGAGCACGAAAGAATTCTTAATAAACTGAAAATTGGGGTAATCAACAAATTACCACAGAATAAACATTCTGTGGTATACAATTCGCTTGTATTTACTTGCAGGTCTAAAAACTCTATACAGTATATCTAAAAAAACAGTAATAGTCAATATACATATTCATGTTTTTCTTCAAAGCACATAAGCCGGAAACAAAAAACAAGGTTTTCCGGCATCTTTGGGTATCCATATTTCGTTTTCAAATCAAGGCTGCGGATTCAAAAAAGTAAATTTTAATTCATTTTATCAGATAGTACCACAGAATGTTTATTCTGTGGTATCAGGAAAATTGTCTGAACGGGGAATAGCGTAAAGCACAGGTGCAGGGAGGAATGGGACAGTATCCGAATTGAAAACAAAATAAGAGATGATAAAAAAATTAAAGACAGAAGTTGACAGCAAATTACCATATGAAACTGGGGGGGGGTGAAAACCTCCCTGTTTTAGCATGCAGGAGAGGTGTGATGTTGGCAGACAAAGGAGGAACCAAAGGCTGGGTTGATATTCATGCCCATATATTGCCCGGGGTGGATGACGGGGCTTCCGATTGGGAGGAAACAAATGAAATGCTTCGCAGGGCATATGAACAGGGAATCACCCATATCATTGCCACGCCCCATTATGTTTCGGGGCAGGACACCCATAGCCTGAGGGAAATGGTGAAAAAACTGAGGGAGACGGCATTTTCCATATCGGAAAATATGATGGTAGATCTGGGACAGGAAGTACAGTACTTTGAGGAACTGCCGTCCTTCCTGGAACAGGGAAAGGTTCTGACCCTTTCCGGCAGCCGGTATGTGCTGGTGGAGTTCCTGCCGGGAGACGGGTATATGCGGCTGTTCAGGGCTGTCCGCAGTCTGGTTCAGTCATCCTACCTGCCAGTCATCGCCCATGCGGAGCGGTATAACTGCCTTAAGGAGAATGGCAGGACAATGGAGCTGGTCAGGTGCGGCGCATATCTGCAGATGAATGCCGGGAGCCTTGGAGGAGGACTTTTTGACAGACGGGCAGTCTGGTGCAGAAAGGAGATATTGAGGGGAAACATTCATTTTATAGCTACGGATATGCATGGGGTAGTGATACGTCCCCCAGAGCTGGGGGAGGCTGTCAGATGGATGGCGAGGCAGAATAGGAACGGGCAGGACGCCGGGTGGATGGCGAAGCGCCTTCTCCGGCAAAACCAGGAGCATATACTGAGGGACACTGTTTTGTAAATGGTCTGCCTGGAAATTTAAACAAAGGAAATGTGAGAACGATGGAAAAGCGGTACAGAGAAGATGACATGGAGATAGACCTCCTGGAATTGTTGTTTGAATTTAAGAAAAGGGCATGGGTAATCATTCTGGCTGCAGTGTTGGGATGCCTGGGCGCGGGAGCCTACAGCCGCCTGATATTGACGCCTGTATACACATCCACGGCCATGGTGTATGTCCTTTCCAAAGAGACTACCCTGACTTCGCTGGCAGATTTACAGATAGGAAGCCAGCTGACCAAGGATTACAGCGTCATGATTACCAGCAGGCCGGTGCTGGAGCAGGTCATAAAAAATCAGGGGCTGAATATGACTTACGGCCAGTTAAAAGCCAGGATACGTATATCAAATCCGGCAGATACCAGAATACTGAACATGACTGTATCAGATACAGATCCGGTGAGGGCCAAGGCCATTGCAGACGAGGTGGCCAATGCTTCTTCTGACTACATAGGGGATATCATGGAAATGGTACCGCCCAAAATCATTGAACAGGGAGTGGTGCCGGCATCCCCGGCATCTCCCAGCATTAAGAAAAATGCGGCTCTGGGCGGGCTGGCATGTGTTGCTGCTGCCTGCGGCGTCATAACCCTTAAGGTGATTATGAACGACACAATCCGTTCTGAGGAGGATGTGGGAAAATACCTGGGCATGAGCGTTCTGGCATCTGTCCCGGATGACGATGGTATGGCCAAAGAACAGCAGCGGAACCGGAGCAAGAGAAAACTGGACCGTAAAAGGCGCAGGACAGAGAAAAACAGGAAGGGGGAATAGGAATGGACGGAATTTTACATCTGAAAAATACCGGCAGAAAGGATTATTTTTATGAGGAAGCCATCAAGACCCTGCGCACCAATATCCAGTTTTGCGGAAGCGGCCTTAAGACAATCATGTTTACCAGCTCCATGCCTGACGAGGGAAAAAGCGAGACGGCGTTTGCCCTGGCATCCTCCTTTGGAAACATAGGCAAGAAGGTACTGCTGGTGGATGCGGACATCCGCAAGTCCGTCATGGTCAAACGGTATGAAATCAAGGGAAATCCCAACGGCCTGTCCCAGTATCTCAGCGGGCAGAAAAGTCTGGAGGAGATATGCTATAAGACGGACATGGAGAACCTGGATATGGTTCTCTCCGGTCCCTTTTCCCCTAATCCGGCTGAACTGCTGGAGGATGAACTGTTTAAGGCAATGATTGAGAGTGTCAAGGAAACCTATGATTACATTATCATAGACACTCCGCCAATGGCCAATATCATAGACGGAGCCATCATTGCCAGCCAATGCGACGGGGCGGTCATTGTCATTGAAAGCGGAGCAATCAGCTACCGCCTGGTCCAGAAAGTGAGAAGCCAGCTGGAAAAAAGCGGATGCCGCATCCTGGGAGCTGTGCTGAACCGGGTGGGCGGCGGATACGAACACAGCTACTATGAGAAATATTACGGCAGGCGCGGCGGCAAGTATTATGGAAAATATGGTAGGCACTACGGCAGGTATGAGGAGGGAAAAGCGCCGCCTGTCAATGACGTAAGCGGGGCGCGGATAAAGAATGACACAACAGCGCAATCACAGGATACATAGTGGTCATGGAACCAATACCGGTCGTATCACCCATGAGGACCGTAAAAGGGGCAGGTTTTATACCCGCAGGAGATGGCAGCAGGCGGCAGCGGCCCTGGTTTTCATTCTGGCTGCACTGTTCCTTTATAGAACCGGTCAGTTGTATCTGGAAAGAAAGGCATTGTCCCGTGAGGCGCAGCAGTGGCACCGCGTGCAGGCAGGGAACACCCCGGCAGAACCGAACGGGGGAGTGGAATATCAGGGGAAGAGCTACCGGCGCAATACATATATAAAGGCCATCCTGTGCATGGGCATAGACAGGCCGGGAAGTCTGGAGGAGACTATGACGGCAGGTTTTGGAGGACAGGCGGACGGCATATTCCTGGTGGCCCAGGATACGGCCAGGGACCGGATAAGGGTGCTTGTAATTCCCAGGGATACCATGACGGAAATCACGTTGACAGATTTAAGCGGGAACGAGTTGGGCAGCTCAATCCAGCACCTTACATTGGCATATGCATATGGAGATGGAAGAGAAAAGAGCTGCAGGTATATGACTGAGGCGGTAAGCCGTCTGCTGGGGGGGCTGTCCATAGACGGATACATGGCAGTGAGCATGTCCGTCCTGCCTTTGGCCAATGATAAGGTGGGAGGCGTCACCGTCACCATTGAAGAGCCGGAGCTTAAAACAGTAAATCCTGCTTTTGTCCAGGGACAAACCGTTACCCTGCGGGGAGGACAGGCAGAGGAATATGTGCGCTACAGGGATACGGGCAGGGCCCAGAGCGCCCTGGTCCGAATGGAACGCCAGAAAACATATATCAAGGGATTCCTGGATGCAGCCAGGAACAAGTCAAGGCTGGACGACAGCCTTATTCCGGACTTGATGAAAGAGATAGAACCGTACATGGTAACGGACATGACAAAAGACCGGTATCTGGATATGGCCCTGGATTTTTTAGGAGGGAACCAGGATTTTACGGAAACAGATATGGTGACCCTGCCGGGAACAGCTGTGGAGACAGTTATTTACGACGAATATCATCCGGATCAGGAGGAAATCATGGAAATCGTGCTGGATTGGTTCTACAGGCCCCGTGAATGAGGACAGGAGGTAAAGGGGCAGGAGAAGGAATAACAAAAAACTGGATATGAAGCAATTTCCTTTAGTTGGAAAAGAAAGGTGGATATTATGAAAAAAAGAAAAGCAATCATTACGCTGGCAATGGCCCTTACCGTGTCTCAAGCCACATGTATACTTGCAGCCAACAGCCCGGGGACAGGCCCGGTCATTGTGGGAGGCGGAAGCGACGGAAGCAGCCATGACATCGGGGAAAAGGTGGACCAAATAAAGGGTGGAACATCGGCTGGTTCCACGGTTACCAGTTCCGGACAGGGAAACAATGCAGTAGGAATAGCGGTGGGACAGACCGCAGGGGAACATGCGGTGGAGACCAACAGCAGGGGGCAGGCAGTGATAGGTGATACTGCCCTGGAATTTGTACAGGGCGCCAACGCAGCAGTGGCAGGTCTGCCTGAGCCTGTGGTCAACACAATCAACAGCATAAACAGCGGGAAGCCCTTAAGCGAAGCAGTACCCGGACTGGACCTGGCAGGTTATAACGCCCTGGTTGGAACCCATGCAATTATGACAAAGGATGCAGCCACCAACACAGAGAAGACAGGGCAGGTGGAGGTACCTCTCTATGTGCCAAACCTGCTGGACGGCCTGGGAGATGTGGAAGTTCTGTTTTACAACAACATGACAGGAACATGGCAGCTCATCAAACCTACCAGGGTGGATGCAGGGTCCAAAATGCTGTGGTTTAATGCGCCGGGTTCCGGTACGCTGTCTGTTGTATATAAAAAGTAGGGGGCGGATGAATGTCCGGTTAAGATACAGCGAAAGCGCTGATAACAGGGAAGAGTGTGAATGTGAAAAACGCAGAAACCGTAAAAAACAGGGATAGAATTATATTGGATAAATACCTTCCCCGCAGTAAGCGGGTGAGGATGTGCCTGCTCTGGGCCTATGACATGGCGGCAGTATGGATCTGCGCCTGCCTGGCTCTGGGGCTTAGGTTTGATTTGAATTTTAGCAGCATACCAGCATCGTATGTATATGCCTTATGGAAATACGGGCTGCTGCAGATGGCGGTGGTCACCCTTTTATTTTATGGCGGCCGCCTGTACGCCATCATGTGGGGATCCGCCGGAACCCGGGAGATGCTGGAGGTAGTTCTAATCTGTATCATTGCCGCTCTGGCCCAGCCCGCAGGTATATTGATATCCGGGCAGCGGATGCCCAGAAGCTATTATCTCCTGTGGTTTATCCTGATGACAGGTGCAGCCATATGCGGCCGCATCAGCTTTCAGGTACTTCAGAGGACTGTGAACAGAATGAACCGCGCCTGGAAAAAAGACACCACGCCCCAGATAATGGTGGTAGGCGCAGGCCAGGCAGGAACCCTTATTATCCGGGAAATGAAGGCCAGCCAGAAAATCCATGGATTCCCGGCATGTATCGTGGATGACGACAGGGACAAGCAGGGGAGATTCATTGACGGCGTGGTGGTGGCCGGTACAAGGGACGACATACCCGGGCTTGTGAGGAAAAAGAGTATAGACGCCATATATGTGGCTCTGCCCTCAGCGCCGGTGGATGATATTAAAGACATTCTGGGCATATGCCAGAAAACAGGATGCCAGGTTAAGTATCTGCCCGGTGTCTATCAGCTGATGAATGGCGAGGTAAATATATCCAGGCTTAAAGAGGTGGAGATAGAGGACCTGTTGGGAAGGGAACCCGTACAGGTCAACCTGAACGAAATCATGGGCTATGTAAGGGATAAGGTGGTCCTTGTCACGGGAGGGGGAGGTTCCATAGGAAGCGAGCTGTGCAGGCAGCTGGCAGGCCATGGGGTCAGGCAGCTCATTATATTTGACATGTATGAAAACAATGCCTATGAAATCCAGCAGGAGCTGAAACGTAATGTTCCGGATCTGAATCTGGCGGTGCTAATCGGATCCGTCCGCAACACCAACCGCTTAGATTACCTGTTTCGCACATACAGGCCGGATATTGTATACCACGCAGCGGCCCACAAGCATGTGCCTCTGATGGAGGACAGCCCCAACGAAGCCATCAAGAACAATGTACTGGGCACCTATAAGACCGCCAGGGCAGCCATGCAGTACGGCACCGGGCGTTTCATCCTGATATCCACGGATAAGGCGGTGAATCCCACCAACATCATGGGGGCCAGCAAGCGCCTCTGCGAGATGGTCATACAGATGTGCAACCAAAAGAGCGGCACTGAGTTTGTGGCGGTCCGATTTGGGAATGTGCTGGGAAGTAATGGAAGCGTGATTCCCCTGTTTAAGAAACAGATAGAAAACGGGGGGCCTGTGACCGTGACCCACAGGGATATCATACGGTATTTCATGACCATACCCGAGGCGGTAAGCCTGGTGCTGCAGGCCGGCGCCTATGCCATGGGAGGGGAAATATTTGTGCTGAACATGGGAAAACCGGTGCGAATCCTGGACATGGCCGAGAATCTGATCCGGCTGTCCGGTTATGAACCCTACAGGGATATCGACATCCAATTTACAGGGCTGAGGCCGGGAGAAAAGCTTTACGAGGAGCTTCTCATGGATGAAGAGGGACTTCAGAGGACCGGAAATGAAAGGATATTTATTGGGAAGCCCATTGATATGGACTACCAACGGTTTGAGAGGGGACTGGGGAAGCTGGATGAAGCCGCATGGCTGGAGAAGGACAATATCCGGGAGCTGGTTCACGAGATGGTGCCGGAGTACCATTATAGGGCAAAGGAGGATGCCGGCGAGGCAATGACAGACCAGGACGAGGTTTTGGCACAGGCTGCCGCCGGAATGGAGCCCGGGTATGGAGAAGGAACCGGGCCGGAGCCGGGGGATGGTATAAATGCGGGATATCATACCATACCTGGATATGGCGCCAGGCCTGGAGCGGAATCTCCGGCAGGAAGCAGGAGAGAGCTTCATAATGTAATGGCAGTATACAGCACAAAACAGGATGCAACAATGACAAAACAGGGAAATACCACGGTTTAGTTTCCTGGAATAAATCACGCAAAGGAGGGGGCCGGTGTGCCGGAAAAGCCCAAAGTATACATACAGACATTTTATGGTTTTGACGTTTTTGTTAACGGCCGCGTAATCTATTTTCCAAGCAAAAAATCCAAGGAACTTCTGGCCATCCTTGTGAACCAAAGGGGAGGAAGCGTGTCTCTGGCGCAGGTGGTACATATTTTATATGGAAATATTAAAGAAAGCACGGCCAAGAAAAATATCAGGGTGGTGTATCACCGGCTGCGAAGGACGCTGGAGGAATATGGATGTGAGGAAATGCTGATTCATAAAAGAGGCATATTTTCCATTCATACAGAATGGTTTGAATGCGATTTGTACGAGTTCGTGAAGGGAAATGAGGCATATCTGACCGCCTACACAGGAACCTATATGGCGGAATACCCCTGGGCCTCTGCCACCATACCATATCTGGATACGATGTATGCCAGGATGAATGATAACGATAAAACCCGTAGGGAAGTTTACAGCGAGGAATGGATTGGATGAAGATCAAGATACGGATGCAGATAAAGAAAACATTGATGCAGATGGTTACATGCACATCAGCGGTCCTGGTCATATCCGCCATGCCCGTATATGGAGCGGACGGATGGCAGCAGGATACTGCGCAGCAATGGTTTTATATGGAGCATGATAAGAAGGTGGTAAACCGGTGGGTCACCTGGGCGGACGGCACTCCACGGTATCTGGGAGGCAACGGTCTGATTGTCACCAACAACTGGGTGAATGCAGGGGGAGATCGTTACCGCGTAAAGGAGGACGGTTCCCGCTATGAAAATGAATGGTTCAGCGTCACATCCAATCCAAGCCTGCCTTCAGGAAAGCCTTCCACGGCCTGGTATTATGCCGGGACTGCCGGGAAAATCCTGGTAAACGGCTGGCATGAGCTGGGAGGAAGGTATTATTACTTCTATCCGGGAGGCAATTCCCCCAGAACGTCTTTTTTTACGGCAGAGGATAAACGATATTACGCGGATGCGGAGGGCGCCAGACCGGAGCCCGGCTGGTTTTCCACTGAGAACGTGGACAGCAAGGGGAATCCCTATGTGAACTGGTATTACGTCCAGCCGGATGGTTCCCTTTTGACGGACGGCTGGCATGAGCTGGACGGCGTAACCTACTATTTTGACAAAAACGGCAATTCTCCCAGGAAGCGCTGGGTAAACCTGGAGGACAACCGTTACTATGTGGACGACACAGGTGAGCTTATGAAGGGCTGGTTTTCCATCACCGGAACATCCTCCAACGGCCAGGAATACACCAATTGGTACTATGGGGATTCAAACGGCGTGCTGTGGCGGGGAGGCTGGGGAGCCATTGATGGAAAATGGTATTACTTTGATCCAAACGGCCTGAATTACAGGAAACGCTGGTATATAGACAACGTCAAGGGGGAGCGGTATTACCTGGATGAAGACGGTGTGCTTCAGGATAAAGGCTGGTTCAAGATTGAGAACGTCAACAGCGTTACCAAGGCAGTGACAGAGAGCTGGTACTATGCCGGGGAAGACGGGGCTGTGTTAAAGGGCGGATATAAGACAATCGGGGATGGGGCAGCAGAGAATACGGCAGCAACGGAAAGGACTTATTATTTCGATGCAAACGGGCTGAACTATCGGAAACGCTGGATAACGGATAATAACGGTGACAAGCGTTATATGGGCGATGACGGAGCCATGAAGAAAAAGGAATGGTTTGTCATCAGCGGCCTGGACTCCAGGAATGCGGATTATAATAACTGGTACTATGCAGAGAGCGACGGAAAGGTCATCGTGGACAAGTGGCATAAGATAGACGGGAAGTACTACTGCTTTAACGCCTCCGGCGTTATGCGCAAGGGCTGGCTTACAGAGACTCCGGAGGATGATGACAAGGAGAGCTCTTATTACTACTGTGCGGAGGATGGCGCCAGAGCAGCGGGATGGCAATGGCTGGAGATACCGGAAACCTGGATGGATAATACCGATGTGGCGGATTATGTCCAGGAACACGGACAGTATGCTTACTTTTATTTCAGTACGACCTCGGGCAAGAAGAAGCGTTCCGGCAGCGGTAAGCAGGAAAAGGATGTGGACGGCATTACCTATTGTTTTGACAGCTACGGCATCATGTATCCCGGCTGGGTGAAGATGAGCAGTACTGTGCCTGAAATCAAGGGATACCGCTATTTTTACCAGCCGGAGACAGAAAGGGACAAGAAGTATATTCCCGGAGAAAAGGTGGAAAGCGCCTGGCTGAAGTTAGAGGGACCTCCGGATGCCAGCGGCTCAGGGCAGAAGGAGTGGTATTACTTCGATAATACAGGAAAACCGGTATGCGGTGGCGAGGACAGCTATGAAATAAAGAAAATCGGTGACGGATATTACATTTTCGATATGTTCGGCGCGGCCCAGTACGGCCTGGTTGAGGTAAAGGGCGATTTTTATTATTGCGGCGCAGAGGATGGGGACAGGAAATGCGCGGTGGGTAAAGCCATGGTGGATGACGGTGTCAGCGCCACCCGTTCACAATATTATTTTGATATCAAAGGCAAGGGCATCACGGGTATCAAGGACGGTTATGCATACTACAAGGGGAAGATGCAAAAGGCGGATAAGGCTGCCCGCTATGAGGTGTTCGACATTCCGGGGGAAGGAAAATGCCTGGTAAATGCCTCCGGGAAAGTGATGAAGAATACAAAGGTGACTGACGGCAATGGCCAGAAATGGGAGACCGGGGCCGGCGGAAGTATTAAGGTTTATGGGTCGGATGAGGTTGCGGAGCTGGAGGTGCCGGAGGCTACGGTGTCGTATTAGTGATAGAAATTTGGGATGGTCGGGGTGGGGGAAGCGATACAGAAGACGAACTGAAAGAATAATAAAATCGCAGTGGGAGAGAAAAGAATGTTTAATCGAGATAATTGTAAAGTAGAGCCATTCTTACATTTTTTGTACTTATCCTCACCTACAGTTCATAAATCAGATAACGGGTATGATGAGCTTAAATATATTGTAGAAGCCTTTGATACGAACTGGCTTTCCACGGTCGGTGCGAATATCAATGAATGTGAACACATAGTGGCAGAAAAGGTTGGAGTGAAGTATGCAGTTGGTCTTTCCTGTGGGACAGCAGCTTTACATCTCGCGATGAAACTTGCAGGTGTACAAAGAGGCTCTCATGTTTTTGCAAGCGATATGACATTTGATGCAACGGTGAATCCAATCATTTATGAAGGTGGTATTCCGATATTTATAGATACAGAGTATGATACATGGAATATGGATCCGGTTGCTTTGGATAAAGCGTTTGAATTGTATCCTGACAGCTCTAAAATCGTTGTATTAGCACACCTTTATGGCACACCTGCTAAGCTGGACGAGATCAAGGCTATCTGCAAAAAACATGATGCTGTTATTGTGGAGGATGCAGCGGAGTCTTTTGGCGCTGCTTATAAAGGAACTTGTACGAACGGTGAATTTGTACAGACGGGTTGTTTTGGAAAGGTTGGTTGTATATCATGCAATGGTAACAAAATCATAACTGGTTCCTCCGGTGGTTTTTTACTGACAGATGATTTAGAAGCAGCCAATAAAGTGAAAAAGTGGTCAACGCAAAGTCGAGAAAATGCAGAGTGGTATCAGCATGAAGAGCTGGGGTATAACTACCGTATGAGTAATATCATTGCAGGAATGATTCGTGGACAGATTTCTCATTTAGAAGAGCATATTGAGCAGAAAAAAGCAATTTGGGAAAGATACAGAGATGGACTTAAAGAGTATCCGGTTTCCATGAACCCCATAGATTTTGAAAAAAGTGAACCCAATTATTGGCTGAGCTGCATATTAATTGACAAGAACTCCATGTGTAAGCAGGTCAGAGGAGAACATGAGGCCCTGTATATTCCTGAACATGGCAAAAGCTGTCCCACAGAAATACTAGAAGCCTTACTTGGCATAAAAGCCCAGGGAAGACCAGTTTGGAAACCAATGCACATGCAGCCTATTTTCCGTATGAATCCATTTATTACCAGAGATGGAGATGGACGGGCAAAAACAGATGCCTATATTGCAGGTGGTACAGTTGGAAAAGACGGTATGCCGCTTGACGTTGGCATGGATATATTCCAAAGAGGTTTATGCCTGCCCAGTGATAATAAAATGACAGTAGAACAGCAGAATAAGGTTATTGAAGTTGTGAAAGGTTGTTTTGAATAATGGCACAAAAGGATACTCAGCAGGTATTTGAGAAAAAGGGGCAGGGAATATATGCGAGGTACATTAAAAGAGGAATGGATTTTATACTTTCGCTGATTGCATTGGTCATACTGTCTCCATTGCTGCTATTACTTACGATAACCGGAATGGCTGCAATGAAGGGGAATCCTTTTTTTGCCCAGGAACGACCTGGTAAAGATGAGAAGATTTTTAAACTAATAAAGTTTAGAACCATGACAAACCAAAAAGGAAAAGATGGGAAACTTCTGCCAGATGAACAAAGACTGATGGGATACGGGAAATTTTTACGCAGGACGAGTCTGGATGAACTGCCTGAGTTGATTAATATTTTAGCAGGTCAGCTTAGTATATGTGGTCCCAGACCTCTTTTGCCCGTTTATCTGAGCAGATATAATGACTTTCAAAAGCACCGCCATGACGTACGGCCTGGATTGACCGGATATGCACAGGTACACGGTAGAAATGGAATTTCATGGGAAGAAAAGTTTGAAATGGATGTCTGGTATATCAACCATATTTCATTTTGGGGTGATTTAAAAATTATATTTCAGACAGTGAGGACAGTACTTAAACATGAAGGTATCTCATCAGAGACATCTGCAACAATGGAAGAATTTATAGGAATACAGGATGAAAAGTGAACAGAGGAATTAAACGGTGGAGAGATAATTATGGATGAATTACGAATACTGTTTACAGGCGTAGGAAGACGGATTGAATTACTTCAAGCCTTTCGCCAAGCAGCGCTTTCCTTAAATGTTAATCTGAAAATATATGGTGCTGATATGACGGAAACTGCGCCGGCACTTGCATACTGTGATTATACGTGTAGGGTATGCGGCATGAAAGATAAAAATTACATAGCAGAACTTTCGGCAATATGTACAGAGAATCATATAGACATGCTTATTCCTACCATTGATACTGATTTATTTGTGCTTAGCGGGAATACACATGTGTTTGGAAATACAAAGGTACTTATCAGTAAGCCTGATAAAATTTCTATATGCCGGGATAAGAACAGCACAGTTGAATTTTTTGAATCATGCGGATGTAAGGCACCAAAAACAATAAACGATTGGAAACAATATCAGGGGTCTTACCCCTGTTTCATTAAGCCGAAAAATGGGAGCAGTAGTATCAATGCCTTCAGAGTTGAATCTGTGACAGAACTTGAGGTATATGCCCAGCAAGTTGCCGATTATATTATTCAGCCTTTTATCAAAGGAACAGAATATACGGTGGACATTTTCTGTGATTTCAATGGCAATCCTATTTATATCATTCCGAGAATCAGGCTCCAGATTCGGGCAGGAGAAGTACTGAAAACGCAGATTGATATGGATAAGAAAATTATCGAAGAATGTAAGCATATTATTGAAAAATTCAGGCCGGTTGGTCCCATAACAATTCAACTTATACGCCAGAATACAACAGGTGATGATTATTTTATCGAAATCAATCCTCGCTATGGCGGCGGTGCTCCTTTGTCCATGAAAGCGGGGGCAAGAAGTGCTGAAACTGTATTGAAATTGCTGCTGGGTGAAGAGAACAGGAACGATACTGTTATTAGTAATGGTGCAGTTTACAGCCGTTTTGATCAAAGTGTCTGCGTACAGGAGGGGGAGAAAAGACAGAGGGTAAGAGGTGTTATTTTTGATCTTGATGATACATTATATAGTGAAAAACAGTATGTTAAATCAGGTTTTAATGCGGTTGCCGAATATCTTGGCAGGACCGATGCGGCTGATAAACTGTGGAATAATTTTATAATGGGAAAACCTGCAATAGATACCTACCTCAATGAATCTGGTCAGATGGATAAAAAGAATGAATGTCTGCGCGTATATAGAATGCATATGCCAAATCTCTCTTTGTTTGATGGCGTTGCAGATTTAATTGATGAACTGAAAACGAACGGGATTAAAGTTGGTATTATATCTGATGGCAGACCAAATGGACAGCAAAATAAGCTTACAGCACTTGGCTTGGACAACATAGTTGACGATATTATCATCACTGACGCGTTGGGCGGGGAACAGTTCCGTAAGCCATGTGATATTGCGTTCCGCATTATGCAAAGAAGATGGGGGATTCCGTTTGAGCAGATGATGTATGTTGGTGATAACCTTAATAAGGATTTCCAAGCGCCAAAACAGCTCGGTATGCAATGGTTATGGGTGGATAATGGACAGGGACTTTATAAAATGCTTGATGGAGGTTTACCAATATTAAGCCTCTTAGAAGTTATAAGAAACTAAGAGAGAAGAAAGAAGACTAGTATGAACATTATTTTCCTGACATTATTAGATTTTAGTTCATATAGAGAGCACAATATATATTGTGATCTTTTGCGTGAATTCATTAAGAACGGACACAAAGTATATTGTATTTCTCCAGCTGAAAAGAAAACAGGAATCCAGACACATTTTGAAGAAAACGGACATTTGCTTAAACTTAGAATCGGGAACATCCAGAAAACCAATATTATAGAAAAAGGTGTTTCTACGATAATGATTGAACTGCAGTTTGTATCAGCCATCAAAAAGTATTTTGGAAATGTAAAGTTTAATCTTGTCTTATATTCAACACCTCCAATTACGCTTGCTAATGCGGTAAATTACATAAAGAGCCGTGATGGTGCTAAGACCTACCTGATGCTTAAAGATATTTTTCCTCAAAATGCTGTGGATCTTGGAATGATGCACACCAATGGTCTGGCAGGGATGGCATATAGATATTTTAGGAATAAAGAAAAAAAGCTATATAAAATTTCTGATTATATCGGGTGTATGTCGCAAGCAAATGTGGATTATGTTCTGACACATAATCCTGAAATTCCTGTGGAAAGAATGAATATTTGCCCAAACAGTATTGAGATTCAGGATATGCGTCTTACCGTCCATGAACGGGAGAACATACGTGATAGATATGATATTCCGCAGGATAAAAAGGTATTTGTCTATGGCGGGAATCTCGGTAAACCACAGGGAATACCGTTCGTTATACAGTGTTTAAGTTCGCAGGCGGAAAACAAGGATGTGTATTTCATTATCGTAGGCGATGGTACGGAGTATGGCAAACTGGAAACATATTTCAGAGAAACTCACCCTAAAAATATGAGGTTAATGAAGCGACTGCCGAAAAATGATTTTGACCGTATAATAGCGGCTTGTGATGTGGGTATGATTTTTTTGGATCACCAGTTTACTATACCAAATTTTCCATCCAGATTACTTGCATATATGCAGGCAGGACTACCTGTACTTGCTTGTACTGATACAAATTCAGATATTGGTAAAGTAATTACAGAAGGATACTTTGGCTGGTGGTGCGTGAGTACAGACAGTCAGGAATTTTCAAATTGCATAAACAAAATTATGAATGCCAATACCAAAATTTATGGTGATAACAGTTATAAGTATTTGAAAAGCTATTATTCTGTATCAGTTGTTTATAAAGAAATGGAGAGCTTCATTAAGTGAAAGTCATGCAAATAAATTCAGTGTGCGGTATAAGAAGTACAGGTAAAATATGTACTGATTTGGAGGAGGTTTTACGAAGGAAAGGCCACGAAAGCAGAATTCTCTATGGAAGAGAAACTGCTCCGGAGATATATGACAGTATTTCACGAAGGATTACTTCGCCGAATGAAATTCGGGTACATGCTTTTCTGTCCCGTATCTTTGATAATTCTGGTTTTTGTTCCAAGAAAAGCACGCATAGAATGATTGATGAGATAGAAAGATATAATCCTGATATAGTGCATCTTCATAATATTCACGGATACTATCTTGATGTAGATTCACTTTTTAAATATTTAAAGCAAAGCAAGAGAAATGTGGTGTGGACACTTCATGACTGCTGGGCGATGACAGGCCATTGCTCGCATTTTACCATGGCACAATGCGAACAGTGGAAAACACATTGTTCGCATTGTATACAGAAAAAAGAATATCCGGCTTGTTATGGGATTAGTAATGCCAATAAAAATTTTGAACGGAAAAAAAAGGCCTTTAGGAATGTCTCTAATATGACGATTGTTACACCTTCACAGTGGCTGGCAGATATTACTAAGCAATCATTCCTTAAGGATTATCCAATTAAATTAATTCCAAATGGAGTTGATTTGTCCGTTTTTAAACCAGATTCTCAAAATCCATACAGCGATACAGCGTGTGATGGGAAACGGGTTCTTTTAAGTGTTGCAACTGCGTGGACAGACAGAAAAGGATACCATGATTATATAAGGCTGAGTAAAATCTTAGATGACAGATACCAAATTGTTTTGATAGGACTTACAAATAAACAGCTTAAAATTCTTCCCAAGGATATAGTGGGAGTCAAGGTTACAAACAGCAGGGAAGAACTTGCCCGGTATTACTCTAATGCTTATGCAGTTTTAAGTCTGAGTAAAGAGGAAACCATGGGGTTAACAGTGGTTGAAGCGTTAGCCTGCGGTACGCCGGTTGTGGTTTATAATTCAACTGCTCTTCCTGAAATTGTTACCGTAAAGTGTGGGAGAATTGTTGAATGCGGTAATCTAAATGGAATTGTTAAAGTTCTTGATGAATTAGAAGAAATTGATTTGAAAGATTGCGTCAAAAGAGCTGAAGAATACGAAAAACAGAAAATGTATGAAGAATACATTTCTTTGTATGAGGAACACATAAAATGATATCATTTAGCGGGATTGATTGTGGTGGTAAGTCTACACAAATTGAAATGATAAGTGAATATATGAATTCTACCAGTAAATACAGAAACAGGGTGAAAATTATCCACTCGCGAGGTGGATATACCCCCGTACTTGAATTTGCAAAAAAGATTGTAAGAACTGATAGGAACGCTGCTCCTGAGGAACAGAACAAATACCGCGAGGCAGTCCATTCAAGCTTTAGAAAAAGAAAACTTCTTCTCTGGTTATCAATATTTGATTTGGGGATTTATTACGGCATCTATTTCAGGATTTGTGAAATATTTGGGAAAGTGATTCTTGCAGACAGATATTTCTGGGATTCCTACATAGATTTTCTTATGAAATATTCAGAGTTTGATTTTGAAACATGGCTTGTATGGAAAATTACACATAAGATTTACCTTAAGCCAAAACAATCAGTTATTTATGTGATACCGGCAGAGCTTTCCATGTACCGTTCCACTCTCAAGGATGAGCCTTGGCCTGAGCCTGAGGAGATGAGAAGGGAACGTATCAAACTTTATATGGAGCAAATTAAAAGAAACCGTTGGACTTATGTAATTGATGCTACGAAATCAATAGAAGAGGTTTTTGGGGATACGAAGGAGAAGCTTTTTAATTGAAGATATCATATATGTTGGAACGGGAAGATTTTTATAAAATAAATCAAGAAACCCTGAACTATTTTTATACTGACGATTTACACGAATCAATACTTTATATTTATCCTCAGTTAAATGCAATCGTCACAAAAAAGCCTTCAAAAGAAGTAAAAAGGTACTTGTATGTAGAGTATAATGTGAAATCTTCTTTTTTAAAGAAAGTTCTTGTGGCATGTTATGCAAGAATATCGCTTAATACAAATGGTTTCTTATCTTCAAGTACTTGTACAGTAAAAGGGGATTTTAGTGAATGCTGCCTTATATACCCGTGCAATAAAAAATTCCGCATTTTTGATTTTAAAAAAAAGTTAGTTACCGTGATACCAAAAATCGGATTCCCGGATATGGATATTAAAAAAGAAATACAATTTCGGAATAACAATCATGCGGATTTCATTCCCACGATCATATCATCGGGTTTGAATTATTATACGGAACTTATAATTGATGGATATCCTTTGGCAAGAGCAGAAAATGACTTTCAGATTAAAAAAGACGAAACGAGAGGAATATGGAAGGAATATATAAGAGACTCAGTTAGAGAAGTACGTTCAGAAGAATATGCACAGATGCTTCGTAGAAGGTACAAGGAGCTTCTCAAAGAAGAAAATGTAAAGCTTAAAATGATTGATAGAGAAACCCTTGCTAAGTTGGAAGAAACCCTTTATTCAGAAATGAAACGGGATGAGAAAGTCCAAATTGGAACAAGCCACGGAGACTTACAACCTGGAAATATATGGATAGAAAACAAGACAGGAAAAATCTATATCATAGACTGGGAAACTTATGGGATTAGGAGCATTTGGTATGATGAATGTGCTCTTGACGAGAATCTTCGTATGGAAAGCGGATTGAAAAATATTTCTGAAATTCAGGATTTAAAACATACGGTGGTACTCTATGAAGATTTGATTTTCCGCCTGGAAGAGTTAAATAATCTTCCATATGACTATAACTCGAAAGAGTTTAGAAGATATGTACGGATTATTTTGAAAGGAAGAAAAGATGTTTGATATTCTTAAGGATGAACTTGTCGGTTTAATGATTCGTCTTTCCGGTGAGTACAGAGATGGCATCCCTGCCGTTAGACTCTCTCAGTCAAATATGAAAATATTTTATAACCTTTGTAAAGAACATGAGCTGGAAGGTGTTGTGGCCTCTCATATTTTAGAAGATGAGCTTTGTGAGTTACCTGAATATTGGAAAGAAGATTACCTTAAAGAAAAAGAACGCATTGAGTATTTTAAAACAAAGACAGAGCAGATTTGTACCGAAATGAAGAAAAATGGTATTCCTATGATAATTCTGAAAAATGGAGGAATTATGACGGATATTATATCAGATACTGCAGCATGTCCTATGGAGGATATAGACAGTTTTATTCAAAAAGATAACTTCTTAAAGGCTCATGAAATTCTTTTAGATAATGGATTTGAATTTAAATTCAGAAGTGAATTTGAAAAGGAGAATTTGCAGGAAGCTTTTTTGGATGGCTCCACTGAATATTTCATGCCTTTGCCTGATGGCGGAAACATGTGGTTTGAACTTTCTCATAGAGCTATTGCAGGCAGATGGATCCGCCCTGATAAGGAACCTGATACAGATGAACTTTTTCGCAGATTCTACTATGCGGATAAAACCGACATCGGGATTCTTTCACCTGAGGATAATCTTCTTCAAGTCTGCATACATACTGCTAAGCACTCGTATGTGAGAAGTCCGGGATTAAGGCTGCATCTTGATGTTGAGAGGATTGTAAGGCATAAACAAATTGATTGGAAGATATTTCTTGAAAGAGTAAAGCAGGCCCATGTTACAACATCAACGTATTATTCTCTTTTCATACCTTCGGTGTTGTTTCAAACACCTATTCCCGAAGATGTACTTTTGGCACTTATGCCTCCCAAGGGTAAGAGAAAGAGAATTGAACATTTATTAGCGCACGCCGGCCTGCTTCATCCCCAGAGTGCTAAATTCACAAAAGTTCAGTTTTTGTTCTTCCAGACATCCTTGTATGATTCTATTGGTGATGTATGGAAGGTAATATTTCCGTCAACTCAATGGTACAGAGAGCGGTATGCAATGAAGAGCATCGTTCAGTTGCCATATATGATAATGATAAGAGTTTTGGATCTTATAGGGATTAGAAAGAGGAAGTAAGGTGGTTACATATGATAGTTTTTATTGTTTCTTTTATCAGCCCTCACACACTGCCCTTAGGTAAGGAATTGGCAAAATATCAAGATGTTGTCTTTATAAATACTATTGCTTTAACAGAAGAAAGACGAAAATTGGGATACGACATTAAGGATGATAATGTAAAAATATATAATTTGTATAGTGAACCTGAAGTATGTATGAATTTAACAGATACGGCAGAGTGCGTTGTTTTTGCAATGACTTTTGGTTTTGGTATATTGAAAAGCAGATTGAAGGAAAATAAGCTTACTTTTTTAATGAGTGAGAGGATTTTCAAAAAAGGTATTATCAAATGGTTTGATAAAAGAACATATGAATTGATGCTCTTTTGTAAATGCGTAAAAGAAAAGAATGTCTATTTGCTCAGCATAGGGGAAAATGCTGCAATGGATTTTAGAATTCTCGGCTTTAATAAAGACAAAATTTTTCGTTTTGGTTACTTCCCAGAACTAGAAGAAACTGTAAGAAGAGTCGAAAAAAAGGACAAAACATGCAATATTCTCTGGGTAGGAAGAATGGTGGATTTTAAAAGACCAATGTTAGCCGTGCGAGCTATAAAAGGTTTATCTGAAAAATATAGGCTTACTATGATAGGTGATGGCGTACTGTATGAAAAGGTTAAAAATTACGCAAAGAATAATGGTCTTAATATTGAATTTTGCGGAAATAGAGATCACACATTTGTAATAAATAAAATGAGAGTTTCGGATATTCTCCTAAGCACTTCTCATAAAGGCGAGGGCTGGGGAACAGTAATTAATGAGGGCATGAACTGTGGATGTGCTATTGTATGTTCTTGCGATATAGGTTGCGCAGGAACTTTGGCAAATCATGATAACTCTATAATCTTTAGAGGGAATTCTTCTTTAAGTGTGAGAAACGCTTTGCTTAAAGCTGAAAAGGAGTTATTAACGATTTCTTTAAACGCTCAGGATACTATTGAAAAACACGTTAATCCGGCCATTGCAGCTAAAAGATTTAATAAATTGCTAGAGGTAATATTAAACGGTGAAAACAATATTTTCGATAAGGGATTATGCAGTAAAAGTTTTTTGTAAGGGAGATTTATGAACGAAATATTTCTAGGGTTTATTTTTGATGGGAAAAAGAGTGAGACGTTGATAAAAGAAAATAAATTTGGATTGCAAATAGCAGCAAATCAATATCAGTATGGATTTATAAAAGGTTTTGAAAAGAGACTTCAGATAATTTCAGTTCTACCTGCGGGCACTTATCCAAAAAATAGTAAAAAGGCAAGGTATTATGAAAGCGTAGGGGAAGTATCTGGTGGAAAAGTTCAATATATCCCGTTTATAAATGTATATTTTGTTAAAGAATATTCTCAAAAAAGGCAGCTGTTAAAAGAATTAAAGAAACAGATACTTCCTGACGAAAAATATGTTATTTATGTATATAGTTTATATATGCCTTTTTTAAAAGTATTAAAAAAAATCAAAAGGAAATTTTCTAACATTTATATATGTCTTATAATACCTGATTTACCTGGAAAATATGGAATTATGAGAAAGATTACTTCTCTTGGCGGAATTCGAGACAGATTGGAAGCACAGAAGAAAATAGCAATGGCTGGGATTGCTGATAGTTATATTTTTCTTACGGAAAAGATGAAAGAGGTTTTTCCTAAAAGACCATATGCAGTGATTGAAGGGTTTCTTCCAAACAGCAATTTCCCTCAAAATGTGAAAAGGCAACCGAAAACAATTCTTTATACAGGTTCGCTTAACACAGCTTTAGGAGTTGATAGACTATTAGAAGCATTTGAAAAAATTGAAGATAATGAATACGAATTGTGGATATGCGGTGCAGGTGGGATTCAGCCAGAAGTTGAAGCATATACAAAGAAAGATAGAAGAATAAAATATATGGGATTTTTGGCTAAAAGCGATATTTCGTTACTTCAGGTAAAATGTGACGTTCTTGTCAATCCTCGTAGTAATAACGATGAATTTACAAAATACTCTTTTCCATCAAAGACGATGGAATATCTCCTGTCAGGAAGCAAGGTTGTCATGTATCCTCTTTCGGGAATTCCGCAAGAATATTTTGAATTTATAACTGTCGTTGAGGGTGATAGTGTTGAGGATTTAAAAAATACTCTTATTGCCGCTTGCGAAGATATGGAATTTTATAATAAGAGAAGTCAACAACAAATTCAGTGGATTTCGAGAGAAAAAACAAATGTAAAACAGGTGGAGAAATTAAAGAATATTTTTAAATAAACAGAAAGGTTAATTCAATGTATTTTGATGGAATAAATCCAATAAGAATTTTAAAACATGACCCGGATCTTTTTTGGAAGTTTTATCCTGCTGCTCTTACCCGTATGGCATTTGTTAAAGTAACTAAGAGAAAGCTTCGCAGTAAAATTTATGGTGGTGGCAAAATAGTCCACAACCAAAATGTGGGGAATAAAATTTTAAAAGAATTATTAAAAAGTGATACGCCTTGTATGTTTGGACGTCATGGGACGAATGAGCTTTACTTAGCTCTTCACGGTATGTTTCTTGAAGAAGGAATACTCGATAATATAAAATGCGAAAAGCTTGAGATTGCTTGTCAACACTCTGGTTTTTTCCCAAATACACAGGAAAACCACATGAAATTTAATCAGCTTATCATAGATGCTTCGTCACAATGCGATTTATACGGAACTTTCCGTATGATAGGAGAAGATTATTACATAAAACATTTTATGCCAAAGGACGTAAAGTTGACTCATCTTAATATGATGGATTTCTGGCGATATGAAGAACCGTTCACATACGCCCTCAAAGGTCAGAAGGTTTTAGTTGTTCATTACCTTGCCAATCAGATTAAAGACCAGTATGAAAAGCGAGAGTCTCTTTTTGATAATCCGAAAATTTTACCTGAATTTCAGCTTCAAGCCATGCCTGCGGTACAAACCATCGCAGGAAATAGGGACGAACGATTTGAAAGTTGGTTTGATGCTTTGGACTATATGTATGAACAGACGAAAAATTATGATTACGATATAGCGCTATTGGGATGCGGTGCTTACGGTATGCCGCTTGCTGCAAAGCTGAAAAAAGATGGTAAAAAGGTAGTGTATATGGGAGGCGTTCTTCAAATGCTTTTTGGCATATACGGAAAAAGATGGGATGCGGAGCCTTTAGCCAGAAAGCTTCCGAATGAATATTGGACAGTACCTGATGCTGATTTCATCCCTAAAAATCATGAATCCGTAGAAGGCGGATGCTATTGGTAAGGAGGATTCCATGTCACAGGGTAAATTAAGGGTAGTCCAGGTAAATGTAATGGGAAGAACCTTAAGCACAGGCAGAACAACCTGGGAAATGCATCAATATTTCAAAAGCCATGGTATAGAAAGCTTTATTGCTGTTGCAAAAGGTGATGAATGCGAGGAGGCGTATGCGATAAATGATACAAAGGGTATATATCTTGATGTTGCTCTATCAATCATTACTGGTTACGAAGGATACCACTCATCATTTCAAACAAAAAAATTCATAACATACCTTGATTCCATAAAACCTGACATCATTCATTTAAGGAATCTTCACCAATCCTATATAAATTTAGGAATGCTGCTAAAGTACTTGGCGAAAAACGATATTGCCACAGTTGTAACCATGCACGATTTTTGGTTTATGACAGGAAAGTGCTGTTCATATAATTTATTTGATTGTGAAAAATGGAGAGATGGTTGTGGTGATTGTCCTGCTATGAAAGCGGATGCAAGAAAACGGCTTATTGACCGTTCCGAAAAAATGTGGAAAGACAAGAAAAAGTGGTTCGAGGATATTCCACGTCTGGCAGTTATTGGAAATTCCAAGTGGACTACGGAAAAAACCACACAATCCTTTCTGAAATGTGCAGATATCATTGAATGTATATATAATTGGATAGATTTCTCGGTTTTTTATCCCCGTGATATCCGCGTAATAAGGAAATGTTTAAACTTAGAGAACAAAAAGATAATTTTAGGTGTTTCGTCATTTTGGTCCTTAACTGGATCTAAAGGCTTTCGCACATTTCTTGAATTAACAAAGGTTATACCAGAAACATATCATATCCTTCTTATTGGTAAATGTGAAGAAAATTTCGAAGTTCATAAGAATATGACGATTCTGCCTTCTACGAGCAATACCACGGAATTAGCGGAGTTCTATTCCTTAGGTGATGTGTTCCTCAATTTGTCGGAAAGTGAAACATTTGGAAAAGTTTCCGCAGAAGCCATTTCCTGTGGCACACCGCTAATCGCTTTTAACTCCACAGCCAATCCGGAAATTGTTCCGAAAGGGGCAGGTGTGGTTATCGAAACAACAGATTTGAAGGAGATTCTTTCTGCTATAGATGAAATTTTCTCAAAGGATAAATCGGAATATAAAGAAAAGTGCCTGGAGCATGCCCATAATAATTTTGATAAAGAAAAAAATATACAGAAGTATTTAGGTATATATAAAAAGATATTGGAGAAGAAGAGATGAAGGTTACATTCTTTTCGTCAGTGTTAAATCATCACCAAATTGAATTTTGTGATGAAATGTATACAAAGCTTGGTAATGGATTTAAATTTGTTTCTACGATGGAAATGGAGGAACAACGAAAGAACCTAAAATACTATGAATATGAAAGGCCTTATAAAATTAGGATGTATACATCCGAAGAAGAAAGAGATAAGGGAAACGATCTTTTTCAGGAGTCAGATGCGGTTATTTTAGGTGTAAATATGACGGTCCAGCTTCGTAAAAGGTTGAAAAAAGGAAAAATCACGTTTCTTTACAGAGAACGAATTTTCAAAGCAGCACCATCTATGTACAAATACCTAAGAAGCCTGGCGTATTTTGTTAAGGAATATTGGGCGTTTAGAGGAACTCCCTTTTATGTACTTGCTGCCAGTGCTTACACTCTCAAGGATCATAAGTCTTTGGGGATGTTTGGTAATAAAACATTCTCCTGGGGATATTTCCCGCCCTGTAAAATTTATAATGAGGATGTCCTTATGGGGAAAAAAAGCAAAGATAAGGTAAACATTTTCTGGGCGGGAAGATTTATTAATTGGAAGAATCCTCAGCTTGTTATAGATGCTGCGGAGATTCTCAGGGAACATAATGTGAATTTTTCTATAGATATGGTGGGAAACGGAGAAAACGAAGATTCAATAAAAGCTCTTGTTAAAGAAAAAAATCTACAGGAATATATAGAATTTCATGGTGCTATGTCCCAGGAAGATGTCCGCGAGTATATGGAGAGAGCGAATATTTATCTGTTCACATCAAACAGAGAAGAAGGCTTCGGCGCTGTTTTAACCGAAGCCATGAATAGTGGATGCGCGGTTGTTTCGAGTGCCACTGCCGGCAGTACGAAGCTTCTTATAAATGATGGCGAAAATGGACTAATGTATGAACATGATTCTTCTCAGGAGCTATGCGAAAAGACTCTCTATTTAGCAGAAAATCCCGAAATAGCAAAAAAAATCGGGCTTAATGCTTACAGGACGGTCCGCGATGTCCAAAATGCCAAGGTTGCTGCTGAACGTTTCATCCATGTTTTGGATGCTATGCTGAATAAAAAAGAAATTCCTCAATATTCACAAGGGCCAATGAGGAAAATGGGGTAATTATGAAACATAATGAAAGTCAATATGATAATCAGGAGAGGACAACAATATCCAACAGGATGATAATTTTAGTTAGCATATTGAATTTGTTTTTCCTAATATTCACATCGTCTTTTGCATTTAATGAATCTATGGCTTCCATATGCGCAAGAGGGTTGATGTTTACAAATATAGCATTTTTAATGTTGTTCATGATTAAAAAGTCAAGGCATGCTAAAAAAAATTATTTGCTTTTTTTAGCGCTTCTATTTTCTTTGCTGATTTCATATATACTTAGCTCACAAGGTGGGGGGATGGATTTCTTGATAACTATGTGTTCCTATTTAGCGGTTCCGATTTACATGCTGGTAATTCCGTCTGTTAAATTTAGCGATAGAACTCTTTGTTGGTTTAAAAAAATAGGAGTTTGTTATGTTCTTTTTTTTGTTGCGGCGTATTTATTTAAGCCTGCTTATCAAAGAGTCTCAGGAGCACTAACTTTAGGCTACAGTAATTCAAACACAGCAGGAATGTATATGTATCTGACAGCAATTTTCTTGTTATTGGCTTTTCAAAATTGCAGTAATAAAAATGAGAAGCTCTTTTCGTATGGAATAGTAGGTATTATTGACTTTTTGATTGTCCGGACCCAATGTAGAACTGCCTTTTTACTGACATCCTTATGCTTGATTTGTGCATTTTTTCCTAATATATTACATCCTAAAAAGAGGTTTGCTGTTGTCTGCGTTGTTTCTCCATTGGTCTTTTATTATCTGTATTCTTATTTATATAAGATATCTTGGAATTTGGACTTTACAATATTAGGAAGAACGATTTATAGCGGGAGGCAGAAAATGTTTGCCTCGCAAGACATGAGTTTTTCATTGTTTGGCAACTATGTGCATCATTTTGCAGGTTTAAATGTTGCGCTTGTATTCATGACCTCAGTGGGGATTTTAGGTTTCAGCATATTCATGATTTATAGCATTTTATTTATGCTGTCCCCGTTTATTCAAAGCTCTCAGACGCTTATTCCAGAACAATGTAATTTAAAGTTGATATGCATAGGAACTATTTTTATTTACGGTTGTGTCGAATCTGCATTATTTACAGGAGGCTCGGTGTTTGCCGGTTTAATTGGTTGTGCGATGGCTGCTATAAAGGATTAGTAATGATTTGAAATGACAATTTGGAGGAAGAAAAATGCTGTTATACAAACAAATTATAAACAAAGAAGAAAAAATTGCGCTTATCGGTCTTGGGTATGTAGGTATGCCCATTGCTGTTGCTTTTGCAGCTAAGGGAATTGAGGTGATCGGATTTGATAGTAATAAAGCAAAAATTGAACTTTACAAATCAGGTATTGACCCAACAGAAGAGGTTGGCGATGAAATAATCAAGAATACTACGGTTCAGTTTACTTGTGAGGAAACAAAGCTCCGCGATGCAAAGTTTCATATCGTTGCGGTTCCGACCCCGGTAAACACTGACCATACTCCGGATCTTTCCCCTGTTATTGGGGCGAGTGAAACCGTTGGACGTAATCTCACGAAAGGTTCTATCGTTGTATATGAATCTACGGTTTATCCTGGTGTTACTGAGGATGTTTGTGTGCCAATTCTGGAAAGAGAGTCAGGAATGAAGTGCGGTATTGATTTTAAGGTTGGTTATTCTCCTGAGCGCATTAATCCTGGTGACAAAATACACAGACTGGAGAATATTCATAAGATTGTTTCTGGTATGGATGCAGAGTCTCTTGATGAAATAAAAAGAGTATATGATCTAGTGATTGATGTTGGTACATACCCTGTTTCTTCAATAAAAACAGCAGAAGCAGTTAAAGTTGTAGAAAATAGCCAGCGTGATATAAATATTGCTTTTATGAATGAACTTGCTATGGTATTTGACCGTATGGGTATTGATACCAATGAGGTGGTTGACGGTATGAATACGAAGTGGAATGCCCTTGGTTTTCGTCCGGGCCTTGTGGGCGGCCATTGCATTGGGGTTGACCCGTATTACTTTACTTATGAAGCTGAAAAATTGGGCTACCATAGTCAGATTGTCCTCAATGGCCGAATTGTCAATGATAGTATGGGAAGATTTGTTGCAGATGCAGCTATTAAAAATATGATTGCTGTTGGACAATCCCCGAAGAAATCAAAGGTAGTTATTCTTGGACTGACCTTCAAGGAAAACTGTCCTGATACAAGAAACAGTAAAGTGGATGACATTATTAAACGCCTCAATGAGTTTGAAATATATCCTGTTATTGTAGATCCTTGGGCAAACGAAAGTGATGCAATGCATGAATATGGTGTGACTTTGACTAAGCTGGAAAATATTAAGGGCGCGGATTGTATTATTGTAGCTGTGGCCCATAATGAGTTTAAAGCTCTTAAACTGGATGATATTAAGAAGCTGTATAGAGAGTGCGCAGATAAAGAAAAGGTTCTGCTGGATGTAAAGGGGATCTATAAGGTGGAAGAGCTTAACAAATCTGGCATAAAGTATTGGAGATTATAATAAGTGAAATATATATATGTATGCAGAGCAGTACCAGAAGCCGTGTGTAATTTTAAGAAATTATCTGTTGCTGGTAATAGATTCTCTTTAAATATGGCAAAAGCATTAAATAATGTGTGCGGAGACAATGTTAGATTCATTTCTTTGTCACATGTAGAACGAAGGTTAATTGATAAATTGCATGCTGATGAAATATGGAATGGAAAAAGCTACCAACAAATAAAAAGTGGAAAATACATCTTGGTTTCAGAATTTGTTCAAGCTTTCAGGCTGTTTTGTTATATAAAAAGGGAGATTAAAAAAAATAAAGATAACTATACGGTCATAATAGAGAATTCTCCTGCCGGGGTAGCCATGTGCTGTACCGCTTTGAAAAAGTTATATAAAGTCCCGGTTTACAGTATTACAATAGATACTCCATTTACAGCATCCTTATCCCACGATGGAGTTTTAGGAAAAATTAATTGCTGGAAGTTCAGGCTTGGTCAGAAACAGCTAAAGCATTTTAATGGTATTATTTCATTTACTAAAGAGGTTTGTAAACAACTTAATATAGATATTCCTTGTCTGGAATTTGCTATAGGATGTGAGGAGAAGAATATTCCGTTAGATAACGACGGTTTTGAAGTCAATGAACATTATCCCCGAAAGATTGTGTATGCCGGAACTCTGATATATTATAACGGAATTACTGAAATGCTAAATGCGTTTGCTGATTTGGGGGAAGCGTATCAACTTCATATTTATGGATATGGACCATTAGAAAATTCAGTTATCAAAATGGCGAAAACTTATTCAAATATCATATATCATGGGAGATTTAACTCAGACAGAACAAAAGAAATATTAGACCAAGCTGATTTGTTGATAAACCCAAGAATTCTAGACCCATATATTGAAAATTTTACTTTTCCATCTAAATTAGTTGATTATGTGATATCAGGAAAAAATGTCCTGTCCAGTAAATTTAAAACACTTCCAAAAGAGTATGAGAACTTTTTATATCTTATGGATTCAGTTTCTAAAGAAAGTATTTGTAGTAGTGTAGAATCTGTCTTTAGAGAGTCCAAAGAGAAACGGCAATGCAGAATTAAGGAAGGGATTTCATTTATCCGTAATCATCAAACTTATAATAAGATAGGGGAAAAAGTCCTGCACTTTATGGAAGAAAATATAACGAAAGAGGGAGGATAGCCTTTGGAATCGAGGTCAAAAAATACAATTAGAAATGCAGCTATTGCATTAGCGATGCAGATTGTCAGCGTTGTGCTGTCCTTTATAGGGCGGACTGTGTTTGCCCTGTTATTAGAAAAGGAATATTTGGGATTAGGCGGATTATTCTCAAATATTATTTCTGTACTATCTCTATCGGAGCTTGGAATCGGCAGTGTGATTATCGTAAATTTATATAAGCCATTGGCAGAAAAAGATCAAGATAGAATTTGTAAATTGATGAATTTTTACCGTACGGCTTATCAGATTATTGGGATTTTTGTAATATGCTGCGGCATTGCTATTGTTCCTTTTTTGCCATTTCTGGTGAATAGCAAGACGGAAATACCATTTCTCAAGGGATATTTTATATTATTTATTGTTCAATCAGCATCGTCTTACTTTTTTGCCTATAAACAATCTATTCTTATAGCATCCCAGAAAGAATATATATGTTCAATTGTAAGACAGATTTTTAATGCAGTTATGCATATTCTCCAAATTATTTTTCTGATTGCAACAAGGGAGTATGTTACGTATTTGCTGGTAACTATTTTTACGAACTTAGCTACAAATATTGTGATCTCCATGATAGTTGATAGAAAGTACCCATATTTAAAAAATAATCATCAAACATTGCAAAAAGAAGAGAGGAAAAAAATTTTAGCAAATATTTCATCAATGATGCTTCATAAGGTTGGTAATGTAATTATCAATAGTACGGATAATATTTTAATATCATCAATGGTTGGTATTATTTTTGCAGGTTTATATTCAAATTATTTATTGATTATAAATACAATTATGCAGATTGTTACAATAGCTTTCAATTCAGTTTCAGCCAGTATTGGCGATTTTAATGCATGTAAATCAAATGAAGAATCAATGGAATTGTTTAAAGCTATGAACATACTCAGTTATTGGATCTTTGGTATGAGCTCAATTTGCTTAATTACGTTGTTCCAGCCCACTATAAGTATTTGGTTGGGAACAGATTATCTGCTTAATACCTCATGTGTAATGATGATAGTTATAAATTTCTTTTTATCTGGGATTATTCGAGTTCCAGCTACTTTTGTGGATGTTAATGGATTGTATACAAGAACAAAGTTTAAACCTATAACTATGGCACTGTTGAATTTAGTGATATCTATTGCCTGCGCTAAACTTTGGGGCTTGATAGGAATATTTATCGGAACGTTTGGTAGTTATATTCTGGTTGGTTTATGGGTCGATCCATTTTTCCTTTGTAAATATAAGTTTTTAATGTCATTTACTAGATACGTATTATATCTATTAAAAAATGTGTTACTCATAGTTGTCTTTGGAGTGATTACATATACAATCGTTTCATTTATACGTAATTACATACTGAAAGTTGCCATATGTTTTATTTTATCAAATTTGCTATTTGCGATTGTGTATTGCAGGACGGATGGATTTCAATTTATATATCATAGAATAAGGAACATAATGAGAATTAGAAAAAAGGGATGAATGCATTTATATACATAGTTGCTGTTACCAGCAGCACAGCAATAGCAATTTATTTTTTATATTCAGTAAATAGACGTATTTATGAAGTATTTAAATGAAAAAGGAGTTTAAGACAAATGAAAGTACTATGGTATTGCAATGTACTGTTACCCAAAGCGGCAGAAGCGGCAAAGATAAAAGGAGAAATAAATACTGCTGGATGGATTGAGGGATTCTTAAATCAGATATGGAGTGATTACAAATGGGGGGGGGGGGTATTGGGCGTCATCTGTCCTGCGGATGTAACCGGATTGATAAAAGCAGAAGCAGGGGATATTGCATTTTACATTGTATTACGGAAATCCCAAATAGAACAATTTAAAAAGATATTGAATGATTTTATGTGTGATATACTTCACATATTTGGAACAGAATCCCCTAATAGTTATGACTTGATAAAATTGTTTGGCAAGCCGGAAAGAACCGTTATAAATATTCAGGGAATGATGGGGATATACTCACAAGTCTATATGGAAGGGATGTCTTTGCGTTCGCAGACAAAAGAGAGGTTATTTGAGAAAGTAATTGGGAATAGCCTAGAGTCTCAGAAAAGAAGTTTGGCAATGCGTGGAAAAACAGAAAAAATGATTTTGGAAAATGTCAGGAATGTGATTGGACGCACAGATATTGACCGGATGATGGCTCTGACACAAAATCCGGAGATAAGGTATTTTCACTGCAATGAAATATTGAGAGATATTTTTTATCATAGCAGGACATGGCGATATGATATGGTTGAAACGCATTCTTTATTTTTTAGAAATACAGGAAATCCAATTAAAGGGTTACCGGGAATGCTCAAGGCATTATCAATTTTACTGAAAAAATACCCAGACACAAAGCTGTATGTGGTTGGTCCGGCAATATATAGTCCGGCCTGTATGAAGCAAAAAGTTGTTGAGGGAACGTTTAATCGGGAATGTAGAGAAATCATGGATCAGAATAGTTTGTGGGCGCATATTGAATTTATGAATTCTCTGGACTCCGGACAAATGAAAGAACGCTACTTAAGGTCACATGCAGTGGTTTCTGCTTCAAATATAGAGAATGAATCCAATGTAGTAAGTGAGGCTAAAATACTAGGAGTTCCGGTTGTGGCTTCTTTTGTGGGCGGCTTACCAAATAGGATTAAACATGGCTATGATGGTTTTTTGTATCAGTTTAATTTGCCACAAATGCTTGCATATTATATAAGCGTGATATTTGACAATCCAGATATTGCTAATCGTATATCAAAAAATGCAGTGGAATCGCAAAGAATTATTAATAATCCTGATACGAATATCCGTAGACTTGAAGAGATATATCAAATCATATTTAAGCAGTAACAGTAGGTAATATGAATCTATATACGGTGTTTAGCAATTCAAAGATAAGCAGAGGAGAAAAGAAATGAGTGTATTTACAGGAAAAACCTTATTAATTACAGGGGGTACAGGTTCCTTTGGCAATGCAGTGTTGAACCGTTTCCTTCAAACAGATATCGGAGAGATTCGAATATTTTCCCGTGACGAGAAAAAACAGGATGATATGCGCCATGAGTTTCAGGCGAAGATGCCGGAAGCAGCAGACAAGATTTCTTTTTATATCGGCGATGTCCGTGACCTGGCTTCTGTGAAGAACGCCATACACGGTGTTGATTACATATTTCATGCCGCGGCATTAAAGCAGGTACCATCCTGTGAATTCTTTCCGATTGAGGCTGTAAAGACAAATGTTTTTGGAACAGAGAATGTTTTGACAGCAGCCATCGAAGAAGAGGTAGAGTCTGTTATCTGTCTATCCACCGATAAAGCGGCATATCCTGTCAATGCTATGGGAACTTCCAAAGCTATGATGGAAAAAGTTATCGTTGCTAAGAGCCGTACTACCCAAAAAACTAAAATATGTTGTACACGTTACGGTAATGTTATGTGTAGCCGTGGATCTGTTATTCCGCTTTGGATAGAGCAAATTCGTAATAGTAACCCTATCACATTAACAGAACCGGCTATGACACGTTTCATCATGTCCCTGGAAGAGGCAGTTGACCTTGTTCTATTTGCATTTGAACATGGAGAAGCGGGTGATATTCTGGTACAGAAAGCTCCGGCATGCACAATTCAGACGCAGGCAGAAGCCGTCTGTCAGCTGTTTAATGGTAAGAAAGAAAATATTAAGGTTATTGGTATCCGGCATGGTGAAAAAATGTATGAAACTCTTCTGACCAATGAAGAATGTGCCCATGCTATTGACCTTGGACGCTTTTATCGTGTACCATGTGATAAGAGAGGTTTAAATTATGATAAGTTCTTTACAAAGGGGAACAGAGAGAGAGTAAAGTTAAACGAGTTCAATTCCAATAATACAAGACTGCTGTCTGTAAAGGAAACCATAGCAAAACTAGCTGCTCTTACTTATATTCAGGAAGAACTTGCAAAGGATAACTTACAGTAAAAAGAGGTGTTGTATGAACGTATTAATAACGGGCGCGAAGGGTATGATGGGCACTGCCCTTGTTGCCAATTTGAAAAATATTAAAGATAATAAAGACCGTACCCGTCCAAAACTGCATATAGAAGAAATTTATGAATATGATATAGATTCAACGAGGGAGGAACTGGAAAAATATTGCCAAAAGGCAGATTTTATTTTTAATCTTGCAGGAGTAAACCGTCCGGAACATATGGAAGAATATATGAAAGGCAACTTCGGTTTTTCTTCTGAACTTTTGGGCCTTTTAAAAAAATATAACAATAAAGCACCAATTATGTTGAGTTCTTCTATCCAGGCTGCTTTAGCCGGAAGATTTAAAGATTCTGAGTATGGCCGTTCCAAAAAGGCAGGAGAGGAGCTGTTCTTTTCTTATGCTGAAGAGACGGGAGCCAGGATAGCGGTGTACCGTTTTCCGAACATGATGGGACACAGCCGTCCAAAATATAATTCCGCAGTATCTACCTTTTGCTGGGCAGTTGCAAATGACGAGGAATTTACCGTCAATGACCGCAGCACAGAGTTGGAACTTCTTTACATTGATGATTTTGTGCAAGGAATGTTTGATTTATTGGAAGGAAAAGAGCAGCACTGTGAATTTGACGGTGTAGATACGGTTCTGAGGGTAAACGGACGCTATTGCTGTGTTCCTGTGACACATAAGATTACATTAGGCGAGATTATAGATTTGTTGCAGCAGTTTAAGAAACAGCCAAGGACATTGATGATGCCGAAAATGCCGGAAGGTTCTTTTGCAAAAAAGTTGTATAGTTTATATTTGACATATCTTCCGGTGGAGAAGTTTAAGTATGAGTTAAAAATGAAAAGCGATGCTCGTGGAAGTTTTACGGAACTGGTACATACTGCTGATTGCGGGCAGGTGAGTATAAATATCAGCCGGCCTGGTGTTACAAAAGGTCAGCACTGGCATAATTCTAAATGGGAACTGTTTATTGTGGTTGCTGGGCACGGATTAATCCAGGAGCGGAACATTCATACAGGAGAAACAGTAGAATTTGAAGTCAGCGGAGATAAAATCGAAGCGATACATATGATTCCGGGTTGGACACATAATATTGCCAACCTATCAGATACAGAAAATCTTGTGACGGTTATGACCTGCAACGAGATTTTTAATCCAGAAAAACCAGACACATTTTATGAGCCAGTGTAGAGGGAGAAAGAAAACGATGAGTGAAAAATTTGCCGTAAAGACCGATTATTCGGATATTCATTTTAGAGATAATGGAAAGCTAAAACTTCTTATTATTGTAGGTACTCGTCCGGAAATTATCCGTCTTGCCGCGGTAATTGATAAGTGCCGTAAATATTTTGACGTAATACTGGCTCATACCGGGCAGAATTATGATTATAATTTGAATGGGATTTTCTTTGAGAATCTGAAGATTGAGAATCCGGAAGTTTATATGGATGCCGTTGGGGACGATCTCGGTGCGACCATTGGCAATATCATTAACTGCTCCTACAAACTGATGAACCAGATTAAGCCGGAGGCGCTCTTGATATTGGGCGACACCAATTCTTGCCTGTCAGCGATTGCAGCAAAGCGCCTGCATATCCCAATCTTTCATATGGAAGCAGGAAACCGCTGTAAAGATGAATGTCTGCCGGAGGAAACAAACCGCCGGATCGTGGACATTATTTCCGATGTGAACTTGGCTTACAGCGAACACGCTCGTAAATATTTACATGAGTGCGGACTGCCGAAGGAGCGTGTCTATGTGACCGGTTCGCCGATGGCGGAGGTACTGCGTCAGAACCTGCCGGAGATTGAAAAGTCAGATATTTTGGAAAAATTGGGACTGGAACCGCAGAAGTATATTTTACTTTCTGCGCACAGAGAAGAAAACATTGACACAGAGAAGAACTTCCTTTCTTTGTTTACAGCAATTAATAAGATGGCAGAGAAATACGATATGCCGATACTATATTCTTGTCATCCCCGTTCAAGAAACCGTATTGACGCTACAGGGTTTCAATTGGACAAACGTGTGATACAGCATGAGCCCCTTGGATTTCATGACTATAACCATCTGCAGATGAATGCTTTTGCTGTTGTTTCAGACTCAGGTACACTGCCGGAGGAGAGTAGCTTCTTTACAAGTATAGGGCACCCCATACCGGCTGTGTGTATCCGTACCTCAACAGAGCGTCCTGAAGCTTTGGATAAGGCTTGCTTTGTGTTAGCGGGTATTGATGAAAGATCGTTACTTCAGGCAGTGGACACTGCTGTGCAGATGCAGTTGGACTGTGATTATGGTATCCCAGTGCTGGATTATGTGGAGGAAAATGTCAGTACAAAAGTAGTTAAGATTATCCAAAGTTACACAGGGGTGGTAAATAAGATGGTTTGGAGAGTCATAGATTAGAAGATTATTATTATGCGGAGAAGTATTATTAATCTTAAGGCTTGAGCAATATAGGAGGTGCCATGTACCATATCCACAAATACACATACCGTTTTCTATTCCTTCTCTCCATTGCTGTCATTCTATATGCCACATTGTATCGCGAGGCCGGACAGGGAGACATAGAACTCCGCCTTTTCTGGACCATAAAACGCGCCTGGAGTGAACATTCAGGCTATTATTGGTATTTGATTTTAGGAAATATTGCACTGTTTATGCCTTTTGGATTTTTTCTAACTGCCATCCTCCAAAAGCCGGACTGGAAGAAAGCAGCCATGATGGGATTTGTTTTTTCAGCGGCCATCGAGGTGTCCCAGGTCCTTTTGGATAGAGGACTGGGCGAGTTTGATGATGTGCTTCACAATACATGGGGGAGCTTGATGGGATATTGTGCAGCAGTGATACTGGGATATTTGTTTGGGCAGCAGAAAGAGCGGTATGAAGGAAAGGTAAAAGGAGCCGGTCTGTTCTTTGGTATGACAATATCAATGTTTACCATTCTAATATTGTACAACAGGCCTGACTGGAGCGTGCGTTTGTGGAGGAGGTAATCAGTATGTCTGCTAAGGAGGCTCTTATACCCGTCTTACTAACAGCGCTTATACCGTCCTACCAAAAAACACTTGACAAATCCCCCAATAATTATTATGCTTGATAATTATAAATCAAAGCAAATAAACCAAACATGCAAATCATGCAAACAAAGCAATCCAATCAAACACAACGGTTATGAAGAAGAGGAGTACATCATATAAACCATCAGAGAGGGCGGTCCACTGGCTGAAAGGCGGCCCGGGCAGAGTATGATAGAAGGTAGCTTCTGAACTGGAGCGGTGAAGGATAAAACTGAGTGACTGGCAGGCGGATATTTCCGTATTGCCGCCATGTGAAGTTTCCTTCTGTGTAGCTGCTTCCGACCGGCCTGCGTTAAAGGCCTAATGAGACTGCCGGACATCCGGCAAAACAAAGGTGGTACCGCGGACACTCCGCCCTTTGCCTTCCCTTGACCGGGATTGGCGAAGGGCTTTTTATTTTCAGGCAAACAGGGTCTGTCTGCCGGAAGCCATTTTTCTGTAATTAACCAAACCGTTAATGAGTCCATCAACAAAACCACTAACAGACTTATTAACAAAACCATTAACCCAAATAAATTAGTTACTATAATTACTAAAATTAGTTATCAAAACTAATTACCAAAACTTATTACAAAAATTAATTATCAAGACTCATTATTAAAACCCATTACAAAGACCCACTACAAAAACCAATTACAAAAACCATCTACAAAAAAGGAGAACAAACCATGAAGGAACTGGAGAAAACCTACAACCCGGCGGACATCGAAGACCGCCTGTACCAGAAGTGGCTGGACGGAAAGTATTTCCACGCAGAGGTAAACCGCAGTAAGAAACCATTTACCATCGTGATGCCGCCGCCAAACATTACAGGCCAGCTGCACATGGGCCATGCCCTGGACAATACCATGCAGGATATTCTGATCCGCTATAAGAGGATGCAGGGCTACGAGGCGCTGTGGCAGCCGGGTACGGACCATGCTGCCATTGCCACCGAGGTCAAGGTTATTGACAAGCTTAAGAAGGAAGGCGTTGACAAAGCAGACCTGGGACGGGACGGTTTCCTTAAGGAGTGCTGGAAGTGGAGAGATGAGTACGGCACCAGAATCGTGAATCAGCTTCATAAACTGGGTTCATCTGCTGACTGGGACAGGGAGCGTTTTACCATGGACCATGGCTGCTCTGACGCGGTTCTGGAGGTCTTTGTCAAGCTGTACGAGAAAGGCTACATCTATAAAGGATCCAGAATCATCAACTGGTGTCCTGTATGCCAGACCTCTATCTCTGATGCAGAGGTGGAGCATGTGGAGCAGAACGGCTTTTTCTGGCACATCAATTATCCCGTAGTGGGAGAGCCTGGCCGTTTTGTGGAGATAGCCACCACAAGGCCGGAAACCATGCTGGGAGACACCGCGGTTGCGGTGAACCCGGAGGATGAGCGCTATCAGGACATCGTGGGCAAGATGCTTAAGCTGCCTCTGACAGACAGGGAGATTCCTGTTATCGCCGACCCGTATGTGGACAAGGAATTTGGAACAGGCTGCGTGAAAATTACCCCGGCCCACGACCCCAACGATTTTGAGGTGGGCAAGCGCCACAACCTGGAAGAAATCATTATCTTAAACGACGATGCCACAGTAAATGTTCCGGGACCGTATTTTGGTATGGACCGCTACGAGGCCAGGAAGGCCATTGTGGCTGATTTGGAAGCTCAGGGCCTGTTGGTCAAGGTGGTTCCACACTCCCACAACGTAGGAACCCATGACCGCTGCAAGACCACGGTAGAGCCCATGGTGAAGCAGCAGTGGTTTGTAAAGATGGAGGAGATGGCTAAGCCGGCCATTGAGGCCCTTAAGAACGGCAGCCTTACCTTTGTTCCGGAGAGCTTTGGAAAGACATATCTCCACTGGCTGGAAGGTATCCGCGACTGGTGTATCTCCAGACAGCTGTGGTGGGGACACAGGATACCTGCCTATTACTGTCAGGAATGCGGAGAAATCGTGGTTTCCAAGGAAGATCCCCACGCCTGCCCTAAGTGCGGCTGCACTTCATTAAAACAGGATGAGGATACCCTGGATACCTGGTTCTCATCCGCTCTCTGGCCCTTCTCTACTCTGGGCTGGCCTGAAAAGACAGAGGATCTGGATTATTTCTATCCCACAGATGTTCTGGTGACAGGATATGATATTATTTTCTTCTGGGTTATCCGTATGGTGTTCTCCGGCCTGGAGCAGACCGGAAAGCTTCCGTTCCACACCGTGCTGATACACGGCCTGGTAAGAGACTCCGAAGGACGGAAAATGAGCAAGTCCCTGGGCAACGGCATCGATCCCCTGGAGGTCATCGACAAGTACGGCGCAGACGCCCTGCGCATGACCCTGATTACGGGCAATGCTCCCGGCAATGATATGCGCTTCTATTGGGAGCGTGTGGAGAACAGCCGTAACTTTGCCAATAAGGTCTGGAATGCGTCCCGATTCATTATGATGAACATTGAGAAGGCTGCCCAGTCCGGCGAGGTGGCTTTGGACCGCCTTACCATGGCTGACAAATGGATTGTGTCCAAGGTAAACACCCTTACCAGGGAAGTGACGGAGAACCTGGATAAATACGAGCTGGGAATCGCCCTTCAGAAGGTTTATGATTTTATTTGGGAAGAATTTTGTGATTGGTATATTGAAATGGTGAAGCCAAGGCTGTACAATGAAGAGGACGATACAAAGGCGGCCGCTATCTGGACGCTTAAGCATGTGCTGATTCAGGCGCTGAAACTGCTTCATCCCTTTATGCCGTTTATATCAGAAGAAATTTTCTGCAATCTCCAGGAGGAAGAGGAGACCATCATGGTTTCCCAGTGGCCGGTTTACAGGGATGACTGGAATTTTGCAAAGGAAGAACAGTCCACAGAGACCATCAAGGAGGCTGTAAGAGCTATCCGTGGCGTGCGTTCATCCATGAACGTTCCTCCCAGCAAGAAGGCAACGGTTTATGTGGTATCGGAGGACGCAGGGCTGCTGCAGATATTTGAGCACAGCAAACGCTTCTTTGCCGCTTTGGGCTATGCGGGCGAGGTGATTCTCCAGGAGAATAAGGAAGGAATTGCAGACGATGCTGTATCCGCAGTGATTCACAAGGCAGTGATTTATATGCCATTTGCAGATCTGGTGGATATTGAGAAGGAGATAGAGCGGTTAAGGGGCGAAGAAAAACGTCTGGCAGGAGAGCTGGCCCGTTCCAGAGGTATGCTGGGCAATGAGAAGTTTGTAAACAGGGCGCCCGAAGCAAAGATTGCCGAGGAGCGCGCAAAACTTGAAAAATATGAGCAGATGATGGAGCAGGTGAAGATACGTCTGGCACAGCTTCAGTGATGAACCCGGAGAAGGATTAGGGCGGTGGGGGCAGGCGGAAAGCCAGATACACCGGAGTAAACCGTATACACCGCGGCAGACCAGATACAGGGATAGAGAGGGAGAGCATAGCATGAATCAATCATCAGGAAATAAGCCGGTTATCCATGTCAGGATGTTCGGCGGTTTCACCATCACAATGGATGAAAAGGCCATGTGCGACAGCGATAACCGGTCCAGGAAAGCCTGGAGCCTGCTGAGCTATCTGATAATCAAGCGCAGGGGAGATGTGAGCATCAATGAGCTGTTCCATGCCATCTGGCAGGACGGTGTTCAGGATAATCCTTACGGCGCCCTTAAAACCCTGGTTTTTCGGGTTAGGAAGATGCTGGAGGCCGCCGGTTTCCCGTCCCAGGATTTGATTCTGAGCCAGAAGGGGGCCTACATGTGGAACCCGGCCTGGGAAACAGAGGTGGACACGGACCGGTTTGAGAGTCTGTGCCGGAGAATCCTGGACCCGGAATTGGATGGGAAGAATATGTGGGAGGCCTGCCTGGAGGCATTTGAACTCTACAGGGGCATTTTTCTGCCCAGGTCATCTGAGGAGAGCTGGGTAGGTCCCATGGCTGCCTATTACCACACATTATACCAGAAGCTGGTTGTTTATATGGCGGAAAAACTGATCCGGGATAAGGAATATGCACAGGTGGAGGAAATCTGCCAGAGAGCTATCGGCATTGACCGGTTTGCCGAGGATTTCCACTATTACCGGATTTATGCTGCTTACGGACAGGGGGAACAGGAGACTGCCCTGAAGCGGTATAAGGATACCACGGATATGTTCTACCGGGAACGTCTGATGACGCCCTCAGAGCATTTTAAGGAATTATACAAGGTTATCAGTAACAGCGAGCAGGATGTAGTGACCGACCTGGATGTGATTCAGGAGAATCTGGGCACGGGTGGCGCCGGAGAAGGTCATGGTGCGTACCAGTGTGAATATGCGGTGTTCAAGCGTCTGGTACAGCTGGAGCGCAGAGGCGTGGAGCGCAGCGGTGATTCCGTGTACCTTTGTCTTTTGACTGTGGGAGACAGGAAGGGACGCACCCTGAAACCGGAGATCCAGGCAAGAGCCATGGAACGACTGAGGGCGTCCATTCAGAAATCCCTTCGTTCCAGCGACGTTTACGCGCGTTACAGTGTCAGCCAGTTCATCCTGCTTCTGTCCTCCGCCACCTTTGAGAACAGCGAGATGGTCATGGACCGGATTCTGTCCGTTTTCAATAAATCGTATGTGCGCAAGGATGTGGCGGTGAATTACAGCCTTGACGTGCTGAAACCCTGATTATCAGAACCTTTATGACAGCAAGGCAGTTGTTTTTAACTGCTTCACATTCATTACATACAGCGAGGTCAGACTATGAAGATAAAAAATGCGCTTTTGCTGCTGCTGACAGCCTCCATATGGGGGGTGGCCTTTGTGGCGCAGAGCGTTGGAATGGATTACGTGGGCCCACTTACATTTAACTGCGTCAGATGCCTTATGGGTGGTGTCGTCCTTCTTCCCTGCATATGGTTTTTTGACAAGAAGAATAAAAGGAAGGAACAGGTTCCTGTTATACCCGGAGCCAGGAAGACCCTGATTATGGGAGGAATCTGCTGCGGTGTGGCCCTTTGCCTGGCCAGCAATTTCCAGCAGTTTGGAATCCAGTACACCACAGTGGGAAAGGCAGGGTTCATAACCGCCTGCTACATTGTCATTGTCCCTGTACTTGGTCTTTTATTAGGTAAGAAATGCAGTCCTGTGGTTGCCGGGGCAGTAGTTCTGTCACTGGCGGGTCTTTACATGCTGTGCATGAAGGGCGGGGAACTGTCGGTGAACAAAGGGGATCTTCTTATGCTGGTATGCGCATTTCTTTTTGCTGTGCATATCATGATTATTGACTTCTTTTCCCCTGTTGTGGACGGGGTAAAGATGTCCTGTATCCAGTTTTTTGTCAGCGGCATCCTCTCAGGAGCAGCCATGCTGATTTATGAAACGCCTGAATGGAGCCAGATTATAGCCGCATGGGCGCCGGTTCTCTATGCGGGCATCATGTCCTGCGGAGTGGCTTATACCCTGCAGATTGTGGGACAGAAGGGGATGAATCCAACGGTGGCTTCCCTGATTCTGAGCCTGGAATCCAGTATTTCAGTTCTGGCCGGATGGGTGATTTTAGGGCAAAGGCTTTCTTCCAAGGAAGTACTGGGCTGCGCCCTCATGTTTGGCGCCATCATACTGGCGCAGATTCCGGTGGGACGCCGCAGGGAAGCCTCTCTGAATACGGAGGGAAACTAGAGGGCCCGGTGCAGAAGGAAAACGGTGTTACAGAAGGCAGTCAATCAGAAACCAGTCAATCAGAAACCAGCCAATCAGAAAACAGTCAATAATGCAGAAACCGGCAAAGGGGATTCTTGTCGCATCCTGGCGAAGGGCGGCGAGAATATCCGGTTGCCAATTGAATAAAATTAGGTTAAGATTATAAAAGCCTGTCCGGCAGACAGGCTTTTAAGAAAGAATGGATTTTAATTATGGGACAAGCAGAGGAGTATTTGGACCGCATTCCCATGTGGACCAGGAAAAAGAATTCATTGGAGGACGTCAGGCGGTTTCTGGATTATCTGGGAAACCCTGACCGGGACAGGCCGGCGATTCATGTGGCAGGGACCAATGGAAAGGGTTCTGTGTGCGCATTTCTCACCTCTATTTTAGGTGAGGCCGGTTACAGCACCGGCACCTTTATCTCACCACATCTGGTGGAGGTGCGTGAACGTTTCCTGATTAATGGGGAAATGGTGGATCAGGAAAGCTTTGAAGGGGCTTTTGAGACTGTCCTTAAGGCCAGCAGAAAGCTTGCGGACCAGGGACTCTGCCATCCCACTTTTTTTGAATTCCTGTTTTATATGGCCATGGTCCTGTTCAGAATGCATGATGTGGATGTGATGATTCTGGAAACAGGCATGGGCGGCAGGCTGGATACCACCAATGTGCTGGAACGGCCGGCGGCCTGTGTGATTACCTCCATCAGCATGGACCATACCAGGTATCTGGGCGATACCCTGGCCAAGATTGCAGGGGAAAAGGCCGGCATTATTAAGACCGGTGTTCCGCTTATTTTTGACGACGGGCAGCCGGAGGTCTCCACCATACTGGAGGGATTTGCTTTCCGCAAGGGTGCTGCCAGATATCCGGTGGGCCGGGATGATTTTTATGTGGAGGAGATAGGCGAAAAGGGCCTGTCCATTAATGCCAGGATGAAGGACGGCAGATGCCTGGAGCTGGAGATTCCCTTTGAAGCTTTTTACCAGGCGGAGAACGCCATGCTGGCTGTGCGCACCCTGGACGTCCTGCGCTATCCCGGAGAATGTCCCAGGACAGGATGCCGGATGCCGGGACACGGTCCCTGCATCTGCCCGGACGGAAAGGAATGGGGAATATCGGACCAGCACATTATAAAGGGCCTGAAGAATACATTCTGGCCCGGCCGTATGGAGCAGGTGAGGCCGGGAATCTACCTGGACGGCGCCCATAATCCCGGCGGTATTGAGGCGTTCATACAGACAGCCGGAGAAATTTCGGACAGACAGGGAAAGAAGCCGTGGCTGCTGTTTGCAGCTGTTTCGGATAAGGACTATGAGCGTATGGCAGAGCAGCTGTGCAGAGAGATGATATGGGAAGCAGTTGGCGTGGTTCATATGAACAGTGACAGAGGACTGGCGGCTGAAGAGCTGGCCAGGGTATTCAGAACCTATACGTCCAGACCTGTTTACTCATACGGAGACACAAAGAGCGCGGTTGAGGATATGGCTGAAAAGAGCCGGGAGGGACTGCTGTTCTGCGTCGGATCCCTGTATCTCATCGGTGAGATTAAGGCTGTACTGGAGCAGAAGTCCTGAGCAGTCCTGATAAGATAGGAGTGATATACATGATTGATTTTGAAGAGGAGATTGAGCGTTTTAAACCAAGCCTGGATGTGGAAGAGGTGGAGGACGCCATTGTTAAGAGCGATTTGACGGATATGACGGACATCATGATGGAACTGATAAAAGAAAGAGGCGAGCGGGACCTGTGAATACAGACTATGCAAGAAAGAACCAGCAGATAGCCAACAGCTTCTACAACCTGGGCCTGGAAAAGGCCAGGATACGGGATCTGTCCGGCGCGGCCCAGTGCCTGAAGAAGAGCCTGCATTTTAATAAGTATCAGACAGATGCCAGGAATCTGCTGGGACTGATATACTATGAGAACGGTGAAGTGGCAGATGCCCTGGTACAGTGGGTCATCAGCCTGAACCTGCAGCCGGAGGATAATCTGGCGGACCATTATCTGGATGAGATTCAGAGGAAGCCGGGACAGCTGGAGATAGAGAGCCAGAATGTGAAAACATTTAACCAGGCGCTCTGGCACGCCCAAAACGGCAGCGATGATTTGGCCATTCTCCAGCTGGCCAGAGTGGTGGAGTCAAACCCTCATTTTGTGAAGGCCCATCTGCTCCTGGCCCTGTTATATATGGCTAGGGAGGACTTTAATAAGGCCGGGCGCTGCCTGTACAAGATTCTCCAGATTGACAAGAGCAACCAGAAGGCCCTGTACTATATGTCCATTGTAAAACAGAATACAGGCAGGGCTGATGCGGAGAAGCGCAAGATGGTGAAGGCATTTTCCCATCGGAAGATGGAGGATGACGATGTCATCATCCCTAATACTTATAAGGAAAATACAGGTATTTCCACTGTGCTTCACATCATTATAGGACTGGTTCTGGGCATTATGGCATTTTATTTTCTCATTCTGCCGGCCAGGACAAGGGACCTTAACAGCATTCACGATAACAACCTGAAATCCTACATGCAGAAGCTCAACAATGCAAATCAGCAGTACGATATTCTGAAAGCGGATTACGATGAGCTGGATGCCCACACAAAGGAGATTCAGGCCCGTCTGGATGAGCTGACCACAGGAAACACCAGCGTCATTGCCCAGTACCAGGGACTGATTTGGATTCTCCAGGATTACAGGAGCGGTGATTTGGTGGCAGCGGCCAAGGCATTTGCAGGAGCAGGCTTTGATTTGATTGAGGACGAAAACATACAGGCTATTGTGGAAAATATCCGTCAGGATATGACGGCGAATATCTACCAGAGTCTGGTGGACCGGGGACTTCAGCTGTGGAACGCAGGCAATAAGACAGAGGCCATGGACTATTTCCAGGCCAGTCTGACTATAAAGCCGGATAATCCGGAAGCCTTGTTTTATGTGGGGCGTCTGTACCAGGATGCCGGCGACACGGACAATGCCAATTCCATGTTTGACAAAGTGGTCAATGAATTCCCGGATTCCGAATATGTGGACCGGGCAAAGAATGCCAGGGGTTATTAATTTAAACGGTTTTTCAGGAAAGATACTACAGAAGATAAGAAACATGTCTTTTGTGGTATCTTTTTTTGTATTTTATAGGCACTGAGAAAGGAGTATGGAGGGATGGAACAGACAACGTTTACGTATGAGGCCAGGGAGCAGATGCTGGTGATTCACCTTCCGGGAGAGCTGGACCACCATAACTGCAGGAACCTGAAACGGGATACGGACCTGCTTTTGGCGGAGAATTACATCAATCGGATTGTATTTGATTTTACACACACATCATTTATGGATTCATCCGGCATCGGGGTACTTTTAAACCGTTATAAGCAGATGGCAGCCAGCCGGGGAACCGTGGCCTATTACGGGGCAGGACCCCAGGTCAGGCGGATACTGGAGATGGGCGGTGTAAGCCGCCTAATCAAAGGATATGAAGACAGGGAATCAGCAATAAAGGGATGAAAAAGATGGAGGATAAGAAGATGGAAACAAACAGAGAACACATGAGGCTGGAAATGGAGAGCCTTTCCCGGAATGAGGAGTTTGCCAGGGTGGTGACCGCCGTGTTCATGAGCAGGCTGGACCCCACCCTGGAGGAAGTGGACGATGTGAAGACAGCCGTATCCGAGGCAGTGACCAATGCAGTCATACATGGCTACAGGGGAGACCGGGGAACCATATATCTGGACCTGACCGCAGATATGGAGGAACGGACCCTGACCGTGGCGGTGAAGGACTGCGGTGTGGGTATAGCGGATGTGAAACAGGCCATGGAGCCTATGTTTACCACGGATCCCGAGGGTGAGCGCTCCGGCATGGGCTTTTCCTTCATGGAGGCCTTTATGGACCAGGTAGAGGTGGAGTCCGAACCAAATCATGGCACATTGGTGACAATGAAGAAATCCATCGGCAGGTGACGGCGATGGATGAGACCATGAAATTAATCAATATGGCTCACGAAGGGGATAAAGCGGCGAGAGACCAGCTGGTCATGGACAATGTGGGACTTATATGGAGCATTGTAAGGCGGTTCTCAGGCCGGGGATATGAGATGGAGGATCTGTTCCAGATTGGAAGCATCGGACTGATTAAGGCCATTGACAAATTTGACACTGGATTTGACGTGAAATTTTCCACCTATGCAGTGCCCATGATTACAGGAGAAATCAAACGATTTCTCAGGGATGACGGTATGATCAAGGTCAGCCGCTCCATCAAGGAACTGGGGGTTAAGGTCAGGGCCGCCAGGGAGGAAATGACATACGCTTTGGGAAGGGAACCTACCATTGAGGAGATTGCAGGCAGGTTGGGAACCAGCCGTGAGGAAGTGGCGGCGTCCCTGGAAGCGGCGGCAGAGGTGGAGTCGTTATACCGTCCGGCGGACAGCGGGGATGAAAATTCCACTTATCTCATGGACCGCCTGGCCCAGGACAACAATGACCATGAGGATTTGTTAAACCGAATGGTTTTAAAGGATTTGATGGAGGGACTTGAGGAAGAGCAGAGAGAAATCATTCTGCGCCGATATTTTTACAATGAGACTCAGACCCAGATTGCCGGCGAGCTGGGCATTTCCCAGGTACAGGTGTCGAGGCTGGAAAAACGTATATTGAAAGAAATGAGGAAAAAACTGTAAACAAAAGTCTTATGGTATAAAAAGTTCCATGGAAGTCATACTAGATACCAGAAACCAATTAACTTTTCTTGAAAAGGATGTGATTCTTATGGGTTTTGGTAAACGAGTATGTGAACTGCTTGCAGTCATAGCCTCCCTTCTCCTGATAGGGGCCCTGGTATGGTATCTGTCCTCAGGTTTCGGAGACAGGGGATATGAAAAGGAAGGGACGCTGGTATGGGAGGAGATGGACGGGCCTTCCGTGGAAGAGGAAGTATGTCCGGCCTTTGTGACTGACCCTGTGTCCATGATGTACGGACAGCAGGAAATCCAAAGGAGCGGAAGAGGTCTATGAACCATACAGTCTATTTAAAACTAAGTCAAATCACGGAGCTGACCCACAAGGACGTTGTCCTAAAGGACGTGGCCCAGGTTTACTGCGACGACCAGAATGTGATGAATAAATGCAACTCCATGAAGGTCATGACCGTGAAGGTGGACGCCAAGCGGCGCTATATCATGAGTGCCCTGGATATAATCAACAAGTTAAAACAGCTGGATTCCACCATTGATGTAAACAACGTGGGGGAGACGGATTTCATTATAGCCTACAAACCGCCTTCCCCGCCTGCTTACATCTGGCAGTGGACCAAGACTGTATTTGTCTGCCTGGTGTGTTTTTTCGGCGCTGCATTTGCCATTATGACCTTTAACAATGACGTCAGCGTTACCGATGTGTTCAGCGAGGTGTTCAGCCTGGTCATGGGCTATGAATCCGGAGGTTTTACTGTGCTGGAGATTAGCTACTCGGTTGGTCTGGCCGTGGGCATCATCGGTTTCTTCAATCATTTCGCAGCCATTAAACTGAATACGGACCCCACGCCGTTAGAGGTGGAAATGCGCCTTTATGAGGACAATATCAGTAAGACCCTGATTGCCAATGACGGCAGAAAGGAGTCCAAAATTGATATTACTTAAAAAATGTCTGCTGGCGTTCTTCGGTCTGTGCGCCGGCGGCATCATTGCAGCCGGCGTTTATGCGTTCTTAGCCATTATCGGCGTGTTTGTGCGCCTCATGGGAAAGACAGGTACCAGGAAGCATATTTTTCTGTATGAGACAGTGATTATTCTGGGCGGGGTCCTGGGAAATATACTGGATATTTATGAGTTTCCCATCTATATGGGGCCCTATATCGGCACCCTATTCATATGTGTATTCGGACTGTCGGTCGGGATTTTTGTGGGCTGCCTGGTCATGTCCCTGGCAGAGACGCTAAAGGCCCTTCCGGTCATCAGCCGGAGGATTCACCTGGCCGTGGGACTTCAGTATCTGATATTTGCCCTGGCGGCAGGGAAAATGGCGGGGTCCCTGGTATATTTCTGGAATCATATGGCCTCCCTGGGATGATGTGGCCAAAGAGGATGAGCCTAAAGAGGATGAGCCTAAAGAGGATGTCCCCAAAGAGGAGGAGCCAAAAAGGTTTAGAGCTGTCCGCAGCCGGATTTTGAGAGGAGTAAACGAATGGAGATTGATAAGAAAAAGTATGAGGAGTACGTGAAACAGGTGACTCCCACCCACAGCCTGGCAAAGAATATGGTGGCGGCCTTTCTGGTAGGCGGAATCATCTGCGTGCTGGGACAGTTTGCCCTGAATTTTATGATGAACAACATGGGTATGGACCAGGAAACAGCAGCGGCCTGGACTTTGCTGGAGCTGATTCTTTTAAGTATCCTGCTGACCGGATTTAATATCTATCCAAAGATTGTGAAGTTCGGGGGAGCAGGCGCCCTGGTGCCGATAACAGGATTTGCTAATTCCGTGGTGGCGCCGGCCATTGAGTTTCACGCGGAGGGCGAGGTGTTCGGTGTTGGCTGTAAGATATTTACCATTGCCGGGCCGGTGATTTTGTACGGGGTTTTGACCAGCTGGGTCTTGGGGCTGATTTACTGGGTTGGCAGCTGGATGGGGATTTTTTAAGCGGGTATGGACTGGGAAACATTTCCTGGTCCATCTTTTTCGTTTGGAAACATATAGTTGACATTTTATGGTTTTTTTGATATCTTATAGTGGTTAGTTTGAACTAACAAAAAATAAAGGAGAATGCGCATTGAAGTACATATGGATTAATCCGGTGGCAGAGAACATGTACACCAGGGAGGCATTGGGGTGTTTTCTGAAAAAGCACGGACTGATACAGGTTCGGTGTAATAAGGACTGGGGAGCTGTTGTTAAGGAGAAATACAAAGCTCAGGTCGGGGCGGGCCCGGATACAGTGGCTGATATGCGGTGCCCTGTGGCAGGCAGGATGGCAGCGGATTACTTGTATAGGCAGGGAGAACACGGCTCTGGAGAGCCAATCCGGGGGAAACAAGGTCCTAGCCTTGTAATACCGGATATTGAGCCGATTCTGATTCATTGTGCCAGGGAAATCAGCGGGAGAAGGGACTTATGCGACGGACAGAAACTGATCACCACGCCCTGCCAGGCCCTGGCAGATGCAGGCAATGCATTAAAACTTAAGGACACCAGGTTCCAGACATGGAACGGACTTTTACAGGAATTGAGGGATACGGTGGAGGGCGCCTGCGCGGAATATGCTGTGCAGGCAGGGGTTAAAACATGCCTGAAATCCAGTCCTATCCCGCCCGGATTTTTCGAAAATCTGGGGATAGACACGGTCAGTTTGACAGGAGAAGAAAACATAAGGGAATACTTTGAGGGGAAATCGTGGAAACAGGTCAGGCTGGTGGAGATGCTCTGCTGTCATATGGGATGCCACAATGGGGATGGAGTGACGACAGATGAGAAGAAGGTTTAAAAGGATAATTGTGCCTGTGATAGGGATAGGGGCGGTTCTGCTTATATGGTATGGGGTCTGCCGGGCGGAGCTGTTTAGCGCCTACGTGCTGCCGCCTCCCTCCAGGGTATTCCAAAGTTTTTACAAGATGGCTGTGAACGGCGAACTGTGGAAGGATATCTCCATCAGTCTTCTCAGGGTCCTAAAGGGATTCTCCATTGCATTTGCGCTGGCCTTTGGACTGGGGATGATACGGTTCCTGCTGCCGGGAACTGCTAAATATTATGAGTATATGGTGCAGTTTTTCAGGAATGTACCGCCTCTGGCCATGATTCCCCTGCTGATTCTGTGGTGCGGTATTGGGGAGACGACCAAGACGGTCATCATTGTGCTGGCATCTTTTTTTCCCATGTATCTGAATATTGTGAAGGGATTTACGGGGGGTGATAAAAAACTTTTGGAAGTGGGGGAAATGTTCGGGTATTGTGCGGGAAGGAAATTCCTGCGGATTGTGCTGCCCTGCGCTGCCGCGGATATACTGGTGGGGATGCGTATTGGCCTGGGATACAGCTGGCGGGCAATTATCGGCGCCGAGATGGTGGCCGCATCCACCGGCCTGGGCCATATGATTCTGTTTGCCCAGCAGATGTCCAGGACGGATAAGGTTATTGTGGGTATCCTGACCATCGGTATGGTGGGATACGTGACGGACCGCCTGTTCGGTCTTGCAATCAGTAAAATGTTGAAAGGATCCTGTGACAATGGCTGGGATTAAATTGATGGACATACACAAACAGTATAAGGTGGAGGGCAGGGATGTTCAGGTGCTGAGAGGTATCAGCCTGGATATACCGGAAGACCGCATTACTGTGATTTTGGGCAGGAGCGGGTGCGGAAAAACCACCCTTCTGCGGCTTACAGGGGGGCTGGAGAAGGCTGACAGCGGAGAGATAGAGTATGAAGCCTCCCACAGGACCGCCTTTGTATTCCAGGAACCCAGGCTGATGCCCTGGCTTACGGTCTGGGACAATGTGACCTTTGGGATTAGGAAGAAGGAGAAGAACAGAGAGAATATAAGCGGTATCATCAGTACTGTGGGTTTGGAAGGATTTGAAAAAGCATACCCGTCCCAGCTTTCAGGGGGAATGCAGCAGCGGACAGCCATAGCCAGGGCTCTGGCATACCGGCCTTCCTTCATTATGATGGACGAGCCTTTTGCCGCCCTGGATTATTTAACCAGGGAACAGATGCAGAAAGAGCTTTTGCGGGTTCAGCAGAAACAGCGGTGCAGCATACTGTTTGTGACTCACAGCATAGATGAGGCGCTGCTTCTGGGACACAAGATTGTGGTCATAGAAAACGGACTTGTAAAGACCCAGGTGCAGGTGCCGGAGCTGGCAGAGGAAAGGAACCTGCTGGATGACATGTTCATTTCCCTGAAACGGCGTATTATTGAGAGCCTGAATACAGCAGACTGAAACTGGGAAATGCGGACTTGTGATACGGCGGGGTACATAATAATATACAAAATAAGATACATAGCAGCGATAGATAACTGGATAAATGACAGAATAGCGAGGAGAAACAGAATGAGAAAATTCATAGCATTAGGACTGGCCATGTGCATCGGGGCATCTGCCCTTACAGGATGCGCTAAGACATCATCGGGTAACACAAATACGGCACCGGCCCCAAAAGGGACAACCGCCGGACAGGCTTCCGTCCCGGATAAATTGACGCTCACCTATGTCACCTCCCCTCTCAATGTGCCCACTATTATTGAGAGGGACCAGAATATATTTGAAGATGCATTTGAGGACATGGGAATTTCCCTGGAGTATGCACAAATCAATTCAGGAGCAGACCAGACACAGGCCCTGGCATCCGGCGACGTACAGATCCTCTATGCGGTGGGAGCCACCTCCGTCATCCTGTCTGCGGCCAACGGGGCGGATATCAGGGTGCTTAACATGTACAGCAGATCCCCGAAGGCATTCTGTATGTATTCCACTGATGACAGCCTGACCACACCGGAGAGTCTTAAGGGAAAGACCATTGCCGGCCCGGCAGGGACAAATCTTCATGAGCTTTTGGCTTCCTATCTTGCATGGGGCGGCCTGACCATTGATGATGTGGATTATGTGAATATGTCCATTGCAGACGCAAAGGCAGCCCTGGACGGCGGAAGCGTGGACGCGGCCCTCATTGCAGGTGCAGCCGCTTATCAGGCCAAGCAGCAGGGATATCATATGGTGGCTGACGGAGAAGGACTCATAAAAGCCATTATTGCCGTGGCTGTCAGGGAAGATTTTTATGAAAATAACCAGGATGTGATTGACCGTTTCATGGAAGCCCAGAAACGTGTTGCCGCATTTATGAAGGATAATCAGGATGAGGTCCTGCAGATTGTGGCAGAGGAGCTGGATTTGGATGAAGAGGCGGTAAGGGAAATGTATGCCTGCTATGATTTTTCCATGGATGTTACCGATGAGGATAAGGCGGGCTTCCAGAAAACAGCTGATTTCATGTTTAAATCAGGCATGATAGAGGAAGAAATGGATGTAAACAGTTTGTTTTTGTAAATAGCCCTGATAAGCAGGCTGCCTTTTTAGGTTCTTTTATTTCTGAGTATTTTTCCGGAAACGAGGGATACTGTAATTATTATATCCTGTCACAGGAAGGAGAGTACATGAAATGGGACAGATGAAAGGCAAGGCAAGTATTGAATTTGAACACCCCCCGGTCATCATAAGTGCTGGCTCCGTCGTTGGGAAAAAAGAGGGGGAAGGTCCTCTGGGAAGCCTGTTCGATGAGGTAGAACTGGACGATATGTTTGGTATGGATAATTGGGAACAGGCGGAGAGCACCATGCAGAAGAAAACCGCGGATCTGGTCATTGAAAAGGGCGGCATACGAAAGGGTGACCTGCGCTATCTGTTTGCAGGCGATCTGCTGGGGCAGCTCATAGCCACATCCTTTGGCACTGTGGATTTGGAGATCCCTCTTTTTGGGCTTTACGGGGCCTGCTCCACCATGGGAGAGGCATTGGGATTAGGGGCAATGGCGGTCAACGCAGGATACGCGGACCAGGTTATGTCCATGGCGTCCAGCCATTTTGCCACTGCGGAAAAACAGTTCCGTTTTCCGCTGGCCTATGGGAACCAGCGGCCGCCCTCTGCCACATGGACTGTAACGGGCTGCGGCGCCGTGGTTCTGGCCGGAAACAGGAAGGATGGTATGGCCCGCATCGCAGGCATCACAACGGGACGCATGGTGGACATGGGCGCCAAGGATTCCATGAATATGGGAGCAGCCATGGCTCCGGCAGCATTCCACACCATTGAACAGAACCTGGAGGATTTTCAGGTCAATGAGACCTGGTATGATAAAATCATTACCGGAGATCTGGGAGAGGTGGGAAGGACCATTCTGCTGGAGTTTATGAAGAATAAAGGAAGGGACTTAAGCCAGCTTCACATGGACTGCGGTATGGAGATATACGATAAGGAACAGCAGGACACCCATTCAGGCGGAAGCGGATGCGGCTGTTCCGCTGTCACCCTTTGCTCCTACATCCTCCCCAAGGTACAGGACGGCACATGGAAGCGGGTTTTATTTGTCCCCACAGGTGCCCTGCTGTCCTCGGTCAGCTTCAATGAAGGACAGAGCATACCGGGCATTGCCCATGCAGTCGTCATTGAACATATAGACAGTTAAGGAGGAAATGACATGGACTATTTAAAAGCGTTTATCGTGGGAGGAATCATCTGCGCCCTGGTGCAGATACTGCTGGAAAAAACAAAGATGATGCCGGGGCGGGTCATGGTCACCCTGGTGGTCAGCGGTGCCATACTGGGAGCCATAGGGCTCTATGAGCCCTTTGCCAAATGGGCAGGGGCAGGGGCCACTGTGCCTCTTCTGGGCTTTGGAAACACCCTCTGGAAAGGCGTAAAGGAGGGAATCGGAGAGGACGGGCTTCTGGGTATCTTTAAAGGCGGATTAACGGCCAGTTCCGCGGGAATATGCGGCGCATTGGTATTCGGTTATCTGGCATCCCTTGTGTTTAAGCCGAAGATGAAGTGATGAAAATGAATCTGGTAAGCATATGAATGTAATAAAGGTAACGGCGGTATAAAGAGCGACGGCAGAATAAAGACGTCAGCAGAATAAAGACGTCAGCAGAATAAGAGCATCAGCAGAATAAAGACGTCAGCAGAATAAGGGCGTCAGCAAAATAAAAAGCAGCAACAAAACAACGAAAAACCGGAACACACCTGTCATATGACAACGTGGATTCCGGTTTTTTCATGCCTTTATATCAGCCTGCTAATTCTGTCTGTTATTTCTGCTAATACTGGTTTTTTAAATCAGTTAAATCTAGTTCTAGTAAGGCCGGTTCCCCGGACCAAACCCTTCCGTGGATTCCTGCGGGGACTGGTATCCCGGACCGATAGGTGTCACGGTAGGCCCTGTATTATCGGAATCGCCGGTGTTTGGCGGAATGATAGTGGAAACGTCGGAGTGGATGGTGCAGTAGCCCGGGATGGCAAATACGGAATCGTCCGTGGCTCCCTCCTCGCCCTCCGGCAGCGTCATGCATACCCTGGTAGTCTTAGTGGGGCAGTAGGGAGTGGGGCGCATACCTGACTCCGCGCATACGGTAACCTCCACATGCTTGTCGCAGACTTCCGTGGGAGCGGTTCCCTTTGCAAAATACTCGGTATACACTGCATTCCCTCTGGGGTCGTGGTTGCAGACACCGGAGACAGCTCTCTTGCCGGATTTGCGGCAGATTTCCGCGGTCTCAATGCTGTCCGGCACTGCAAATCCCGGGTCTGACAAGCCCTCATGGACCCGGTTCATGATGTTGCGCCAGATGTCCTTGTGGAAGGTGGTGCCGCCGTTATTCACGCCTCCGTGCTTAAGCTTCTGGTTGTTGTCACATCCGCCCCATATGCCGGCAGTATAATAAGGCGTGTAGCCCACGAACCATACATCGTTGTCGGAGGTGGTGGTGCCGCTCTTGCCGGCCGCAGTCATACCTGTCAGGGCAGCACGGGTGCTGGTGGAGTTGATGGACACGCCCGGGCGGGTGAATTTGCGGTTGCTCTTCATGGATTCGGACATGGCGTCCGTCAAAAGGAAGGCAGTGGAATCCTTTAACACCTGCTTTGTCTCCGGTTCATTGTCTATGAGTACCTTTCCGTTGTGGTCCAGTATCTTGGTGAAGAATCGTGGCTTTGTGTACACGCCGCCGTTGGCAATGGAGGCGTAGGCCGTGGTCAGCTCCAGATTGGAAACGCCCTTTGTGATGCCGCCCAGGGCAGTGGCTGCTCCCAGGTCGTCCTTTGTAAGGGAGGTAATGCCCATGTTTTCTGCGTACTCCACGCCCAGCTGAGGTGTGACTGTCTCCATAAGGCAGCGCACAGCCACAATGTTCATGGAGTAGATGATGCCGTCCCGGATGCTGGAGTAACCGGTAAAGCCATAGCCGGAATTCCACCAGTTCCTGAAGGTTTTTGTTCCTATGGTATAGGGCGCGTCGTAGTAAACCGTGCCCAGGGTAGCGCCGCATGCGTCCAGGGCAGGCGCAAAAGCAGTGATTACCTTAAAGGCGGAGCCCGGCTGGCGGTATACGTTGCTGGCGCGGTTTAAGGTAAGGCTGGCCGTCTTTTCACCGCGACCGCCGCACAGTGCCTTGACCTCGCCAGTGTGCTGGTCTAAGAGAACAAAGGAAGCCTGGGGCTGTAAAATCAGGTTCTGGCGCTCTCCGATGATCTCATCGCCATCCTTTAAAAGCCATGCCTTATACTGGTCAATGTCGTCCTGGACCGCTTCCTTGGAGGCGTAGAGTCCCTCAAAGGAGGAATCTCCCAGCACGCTCTTGCGGAAGGTGCGCAGGTTTTCTTCTGAATAGTGCTCTGTGGTGCCGTCTGCGTGAGTGATGGAAAGCCTGTACTCCACAGAATACTTGGCAACAGAATAGTTGTCCGGGTTATTAATCTCCTCGTCCACAATGGCCTGCAGGGCCGGATCCTGGGTGGTATAAATCTGAAGCCCGCCGGAGTAAAGAAGATTGCTGGCCTGACTTTCCGTGTAATCCAGCTTATCCATCAGTTCATTGATGACCTGCTCAATGAGTTCGTCCGTAAAATAGCTGTAATGACTGTTAGTCCCCTTGGCAGCTGTATCCACGTTCTGTATCCTGTCGTATACATCATCGGCCAGGGCTTCCTCCTGCTGGGCCTTGGTGATATAACCCTGCTCATACATATACTGGAGTACGATTCTCCGGCGTTCCGCATTGTTTTCGCGTCCTGATATGGGATTGAGTCTGGAGGGATTCTTGGTGATGGATGCAAGCACAGTACACTCGGAGAGGGTCAGGTCGGAAACGTCTTTGTTGAAATAGCGTTTGGCCGCCACCTTTACTCCCAGGGTGTTGTTGCCCAGGTTGATGGTGTTGAGATAGTTGGTGATAATCAGCTTCTTTGTATCTTCCTTGCTCATGCCTGAATTCTTTTCCAGCTGAACGGCAAGGTACTGCTCCTGCAGTTTACGCTCAATCCTGGCTCCCCAGCCGGATTCCATACCTCCGGAGAACACATTGTTCTTGATGAGCTGCTGTGTTATGGTGCTTCCGCCGCCTGCATAGTCGTCGCTGACAATGCCCTTTACGGCTCTGGCAATGGAACGGATGTCGATGCCGTTGTGGCTCCAGAAACGGGAATCCTCAATGGCTACAAATGCGTTGATCAAATCCTTTGGAAGTTCCTCGTAGGTGGCTTCCTCACGGTTGGATCCGCTGGTGACCAAAGTATCCGTCAGGTTTCCGGCAGAGTCGTATACCGCAGTGGCAAAACGGCTGGGCTGAATATTTAGAATATCAACGGAAGGGGCATTATCTATAATGCCTTTAACCATACCGAAACCGATGGATGCACCCACTACTGCCAGAAATAAAAACAGGACAAAAAGCGCCTTAAATATATTAAGGAGCAGCCGTGAAGCGTATTTGCCCGATTTAGAGTGGAGAGACTTAAGCCTGCGCTCAGCCTCGTACTTTCCATAGTTCATAGATTCTCCTTTTCGTACATAATCTGAATGAAATCCGCCTCCCTGCGGACCCTCATACCTATCCTGTAGATTATACACCAGTTTTGTAAAATTGAAAAGGTTTAAATATGCCCTTGCCATCGCCTGCTATCTATATTATGATAAAAAATAGGTAAAAAATGTCGAAAGGTGGGGATGGTAGCCCACAAATAACCGTAAAGGAGCCGTAAAAGTGGTAGATAGTTATAAAATTCTGTACAAGGGAGGCTCAGGAGAGCTGGTGGAGAAGAAGTCGCGCTTCATAGCGGACCTGTGCCCGGTATCCTCAGAGGAGGAAGCCCTGGATTTTATAGAGGAAATCAGAAAGAAATACTGGGATGCAAGGCACCACTGTTTTGCCTATATCATCGGGGACAGGGGGCAGACCGCCCGGTGCAGCGACGACGGGGAGCCGTCCCAGACAGCCGGAAAACCCATGATGGATGTGCTGGCAGGGGCGGAGCTCCACGATGTGTGTGCCGTTGTAACCCGGTATTTCGGAGGTACCCTGCTGGGCACAGGGGGACTGGTGCGGGCATATTCCGGGGCTGTCAAGGAAGGAATGAAAAACTGCGTTATCCTGGAGAAAAGGCTGGCTGTCCGTCTGAACATCACCACGGATTACAACGGAGTGGGAAAGATTCAGTACATTGCGGCCCAGGGCGGGATCGACACCCTGGACACCCAGTATACGGATAAAGCCGTGTTCACCTTCCTGGTTCCCATGGCAGAGGAGGGAAGATTCACGGCCCAGATTATAGAAGGGACCGCGGGAAAGGCTGTTATCCGGAGAGAGGGCGAGGTATACTACGGTCTTGGCGACAGCGGCCTGGTGGTGTTTTAAGAGGAATTGTGTTTAGTAAAAAAAACAGGAGGAATGTGATAATGGAGATGGAGATTAAGATGAAAAAGCTGGGATTTGGAACCATGAGGCTGCCCGTGTTAAATCAGGAGGATCCGGCGTCGGTGGACCTGGAGCAGGTCTGCAAGATGGTGGATACCTTTATGGAAAGGGGATTTACCTATTTTGACACTGCCTACATGTACCACAAATACGAGAGCGAGAGAGCGGTAAAAAAGGCCCTGGTGGATCGCTGGCCCAGAGACAGATATGTTTTGGCGGATAAGCTGCCCCTCAGCCACCTGAAAGAGGAGGCGGACATGGAGCGGTTTTTCCAGGAACAGCTTGAAAAGTGCGGTGTTTCCTATTTTGACTACTACATGCTCCACAATATGTCCAGGGCATATTATGAAACTGCTGAGCGTCTGGGGGCGTTTGCCTTTGTCCGCGGGAAAAAGGAGGAGGGAAAGGCCCGCAGAATTGGATTTTCCTTCCATGCGGATGCTGAGCTTCTGGAGGAGATTCTTTCAAAACACCCTGAGCTGGATTTTGTGCAGCTGCAGTTAAATTACATAGACTGGGACAGCCCCAATATCCAGTCCCGCCAGTGCTACGAGGTGTGCCGCAGATACGGAAAGGATGTTATTGTCATGGAGCCGGTCAAGGGCGGAACCCTGGCGGATGTGCCCCTGGAGGCCGAAAAGCTGATGGAGGCACATGCTCCCGGCATGACGCCTGCATCCTGGGCCGTCCGTTTTGCCGCCAGCCGCGAGGGCGTCATCATGGTGCTGTCAGGCATGTCGGATTACAGCCAGCTTCTGGACAACACAGCCTATATGCAGGACTTTGTTCCCCTGACTGAGGAGGAGGAAGGCATTGTGGCCAGAGCGGCAGAAATCATCCAGTCCGCCACAGCCATTGCCTGTACATCATGCCAGTACTGTGTGGAGGGATGTCCGAAGCAGATTCCCATACCAAAGTATTTCTCTCTTTATAACCAGTACAGCCTCTTTGGAGAAAAATCCAATTCCAGGGGCTACTACCTGAATTATGGGGGCAGATACGGGAAAGCCGGGGACTGCATCGGCTGCCGCAGATGTGAGGCCATATGTCCCCAGCATCTGCCCATTGTACAGCACATGAAGGAAATAGCAGAGGTGTTTGAGCCGGCCAAATAGGGCGCCGTGACAGGGAAAAACAGCGGGAATCAGCGGAAATGGTGTAAAATACCTTGCAATCTCAACACACCAATGCTATACTATAAAACCGTGGCTGTAGACGTATATAATAAGGAAGAGTAATCACTATGAAGATGAAAAGAGAAGATGTAAGAAATATCGCTATCATTGCCCATGTAGACCATGGTAAGACCACATTAGTAGACCAGCTATTGAGGCAGAGCGGCGTGTTCCGCGTAAACCAGGAGGTACAGGAGCGTGTTATGGACTCCAATGACCTGGAGCGTGAGAGAGGAATCACCATCCTGTCCAAGAACACGGCTGTATTTTATAAAGACACAAAAATCAACATCATCGACACACCAGGACACGCTGATTTCGGCGGCGAGGTGGAGCGTGTGCTCAAGATGGTGGACGGCGTTGTACTGGTAGTGGACGCCTATGAGGGCCCCATGCCCCAGACTAAGTTCGTGCTTCAGAAGGCGCTGGATCTGAACCTGTCCGTCATCGTATGTATCAACAAGATTGACAGGCCTGAGGCCAGACCGGGGGATGTCATAGACGAGACGCTGGAGCTTATGATGGATCTGGACGCAACGGATGAGCAGTTGGACTGCCCCTTTATCTACGCATCTGCCAGGGGCGGATTCGCAAAATACAAGATTGAGGATCCGGAAGCGGACATGAGTCCCCTGTTTGAAACCATTATAAACCATATCCCGGCACCGGAGGGAGATCCGGACGCGGAGACCCAGGTGCTCATAAGCACCATTGACTACAATGAGTTCGTTGGCCGTATCGGCATCGGACGTGTGGACAACGGGGGACTTAAGGTGAACCAGGAATGTGTTCTGGTAAACCATCATGAGCCGGATAAGTTTAAGAAGATCAAGATAGGAAAGCTCTATGAGTTTGACGGTCTTAAGAGAGTGGAGGTGCAGGAGGCGGGTATTGGTTCCATCGTTGCCATCTCCGGTATTGCGGATATCCATATCGGCGATACCATCTGTACCCCTAATAACCCGGAGTCTATTCCGTTCCAGAAGATATCCGAACCCACCATTGCCATGTATTTCATGGTCAATGACAGCCCGCTGGCAGGCCAGGAGGGCAAATATATCACCTCCCGCCATCTGCGCGACCGCCTGTTCAGGGAGCTGAACACGGACGTGAGCCTGCGGGTGGAGGAAACGGATTCCGCAGACTGCTTCAAGGTGTCGGGCCGCGGTGAGCTACACCTGTCGGTTCTGATTGAAAATATGCGCCGCGAGGGCTTTGAGTTTGCTGTCAGCAAGGCAGAGGTACTCTATAAGTACGACGAGAGAAACCGCAAGCTGGAGCCTATGGAGCTGGCTTATGTGGATGTGCCTGAGGAATACACAGGCGTTGTTATCCAGAAGCTGACCAGCCGTAAGGGCGCCCTTCAGGGCATGAGCCAGGCAGCCGGCGGTTATTCCAGGCTGGAATTTTCCATCCCCTCCAGAGGACTCATCGGTTACCGCGGCGACTTTATGACGGATACAAAAGGAAATGGTATCCTTAACACCATTTTTGACGGCTACTCAGAGTACAAGGGCGACCTGTTCTACCGCCAGACCGGCTCCCTCATTGCCTTTGAGGCGGGCGAGGCCATTACCTACGGCCTTTTCAATGCCCAGGAAAGAGGCACCCTGTTTATCGGACCGGGCGTCAAGGTGTATTCCGGCATGGTAGTGGGCCAGAGCCCTAAGGCAGAGGACATTGAAATCAATGTCTGCAAGACAAAGAAGCTGACCAACACCCGTTCCTCCAGTGCTGACGAGGCACTTAAGCTGACACCGCCTAAAATCATGAGCCTGGAGCAGGCACTGGACTTCATTGATACGGATGAGCTTCTGGAGGTGACCCCGGAGAGCCTGCGCATCCGCAAAAAGATTCTGGATCCAACCCTGAGAAAAAGGGCATCATTTAAGAACAAATAAACAAAAAACGACATTTTGTAAGCGAAATGGCGAATCCTGTCGAACGATTCTGGCGGGATTCGCCTTATTTTTTGTTCTATTATGGCATTTCCCCTCATAAACTATCAATGTGCCGTACAAAAGCAAGAGAATAAAAGGATGAAACAAGTAAAACGGCAGAATGAGAAATATTTTAGAAGCGAAGAGGAGATGTACTATGTCAGAAAAAATGATTGAAAACAACAGGGTAAGCGTCATCGGAGAAATCGTGTCGGGATTTACCTTCAGCCATGAGGTCTTCGGAGAAGGATTTTATATGGTGGATGTAGCTGTCAACAGACTCAGCGAGCAGGCGGACATCATCCCCCTGATGATATCCGAGCGCCTTATAGACGTACATAAAGACTATTCAGGCAGCACCGTGGAGTCCATAGGCCAGTTCCGCTCCTACAACCGGCATGAGGGAATCAAGAACAGGCTGATGCTGTCCATCTTTGTAAGGGAAATCCATTTTATCGAGGAATTCACGGATTACACCAAGACCAATCAGATATTCCTGGACGGCTATATCTGCAAGCCGCCTATATACAGAAAGACTCCTCTTGGACGGGAAATCGCAGATATTCTTCTGGCTGTGAACCGCCCCTACGGCAAATCCGATTACATACCCTGCATCAGCTGGGGACGCAACGCGCGTTTTGCTTCCAGCTTCGAGGTGGGCACCAGGGTAAGGGTTTGGGGCCGTGTGCAGAGCCGCGAGTACACCAAGAAGCTCAGTGAGACAGAGTGCGAAAAGCGCATTGCATATGAGGTCTCCATCAGCAAGCTGGAATGTGACGAGGCTTGAACAGAAGAAGCTTCAGACGCTGTCATCTAACGATTCCTTTTGAATATCTTTCGAAAAATGTAAGAAATATTTGCAATATTGGCTAAACTATGCTATTATGAGCAAGTCCAATTGTTCTTAAGAAAAAGCAAGTAAAGCATGAGGTGCAAGATGATGAAAGAGAGCATGATACAGGTTATCTGTGGACCGGGACGCGGTAAGACCACCAGTGCCATTGGAAGGGGATTAACCGCGCTGACCAAGGGAAAGTGCGTCTATATGGTACAGTTCCTTAAGGGCGCCCTGGATGCAGATAACATGGAGATCATACAGCGTCTGGAACCGGAATTTAAAATTTTCAGATTTGAGAAGACACCTGTTTTCTTTGACCGGCTGACGGAAGAGGAGAAGGCGGAGGCAAGAATCTGTATCCTGAACGGCCTGAATTTTGCCAGAAAGGTTCTGGTGACAGGGGAGTGTGATGTGCTTATCCTGGATGAGATTCTGGGAATCCTGGACGAGGGAGTGATATCAGGCGATGAGCTGTGCGCCATCATAGCCCAGGCCAGGAACGCGCAGATACAGCTGATCCTCACAGGGACCATATATCCGGATTGCCTGAACGGCCATGTGGATGAGGTCACAAGGATTCAGACAAGATATGAGTGATTTCCTGTTGACAGACTGTTGGCAGGGTGATAATATAATACCAACAATCATAGAGTAGAGGTTGCGTTGATCATGAGTAGATAAGCCGGATGTGGCAGGCACAGGTGATGGCTTAGGGAAAGGGAGAAACGCCGAAGAGGAAGCGTTCCGTGTTCACGCCCCCTCTGGGCATATGGTTAAGAGCCGTATGACTGTCATCCGGGTGGATGGAGAGCTACCAAAGAACGTGGATTAGACACTGGAATCATACGTATATGGAAGGGCTGACATTTACCTCAGCCCTTTTTTGTTTCCAGGGAAAGTACGTCCGGGTTTCATTTTCTATGGGGAAAAGCACACTGTGATTGAATCAGGAAAAAAGGAGAGAATATAGTATGGCACTTTTTGAAGGAGCAGGTGTAGCACTGGTGACCCCGTTTAAGGAAAACGGTGAAGTGAATTACGAAAAACTGGAGGAGATTGTTGAAGAACAGATTGCAGGCGGCACAGACGCCATCATTGCCTGCGGTACCACAGGCGAAGCCTCCACCATGACCCATGAAGAACATCTGGATGTGATTGAATACATCTGCAGGGTGACAAAGAAACGGATTCCTGTGGTTGCAGGAACCGGCTCAAACTGTACGGAGACAGCTGTCTATCTCTCCGCAGAGGCAGAAAAGAGAGGGGCGGACGGGCTTCTTCTGGTGTCCCCATATTATAACAAGGCTACCCAGAAGGGACTTATGGCCCATTTTACGGCTGTTGCGGACGCTGTAAAGATTCCCGTTATCCTCTATAATATACCGGGCAGGACAGGCGTCACCATTAAGCCTGAGACCATTGCGGCCCTGTGCAGGGACGTGGATAATATTGTGGGTGTAAAGGAGGCCAGCGGCAACTTTTCAGCCATTGCCACCCTTATGAGCCTGTCTGACGGCAAGGTGGATTTGTACTCAGGCAACGATGACCAGATTGTGCCCCTTCTCTCCCTGGGAGGCAAGGGCGTTATCTCTGTGCTGTCCAATGTGGCTCCACGCCAGACCCACGACATCTGCGCTTCCTACTTTGCGGGTGATGTAAAAACCAGCGCCGGCCTTCAGTTAAAGGCCATTCCGCTGATTACAGAGCTTTTTAGCGAGGTAAACCCTATTCCTGTAAAGGCGGCCATGAACATGATGGGCAAGGGTGTGGGACCTCTGCGCATGCCTTTGACTGAGATGGAGCCCCAGAATCAGGAGAAGCTTAAGAAGGCCATGACAGCTTACGGCATCCTGTAGGGAAGATTCCGGGAAAGGACGGTATACCAATGGTAAAGATGATAATGCACGGCTGCTGCGGGGCCATGGGCCATGTAATTACGAGACTGGCGGCAGAAGACGGGGAGATCCGGATTGTGGCAGGTATTGATGTGCGGGAGGGAACGGATTTGGGATATCCCGTGTTCCCCTCCCTGGACCAGTGCAGCATGGAGGCGGATGTGATTGTGGATTTCGCGTCTCCAAAGGCAGTGGACGGGCTTCTGGCTTACAGCTGCAAAAAGCAGGTTCCCGTGGTTCTCTGTACCACCGGGCTCTCCAGTGAGCAGCTTTCGGCAGTGGAAAAGGCCAGCCAGGTGACGGCAATCCTGCGCTCTGCCAATATGTCCCTGGGAGTAAACCTGCTGCTCAAACTGGTAAGTGACGCGGCCAGGGTACTGGCAGGATCCGGCTTTGACATGGAAATCGTGGAAAAGCACCACAACCAGAAAGTGGACGCGCCCAGCGGCACAGCCCTGGCTCTGGCAGATTCCATGAACCAGGCCATGGACGGGCAGTATGCCTATACCTGTGACAGGAGTACCAGACGGGAAAAGAGAAATCCCAAAGAAATCGGAATCTCGTCTGTCAGAGGAGGTTCCATTGTGGGCGAGCACGACGTAATATTTGCGGGCAGGGACGAGGTGCTTACCTTAAGCCACACCGCATATTCCAAGGCTATTTTCGCCAAAGGCGCCCTGGAGGCAGCCAAGTTCCTGGCCGGTAAGAAGCCGGGCATGTACTCCATGACGGACGTGGTGGATTTATAACAGATTTTTCCAGAAAAGGCAGGAAGTTCCACCATAATCCATTCTCCTAACGCACATAATATAGGTAGAAAACGAAAGGAGAATGCTATTATGAAAAAAATCAGACCTGCAATTTTTGCAATGCTGCTGCTCATCATGGTTATGTCTGTTACGGCCTGCGGAAGCAATAACTCCAATACACAGTCCTCAACAGGTGCCAGCCAGAATTCATCCTCAGCAGCCACATCCACCAGTACCTCATCCCAGGAAACAACAGGGATGGAGACATCTTCCATGGAAACGGAAGGGGACGGCATCATTGACGGACTTATGAATGACGTGGAGAAGGGCGCAAATGACGTTAAGGACGGCGTGGATGATATTACAGGCGAATCCAACACAGTCAATGAGAGCGGCACCAACAATACAACAGAGGCCAGATAGTAAATTGCTGTCAGAGCCTGGATATGGACCCTTTCTATGCCGGGGACGGCTGGAGAGGGTCCGTCTGCGTAAAAACCAGGAGATGCCTCTTGAAGAGCTCCCTGTAAAGTATTATAATCAGTTCATGGACAAACGGGGAAGGAGATTGATTGGGGTACATAAGCAGACGTATGCGCCGCCTGAGAAAGATGCGCTGCCTGAAAAGGATGCGCCGCCTGAAAAAGATGCGCCGCAGGGCGGTAAAATTCTGGCGGGAGCGCTGTCCGTCCGTCAGGCGCAGGAAGCGCTTTATCAGAGGAGTGCTGTTCCTTCTGGCTGCCTGTACCGCGGCCTGGGCAAAAACAGGCCGGGGCATGAAATCCTGGGTCCGGGAGCAGGTGCCGTACATGGAACGGATTGAGGAGAGCGGTCCGGTCAGGGCTGCGGACCGGGATGGTATGACATCGGTAAAGCGGGGATTTACCATTCGTCTGGATGAAAAGAAAATCCACATATTCCAGGTGGAGGAAGGGTATGAGGACCGCGGGAAGGCCGCAGGTTCAGGGAGTGATTAGCGGGACAAAGGACATTCATTAGGAATTTTAATGATTGTCATGCTTGTATTCAAAGACATTGTGTATTATAATTTCTTCTGAAATGGTATTCTTTTATAGCGTCAGCTTATAAATCTATATCGCAACCATACGAATATAAGAAAAGGACAGGTGGATACCCATGGAAAAGAAAGAGATGCTCTACGAAGGAAAGGCTAAGAAGGTTTACACAACGGAGGACCCGGACGTGTTAATCGTGTCCTACAAGGATGATGCAACCGCATTCAACGGTCTTAAAAAGGGAACCATTGTTGGAAAGGGCGCCATCAACAACCGTATGACCAACTTCATTTTCAAGAAGCTGGAGGAGAAGGGGGTACCTACCCACCTGGTAGAAGAATTAAATGACAGGGAAACAGCTGTGAAGAAAGTGGAGATTGTACCTTTGGAGGTAATCATCCGCAACTACTCTGCGGGCAGCTTTGCCAAGAAAATGGGAATGGAGGAAGGCATCAAGTTCAAATGCCCGACCCTGGAATTCAGCTATAAGAACGACGACCTGGGCGACCCGTTTATCAACAGCTATTACGCGCTGGCTCTGGGACTTGCCACCCAGGAGGAGATTGACGATATCACTGAATATGCGTTTAAAGTAAACGAAGTGCTGCAGGAATATTTTGGCGGACTGAACATTGACCTGATTGATTTCAAGATTGAGTTCGGCCGCTATCACGGCAAGGTTATTCTGGCTGACGAGATTTCTCCTGATACATGCCGTCTCTGGGATAAGGATACCCATGAGAAGCTGGACAAGGACAGATTCAGAAGAGACCTGGGCAATGTAGAGGATGCATACGAAGAAGTATTCCGCAGACTGGGTATCCAGTAAACCAGACCGGAAGGTTTGACGCGGACAAATTAAGATACAACGCCTGGGCATGATTACCCAGGCGTTCCCTTCTTTGAGAAGGGAAGCTATCATCAGCACCGCGTTGTTATCAGTACAGCGCGGTATGAAACTGGCAGCCTGACACACAGAAAGGACATGACTTCATGAATCAGAACCTGATGGATTTTGATATTGGGGCGGATAAACTGCGTGAGGAGTGCGGGGTTTTCGGGATGTATGATTTTGATGGGAACGATGTGGCCCGGACCATATACTACGGGCTTTTTGCCCTGCAGCACCGGGGACAGGAAAGCTGCGGTATAGCGGTGAGCGACACAGAAGGGCCCAAGGGGAAGGCGGCGGTCCATAAGGGGATGGGCCTTTGCAACGAGGTATTTACACCGGAGGTGCTGGAAGGATTAAGGGGCAATATCGGCGTAGGCCATGTGCGGTATTCCACGGCCGGCAGCAGCACAAGGGAAAATGCACAGCCGTTGGTGCTTAATTATGTAAAAGGAATCCTGGGGCTGGCCCACAACGGCAACCTGGTCAATGCGCCTGAGCTGCGCCATGAGCTGGAGTACACAGGGGCTATTTTCCAGACTACCATTGACTCGGAGGTTATTGCCTACCACATAGCCAGGGCCAGGATTCATACCCATAATGTGGAGAGTGCAGTGGCCGCAGCCATGAAGAAGCTTAAGGGAGCCTACTCCCTGGTAATTATGAGTCCCCGCAAGCTGATTGGAGCAAGGGATCCGATGGGGTTCAAGCCCCTGTGTATCGGCAAACGGGATAATGCCTACATCCTGGCATCAGAGACATGTGCCCTGGAGACCATTGGGGCTGAGTTTGTCCGGGATGTGGAGCCGGGGGAAATCGTGACCATCACGGCGGACGGCATTTCCTCCGATAAGGGGATGTGCCTGTCCGACCCTTCCGGAGAAGCCAGATGTATCTTTGAGTATATTTATTTTGCCAGACCGGACAGTGTTTTTGACGGAGTCAGCGTTTACAAGGCCAGGATTCAGGCCGGCCGGTTCCTGGCCGCGGATTCACCGGTGGAGGCAGACCTGGTGGTGGGAGTGCCTGAATCCGGCAATGCGGCGGCCCTGGGCTATGCCATGGAATCCGGGATCCCATACGGAACTGCTTTTGTGAAGAATTCCTATGTGGGAAGGACTTTTATCAAGCCAAAGCAGAGCAGCAGGGAGTCTGCTGTACGCATCAAACTCAATGTGCTGAAGGAGGCGGTGAGCGGAAAGAGAGTCATCATGATAGATGATTCCATTGTCCGTGGAACCACCAGCGCTCTGATTGTGAAGATGCTGCGGGATGCGGGTGCCAGGGAGGTCCATGTGAGGATCAGTGCTCCGCCGTTTTTACACCCCTGTTATTTTGGCACGGATATTCCGTCGGAGGACCAGCTCATTGCCCATGGAAGGACTGTGGATGAAGTGAGGGAAATCATTGGGGCGGACACCCTTTCCTTTTTAAGACAGGAGCGGCTTTCCCAGATGGCATCTGAAAGACCTGTCTGCACCGCGTGCTTTACAGGGGATTACCCTATGGAGCCGCCTTCCGGGGACATCCGGGGAAGCTATGAGAAATAGGTCCCGGGCATTTAAAAAAGTTATTGTATATGATATGATAGAAAATATGAAATCAACGAATACGGAGGATATGACATGAGTGATCACGACAGATATGTAAGCCCTCTTTCCGAGCGCTATGCCAGCAAGGA
>ENA-OQKY01000165-OQKY01000165.1-human-gut-metagenome-genome-assembly--contig:-NODE-165-length-85162-cov-11.493432_pt1 | contig 85162 bp, 75 predicted proteins | sample MGYA00242652_ERZ504805 | MGnify/ENA primary metagenome ERZ504805 (study PRJEB26092, sample SAMD00036400) | human gut metagenome | host: Homo sapiens | study: EMG produced TPA metagenomics assembly of... | reverse complement strand
ATGCAGATTTATGAGTGGTTATAAGAAGTATCTGCCAAAAAGAAAACACCGATAAAGCCTGTAAAATAGGGATATATCGGTGTTATAAGAACTTATGAAAAGATAATTAGAAATTTATTTTATGTTTAAGCATGATAAAAGATTCTATCAAATATACAAGGCAATTATGATTAATTTAAGACAATAAATCAAGTGATTTTCCATATTTTCTCTATTTTATTACAATTACCGACAATATCCATCATAAATTTAATCTTATTTTCATTCTTTTTTTTAAATTTATAAAATAACAACTCTGTCACACATTCTATTTTGACATTTTTCTACAATAAATATTAATTTTTATTGGTAATTTCTTGCATTTTATCCGCTTATAAAGGATAATACGTTTTGGAATAGTTTTATTCAATATATTAATAATGGGAGGACTTATGGATAAAAATGAATTAAATGATGAAGTTGAAATCGACTTATCACAATTATTGAAATTACTGAAAAAGAATATTCGCTTGATTATTATCTTAGCCTTAGTCGGAATAATTATTGCAGCTTCTGCAACTACCTTTCTAATAAGTAAAAAATACCAGTCACAAGGAAGTGTATTATTAAAAGCTGATGTAGTTAATGGATCATTAGACTCAACTCAAGTTAATACAAATAAAATGATGGTAAATAACTATGTTAAATTATTACAAGGTAATAACATTCAAGATCAAGTTGCTAAAAACTTAAATATTACTTCTGCCGAAGTACGCAGTTCATTAAGTATTACAAATACTACTGATACACAAATTATTGAAATTTCTTCAACAACTGTTGATCCTGGACTTTCTAAAAGAATCGTTGATGAAACAATTAGTGTTTTTACAACTTTAATCCAAGAAAAGCTAGATGTGACAAATGTTACGATCGTTGATCAGCCTGAAGTAAATCCTAATCCAGTTTCACCAAGCATGGTTAAAAATGTTATTATTGGGGCAGTAGCCGGTATCGTTATTAGTTTGGGGTATTTATTACTTACATACCTATTAGATACTAAAATTAAAAACGGTGAACAAGCTGAACAATATCTAGGGGTCCCTCTATTGGGAATCGTCCCTTTCTTTGAGGAATAACCATGGCATTTATTGATATACATAGTCATTATGCTTGGAATGTTGATGATGGTATCGAAACTCGAGAAGATGCACAGGCAGCATTAAAAAAAGCTCAAATTCAAAATATTACTAAAATTGTAGCAACTCCTCATCTTACTCCAGGAACAACTACAGCAAAAGAGTTTGAACAAATTAAAGAACGGATTGAGGAATTAAAAAAGCTTGCCAAAGAATATCAAATTGAAATCTATCCAGGTTGTGAAGTTATGCTTAATGGAGACTATCTAGAACTATTAGATAATCATCAATATTTAACTATTAACAATGGACCGTATTTACTTGTTGAATTTAATGTTACTCAAAAATTACCCGAAGATTATGATGATCGTCTATATGAATATGGAATAAAGCAAAAAATTGTTATCGCTCATGTAGAACGTTATTTTCATCATAGTATTGATTTAAATCTAATTCAAGAGTGGATTGATCGTGGCTATATTATTCAAGTTAACAGCACTAGTTTATTAGGAATCCATGGTAGTATGATTCAAGAAAATGCATACCAGCTATTAGATAATGGTATGGTTCATGTAATCGCTAATGATGTTCATCGCCCTAATGGTAAACGTAGTGTTAATCTCCAAGAGACATATGAAGTTTTAGCAAAAAAATATCAAGCTGAGGATTTAACTAGACTCATGTATGATAACCCTCTAGCCATTATCAATGGACATGCGCCTGAATTAATAAAAGTTCGTAAAATATCTAAATTACCTTGGTTTAAAAGGAGAAAATAAATGTTTAAAAAGAATAAAAAACAGAGTGAAAAAGACACATATCTGATTACTTCGCCAGATAAAAAGCATGGGAAAATCGATTTTAAAGAAGTATACCGCCACATTAGAACAAACATCGAATATTCTACTGTTGGTAAAAATGTTAAAGCAATCAATGTGACATCTTCAATTCCTAGTGAATCAAAAAGTACTACATCATTAAACTTAGCGATGATATATGCAACGAAATATGCAAATGTCTTATTGATTGATGCTGATTTAAGAAAAGCTACCCAGCATCGTTATTTAAAACTATCGAACTCACGAGGATTAACTAACGCTTTGATCGAATATGGTGAAACTAAAAAAATTAGTTCAAAATGTTTCCAATTCATTGAAGATGAATCGTTTGTAGGAAAATTATCAGTTTTAACTTCTGGGGTCAAAGTACCAAACCCTAGTGAATTATTAAGTAGTCAAATCTTCGAAGACTTTATTAATGAATTAAAAGGATTATACGATTTTATTATCATTGATTGTCCTCCAATTATGTTAGTTAGTGATGCTATTCCGATTGGTAATGTGGTTGATGGAACAATCTTTGTTTGCTCATCACAACTAACTGGTCGTAAAGATGCTAAGGCTTCAATCGAAATCTTACAAAAGAATAATGTCAATATCCTTGGAACAGTATTAACTCAAGTAGAGCAAGATGGCTCTAGCAATGGATATTACTACTATTACTAACAATGAAAAATAAAAAAAACAGTATTTTTCTTATTGTTGTTCCAATTCTTTGTATTTTAATAGTAGCATTATTTGCCTATGATCGTTACCAAACCAACCAGTTAGCAAAAAAATTCAAGCAAGATAATCAAACTGTCGATACTTCTAAAAACAATAATCAAACATCGTTAGAAAACAAATTACCAACTATCTATTGCGTTGGTGATAGTACAACGATTGGAACTAGCAAAAATACCAGTTATCCCAAATATTTAGAAAATAGCATTAATACAACTATTACTACTTTTGGAGATGACTCTATTAACAGTCTTGCTTTAGCAATTAAATTTGGCGTTAGTGAAATCTATGTTAATAACTTTACGATTCCTGCAAAAAGTGAAGAAACTACAATTACCTTATTAGATAAAAATGGTCAGGCCGTAAATGCTATTTTAACAAGTAAGACCAATATTGATAAATGTACAATCAATAACATTGAAGGTTCCATCAATTATGATACAGCTAATAATCGTTTAGTTTTCAAACGTTCAAAAGCTGGTGAAAGTAGTAAAATCAATACTTTAACTAAAATAGAAGTAACAAAACCTGAAATTAATAAGGATAACATCTTAATATTATTTACTGGTTCTTATGAAGAAAGTGTTCAAGGAAGCTTAGCTGAATATCAAAAACAAATTATTAGTGCATTTAACACTGATAAATATATTGTTGTATCATTAACTCAAGATGATCGTGATGCTACAAATAATTTATTGAAGACAACACATGGTGATCATTATTTAGATTTTAAAAGTTATTTATTAACAAGCGGTTTAAAAGATGCAGGAATTACAGAAACTGCTCAAGATAAAACAAATCTAGCTAATAAAAATACTCCGTCTAGTCTTTTAGATGACAAGATAAATGGAAATAGCAAATATAATGAATTATTAGCAAAACAGCTTACTGATAAAATGACTAAATTAGGTTATCTAAAATAAACAAACTAGTTTAACACTTTAATTTTTAATAAAATTAAAGTGTTTTTTTATAGTTAACAGTAATTAACTTAAAAAAAATATAAAAGATATTATTATATCATAAATAAATTGTTTTTTATATATCAAATTTTTAATATTTTTTTGTATTTTTTATCATTGTCACAAAATTATCTCAAATTTAAATAACTAAATTTAACTAATTACTTGTTATTATGCCAAAAAAGATATATTATATATGTGTATATTTGTGTATCTTTCGCAAATATTCTAAAACTAAAAAGGAGGGGACAAGATGAAGAAACTTTTAAGTTCTTTAATGGTAGCTTGCTTAATGTTTGTTGCAACTATCTCAACTGTTGGTGCTGTTGGTTCTATCACTGCTGATGAACAAAAAATCATCGATGCTTTAGAAGCTGGTGTTACAGTTGATGGAGTTAAAGTTAATCTAAAAGCTGCTGATATTAATGCTGCTAAAAATTACTTAACTAACAATGATGTTACAGCTGCTCAAGTGACTACTATTTTGAACAACATTGAAGGAGCAAAATCTTATATGCAAACTAATCATATTAAAGATATCGCTTCTATCAAAGGTGCTCATGCCACTGCAATTTTAGGTTTCGCTCAAGCTGCAGCTGATGTACTTGGGTTAACTATTAAAGTTGGTGCTGATGGTACTGTCACTGTTTACAAAGGTAGCGAAGTTGTTTATTCAACTACAAACGTTATCAAAAAGACTGGTTATGATTTCACTCAAACTGCTGTAATGGCAGCTGGACTTGTAGCTGTATTATTCGGTGCAGGATATTACGCTAAGAGAAAACAACTTTTAGTTAAATAATCGTGCGATTAAAACATAAGCAAAAAAAGATAATGGCACTAGTATTAGTGCCATTATCTTTTACCATTATCTGCTACCTAGTATTATTTTTAATAATTAGTCCAATTATTGAACCAGTCATGTCTATTTACAGTCTTGTTGCTAGTGAACATGCACCAAATTTAAATGATAACAGCAACAAAGATCTATATAAAAATAAACTAGTTAGTTCTGCTACTATTAAAGCTTCAGAAGTAGTAATGCCTTCTTATGGTGACCTATTTGGTAAAATAACCATTGATTCTGTCAACAAGACAATTAACCTATACTATGGTGATGGTAATGATCAGCTTCGTAAAGGCGCTGGATTATTCAACGGTTCATTTTTACCAGGATTTAACCGTACTTCATTAATTGCCGGTCACTCATTGCCTTACTTTGAATGTTTAGGTGATGTCAATGTTGGAGATATTATTAAAATATCTACCCATTATGGTGATTTTGAATATAAAATAACAGATACTAAAATTGGTAAAGCTACTGATGAATCAAATTACGATCTTGCCCAAAGCGAGAAAGAACAATTGATCTTATATACATGTTATCCATTCGAATTGATTGGTTACAAAGCTGACCGTTTATTTGTTTATGCAGATAAAATAAGTGGTCCAACGATCTTGGAGGGACAATAACATGGCAAGAAAAAAATCAAGTAGTCGAACTACATTATCGTATATTTTATCATTATTAATTGCAATCTTTCTAAGTATCTTAGTAGTTCTAACAGTAACTCGTTTTACTGTTATGTCTCCAAGTTTCTTAATTTCTAAAATGGATGGAGCTGATTTTTATAAACAATCAGTTGTATCATTAAATGAAGAGATCCAGCAAGAAACACAGTCAACAGGATTTCCTATAGAAATGTTTGAAAACTATGTTGATGAAGATACTGCTAAAACAGCAATGGAAAAATACATTAATAATGCCTTTGATGGTGGTGAAACCACTATTAACACAACTGAATTTGAAACAAAACTTACCCAGGATATAGATAACTATTTAACAACTAATAATATTATTATTAATAGTGAATCACAAGAAGCAATTAGCGTACTGAAAAGTAACTTGATTGATTTATACAAAAGCTATTTATCATTCCCTTATCTAGCCCTTGTTATTGATGTTATAAATACATATGATGGAATCTTTTTAATTGCGGCAGCAGCTTTAGTTGTTTTAATCGGATTAGCAAGTTTCTTATTATATCGCCTATATAGTCATTATCAAGGTAGAAGACGCTATTTCTCATATGCCCTATCGGCTTCTGGTTTAATGTGTTTCGCTTTACCATTCTTTATCTATATTGGTAAATTTATTGATAAAATCAGTTTATCACCTGCATATTTCTATAATTTCTTTACAAGTACCTTAAACTCTTACATGTTGACATTTGTAATCGTTGGTTTAGTAATGATTGTTTTAGCAAATATTGTAGCGTATATAAAATTTGAACGAAAATAATGCGCTTGTAATTAATACAAGCGTTTTATTTTGCTTATAAAGAAAAAAGGCTCTAACTTAAATTATAGGCCTTTTAACTGTTATGTGTAATTATCAAATATTTGTTCAGCGGTCTTAATTAAAGCTTTTGAAAAAGCCAGCTCAAATACTTCATAATCAAATGAACTTCGTGTAATTCGATTAAACAGTCGATAAAAATCATCATGATTGCTGATAAAATAAGGAATTCCTGCATCAATACCCAAATACTCACAATACTTAAGATAATTATTGGTGTCAATGTTTCCACCTTTTTCAAATCGATAGACAGTACTCTTACTGATTTTCAACACTTTAACAATTTCTTTTTGGGGAATCTGCTTTGTTTTTCTAATTCTTTTTAACACTTTCCCTAATGTCAAGATAAACCTCTTTTACATTACCCCAATTTAAATTAAACCTAATCGCTGCAGACACTTAAAGATTCCATCATCATCAGGCTCTTCAAATGTATCATCCGCAATTGCTTTTAACTTATCAGGAGCTAAATACGATACTACTCCATAAGCTGCCTCGCTAATCATTTGAAAATCATTCATACTGTCACCAAAAGCAATCGTATCTTTCATATCTCCACCTAGATATGCAACTGCTCGTTTCATTGCATCACCTTTAGTACAATTTTTTAAAATAATTTCACCATTAATAAAATCGTCTGTTTCCTTAGAAAAAATAACGATATTAAAAAACTCACTTAAATACTTTACACAGTCATAAAATGCCAACTTATCTTCTGCAATAAAACATACTTTTGTTACTTTCGTTTGCAAAATGTTAAATTCACTGATTGGTAAACGTACTTCTTCATTTCTACGCTCTTCTAAAAAACGTGCTAATTCAAGATTTCCTTCAAGAATATTTGCTTGCTTCTTTTCAAAAAAATCTTGGACACCTGGTGTTTGATACAAAGCATCTTTAGTTTCTAAGCTAAATAAAATTTTAGCATTAGTAAATAAAAGCATTACTTCTGATAAAACATACTGGTTAATAAAATTCTCAAAGATGTATTTACCATCAATACTAACAAAACCACCGGCTGAAGAAATTATTCCGTCAAATCCAATATCCCGTATCGATTTCATTATCGACACCGGAGCACGTCCCGTACATAAAAATGTTTTATGACCATTTGCCCGTGCTTTCTTTATTCCTTCTTCAGTATTCTTAGTTACTCGTTTACTTGGACCAATTAAAGTTCCATCAATGTCAAAAAATAAATATTTACCCATCTTTATCCTCCGTTATGACTATATTATACAAGGATTTCATCAATTAGTATCGGTTTTTCAACAAAAAAATCAACAATTTTATAAGCTCCATATAATTCGTTAATTAATTCATCGCTTACTTCATTATTTGCATGGATATAAGCTAATACTTCTCCCACCTTACATTGATCTCCAACTTTTTTATTTAAGATAATCCCTACGCTATGGTCAATAACATCATCCTTAGTCTGACGACCACCGCCTAATTTCATTGAAACTATTCCTAATGTTTTAGCTTCAAGAGTTTGAATATACCCAGCTTGCTTAGCTTTAACCTCAATAATTAGTTTAGCTTTAGTAAACAACTCAGGATTACCAATATACTCATCATTTCCATGTTGATATTTAACCATTTCTTTAAATTTATCTAATGCTTGACCAGTATCAATTACCCGCTTAAGCATTTTTAAAGCGGACTCTTCATTTTTGCATTTTTTGGCCTGTACTAACATATGACTGCCAGCTTCAAGACAAAGATTTAAAAGATCCTCAGGACCACTTCCATTTAATGTATCAATCGCCTCAATTACCTCTAAAGAATTCCCGATTGCTTTTCCTAGCGGTTGATTCATGTTTGAAATAGCTGCTCGAGTATCTTTACCTAGATGTTGTCCAATTTCAATCATTGTTTGTGCCAAGCGCTTAGCTTCCTCTTTAGTTTGCATAAAAGCACCTTCCCCATATTTTACATCTAATAAAATAGTATCGCTGCCAGACGCTAATTTTTTTGACATGATCGATGAAGCAATCAAAGGGATACAATCAACAGTTGCAGTTACATCACGCAGTGCATACATTTTTTGATCAGCCGGTACTAGTGTAGCACTTTGTCCAATAATCGCGATACCGATTTCATTAACTTGTTTAATAAAATCATCTTTACTTATTTGAATTTGCAAACCCGGAATCGACTCTAATTTATCTAATGTTCCCCCTGTATGACCTAAACCACGCCCCGACATCTTAGCAACTTTAACCCCACAAGCTGCAACCATTGGTCCTAAAACTAAAGATGTTTTATCTCCAACACCACCTGTTGAATGTTTATCAACCTTTACACCTGCAATTTCACTTAGATCAATTATTTCCCCACTATGAAGCATTTCATCAGTTAAGATAGCCGTTTCATGTTTAGACAGCCCATTAAAACATATTGCCATTAAAAAAGCACTCATCTGATAATCTGGAATATTGCCATCATTATATCCTTTAATAATAAAATGGATTTGTTCTTTTGTTAACTCATGATTATTTTTCTTTAATTCAATTAAATCAACCATTCTCATACTTACACAACCTCCGTAGTTATATTGTACTACAAACAAAACAAAATATTAATCTAAACAATAATAAATAAAAGATTTAGAATTACTCTAAATCTTCTAAAACAACAGCTGTTCCCATTAAAACCGGTTTATTTGAATCACGCAAATCAAAGCAAACCCCCAATACAGCATTGGCACCTAATTTTTCAGCAGCTTTAGCTAAATTTTCTTGAGCTTTGACAATATATTCTTCCACTCCCATTGTTACTCGAAAAGCTCGTATAGCATCATCATAGCCGACTACTATGCCTAAGTCTTTAACTACTTTTTTATTAGGATAACTGCTTAAAGTTGAAATAATCATTTCTATTTCCTCCTTTGTATCTTCTCTAATTATATCTTTTAATTTATAAAAAAAGCAACCATTAGGCTGCTTATTCGAATTTACTATCAACTTCAAAAATATTATTTCCATTCAAATAATCTTTAACTAACATTCGCTTCTTTCCAGCTAGCTGTAATTCTGTAATTAAATATATTCCTTCACCAGTTTTAACCCCAATTGCATCTTTAAAGATCTTAACGATTGTTCCATTTTCTTGATGAGCGTGGTGCTTAAGGGCATTTTCACATACATGAATTTTACCGGCCCAGATCTTTACAACTTTACCTTGATAAGTGGTATAAGCACCTGGCCATGGATTCATTCCACGTACTTGATTATATACTCGAAGAGCACTCTTACTAAAATCTATTTTTTCTTGTTCATGACTAATTGTTGGTGAATATGTAACTAAACTTTCATCTTGGGCAATTGACTCATTTGTACCAGCAAGTACGCTCGGTAAGGTTTCTAGTAACAACTCTGCTCCAGCAATACTCAAACGCTCATATAATTCTCCCGTTGTTTCCTCTGCTCCAATTGGCACTTCGACTTGAGAAATAATATTTCCAGCATCCATTTTTTTGACCATATACATGATCGTTACCCCTGTAACTTCTTCACCCTCCATGATTGCATAATGTACTGGCGCGCCACCACGATATTTAGGTAATAATGAAGCATGAACATTGATACAACCTATTTTAGGAGCATTTAAAACTGCTTCTGGAACAATTTGTCCATAAGCTGCAGTAATAATTAAATCCGGCTCTAAGGCTATGATTTCCTGATATTCTTCCTTAATTTTTAAAGGCTGATAAACTGGTATCCCAGAAGCCAAAGCAACTTCTTTAACTTCAGGCATTGTTAACACCTTTTTACGACCAACAAAACGATCGGGCTGAGTTACTACAGCAACAACATTATAATTATTTTCCAACAATTTTTCTAAAACCTGTTTAGAAAAACTTGCTGTTCCCATAAATATTATTTTTGCATCTTTCATAATATACACCATCACTTTCTTACTATAAAAGTGTACTAATAATATTGGAAATAATCAATACTAATGTTTCAATAACTTTAATACAAACTTCACTAATCTGTTTAACTACTAATGATAATGTATTTTCTTCATTATCATTAGTAGTTCCATAATCGGTAGTAATTGGTTTTTGTTCTTTAACATCCTCTTCAAACTGAGTAATATTCTTGTCAAATACAGCTTTTTGGATTCCGTAGTCTCCAAATAAACCATTAATCATAAATAACAATAATCCAACTAAACAAAGATCAATTAAAAAATTTTTCATCCTAAATATTCTCCAATCGCTTTAGCAATAATTTCTACTGTCGCTTGAACTTCTTCTTTAGTATTACTTTGAGCGCCAACCTCTATTAGAACCATATTGTCACTAATTCCTTGATTATAGTGAGATTTTTTCACATAAACACCACGGCTGATTTTTGGAACTGTTGCATTAGCTAAATCTGACAGTTTTTGTGAAAGCTGATTAACCGCATCAAATTTACCACTGCTTTTACCTACAACAAACATGATTTTAGCATATGATTTTCCATCATGGCTAATGGTTGACAGCTCTTTAGAAATCGAATCGCGATGAAAATCAATAATTAAGTCATAACCACCACTAAGCTTTAAACTCTCTTCAAGATACATTTTAGATACCGTATATGATTTATTATAAGCTATTTTATGAACCGCTTTATAGCCTTCAAAATCATTTCCTTCAACATCGCACTGGTATCCTTTATTATTTAAACAATCTTTTAAATAATTAGCTCCTTCTACGACATTAAAACCATCATATTCTTCACCCTGGTGAGTATTATAAATATGAATCTTTTTATCTTTCGTGGGAACAAAACTAGTGTTGGTTGGATTGGTTGCCACTGGAGTAGTTGGATTATTTTGTTCATTATTAATTGCATTAATAACTTGGGCATTTGATCCGCTTACTTTAGTTGGAAGATAAACAATTAAACCTACAATAACCGCCAATTTCAATAAAATTAAAAACGTATTTTTAAGTCTCATCTGCATCACCTACTATACTATACAATACAATAGTATGCATGAATTGTAGGATTTAGTACCTTAACGCATTAATACTTTTACTTATTATTTTTGACATAATTTCACACTGTTCATCAATTTGCTTATCACTTAATACAAAATTACAATCAATCGGATTCAATATTTCATTAAATAACAGCTCTAATTCACTATCATCCAATTTTCCTAATTGTCCTAACATCATTTCTTTTTGCTGTTCATTTAAGCTCCCATGATAACGTTCACGCTTTCCTACTTTTAATTTACTTATTGGATTTAAACTATCACCAAAGTAATCTAGCGTATAATTTAAGACATCACTTACTAAACTGCTTGCATAAATAACAGTTGGTATACCAATTGCAATTACCTTAGCACCCACAGTCTCCTCGTTGATTGCCTGACGATAATTACCTATCCCACTACCAGGATTTATCCCTACATCGTTAATTTGGATTACATGAGCTAATTTATGATAATTTTTAGCACAGAGGGCATCTACAACGATTACAAGATCAATATCCTCTTTATCCACTAACGCTTTTACAATCGCTCCAGTTTCCATCCCTGTTTGCACCATCACCCCAGGAGCAATACCTAAAATATCATAATAGTGATTAATTAATTTGTCTTCATCATCAAGAAAATGAGTAATCCGCACATCCCTTAAAGTTCGTGGGCCAATCGCATCATTAGTTAAATATTGATTACCTAACCCTACCATCAAAATCTTAGGATAATCAATCTTATCAATTAATGGCTTTAAATTATTTACAACTTCCTTAATAATAGCAGTTTGTTCCAAATAGTCTTTAAAACTTATTTCGATATAAGTTCCAATCCCCTGATTAATACTTTGATGAGCCTGAAGGATCGAAACTTTTTCAACCTTAACACCATCATTAACATACTCTTCCTTTTGATAATGCTTACCAACTTCTAGTTGCTCTAGCGATTCGGTTGCTAAATCACTACGTATATTACTAAAATTCATCCTATCACCTATTATAAATATCACCAATTATGGAAATTTAATACATATTTGTCCAATAATATCGTATCAATTCAAAAAAAAGTTGCATTTATTGGATTATTTTTATATAATGTAAAAGCAAGAAATGAAGCGAGGTGAAAGATCATGGCAAATATGAAACAACAAATTAAACGGTATAAAAATGATAACCAAAAAAGAGCAAAAAATACTTCATATAAATCAGCATTAAAAACTGCAATCAAAAAAGTATTAGCTGAAGTTGAAGCTGGAAATAAAGATGAAGCAGTAAAAGCTTATAACGAAGTAGCTTCTAAATTAGATGCTTCTGTAGTTAAAGGAATTCATCATAGAAACTATGCTAGCAGACAAAAATCTAGATTAGCTAAATTAGTAAACTCTATCTAATGATAGGGTTTTTATTTTAAAGGAGAAAATTGTATGGAGAGAAAAGATATTGATATTAAAGATACATGGGACTTAAGTACTATCTATAATAGCCATGAAGCTTTCTATCAGGATTTAGAAAAAACTAAATCTTTAATTAATGATCTAATTACTTTCAAAGGTAAAATTTGTAATAGTATTGATAGCTTTTATAATTTTTTAACAACAAAAGATACGGTTGAACGATTAATGAATAAATTATATTGCTATGCTCATTTAAATTGTGATGTCGAACCAAAAAATCAGGAATATCAAACTATGATGGCCACTATAATGGGAGTTTTAGAAGCTTCGTCAGTACAAATATCATTTGTCGATAATGAAATCATTGAGGCTAAAGATAAAGTACTGGAATATTTAAAAGATCCAAAATTAGAAAAATATACTTACAAGATTAATTCATTATTATCATATGAAGCACATATTCTGCCCAAAGAACAAGAAGAATTATTAGCTAAAGTGGAAAGTATTGCTGATACTTCTAGTCAAGTATTCAATGCTCTTCGTCTTGAATATGAAGATGTTGAAGAAGATGGAAAGTTGAAAACATTAAATAATGCTAGTTTAAACCAATTCCTAAAGAATAAAGATGAAAAAGTACGTAAACAAGCATATACTAATTTCTTTAAAGAGTATCAGCGCTATGAAAATGTCTTTGCTCAAACATTGGCCGGGGTAATGAAAAAGGATGCTTTTTATGCCGATGTACGTAAATTCAATAGTGCTCTTGAAGCTAGCGTTTTTGATGATGATGTTCCTAGTGAATTATTTTTTAAAGTTTTAGAAAGTGCAAACGTCAAATATCGACACTTATTTCATCGCTATAACCGACTAAAAAAAGAGCTTCTAAAGAAAGATGTTATTTATAATTATGATTTAAATATTCCACTAGTATCTTCAATCAACAAAAAGTATACGATTGATCAGTGTTTTGAAATTATTAATGAATGTCTTAGACCATTTGGTCAAGATTATTTGGACATTATTAATAAAGCTCGAAATGAACGCTGGATTGATTATTATCCTACACCAGGTAAACGAATTGGTGCTTATTCTAGTGGCAGTTATGACACTAATCCTTTTATCTTAATGAATTTTATTGGTGACTATAATTCTCTTTCTACTATGATCCATGAACTTGGTCATAGTGTTCATAGTTATTTATCTAATCATCATCAAGATGCAGTTAACGCTAATTATCGTATTTTTGTTGCTGAAGTTGCTTCAACTGTTAATGAAACGTTACTGATTAATTATATGATCAAAAATGCTAAAAATGATCAAGAAAAAGCATACTTTATTTATGAACAATTAGAAAACTGTGTTGGTTTGATTTTTAGACAGCCAATGTTTGCTGATTTTGAATATAAATTGCACACGATGGCAGAAAATAATGAACCATTATCATCAAAAGTTATTACTGATCTATATGCACGACTTAACCAAGAATATTATGGAAAAGATGTAACTATGGATGAACTAGTTGGCTGGTCATGTTATTATGTACCACATTTCTATTATGATTATTATGTATATAAATATACGTTAGGTATGACCGTTGCCTTAGCCATAGTTAATCGTATTTTAAAAGGTAATCAGCAGCAAGTAACTGACTACTTAAATTTCTTGAAATCTGGAGGCAGCAAAGCACCTGTTGAGCTTTTAAAACAAGCGGGTGTTGATCCTTTAGATGATCAAATTTATGAAGATGCATTTAAATATTTTGAAGAACTATTAAATCAATTTGAAACAATTAAAAAAATGCTTAGAGAATCAATTATGATTCTTTAAGCATTTTTACTTTTTTGCTTCTTTCTTTTTCGGAAGCACCAAACTTAATAACAAAGATACAACAAATACACCTGCAACAGCATTACCATTAAATATATCTCCCACTACTGGTGGAAAAGCTGCAAAAAAATTACCCGAAGTTTGAGTTAATCCTACCCCAATACAAAAAGCTAATGAAACAATGATCATTGTGCGCTCATCAAACTCATTTTCTTTAAGCATTTTGATTCCTTCATACATGATTGAACCAAACATCATCACTGTACATCCACCTAAAACTGCTTGTGGTAAGGAATTAAAGAATGCTCCTAACGGTGGAAATAGGGATGCTAAAATTAAAATCAATGCCCCTACTAAAATGGTAAAACGATTAATAACTTTTGTCATCGTAACTAATCCCACATTTTGGCTGAAAGATGTTAAAGGAATACAACCAAAACACCCTGAAATTGCGCTAGAAAGGCCATCAACAGCAAGTGAACCTTGTAGTTCCTCCATCTTAATATCACGTTCTAAAGCACCGGTACACACTGCTGTAGTCGCTCCCGTTGTTTCTGCAGCAGATACCAAAAATACGATTGCAATAGTGAAGAATGCTCCTAAATCAAAAACTGGTGTATGACTCGTAAAAAAAACTAACTTGGGAATACTAAAAAAACCTACTTCTTGTATTGTTTTTGTTATTCCTGAAAAATCCACCATCGGAGCAATATTTGCGACCGTAAAAATAACAGATAGTAAATATCCAAAAATAAGTCCCACTAAAATATTTAAATTTTTATAAACACCTTTCAGTAAATAACGTGATACTAAACAGACAACTAAAGTGAATGTACCAACTAATAAATGATACCATGACCCAAAATCAGCAGCACCATTTCCACCGCCCCATGAATCCATTCCAACTGATAAAAGTGAAAGTCCAATTGCAATTACTACACAAGCTGATACAACTGGAGTTAAAAAACGTTTCCAGTATTTTGCACTCAATCCGACAATTCCCTCAAAGATCCCACCTAAGATGACCGCTCCGATCATCCCTTCATATCCTAAGTCTGGGTTCGTACAAATTACTAATAAACTTCCTAAAAAAGTGAAACTAACACCCATAACAATAGGTAATTTCGAACCAATCTTCCAAACTGGATAAAGTTGCATGCAGGTTCCAATCCCAGCTACAAACATTGCACATTGCAGCAATTGCGTGATCTCAGCTGAAGTTAAATGTTCTCCTGTTCCTCTTACAAGTGCTGCACCACATACAATCAATACAGGTGCTAAATTCGAAACAAACATCGCTAAAACATGCTGCAACCCAAAAGGAATTGCTTTTTTTAAAGGAACTCTTCCATTTAGCTTGTAAATATTTTCTGTACTTACAGATGTAACCTTTTCTTCTTTACTATTTTCCATCATAATGACCCCTATTTTCTTTTATCTTCTTGAAGTTATAACTGCTATCTATCCAAACAATAATAACTATAAAAAACGATAGAATTTTACCATAAAAATAGACAAATATCTACTCCCTAGTAAGCCTTTTCTTTAATAAAGCCATATAATAGAACATTTATTTTTATTAATAAGGAAGGATATGTTATAATTCTAACGAGGTGAAATTCATGAAGAGAAATGAAACAAGAACTATCAAAGTGGGAAACCTTACTATTGGTGGTAATAACGAAGTAATTATCCAGTCAATGACAAATACTAAAACTAAAAACATTGAAGCAACTGTGAAACAAATAAATGCTCTAGCTGCAACTGGCTGTCAATTAGTGCGACTTGCAGTTTTAAATAATGATGACGCTCTAGCTATTAAAGAAATAAAAAAACATGTTAGTATTCCGCTAGTCGCTGATATTCATTTTGATTATCGTTTAGCATTACAGGCAATTGAATCAGGAATTGATAAAATTAGAATCAACCCTGGTAATATCGGTTCTCCAGAAAAGGTTGAAATGGTTGTAAATGCCTGTAAGAAACATCACGTTCCAATTCGAATCGGAGTCAATAGTGGTTCTTTAGAAAAAGATATTTTAGCTAAATATGGCAAACCTACTGCTGAGGGAATGATTGAAAGTGCGAAAAAGCATGTTGAAATATTAGAAAGCCTAGGTTTCTATGATATCTGTATTTCTTTAAAATCATCAAACACCTTACTTACGATTGCTGCATATCGACTAGCAAGTGAAACTTTTGATTACCCTTTACATATTGGTGTTACAGAAGCCGGTACAAAGCTTGGTGGAACAATTAAATCTAGTTTAGGGATTGGCACGATTCTATATCAAGGAATTGGTAATACAATTCGAGTTTCTTTAAGCGATAGTCCCTTAGAAGAAATCAAAGTAGCAAAAATACTTTTGAAAGAATTAGAGCTAATTGATAATGTCCCAACTCTTGTTTCTTGTCCAACCTGTGGAAGAATTCAGTATGATCTGATTCCCGTAGCCCAAGAAATTGAAGATTTTTTAAATACCATCAACGCTAATATTACCGTAGCTATTATGGGTTGTGCTGTAAATGGTCCCGGTGAAGCTAAACATGCTGATATCGGAATCGCTGGTGGTTTTAAAGAAGGTCTTCTGATCAAAAAAGGTGAGATCATTCGCAAGGTAAAACAAGAAGATATGGTTGAAGAATTAAAAAAAGAAATTTTATTAATGATTAAGTAGTACATTTTAGTACTACTTTTTTACTTTATGCATATAATTGAAAAAAGGAGGAAACATGATGAGTAACACTAGTTACAATGAATTATTTAATTTAGATTTTAAGATGTTTAAGAAGCTTGTATATGAGCAGGATATTGATATTGACGAAGAGCAATTATTACTAATTTATAATTTAATTCAAAATAATCGCTATGCACTGATCGATAGCCATTATAATGAAGTTCTCTACAATTATATAAGTGAAAAGACAAGTATCTCTACTTGCCTTAAAATTAAAAGTTTTTTATCCAATTGTCCCCATTACTTTAATCTAGGATTAAAAGTTTGAGTTCTAAACATCTCAATTTCTTCCTTATATGGAGCAATTTTTTCAATATATGGTGTTTCTAAAATCTTAGGAACACTTTTTAATTTATCATGATGAACGATCATATTCAATGTATCAAATCCAATATGACCATATCCAATATTTTCATGACGATCTTTACTTGCTCCACACTCATTTTTAGAATCATTTACATGAACAACCAATAACCGTTCCAAACCAATTTTTTGATCAAATTCTGTTAAAATATCATCAAACTTAGTTAAATCAAATCCAGCATCATGAAGATGACAAGTATCCATGCAGACCCCTAAACATTCATTATTATCAACATTTTCAATAATATATTGCAATTCATCGAAAGTTCGACCACATTCACTTCCTTTACCAGCCATTGTCTCTAAAGCAATTTTAACATTACCACAATCTTTTGTTGCTTCATTCAATCCTTCAACGATTCTTTCCAAACCAATCTGACTCCCAGCTCCTACATGGGCACCTGGATGTAAAACTAATCGTGTTGCTCCTATCGCTTTACAACGTTCTATTTCTTGCTTTAAAAAGCTGACTGCTAATTCAAAAGTCTCAGGTTTTGTTGTATTAGCTAGATTGATAATATACGGTGCGTGCACAACAACATTATCAATTTCAATTCCATTTTCTTTCATTAATTCTTTTGCTTCTTCAATGCGTAATTGATCAATAGGCTTACGGGCAGTATTCTGGGGAGCTCCAGTGTAAAACATGAAAGTATTAGCCCCGTATGATAATGCCTCTTTGACTGAACCTAATAACATCTCTTTTCCTGACATTGAAACATGACTACCAATAATCATTAATTCTCTTCTCCATTCCTCTTAGCCGCTTGAGCTGCACGAGCTCTTTCTTTTGTCGGCGAATATCATTTTGAATCATTGCTCGTTTTTGTTTACGAACAACTTGCTCAACTTCTCTTTTACGTTTCTTTTTATAACCAGGTTTTACCTTTTTTGGTTTACGAATAATACTTTGAACTTTCTTTTCTAATTCGGTTTGTTGTTTAGGACGTTTATTTCTTTTTAAACGATCACCCAAATCAACAAATTGACCATTTTTAATCGTCATATTTTTAAAAAGAATTCCTTTACGTTCAAGAACTTTTAAATTTGCTTCATCGGTTGTATCATACATGCTGTAACATGTTCCAGTATAATTTCCACGGCCGCAACGACCACTACGATGAATATAAAAATCCGGTTCTTTAGGAAATTCCATATTAATAACATGCGATACTCCATCAATATCAATTCCACGAGCCGCAATATCCGTTGCAACAATAAATTGATATTCATTGTTTTGAATTCGCCGCATCATTTGCTTACGTTCACGAGGTTCTAGATCACCATGAATCTCTCCCACTTTAAATCCGTCTTCTCGTAATTTTTTAGTCGTACTGGCAACATCACTACGAGTATTAGCAAAAATAATACATACATAAGGATCAATCGACTCAATAATCTTTTTTAATACCTCATAACGGTTTTTATGCTTAGTTGCAATTAGAATATGTTCCACATTTTCAGTAGTTACTTTATCATCATCAATCTCTACTAATACTGGTGATTTCATATATTTTTTTAAAAACGGTCTTAACATCTGCGGAATCGTTGCAGAAAAGACCATCATCCTTAAATCATCACGCATCTTCCCGGCTACAGCATCAATATCTTCCAAATATCCAAATTCAAGCGTCATATCAGCTTCATCAACAATAAAAGTTGAAGCAGTTGTAATTTTTAAAGCTTGTTCATCTAAAGATAAATCTTTAATTCTTCCCGGTGTCCCAATAACAACATGTGGTTGAACTGCTAGTTTATTAACGGTCTTTTGACGATCATTTCCTCCAACGATCAAAGATACTTTGATCTCACTATTATATTTAGTAAATAATTTAGCATTGTTATAGATTTGGGTTGCTAATTCCCGTGTCGGGGCTGTAATTACAGCTTGAACACTATTATTCTTAGGATCGATGCGATCCATTACCGGTAACAAAAAGGCATGAGTTTTTCCTGTACCTGTTTGTGAAATACCAATAATATCACTATTTTTATACACTAAAGGAATTACTTGTTCTTGAATTGGAGTTGGTTTTTGAAAACCTAATTCTTCAATTGTTTGTAAACAAAATTCCTGCATTTTAAATTTTGTAAATGTACTCATTTTGTACTCCTTTCTTTGATAAATTCAACTAATTTTAACATAACCAAAATAAAAAGCAAATAAAATAAACCTATTCTTTAAATAGATTTAGTATGTTCTATTCTAAGTCCTCAAAGTTAGTTTTAAAGACCTAAATCCCACTTAAAAACAAATAAAATAGTTAAACAACAATAGTTTACCCAAACAATTTTTATCTAGCTATTGCCCTTTGCAAAAATAACCTCTAACTCCAAGCAAAATAACAAGTATTCAATATCACAATTATTAATTATTTGCATACATTATTAATAAAGGAGGGATAAAAATGAACCCATTCTATGATGAAAATTTTTACTACAATAATTTCAATCCCCAAATGAATCCCATGAATCAAGGGTTTCCTGTTAATAGAAAACTAAAAACCCGCGCCAATTTACAAAAAACATTACATTATGCCTCTAAAACTGTTTATACCATTAATCAAGTAATTCCTCTAGTCTATCAAATCCGCCCTATTATCAACAATACTAAAAATGCTTTTAGAGTCATTCAAGCAGTTAATCATATTAACGATATTGACTTTGATGAGGTTGAACAAAATATTACTCCTATCGATCAAGAGAAAAAAGAAACAAAAGAAGAATCAGATGACGTAAAGTTTGAAAATATGGTACAATAACCACGAGGTGATTTAATGAAAGTATATCCAATTACACCCAGAGGATATTGTAAAGGGGTTGTTCGTGCAATCGAATTAGCTAAAAAACAAGCCCATCAAGATGATGTTTATATTCTAGGCATGATTGTCCATAACCAATATATTGTTGATGCTTTAAATAATTTAGGTGTCAAAACGATTGATAAAAAAGGTGCTTCGCGTGAAGAATTATTAGATCAGGTTTCCCAGGGAACGGTTATCATTACTGCTCATGGAGCTAGTCATAATGTTATAAAAAAGGCTCATTCAAAAAATATTCAAGTAATCAATGCTACTTGCCCCGATGTTATTAAGACTCATGACTTAATTAAAAATTATTTAAATCAAGGGATTGAAATTCTTTATATTGGCAAAGCTGGTCATCCGGAATCAGAGGGAGCATTATCAATTGATCCTGCTCATATCCATCTGATTGAAAATAAAACCGATTTTGAAAATCTTGATCCTAATTTAAACTATGTCATTACAAATCAAACGACAATGTCTTTATATGATGTTTATGATTTATGTGAATATGCTAAAACAAAACTAAATAATTTAATTGTTGCTAAAGAAACATGTCAAGCAACAACTGTACGTCAAGAAGCTATTGCAAAAATTAATGATGAAGTTGATGTCATTTTTATCGTTGGTGATCCTCATTCGAACAATACTAAAAAATTAGCTAGTATCGCACATGAAAAAGCTAATAAGGACACTTATATGATTGAAAGTGTTAATGATATTGATATATCTATGTTAAAGGAAAAACATGCTGCAGCTGTTAGCTCAGGGGCATCTACACCAACATACTTGACAAATCAAGTAATTGAATATTTACGTCAATTTGATTATCAAAATGTTTCTACTCATCCTAAACCTAAAATTGATTTAGCTAAAATTATTTAAAAAGCTTAATTTTCTCTCGAAAATTAAGCTTTTATTCATCTGGCAGCCAATTAACTCTTCGATAATAAATTAACAATCCAATTGCACAAATTGCCCAAGTAACAGGCCATCCTGCAAAAACAAAAGCTAGATTATGCGTTAATGGAACGGTAATCATTAAATAGATTTGTCTTAAAATAACAAAACTTCCTACCATAAAATACATTGGTACTTTAGAAAGCCCTGCTCCACGCAATGTACCGTTAAGAATTTGAACAATCGGTAAAATAATATAGCATGGTGCAAAAACATTGATCATTGTCACCCCTGCAGCAATTACGGCTTTATCATTAGTGAAGATTCCAACTAACTCACTACCAAATAATCCCATTGTAATCGAACCAGCTAAGATTACAATTGAACACATTAACCAGGCTGCTTTTACTCCTTGACGGACACGTTGATATTGTTTTGCCCCCATATTTTGACCCACAAAAGTTGTGATTGCCATATTAAAACTTTGCAACGGTAATTGCAAAAATCCATCAATTCTGATCGTTGATGAATATCCAGCCATTGCTGCAGTTCCAAAACTGTTAATATACGATTGTACTATAACATTTGAAAAAGATGTTAAACTTTGCTGAAATGCTGCAGGAAAGCCTACTTGTACGATTTTTCTAACAATATGTTTGTCAAATGAAATCTCATTAATTTGCACTCGATAATCTTCTTTTGTGTGAATCAACTGGTACATTACCATTACCGCACTAATTGCCTGAGCAATTACTGTTGCGATTCCAACTCCAGCGATTCCCCAATTAAAACTACAAACAAATAAAAAATCTAAAGCGATGTTAACAACACTGGCAACGATCAAATAAATTAAAGGTCGTTTTGAATCACCGATTGCTCTTAAAATTCCTGAACCCATATTATAAACAAGGCCAAAAGAAATACCACAAAAATAAATCATCAAATACATCGATGAATGAGGTAAAACTTCTTGTGGTACTCCAATAGCCTTTAAAAGCGGTTGGGTACACAATAGCCCTACAACCGTAAAAACAACACATAAAACTCCTGTAAGAGCCAGTGATGAATGGACAGCACGCTGCATTTTTTCAATCCGTCGTGCCCCAAAATATTGGGAAATTACAACTCCAGCCCCCGTTGCCAGTCCCATAAAAAAGCCTACAAGCATATTAATTACTGGGGTAGAAGCTCCTACAGCAGCTAATGCATTACTGTTAACATAGTTGCCAACTACATAAGAATCGACTGTGTTGTATAATTGCTGAAATAAATTACCGATCAATAATGGAATTGAAAACCATAAAATTGATTTATAAATACTCCCCTTAATTAAATCCGTACTTTGATCTGCCATAAATCTCCCTCGCTTTAACATGAAAATGATACACCTTATTAACCAGCATTACAAGAATTGCTTAAACAATTCTTGTTCAAAATATGAAAATCAATTATATCTAAATATTACGATGTTATAATTTATACATGGAGAAATTATATGGAAAAAAAGATTATATTTTTTGATGTTGATGGCACACTCGTAAGTGATACCGGCGGGATTGAACATGTACCTGAATCTGCCAAAAGAGCAATTGCTTTAACTAGAGCTAAAGGAAATTTAGTATACTTATGTACTGGGCGCAGCAAGGCTGAAATCTATGATTTCATTCTTGAATGTGGAATTGACGGAGTAATTGGAGCTGGCGGTGGCTATATTGAAATAGGAAATCAAATGCTCTATCATAAAAAAGTGACAAATAAAGCAGTTAATCATATGGTTGACTATTTTGATACTAATAATTTTGATTACTATGTTGAAAGTAATGGCGGTTTATTTGCAAGCAAAAATCTAGTTAAAAGACTTGAAAGAATTATATATGGTGATTATGAAAATGATCCTCAGGCCAAAGCTCGCTATGAAAAAAAAGACAGCCATTTTATTAACGCTCTAATTGAAGGTCAAGAGATGCGTCGTGATGACATTAATAAAGCCTGCTTTTTAGAAAATCCGAATATTCCATTTAATAATATTATTAAAGAATTTGATCGAGAATTCAATGTAATCCATTGTACTGTTCCTGCTTTTGGTGATAACAGTGGCGAATTATCAGTCCCAAACATCCACAAAGCTAATGCTATTGAAACATTGATCAACTACCTAGGAATTGAACGTAAAAATACTTATGCATTTGGTGATGGAATGAATGACAAAGAAATGCTTGAATATGTTAATATTGGAATCGCCGTCGGCAATGCTAAAGAAGGTTTAAAAGCAGTTGCTGATGAAATAACTGACAATATAGATAATAACGGTATTTACAATTCTATGAAAAAGCATAATTTGATTTAAACATATAATTGAAATATAATATTATTAATTAAGACTGTATTGCCGTAAAGGAATCGAATCATTGGGTTCCTTTCTTTTTTTATAGTTGATTGATTTTTAGAACATAAAACTATTTTTATTAAATAAAATAAGAGTAAAATTTGAACATATTGTACAAATTTCTAATTCATATAATCGATATCATCACTTAAGTGCCTAACTAGGTTCCCTAAGACCATATCCTAATAAAATTATCCTCAATATCAATATTTTAAACAGTTATTTTAATACAACTAAAAACACACATCCCATTATATGCTTACATCAATAGCTCCAATTATGTTGTAGCATAAAAGTCAAAAACCAAGATACCTACTTTATGTAAATATCTTGGCTATAATTACTTACATTCAACTTTATGACATGCATCAAAATACTTTTTAATAATATGAATAATAATCCTGACTATTCGCTTCTTTTACAGTAATCCCAAGATTACTCAATAAACTAGCAAGTCGCTTTTCCATAATTACTTCAAGATGATGAGGAACATCGATTAAGACAATATCATGATCCAATGCATATTTAGCATGACGATGTTTACTATCACCCGTTATATATGCATCCACTCGACCAGCTAGCTGTTCAAGATCATCGGCCCCACTACCACCACAAATAGCAATTGTTTTAATCTCTACTTCTTTACCAGCAAGACGTACTGGTACATTAAAAGTATCTTTAACTTTCTTAACTAACTCGCTAGTCATACAAGGCTGATTTAAAAGTGCCATTTTCCCCACTTGAAATTCATCATAACAGCTAACATCATGAACACCTAAAGCATTAATAAGCCAATCATTCATCGAAATACCATCTTTGCCTCGATCAAGACAAGTATGTAGGCTATAAACAAGAATATTGTTTTTTATTGCCATTTCAATAAACTTTCCATGATGATTATGGAAATCAAGATTCATTATTTCTTCTAGCAAAAATGGATGGTGTGTAACTAACATTTGACAATTTTGATCAATTGCCTTTTGAAGACTTTCTATATCAGCATTTAATGCAACCATTATACTTGTTACTTGTTGATTACAGTCACCTACTTGAATTCCACATTTATCCCACGACATTTGTAAGTTAAGTGGAAAGATTGATTCCAAATAATTAATTATTTTAACGGCATTCATGGAGCACCTCTTCAATCATTTTCATTTTATCAGCAATTTCATGATAACGCGGATGATCATGTGGTAATGTATTTTGAATCTTTTCATAAACTTGATACTGTTTTTGCCATTTTTCTTTAAACAATGGAGTTTGATTGTTGATTAAAATTGGTCCAAACTCTTCATCCTTACGATTATATGTAATTGCTTTATTCTGTCTCGCTGTAACTACCATCACCTCATATATATGCCCAGCATCCTTAACCATCTGTTCATCAATGATGATCCAATCATTAGCAAATAAATATTTACGTAAATGATCATTATTGGCATTAGCTTGTAAAAACATCAGTTTAACATTTCTTAAATACTCACGATGCTCTTCAAGAATCTCACTAATTAAATAAGATCCCATTCCAGCAATACTGATCATATCCACTTCACGATCAAGAATTGGGTTCAGTCCATTTCCCAATAGTGCAAAAACTTTATCTTCTAATCCATATTGTTTGATTGTCTCTTTTGCGGAATCTAATGGTCCCTGTGCTACATCACAAGCGTAAGCACAAGTTATAATCTTATTTTTAACTAAGTAGCATGGCAAATAGCCATGATCACTTCCAATATCTGCTAAAACACTTCCTTGTTTATATTTACTAATTACATCAGCAATTAGCTGTAATCTTTTTGATAGTTTCATTTTAACGATCTAAGAAGTCTTTTAATCTTTTTGAACGTGAAGGATGTTTTAATTTACGAAGTGCCTTAGCTTCGATTTGACGAATTCTTTCCCGGGTTACACTAAATTCTTTCCCTACTTCTTCAAGCGTTCTAGTTCTTCCATCATCTAAACCAAATCTTAAGCGTAATACTTTTTCTTCACGATCAGTTAATTCTAATAAGACTTCATTCAATTCATCTTTTAGAAGTTCATTAGCAGCATAATCATCTGGCGACATTGCACCTTCATCTTCGATAAAATCTCCTAAATGAGAATCATCTTCTTCACCTATTGGTGTTTCCAAAGATACTGGTTCTAAAGAAATTTTTTGTATTTCACGAACTTTTTCTGGTGTCATTCCATCCATTTTTTCAGCAATTTCTTCGGCACTAGGCTCACGCCCTAATTCTTGAATCAATTGACGCTGAATTCTTGTCAATTTATTAATTGTTTCTACCATATGTACAGGAATACGAATTGTTCTAGCTTGGTCAGCAATAGCTCTTGTAATAGCTTGACGAATCCACCATGTTGCATAAGTTGAAAATTTAAATCCCTTAGTATAATCAAATTTCTCGACTGCTTTGATTAAACCCATGTTACCTTCTTGAATCAAATCTAAAAATAACATTCCTCTTCCAACATATCTTTTAGCAATCGATACAACTAAACGTAAGTTAGCAGCAGCGAGTTCCTTTTTTGCGTCTTCATCTCCTTCTAAAATCTTTTTAGCAAGGTCTATCTCCTCATCATGAGTAAGCAGTTCAACGCGTCCAATCTCTTTTAAATACATTTTAACTGGATCATTGATCTTGACATTACTTCCTAATTGATTTTGATCTAATTCCGCATCAGCATCAGCAACTTGATACATATGAATCGTATCACCTGTCATCATATCGAAATCACCAGCAAAATCTAAATCTGGAGTATCACCATCTAATCCTAAATCATCATCTAGTCCTAAATCATCATCTAATTCAGCAGGTACACCAGCTAATAATACTTCGTCTTCTACATCTAAATCATCTAATCCATCATCAGAAATAACAATATCATTATTTCCAATAAATTCTAATAGTTCCTCTGCAAGATCATCATTTAAATCATATGTAGATAAATAATTATCAATTTGATCTTGTGTTAATACACCATCTTCTTTTTTAGCATCATTTAAAACAATTTGCTTTAAATCATCAAATGATACTGCAGTTACATTTTTCTTTTTCTTCATATATTACTCCTTGTCTTTTAATGCTATGATTTCTTTTAATATTTGCGCCTTTTGTTTAGGATCAAAAGTATCTGCCAATGCTTTTGTTAATTCTTCTTTTTTTACCATTACAGTTTTTTCTTTAATTGTTTCAATATAATCATCAATGGCTTTAGTATCTTTTAACTTAGGTAATCCTAATTGCGATATCTCAATTATATTTTGAACCAAGTTTTCATCTTCAATACTACTGATTAAATCAGCAACCTCTAATACAACTTCTTGACGATAATAATCAATAATATAAGAAGCAATGATTCGATAAATATCATTAAACATAAAACCTGCTTTTGCCTCATACATCATTGCGACATTTTTATCATTCATCATATAGTATAATAAATCACGTTCCGCTCTTATATATTTATCCAATAATCGCTGATTTTGAAATTTTGGTATTTTAGGTGGCTCTGCTGTCTCAATTCTTACAGCTGTATTTTGATTAATTAACTGGTCAATAATGTTTCTTGAAAAACCTGATTTTTTTTCTAATTGCTGGATATAATGATCTTGATCAATAATATCATCTAATCTACTGATTTCTCTGGCAATTGTTTCTAAATAAGATTTACGATCTTCATAATTATCCATGTTTGTCATTTCATAATAATAATTCATCTTAAAATCTAATGAAGATAATGGTCTTTTTATTACAGCGTTTAATTCTTCTATACCACGCTTATCCAAAATTTCATCAGGATCCAAATTATCTGGTAAATCAACTACCTTAACGATGAAACCAGCACTCAATAATATATCAATGCTTTTAATTGTAGCATTTCTCCCAGCCTGATCACCATCTAAACATAAATATACGGTTTTACTTAAACGTTTTAATAAATTTAAATGCCCATGTGTCAAGGCGGTTCCCATAATTGCTACTGCATTTTTTATTCCAGCCTTGTATAATGCAATAACATCCATAAATCCTTCAGTAATAATGATATAACCCGCTTGTCGTGCTTCTTCGCCAACGCGGTGATAATTATATAAAGTATCACCCTTAATAAAAATTGATGACTCGGGCGAATTCATATACTTAGATTCATTTTGGCTTTGTTTATAGATTCGACCGCTAAACCCAACGACACGACCACTAGCATCATGTAGTGGAAACATGATCCTGTCTGTAAAACGATCATATCCATTTGAAGCTTCAATAATCAAACCAGACTCAAACATTGAAACCTTATTAAAATTCATTTTTTCAAACGCCTTTAATAGTACATGATTATTAGGGGCGTATCCAATTTCAAAGGTTTCAATAATTTCATCCGTAATTTTACGATTATTTAAATATTCTTTAGCTTGAATCGCTAACTTAGTATTCAAGTAATGATTATAAATTTTATTGGCTTCATCATGCATACGATACAGTGGTTCTAACTTTTGATCGACCGGCTTAACTCGACTCTCTAAATTATATTTACTTATATCAACGTTACCAATATTAGCAACCATCTTGACGGCTTCAATATATGGTATTTTCAAATAATCCTTTAAAAAAGTAAAAACATTTCCCCCATGATGACAGACAAAACACATAAATATTTGTCGTTCTGGTGAAATTGACATCGATGGATGGCTGTCATCATGGAAAGGACATATCGCTACATAATTACGGCCTTTTTTTTCTAAGGGAAGATACGTGCCAATGACATCAACAATATCAACACTTTGCCTAATTTCATTAATTTTCTCTGATGATAGTCTCGGCATTAATGTTCCTCCTTATTAGAATGTGATCTTTTTACTAATATAATCAACTAATTGATTAATTGGTAAACGAATTTGTTCCATTGTGTCACGGTCACGTACAGTTACTGTCTCGTCTTCCATTGTATCAAAATCAACAGTTACACAGTAAGGTGTTCCAATTGCATCTTGACGTCGATAACGTTTTCCAATTTGTCCAGCAACATCATATTCACAATTAAAATATTTTGCTAACTGACTATAAATTTCAGTTGCTTTATCACTTTGTTTTTTGGTTAATGGCAAGATAGCAACTTTAAACGGTGCCACACTTGGATGTAATTTCATTACAACTCTAGTTTCACCATCTTCTAAAATTTCTTCCTCATAACTATCACAAAGTACTGATAAGAAAAGACGATCAGCACCTACCGAAGGTTCAATAACATAAGGAATATATTTTTCATTAGTTGTTGGATCTAAATATTCTAAAGATTTTTTAGAATGATTTTGATGTTGGGTTAAATCGTAATTAGTTCGATCAGCAATTCCCCATAATTCACCCCAACCAAATGGGAAATTATATTCAACATCACAAGTGGCTTTAGAATAGAAGGAAAGTTCCTCTTTTTCATGATCTCTAAATCTTAAATTTTCTTCTTTTAATCCTAAATCAAATAAAAACTTTTGACAATATGATTTCCAATAATCAAACCACTCTAAATCAGTATCTGGTTTACAGAAAAATTCTAATTCCATTTGTTCAAATTCACGCATTCTAAAAATGAAGTTTCCTGGTGTAATTTCATTTCTAAAAGCTTTCCCGATTTGACCAATTCCAAATGGCACTTTTTTACGTGATGTTCTTTGAATGTTTTTAAAGTTAACAAAGATACCTTGAGCTGTTTCTGGTCTTAAATAAACCACATCTTTTGCATCTTCGACTACACCCATTTGAGTTTCGAACATTAATTTGAATTGTCTTACATCAGTGAAGTTGCTTTTCCCACAATTAGGACAAACAATATTGTGATCCTTGATATATTTTACTGTCTCTTCACTAGACCATCCTTCACTATGAACACTCGGATCATAAGCTTCGATTAATTTATCCGCACGATGACGGGTCTTACATTCCTTACAATCAATCAAAGGGTCAGAGAATCCACCAACATGTCCACTCGCTTCCCATACCCGCGGATTCATAAAAATAGCTGAATCTAATCCTACATTATATGGTGATTCTTGAATAAAACGTTTCCACCACAATTGTTTAATATTGTTTTTCATTTCAACACCTAAAGGACCATAATCCCATGTGTTTGCTAAGCCATCATAGATTTCAGAACCCTGATATACAAATCCTGAAGTTTTTGCATGACTTACTAATTTATCCATATCTTTGCTTGCCATAATTTACTCCTTATATTCATGTTATTTTAGATATATAAACAATGAATGACTTGAACACAGTCAAGTCAAATAAAGGCAATAATTTGTTTAATATCTATTTTTTCGTGCACATATAAAATACCCTTATAGTAGTTATTTGTCAACCAACTATAAGGGTATCAAACAAAGGTTCGCTGATTCAACCAATCAAGTACATCTTTATACACTTCAAGACGCTGTTGATCGTGTAATAAATCATGATGACTACGATCATAGAGCGATAAAGTAATATCTTTAACTCCTTGATGACTAAGCGCTTCATATAACCATTTAGGCCCTACGCCAAATTTGCCAAAAGGATCCTTAGCACCAGAAATTATCAAAACTGATAAATATTCAGGTATTTTTTTTATGTTTTGGATAGTAGAAACTTTTTTTATTAAGCCAAACACTTCTTCATAAGCGTTATTAGTATATGTAAAATCAGTAAACGGATCTTGCTGGTACTGTTCTAACTCTCGAGCATCACCAGTAACATAAGTTGCATTTTTAGTACGAGAAATTAATTGATTGATAACATTTTTACGAACCGTTTTGGAACGATGCATATGTCCTTTAAGCATTGCATCCCCCTTAATAATTAGTTTTCCAATCAATGCAAAATGAGGTTTGCCACAGGTTCCCATTAATATAGCACCTTGGATAAAGTCCCCATATTGTGCCATATATTGTCGTAATACTAATGAACCAAGTTGATTGCCAATCATAAAATATGGTAAATCTGGATACCGAGATGCCATAATATTTCGCAAGCGATGCATATCTTCAACTAATGTCTTTGTTGCATCACCAATCCCAAAATAACCCTGCTCATAATTATATAATGAAGTCCCATGACCCGGAAAATCACTAACAACGACAACAAAACCATCGTGAGCTAAATATTCAGCAAACCGTTCATAGCGCCCTGAATGCTCTCCCATTGCATGATGAATCTGGATAATAGCCTTATAGCGAATCATTACAGTCGGTAAATATATATCAAAATTGACATGTGTTGCCGTTGCTGATGTAAATTTTTCACTATATTTCATAGCTAATTTCTCCTTTTCTTTTGATAGTTATTTTTAGCCTGATAAGAGCGCTGATTATTATTGCGACGAGGTCGAATTAAACAATTCTTCCCAAACCCAATTAAATCTTTTCGGTTTGCCTGCACTAAAGCTTCATACACTAAATCATAATTCTTTGGATTACGATATTGTATCAATGCCCTTTGCATTGCTTTCTCTTTTGCCGTCTTTGGAACGTATACTTCAGACATATCACGAGGATCTAAACCAGTATAATACATTGTCGTAGATAAAGTTCCAGGAGTCGGATAAAAATCTTGAACCTGTTCTGGCTGATGATGAATATCCCGTAAATATTCTGCTAATTCAATCGCATCATCAAGTGTACACCCAGGATGTGATGACATTAGATACGGAACTAAAAATTGTTTTTTGTTGTATTCTTCATTTAATTGATAATATTTATCAACAAATTTCTCATATAGTCCTCTCCGAGGTTTTCCCATCTTATCTAATACCTGATCACTAATATGTTCCGGAGCTACTTTTAACTGACCACTAATATGATTTTGAACTAACTCCTTAAAAAAAGTATCATCTTTATCATACATTAGATAATCATATCTAATTCCTGAACGAACAAAAACCTTTTTTACGTTTGGTAATACTCTTAGTTTCCCCAATAATTCTAAATAATCCTGATGACTTACTTCTAGATTATTACAAGCTTTAGGCCATAAACACTGTTTAGTCGGACATGCACCATGTTTATTTTGCTTAGAACAAGCAGGCCCTCTAAAGTTTGCAGTAGGTCCTCCAACATCATGAATATATCCTTTAAATTCAGGATCCCAAACCATTTTGCTAGCTTCACTAATAATTGATTCATGCGAACGCGCTTGAACAATTCTTCCCTGATGAAAAGCCAATGCACAAAAGTTACAAGAACCAAAGCATCCTCGATTACTAATTAAAGAAAACTTAACCTCATCAATTGCAGGAACATGCTGCTTATAACTAGGATGACTATCACGGTTATAATCATATGAATAAGCACGATCAAACTCTCTTTGCTTCAACGGACGATTAGGCCTATTTTGAACAACATACCATCCTTGATACGGTTCTACTAAAGTTTTTGCATTAAAATGATCAGTATTTAAATACTGAATATGAAAAGATTTTGCATAAGCTTTTTTATTATTACAAATTTCCTCATAGCTTGGCAACATAACTGGCTCGTGAGCATCATCGAGATTTTTCGTTTTAAAAACAGTTCCATCTAAATAAGTTAAATATTTTATTTCCAAGCCGTTATCAAGTGCTTCAGCTACTTCAATAATGCTATTTTCACCCATTCCATACAATAATAAATCTGCATTAGCATCAATAATTATCGATTTACGTACTTTGTTGTCCCAATAATCATAATGTCCTAAACGTCTTAAACTAGCCTCAATCCCACCAATAATAATATTAGCATCTTTATAAGCTTGGCGTGCCATTTGACTATACACGATTACAGCGCGATCTGGTCTTTTAAAGCCTTCACTTCCGGGTGTATATAAATCTTTATGACGACGTTTTTTAGCTACTGTATAATGATTAACCATTGAGTCAATATTTCCTGATGAAATCAAAAAACCTAATCGTGGTTTGCCAAATTGTCTAAATTCTTCAACATTATGCCAATCCGGCTGTGCTAAAAAACATACTTTAAACCCGTGACTCTCTAAAGTTCGGCAAATTATTGCTGCACCAAATGAAGGATGATCAACATAAGCATCCCCACATATATATACAAAATCTGGTTGTTGCCAACCCCTTGCTTCCATTTCTTCTCGATTTATTGGTAAAAATTCACTCATGATCATTCCTCTTTCTTTATTTACATATTATATACACAATTTTACAAAAAATAAATAAAATCGACAAAAGTTGATAAAGTTTTGTCGATTATTTCTATAGATTATTGAATTGACGAATAAACTTACGACTTTGAAACGTAATCCCCGTAAATTCATCAATATAAGCCTCCATAATAGGCATCAATTCATCGATTATATTTTCTTCTAGATGAAGCATATCAATATTTTCTAATTGCCATTTATTAATATAGCGAAAACCTTTTAAAACATCAACTGTTAATTTTTGATCATACATTCCAATACATTCTTGACAGACAAATCCACCACTATGAATTGAAACTCCAGAAATATGATCAAGGCGCCCACAACTGACACATTGATCAACTTCTAAACTTGAACCTGTTTTTTCCATAATAAAGGCATTAAATAATAAATAGACCAATTTAGGATTATATCCGGTCTGTAATGAACGTAATGCTAATAACAGCGTATTATATATAGTCTCATCAGGATCATTATCCTTAGTAAATTTATAAACAAACTCACAAAAATAACTTGCATAAGCTTCTAATTCAATATCCTCTTTAATATAGCGAAAATATTCAACTGGAGCGCCTTTGATCAAATTTGATAAACCACTTCTAGGAATAAAAGTAAATTCTGACAAAGTGATAGTTTGACAAGAAGGGGCATTTTTACTTTTTAACTTCTTTACCCCTTTCGCTATTAATGCCAATTTGCCATAATCATGAGTATAGATCCATAGCAGCATATCATTTTCTTTATAAGGCTTATTTTTTAAAACTAGTCCAGTAATATTTTCTTCACCATTAATAATCATCTTCGTTATATCCAAATTCTTTTAAATATTTTTGTTTGTTGCGCCAATTATTTTCAACCTTAACAAACAACTCTAAATGAACTGGTACTTGTAAAAAACGTTTCATCTCGCGTTGAGCATTCTGGCGAATCTTTTTGATCATCGTCCCTTGTTTACCTACAATAATTCCCTTCTGACTTTTACGATCACAAACAATTGTTGCAATAATTTCTACACCCGCTTCATCTTCCAGCATTCTTTCTATCACAATTGCAACACTATGTGGTACTTCTTCTTTAGTAAAATAAAGAATTTTTTCACGAATAAATTCAGCCATTACAAAACGCTCTGGGTGATCTGTTAAATGATCTTGAGGATAATACATATTCCCTTCTGGCAAATATGCTTTTACCGTTTTAAGTAATAAATCAATATTATCATTAGTAGTTGCACTAATTGGAATAATTTCTTTAAAATCAAATAATTCCTGCCACTCCTGTAATTTTTTAATCAGCTCTTCTTTTGAAACAGTATCAATTTTACTTAATACTAAAAACACCGGCCCATCGGCTTCCTTTAAGCGCTCAATAATAAATTTATCTCCACGTCCAATTTTTTCATTAGCCGGTGCTAAAAATAAAACTAGGTCAACGCCAAAAATGCTATTTAAAGCGGTTGTATTCATAAATGTTCCCAAACGATCTTGCGGTTTATGAATACCTGGTGTATCCATAAAAATTATTTGGGCTTCATCATCGGTATGAATTCCTTGAATTGTATTTCTAGTTGTTTGAGCAACATCAGACATGATAGCTAATTTTGTCTCTAAAATACTATTTAATAGTGTCGATTTTCCAACATTAGGACGACCAACGATACTTACAAATCCTGATTTGAACATGTTAAACTTTCTCCTATAAATGCCCGCGGCAATAATTCTTTCATTGTTGTTATTTCATAACTTTCACGATTAGCCAAAATCACTGGACAATCTTGTGGTAATAGTTCCATCAATACTTGGCGACATGCTCCACATGGTGAAACAATCTCATCACTACCTGCCACAATTGCCAGCTGTTTGATATCAGCTTTACCATAGCCATTGCTATACGCACCATAAACAGCATTACGTTCTGCGCACATAGTTGAACCAAACGCTGCATTTTCAATATTAGTCCCTAAAAAGTAATTTCCATCTCTCATCTCAATACATGCCCCTACTTTGAATTTTGAGTATGGACTATAAGAATTTTTCGCTGCTTCAAAAGCCTTTTCAATTATTGTTTTTACATCCATAAAACCACTTCTACTCAACTTAAATCATGATATTGAGTATTTATCCTTTCTAAGTCTATAAATTAGCAATAAACTACTTATCGTCTTGTGATATTTAAAGCATCTAAAATTGATTTTTGCATTGCAATCATCTGTATTTCGTCTTCTTCTATCATGTGATCAAACCCTAAAAGATGTAATAATCCATGGGTAAATAAAAAACACATTTCACGCTTTAAATCATGACCATATTCTTCAGCTTGGACTTTAGCATGATCAACAGAAATAAAAATATCTCCGATACTTCTTGGCATCCCTGGGACATAAAACTGCTCATTATCTTCTAATGCAAAACTAATTACATCTGTGGCCCGATCTATTTTACGATATTCTTTATTTATTTCGTGAATTTTAGAATCATCTACCAAGATGCATGATAATTCTAAATCTTCTTCAATTCCCAATTGTTTTGCAGCTTCATTGATTATTGAACGATAATCATCAGTATAATCTTCATTAAAACCAGCTGCTTCATTTATCAATGCAAAATCGATTTCCATACAATTACCTCATTTACTTATATATTTTTCCATCTCTAATTATAGCACAGTCAAATAATTCATTCACTAATTTTGTTTGATGCGCTACGATTATCATAATCGTATTTGGCAAATTATCATGTATGTAGCTTATAATTTTCTTAGCTTTATAATCATCTATATTGCACAATGCTTCATCCAAAATAAGAACTTCTGGTTTTTTTATGATAGCTCTGATAAGCATTACTATCTGGGCTTGACCTGACGATAAAGGCTGACCATCTGTTTCAATAATCAAATCAAGACGGTCAAGATAGTAATTTAACCCAAATATCTTTAACAATTTTTCCATCAGTTCCTCCTCTTTACTATTCAAAATCAAGTTAAATCGCAATGATTCATGATAAAAAACAGGTTTTCGATCTAAATAAATAATCTTTCGATACAAAGAATTAGTATCAATATTCATTAAATCGATCCCATTAATATAAATATGCCCCTTTAATAACTCATCATACTTCATCAGTAATTTAAGTAAGGTTGATTTTCCCACCCCAGTATCACCTTTTAACCATAATGAACGTTCAATCTGAAGATCCAAATGTTGAAGAATCGGCTTACTATAACCGTAACTATAGCTAATATGATCAAAACTAATCTTACTGATTCGCCCCCTTATTTTTTGCTTTTTTTCACTTCTATTAGGAATAATCTCTTTATAACGCTCATATAAAATTAAAATTTCATCTTTCTTAATAATAAAAGCAATAACATTAAACATTGGTTCAATCATATACGATACCAGCATATAGAAAAAGATAATATCACCAACACTAATACTTCCTTTTTTATAATGAAAACTAGCCAATAATACAACGCCAAAAGATAATAATTGAATTAATGTTTCACTAATAAAATTCAACTTATTTAATTCACTGTCCCGTTGATAAAGGCTATAATTATATTCCTCAAATAAATAATTAAGCTTTTCTTTAATAAATTTTTTCAAAAAAAACTGATGGCTATTATAAATATTTTTCAAATACTCAAGATGTCCTTGATTCATTATTTCTTGGTTTACAACAATTTGTTTATTTAAACCATTAACTATTTTAAGCCATTTAATTGTAACGATAGTAATAATACTTAAAAAAGCTATTACAACCAAAGCTAAATTCATTGAAAATAGTATTAAGGCACTTAACAAACCAATAATTAAAATTAAATCAACAAATAGAGCCATATAAAAATGAATAAAAAAATCACTTAGCTGAAACAAATTTTGAACTTTTGTAAGAAGAACTCCTTCTTGATTTCGATAATAATAACTAAAGGGAAGATACAGCATATTTACGACACTTTTATTTACATATTCTTGATTTAAATATCGCTGAATTTCTATTTCCAATTGTTTCCTTTGAAAATTGATCATGATTCTAATCCCACTTATTATCATAAAAACACCTGTAAAAATTAAAATCATAATATAATTCATCCCATTGATTTGATCTACTAACCCTTGGAAATAATATGATCCTAAAACACTACAGCAAGAAATCAAAATAGCTTTAGCAACAAGTCTGATAATATAACAGTAATTATTTTTTAAATGAAGTATTATGAAACTAATAAAACTTTGTTCCTGATGTCGACTAGAAACTCTGTATCTTCCAACATGATGAATGCAGATACAAATTCCTGTATAATCTTTTTCAATCGACTCTTTTGTTCTTTTGGTTAACCCATGGGCAGGATCACCAATTAATAAGTATTTTTTTGTTGCCCGATATAACACCACATAATGTGTTAGTTCACCATTTAAAAGATGAATTATACAAGGTGATTTTGTCTCCTTTAGTAATGTATTTAAATCACTTTGATAAGCTTTAGCATCTAAATGATACGATTCAAAACATTTGATTATTCCATAAACACTAATTCCCTCATTAGTCACTTTACAACGTTCTTTGATTTCTTTGATTTCAATATCTAAATGATAATATTTTAAAATCATTTTAATGCAGTATGCTCCACAACTATAATTATTATCTTGTTTGTATATTGGGTATTTAAACATAATAAAAAACCTCCTATTATCATTTACTAACTAAGGAGGAAAATTACTTCTTTTTTATTGAAGTTTTAAGATATCTTCATCATCTATATGCATTTTTGCTACTGCAATCGCTGCATAACTATAATCTATACTAACTCGTTCATATTTATCCTGAGCTAAAAAATCCTTCTTAATGCGATTAATCGCTTTTACTACTCCATTTTCATCACAATCAAGCAAAATCAAAAATTGTTTCATACTATATTTACAAACAATATCACCTAATCTTAATGAATTTAAAATAACTTTTTCTAAAATATTGGATGTTTCTTCTAAAACAAGATTATAAATTTCTAAATTATTTTTTATTTAAATTATATATGCCTTTTTCCTTATCTTTTCAAATCTTCTCAAATGTCCGAATAGCCCCATTTTATCAGCTATTCGGGCATTTTGTATTAGTGGCAAACCTTGCATATCAAGGTTTAAATTCTTATATTTTTCCTTTCAAACGTGGTTAAAATCGTGGTCAATACTTTCTATGCAATGAGACGCTGAACCTCTGATTTTGCGGTATCTATGGAAGCATGGGCGTACCAGTTCATCGTGATACTGATGTTTGAATGTCCCATGATATACTGTAAATCTTTTGGGTTCATGTTCTTGCTTGCCAGCCTTGTACAGAACGTATGGCGTAGCGTATGCGGTGTGATATGGGGCAGGGGCTTGTCCTCGTGGTGCTTATTATACTTCTTTACCATGCGTGTAAACATGGCGTTGTAATCAACCGCTACCTTTGGATTGCCATTCCCATTGATAAAGAGGAAGTTGCTGTACCCGTCTATCACAAAGGGTTCTGCCTTTGGGCGGTTCTTCATCACTCTGTGAAATGCCTGAATGGTTTCCTTACTCAATGGCACGTTCCTTACTCCGCTTTTGGTCTTAGGCGTTTCAATATAATAGCCCTGTTCCTTACTTTTCAATAGCTGGTGGCTGACTGAAACCACTTCATTCGTGAAATCAATGTCTGCTGTTGTCAGACCGCATAATTCAGAAATACGCAGTCCCGTTTTCAACAGTATCAGCACTTCATCATAATACTTATGATACACATTGTCTGTCTTGATGAATGACAGTAAGGCTTGTTCTTCTTCCTCTGTCAATGCGACTTTCTCTTTGGTATCATTTTCGATGACTTCACTCAGCTTGAAATCAAAGGGGTTCTTCCTTACATAATCATCTTGTATGGCGATGTAGAATGACGCTTTTAACGAGCGTTTATGGTTGTTGATGGTATTGTAGGAAAAACCTTTCTCTTTCATGCGTAACGCCCATTCCTTAGCGTCAGAGGGCTTAATGGTGTCAATGCTCCTTGCACCTAACTTGTCCTCTTTTAATAACCGCATAAGCTGTTCCCTTTGTTTCTGTGTGCTTTTCTTCACGTTTGCCCTCTGTGCGTTCTGTTTGGCGTACAGCTGGCAAAGCGTCATTTTCTTCCCCTTGCTGTCGATACCGTCTTCCATATCACGTCGTATCTGCTGTTCCATTTCACGAAGTGAGGGCTTTTCCCGTTTCCCCTTTGGGGTTACGTCTGTGGGTGTCAATCTCCAAGCATACACATACTGTGTATTTCCAAATGCGTCTACATATTTGTATAAGTATTTTCCGTCTTTTCTCTGGCTCTCTCCTGTGTGCAGGACACGACCTTTGTTATCCCGTCTTTTCTCTTTCAAGGTGTCTGCTCCTTTCCTTGTTGGAAAGAGCCTTGATATGACTTGTGTTCATCATAACACATACAAGGCTCATTTGCATTAGATTGCGTCTAATTTGTCAATGACACGTTCAAACTGTCGGCGTTTAATCTGTATGCGGTTGCCATTCATCATGAGCCAGTCTGCATTTTTGTTTTCCTCTGCCAGTCGTCTTAGCTTGTTTTCCCCAATGCGGAAATATCTTGACGCTTCCTCAATGGTAAGGGTGTATTTCTCCCATACGGGAATGTCATGGCATTTGCTACTCATAGAACACCCCCTTATCCTCAATGACTTCCCTTACGTCTGTACACATCTGCTGTATCTTCTTTTCATGGGTGTCTGTCAATGTGGTCTGTGCGTCTATCTCTTTTAAGTAGGAAGAGCCTGTCAGTCTGTCGATTTCCGCCAGCATGGCAACAGAGGGCATGACCTGTTTTTCCAGCCATTGTAGCGTATGTTCCATGTTTACGGGCTGTGGGTTCATTTCCAAAGGCAGTGCGTCATGGCTGATGAAGATGTCCCATAACGGATAGTCGGGGAAATAGACAAAGCCATTGATGATAGAAAATACCAAATCCACCGTATTCTGTGTCAGCAACAGTTCCTCTACTGCCTGCACTGCCTTTCTGTTACGCAGGCGGATTTCAAAGCGGTTCTTGATGTCTGTTGGCTTATGCTTATTTGCTTGCTCCTTATCCTTTTCGTACAGACAGAAATATAAGGGACTGCTCTGCAATCCGATATAAAGCGTCTTGCCTTTCTCTCGGTTGTTTCCGCTCAGCTTTCCGCTGTTTGCGTCTTTGAAATTGTAGGAACGGCATTCCACCTCTCTTTTCTGGTATTTTTCATCTAAGGCGTTGATGTCCAGCAGTCCCGTTACATCATTGACCGCCAAATCAAAACGCTTGATGATACCGCCACAGTCGATACAGCGGTTTAAAAAGGCGTACCAATCTCTCTCCTGTGCCTGCAAGATGTGTTCCAAGTTGCGGCAGCCCATGCCTTTTAGTTCCAAGAATACGCCCATATGTTCATCACTGGACACCATGACCTTGATTTCTCCGTAGGTGTAATGCTCCTGATAGCCATAGTACCCAAAATCATAATGGATAAAATAATCGGCTTTCATACCTAGCACCTTACGAATGACCTGTCTTGCGTCTGTTGTGGGAAAGCGTACAGACAGATAATCAATCAAGAGATAGAACGGTCTTTCGCTGATGTAATAGTTCAGACAGCGGAGAATACGGTTCTGTGTTTCCTTTCCTGCATTTGCCTTTCCGTTTTCAAAACGGTTGATACTGTATCTTGATATATGCAGAAGTTCTGCAAGCTGTCCTTGTGAAAGCCCGCTGGCAAGTCGTTTGTTTTTTAATTCCTGTGTAAATTCCTTTTGTTCCATTTTGTCCTCCATTCCGCCATTTTTGATAGAAAATAGATGTAAACCTGACTTCAAGCATTGTGATAATCCGTATCTTATTAAAACTTCTTATACCGTTTCATAGCTTTGGGATTGTATGGGTTTTGGTAAGTTTCTTATGTAATCGTGCCCCCCTGTTAGAGAACGGGGGCACTGGGCTCGCCACAGGCTCGCCCGACGCTGTCGCTTTCCGACAAGTCGGAACGCTTAAAAAATCTGGGAGATTTTCCAGCGCCACGACAGCGTCTGTCTGTTTGTCTTATCCATGCCCTATCAACCGTTATTCAATCTTATAAGTTTAACAGAGTGGACTATCCAATCTCGAATAAGTTTGCAATTCAATCTAATAGGCTTAATTCGTTTTACAAGACTATAATAATCACTCTATGCTTATTTGTCAACAACTTTTTGTTGACAAGATAAATTTAATTAAGTATGATAGGCTTACAAACGAAAAGATTCAACGGAATATGGAGGGCTATGCCATGAAATACAGACTTTTAGGAGAGAATTTACAGACCATAAGAAAAGCAAGGGGAATGAAACAGCAGGAGCTGGCAGACCAAATCGGTATCAATATGCAGAGCCTGTCCAAGATTGAAAGAGGGCTGAACTATCCGACCTTTGAAACGCTGGAAAAGATAATGAACGCATTAGGGATTACGCCGAATGAACTGTTATCGGGGGAATGGTCGCACACAGACCATGCAGAACCGTTTCTCATAGACGTTATCCGGCGTGAGGCAGACTTTGACGTGTCTTTAGATACTTTGCATGAGAATGAATATTTCCAAAGTCATGAGCAGTGGCAGTATTACATGAAAGACAAGCTGGCGGAGTATGTACGGAATTATTTAGACGATACGAAGACTTCCATTGAGGAACTGCTGGAATTCAAGCGGTTAGTCCAGCGTCAGAAAACAGAGCGGCTGTTGAAGATGTACAAGGAGCTGCACAGCCTTGACCGCTACGGGGAACAGCCACAGGGGTATGTGTATGACAATCCGTATGATGATGAACAGCTAAGGGAACTGGCAGACATCGGCAGAAAGCGAAATATTCCCGATGTATCGCCACAGTCTGATTTTGATGAGGAAGATTATAAGCATTACTTAGAGGAAATCGGTTTAGCAAAACCGAGGAGATAGTGTTTCCTCTTTAATAAAAGATACAGAAAGCTAAAAAGCCCGATCAAGAGTGCAAAGCACCACCTATGGTGGCAGGCTCTTGACAGGGCTTTTTATTTTCTGTGCTGGATAATCAAGAGGAACAAAGGGATAGCTTGGCAAAGTATTTATTGCCAATGGGAATTAGGGCTGTTATAAAGTCCTTAGTTAGCGGAGCAGGCATATATTGTGATTTAAACTTCCCATGAATAAAAGGTTACACTGAGAAAAGCTGTACATCTTAACATTATTAAATTCTTGAAAATTTGTATAATGTTTTTCAAAGTGTATTAACCCACTTCAAAAAAACGTTAAGTTTTTGCTCATTCTTTTTTAAAAAGACGATATAATAATCTATACTCATTTCAGAATCTATAACCTTGATTAGCTTTCGGTTGTTTCCATCATCTCGATAGTTTTTTACTAATTCTGTGGTGATTGTTGGTATGTCAGTATTTTTTACATATTGTTGAAAAAGAAAAAAATCATCGTAAAGTTCAAGAGAAATTTTTGAATCCAATTTTTTAAACAGTGTATTTTGTCTTTGGTAAAATATTCCACCAACATAAAACAACGCTATTGATATTTTCTTAATATCTTTTAGAGAAATAGAATCAAGTGTTGATAGATATGAATTTTCTGAAACTGACAGCAGTATAGAATCAGATAGAAAAGGAATAGTGGAAACTAAATCTGATTCAATGATTTTATCAGTGACTAAAACATCATATTTTTCATTTTGAAGTAACTCTAATTCATTTGAATCTAATTTATATTGACTACTTCTTAATTCGTAATTAGGATGTGTCATTGAAAATAATGGCATGGAATACCATAAAGGTCCTGGGTCGCAAAATCCAACTTTGAACATTTTATCTTTATGAGCAAAATCATATAAATCTAACTTCATCTGTTCAATTTGATTAAGAACTTGATTTACATGTTCTAAAGCAATTTCTCCGGCTTCATTTAATGAAATCTTATTTCGTTTACGGTCAAATAACAATATACCTAGTTCATCTTCAAATTTTCTCAACATAATACTTAAAGCTGGCTGAGAAATATACAATTTCTCCGCAGCCTGAGTCATTGTCTTACATTCAGCAATGGTTTTAAATTGAATCAGTTGATTAAGTTCCATATTTTTTACCTCCAGTATAAATTGTATTTATGATTTGATAAGTACAATGTATTATATTTTGCTTTTATTATAGATTATAATTATAGCATAAATTAGTTGAACATATCTATTAAATTCTTTGTGATATGTGATACTTATAAAAAGAGGAGGATAAAAAATGAATAAAAAAGTAGCATTAGTAACTGGAGGAAGCCAGGGTATTGGATTGGCAACAGTAAAAAAATTCGCAGAAAAAGGTTATGTTGTTGTAATTGGAGATGTAAAAAAAGAGCAGGCTCAAAAGATTGCAGAACATCTTACAAGTATAGGAAATACTGTGGATTCGATTTTCTGTGATGTTAGCAAAGAAACATCTATAAAAGAGATGATAGATTATGTTATAAAAACATACGGAAGATTGGATATTGCAGTTAATAACGCAGGGATTCATCAAACCCCTCACATCAATATTACAGATATGCCTGAATCACAGTATGATAGCATTACAGGTATCAACCTTAAAGGTGTTTGGGCATGTATGAAACATGAAATTCCAGTAATTCTTCAATCAGGAGCAGGAGCAATTGTTAATGTTTCTTCAATAGGTGGAGTAGTTGGAACTGCTGGAGAATCCGTATATACAGCTACAAAGCATGGTATTATCGGAATGACAAAAGCCTCAGCGTTGGAATATGCAAGGCGTGGAGTTCGTATCAATGCTGTATGTCCCGGTGCAATTTATACACCTATGGGTGATACTTTATTAAAAAGTGCACCTGGTTTAGAAGAAACATTAGAAGCAACGATTCCATTAGGAAGATTAGGAGAAGCTAAAGAAATTGCAGAAGCAATTTATTGGTTAGCCAGTCCTAAATCTAGTTATGTTGTTGGACATTCACTTGTAGTTGATGGTGGAATTACTATTCAGTAATCTAAATCAGTATATTCAATTTAGATAGATACAACCGTTTTATGTTGTATCTATTTTAATGTATTACAATTGAAAAATACATTTGTAAAAATCAATTATTCCTTTTTCCTTTATGGAATGCTTTACAAAACATATAAATGAATTAACTGTTTTTTTCAAAGAACATGAAAGAGCAATTTTATTGACGGTTATTCAATATCAAATAATCAGCCCCAAATCACATCAAAAAGTACGAATTATGAAAATGTATCCTATGCACTGGACTAGGTAATCCTAAAAAGGGGAAATATGGGAATTGATTGTCTTTCGTACTCCATGATATTTTATTATTTAAATGTGAGAATATGACTTTCTCTATTCAAACAAAAATTGAATACATTACAGCATTAAAGGCTCACACAGTACATATTTTGTGTGAGCTTTTTTCCATAACTTTTTCTGTGTTTTGATAGATAAACGGTATTTCAATTATGAAATATTTCGTTTATATAGTTTTGCTTTGGCAGAAAGGAGGTGAAATTATGAAGACATCTTCTTTCGAGCATATCGTCAGATTACAGTTTAATGCTTTGATGATGATTGTTATGAAAGGCACATTATCAAGTCACAGAAGACAGATTGCCAGACGTTCCAAGCATGAAGTGTTGTTTTGTGAATTACCTGAAATGAAACAGATAGAGAATAGTATGAACGACAACTATTCACATGAATTTGTATCATTTCAAGTGCTGAATTTTGTAATTCGTATATCTGATGAAAAATTAAGTACAGCATTGAAAGAATTAACAGAAAAACAGCGTACTGCTATCTTGTTGCATTTCTTTCAAGGCATGAACGACAAAGAGATTTCAGAACTATATCATGTATCACGTTCTGCTATCAATAGCAGACGGGACAGAGGACTGAAAAAATTACAGAAGTTATTAAACGAAAGGAAATAGGACAAATGAAAAAAGATTATGGTTATCCCTCTTATGACCTCATTTGCAGAGCGACCAGCGGAGATGAAAAAGCAGTCAGAGAAATATTAGACTTTTATAACGCCTATATTTCCAAAGTATGCTTGCGACCATGCTATCACGCAAATGGTACTGTACATATGCAGGGTGATGAAGAACTAAAGGGAGAAATTCATGCAGAGATGATGAAAGCTATTTTGAAGTTTGAAATCAGAGTAAAGTAGGCATTTAGCATGAACAAAGGGAGATACACAGCTTTCATGTGCTATCTCCCTTATCGGTTTTATTGTCATATCAAGGCTCATTCAATCGTGGTAAATTCGTGGTAAAATGAATGTTTTTACAATTATGAAATTGCTTATAGATGTAGTGTTTATGCGGATAATTCAAAAACTCATATAAAATTTAATATAATTTTTAGGTGTAATAGTCAATACTGCTAACGTCTTTTTAGTTCTATTACGAATTGATTTTCGTGCTTCCAAACGATATGACTTTTTAAAAAAATCATAATCGCAACTATATGCACCTCTCGTCTTTGTTTCAATCAAGTCATCTTGAATAGAAAAAATATTTCTTTCTTCAGCATTATTGACATTATAATTTAAATAATACTTCATTTTCCTAATCGTTGCATTTCCCAAATCATCTTTTAAAGCGGAAGTGACTTTATTATAGTGTTCTTTAGCTAAAGTTATCTTATCTTGTTTAACTAATGCAAGAACTAAAATAGCATTAATGTTCTCATCAAGATAATTATCAGCTAAATTTTTCATACAAATTTCTTCAATAATTCCATACTCTTCCTTTTTTAAATAAAATTCAATCAAGAATCGTGATACATTTAAAAATTGTGAGTTCAAAAAACCTCTAATAATCGATAACTTTTCCACATTTTCTATCATTGGCAAAAATTCACCACTATATCGATAATAAGCTTTCATATAATATTTAGCTCTTATTTCCTCATCGTGAATCTCATTTCGTCCTAAACGATGATACAAGGTAAAGTCATCTACATCAAAAATCATCTCTATTTCAGGATTCCAATAATATGTTCCTTGTGAAGATAAAATATAATCATACTCACCTAAATTATTTTTTAAAATGGTTCTCAAACGATAAATCAAAGCCTTTAACGCATTAGCTGGATTATTTGATTCACCTGAAGCAAACATTAATTCTTGTAAATCATTAGAACTTAATTTACGACGATGATGATAAATAATATAAGCTAATAATTTAGCCAACTTGGGTGAATTAATTATATTAAAATCTAGCCAATGATCTTCATCCAATTTAATCACATAGGCATTAAAAAAATCAACCTTAAGTTTCACTAAATCACCCCCACTAATAATATTATAATTAATAATTTCTAAAATTATCAAAATTAACATAAATAACATAATTTTATTATTTATTTTTTAACCCGCAAACTCTTCTTAACATTATAACAATCACCCTAATATATGTCCATTAAATTAAACTATGTTTCTTAGTAATAATTAAATGTAAAAAGCAATCCAATTAAGAATTGCTTTTACTAAGGATAGGAATGATCAAATTATTTATGCCTGTTGAGCCTTTTTCTTTTTGATTACAAAAGCAATGATTCCAGCGATTATTGCAACAGTTGCAAAACCTCCACCGATTACATAAGCAGTATTATTACTAGTTGACTTATCACCCTTTGCCAATGGTGTTTCATTTTCATCAACTACTTCAGTTTGTGGTTCCTCATATGGAACGATTTGTCCATCTTGATCTACTGTTGTAACTGTTCCATCTGGATTAGTAATCATTGGATTACCAGTTCCACCATCGATTGTAAAATTAGTTCCTCCTGGAGTAGTAGCAGCCAAATCCGTCCCAGTTTCACCAGGAATAAATTCTATTTCATTTTGTGTATCATTAACATCACGATAAACCATTACATAGTTTCTTCTTGTTGAATAAAAATCATGTGAATAACTAGTTGCTTGTCCGCTCATTAATACATACGTTGTTCCATTAGCCTCATATTGTGCAGGAACTTCAATATTTAGTTCTTGACCAACATTGGCTTCTAATTTAGTTGTGTATAATGTATCTTCTCCTACATATGTGTTTGAAACATTCATATATGTTACAGATACTTCATATTTATCAACTTCTAAACCTTTTTCATTAAAATAAACATTGTATTCTGTAGTTTCCTCACCAAATTTATGAGTAATTGTACTTTCTTGATTTGGACTTAAAACATAAGTCTTACCATCAATTTCAACAGTTGTGTCAACTTCAATTGTTTTTGTTTTTCCAGGATCAACTGTATATTGATGAATTTGTAAATCTTCTCCAGTTGCTAAATCAACATAATTTACTTGAATTGGTTGTGGTGTATTTTCATCAGTAATAACTTGTTTATATTCTACTTGGTATGTTTTTGTTGCATCACCAAAAGTATGAGTGATTTTAGCTCCATCAACTACCTCGTATTGTTTTCCACCCTTCATAAATGTTTTAGATGGTGTATGATCAACAGTCTTATCTTTTTCTACTAACAATTTTTTCGTTAAAATTGCACTACCAGTAGCCTTATCTACATATTGAATATAGATATTATATGGCTTACTAGCTACATCATCTTGAACTTGATAGCGAACAATTGATCTCATTTGACCTTGTGCATAAGTTTGACTTACTGTTGCTTTTTGCCCAGCAATTCTTTTATAAGTTCTACCATTGATTGTTGAAACGAACGTTTCTGGTGTATTAACAGAACCACCATTAGCTTCTGTTACTTGATAAGAAAGTATCTTATGCTCAACACCATCTTGATCAATCAAAGCAACTGTACTAGTATATGGTGTTTGTGCTCTTTTTGTATACTTAAAATCAATTGAACGTGTTCCATAAGGAACAGATATATAGTTATTACCATTAATATCATAAACACTGCTTCCAAGTGTGATCGTACTTGGTGCAGTATAGGTTCCATTATTGTTATAAGTACAAGTTACTGTTTTAGCACTCATTAATTCTGTCCCATCAACTGTACTAAATGTTACATTAATATAGTATTGATTTAAACTAGCAATTTCTTGAACGGCCGCAGCATCTTGTGCTAATACTGTCAAATGTGAACTACCATTTACAGCAGGTACTTCAATTCGCTTAGTTTCACCTCTTGCAATACTAACACCGTTAGTCTCACCTGTTCCAGTTGCCTCCCATGCAAATGTAGTTGCTTCTCCATTGTTTTTTACTGTGAAAACTCTAGTATCAGGATTGTTAGAAACAGCTGTCCCTAACATTAAATTTGAAGCAGCTTCAGCATTGATCATCACTCCTGTAACTGGCATAACAATCATCGCTAGAACCACTAATAATCTGAATAATTTCTTTTTCATAGGTCATTCCCCCTTTAAATCTTTCAATCCATTTCCTTTTTACACACTTATAATAGCATTCGAGTATCACACTCTTATCACAAAAAACAATAAAATTAGCAAATAGTCAAAAAACTTTAATTTATCATACAAAGAGGCAGGTTTTAATCTGCCTCTTTATAAATTAGCTAGATTTTCTCAGCTTTTTTAGCTTTTCTTTTTTTATTTGATACAAAGTATACTGCTCCTAAAGCCAATATTGAACTAAATCCTAAGACAACATATCCATTTATATCAGAACTATCACCAGTTACAGTGCTGCCTGTTTTAGTTAATTTTGTATCTGTTGGGTCATATACTCCACAATCCCATGTCATATCATATCCATCTTGATCTAAATAGAATGAACGGGTATAATACCAAATTCCATCTTCGCTATAAATACCATCACTATCTTCAGCACTATCTTCACCTTGAGTAGACAATGTAACTTTGTATTTTGATGGAATTTCAAATTTAACTCGATAATATCCTTCTGATAGCTCATTGAAAATATAATATCCTTGGCTATTTGTATAAGTTGTACCTACTTCTTGCCAATCATTTTCATCAGCAATATTACCTGTTAAATTAGTTTCTAAAATAACTTTAATACCTTCAATACCTGTTCCATTTTCATCTTGAATGCCATTGACATTTGTATCATACCAAACATAATCACCCACAGAACCTTTTGATTGAACGATTCCAGCATCCCATGTTAAATCTACTGTATTATATGCTAAATCAATAGTTTGAGTTGGGAAACCAAGTCCTGGTACATATTCATTTAAAGCATTAGAATCTAGTTCTGGATCATCCCCAGCATATGGAACTGTCAATTTTGTAGTAAGTGGTAAATCAAAGATTACACGATATTCAATACCAGTATAAGTTGAACCCTTTAAGTTATCAAAACGATATCTACCATCTTGATCAGTTATTGTATTTGCAATTGATGTCCATACTTCTTCACCTTTTTGTCTAGCAAACAAATATACTGGTACATCCGGCATCACGATATCTGTTTCATCTTGAAGACCATCAGCATTAACATCTTTGAAAACATAGTCTCCTAAACTGCTATACAATCTTGCACCACCATCAACATTATCAACTCTTGTATTGACAGGAATATTAATAACTCCTGTATATCCCGACATCCTATTCTCATTAGTCTCAATATGATAAGCCACATCACTATCAAGCGTATCATCATCACCAACATCTGCTTCAATAACCTTATATCCTTCAGGATATGTGAATTTAACAACATATGTTCCAGAATCTAAATAATCAAATAAATAGCTTCCATCTTCACCAACTACAGTAGATGCGACTAATTCTGTTGGGATATTATTTTCAATTCCAAATTCTTCATCAACCCGATATAATTCAACAATCGTACCAGGTAATTTGATATCAACATCTTTACCATCACTATCTTGATAATTTTGAATATCAGAATAATCACGATCTTCAAATGCAACACCAGATATTGCACTATAAACTGTTAACCCAGCATCAATTGTCATATCACTTGTATGATAAGCTAAATCAATTACTTCACTACGAGCAATTAAAGTATTCTTATTTTCATCAGTAATAGTTGGATTAGAATCAATTGCACTATCTGTTGTTCCACCATTTTTAGTAAAGTAGAAACGTTCCGCGTGTCCACCGCCCATTGTTGGTTTAACACCACGAATATCAAATTCAACAACATAACTTCCATCTTCTAAATCAGTAAATAAATAGTAACCATTTTCATCAGTTCTAGTAGTTTTTTCTGGAGTACCACTAACCTCACCATTAGTTACTGTATAAAGATTTACAATCACATCTTTTACACCAGTTTCTTCTGGATCTTGAATACCATTTTTATTTTCATCAAACCAGACAAAATCTCCTAGAGATCCTAATGCAACGTATCCTGCATCTAATGTTAAATTAGTTTCTCCTACTAAGCTGCCATCAGCTTGTTTAGTTGCGGTCAAAGTAAATAATTCTGTCTTACAATAATCATCCTTATTAAGATCATTTCCAATATTAGAATCAGCTTCAATTTGTGGTTTTCCATCAACATCTTGAGCGTATCTTTGAGTTGGCTCATATTTATATAAAGACTCATCTTCTGGAATAGCAAATTCAACTTGATACTGATAATACTTGTTACCAACATAATCATTTGGATTAGTTGATGATGAATCCGTCTTACCATCTTTTAAAACATTACAATCTTGATTTGTAAATTCATATTTACCACTGGCATCAGTCAAAGTTGTTTCTGAATCTAATTCTTTAGTTACTTTTCCTTCATTTTGATTAATCGTTGTAACAAATTTATGCAATGTTACATTTAAACCTTGAACCGGTAAATCATTGCTATCTTGTAAACCATCACGGTTCATATCATAGAATGCATAATCACCGATTGTTCCTTTAGGTAATGCAATTTCAGCTTTAACTTCAAGATTTTCAACAATATCACTGTCATTTACAGTATCTAGACCAGTACGTTTAACTGCAACTAAAGCAGAGTTAGACATTAACTTACCAGATACTTTCTCTAAATCTGAAGTACTGTACTCAGGAGCAGACATGTTGACATGCAATTCAATTGACTGATTAGGTTCTAATGGCGCATTAGAGAAATCAAATTCAACAGCAATAGCACTAACTAGTCTTAAATCAATATCATTTGATGCTTCTATCCATTGATGAGCGCCGCTTGTCCAATCATCATCATCCATATTACCATATACAATTGGCAATTCTTCTGAAGCAGTTTTACTTGTACGGGCATCTTGTTTCCATTCATCCCATTTAGTATCTTCACTTTCACCAACACAATAGTAGACTTTATAAGAAACACCTGGTGTTAAACAATCTACATAATTTAAAATTGGTGATTTATCAAGATTTGTAACCCTTGCAGTATAGTTATCATTTGTACGATTAACTAACGAGTCACCTTCAAATGGTAAAATATCTACAACACGCGCCTTACTAACAGCACGATCTGATTTTTCACCATTTTTAAATACAATCTTATAATCCAAATCTTCGCCAGGAGCTGTTTTAGCAATCTGATTATTATTTAAATAATCATCATCATAAATACCTTTAACTTGTTTATAGATTGATAAATAATTTTGTTCATTGATTTTAATGATTCCGTTACTATTTGGATACTTTAATCCATCACCGGTTTCATCTGGTTTATTAGTAATTTCATCTAGCACACTGTCAGCAACAAGTGTATTGTAACTAGAACCTGTAGCGGATTCGACAGTAAAACTATTTCCATAAGGATTTTCAGCTGACAAAGCAATAATTTTTCCACTAGTAAAGTATGCTGGTGCCCATAATGTTGTGCTAGTATCATTAATTGAACTAGTTCCTTTATAACTAATCTGTATCTTCATTCCAGGTTTAAATTTAAAATCTTCACCTAAATCAATTGTTATCTTCTTAGTTTTTGATGTCGTTTCAACTAATTGATTATTTTCAACAACACGAGCAGGAACATCATTAGTATAAGTAACAGTATATTCATCTGGTTCTAATGCTTTACCTGAGGTATCTCCATCATGTTCAAATACTATTACTTGGAACCTAGTTTGTAAATCTCCTATACTATAACTATTATTATTTAGTGACATACCGATAGGTAAATCAAAACTAATAATTGGTTGTTCAATAATTTCATTTTCCTTAGTTGATTCATTTTTAACAGTAATTACACTTTCAATAGTTTCACCTGGCTTATAAGTTTTATCCTTCTCACCAGAAACAATTCCTAGTGAAACTCGAGGAGTTACTGATTCTTTTAAAGGATAATATAGATTTACTATATCTGAAACTTTTGTATACTGCGCATTTTGATCATTACCTTCATTATCTTTAAGTGTATAGTTATATGTTACACTTGTTTGGTTTGAAACTCTTCTAACTTCATGAACAGTCGCATCTGAAGGACGTTTATTAAATGTCACATTCACATCAATTCCTGTAGCATTAAAATTCTCTGCAATTAAGTCCTTGCTAACAACATTTGTATATACTACTTTGATTTTTAATGCATTTAAACCTTCTAAACTAATTCCTTGACTATTCGTTGAGACATCAGCAACTAAACTATTATTAGTCGTCCATTCATCACTACCAGCTGTTTGATAGTATACTCGAGCTTGAATCTTATTACCATTTTTATCAGTTGCACTATGAACTGTTACAGTATTAACTACATAAGGTGCATCTGGCATATATTCAACCGAATTACCATTAGCATCATAATAATACATTTTAATTAAACTATCTTCCACTTCAACACTTCTTACTGGTACATCATTTTTAGCTTGAGCATATTCTCTCAATAAGAATGTTTCTGTATCCGCAGCATCTAATAATGGTGTTTCAACAGTCTTTGCAGTTAATAAAGTGTTATTATCACCATCAATATACTTTATGATCTTACCATCAATATCCATAATATCAGATTGCTTTTTATTCTTAAATTCAAGATAGTTTTTACTCTGTTCTGATAAAATAACTGTTTCATCTTGGACTGGATATACTTTTACAGATTGTTCGATGTCATGATACTTGTCATCAAGAGTATAACCATCAGGCGCTTTAATTTCTGTAACTTCATAAGTTGTACCTTCTTTATTAGCTGGCAGTAATTCTGTTTTAGCTATTCCATCTTCATTTGTAGTAATAATAATTGGTACAAAACCACTATCGTTAGGATTAGTTATTTTAAATACTGCCCCTGCTAAGTTTTCATTAGCATCACTTGTCTTTTTAACAACTATTTTACCCATATTAGAATGGTTGATTATTTTACCATCTGTATTTGGTAAGTATTCTTTTACTGTACTTTGTCCTGATTCAACAGTAACAGGATACACAGTAGTATCAAGTTCAAAACCGTCTAAAGTCGCAACTTCTTTTACATAATAATTTCCAGCAGGAACATCAGTCCATATAATTTTACCATCTTTACCAGTAGTTTTTACTGTTTGAACTAAGTCACCAGATTCTTGGTACAATCCAAATTCAACACCTTCTAAGACTTTATTTCCCACATTTGAATAGTTACTGCGATCATCATATTTAGTAATAACCACTTTACCAAGGGCTTGATTAACTACTGTATTTGCATCTTTAGAAGTAACTGTTGTCACTTTGCCGGCTTCAATCGTAAATTCAATTGGCTGCATAATCTCGAAATTGTCTGGCGCAGTGATTTCTACTAACTGATATTTACCAGTTTCAATTACCGAAGATTCAAATTTACCATCTGTATTTTCTATCGTAAATGAATCCAAATAATTCTCATAATCTCCATCTGTATTCTTTTTCATCAATTGGAAAGTAGCTCCACTTAAACCTTTTCCTTCAGGATCAGTTTTAGTAAATGTAAACTTACCAGCTGTTGTCGTATTAATAATAGGACCATGATTTTGAGCATCATCTGTTTTTCCAGCTTCGGTATAAACAATATTTTGTTCTCCTTCAGTTACCTCAACAGCATATACATCATTCATAACTGTTTCATCATAACCATCAGGAACCTTCGTTTCAACAAATAAATATTTTCCTTTTTCTAAATTATCAAAGATGACAATTCCTAAAGTATCACTATTTTTTACTATTCCATTAACCTTTTCATCATCTTGCAGTTTACTATCACCATTTACATCTTTATATAAAGTAAATTCAGCTCCAGCTAATGGGAAACGTGTAGTCTTACTATCATTTGCTCCATAAATAGACCATTCTGATATCTTTTCGATTTTAATACTTCCTAAAGGTTCATTTTCAACTTCAATAGTTGTTACTTCTCCATTAGTTTTGGTTGTAACTTTAATTCGATTAGAATCTTTGATTACATAACCATTTGGTGATATATCTTCTTGTAAATAATAAGTAGTGTTCGGGCGTAAATTATCAAAAACAATTCCTTTATCTTTTTGATACGTTGCAGTAGCAACTAAATTCCCATCCGTTTGAGCATCATATAAACTAAATGTTGTACCGTCTAACTTATCAATTTCTTTTCCAGTATGACTATCTTTTTTAATTACTTTAAGTGATTGTTTCATCATATTAGTAATTTCAATTTTTCCATCAGTACCAGTAACTTTTAGAGCCTCTACTGTGTAAGGACCATAAAGAGTATCATTTAAGAAATAATCGTTATTAGTAGATTTTTCTTTTAGTGTATATTCCCCAGCCGGTAATAATTTTGTTCTAGCAACACCATTTTTATTTGTTTTAATTGTATCGACTAAGATTTCGGATTCATTAAACACTTCAAAAACAACATCAGCTAATTTCTTTGTTTTATCATAATGATCAACTTTCGTAATTTCTAATTTGCCATAAGATGAAGTATTACTGATAACATTATCGGCTTTACCTGATTCATTACCATTTTCGTCAACTTTGACAATCTCTTTTGTAATATCTCCAGGTGTAATGGTAAACTTACCAAGATATGCATAATCCGCAAAACCATTATTTTTATTTGTAGTACCTACAGTAGTTTCTTGTAAGATATAATCACCTGCTTCTAACCACTTTTTACTAGTAACATCAGTTCCATTAACTTTGAACTGAAGCTTACCATTAGATTGTGATACTGCTGTTCCAACTAAATTAGTAGACGATAAATCTAGGGTACCGTCAGCTAATTTAACTGATTTATATACATTAAAGTTTACTCCACTTAAAGCAACCGGATTAGTTAGACCATTAGCATCTAGATAGGTTCCTTGTTTTGTTAATTCAACACTACCCTTTGGTACATTTGTTACAACCAATGGGTTCTTGACAGCATCTGAAACCGTAGTATAAACGCTACCATCTAAACCAGTAACTTTATCTGCTTCGATTGTAAATTCACGTGGTGTTGGATTCAATACATACCCATCAGTACTAATCAAACTTTCAACCAGCACATAATTTCCAGGTTTCAAATAGTCTGTCAATACAGCATTTTGATTACCATTTGTCGTGATAGTTGAAATTGGTGTATCTTTACTATAATCATGTCCAGCCTCGTCATTTTTAGCATAAATATTGAATGTCGCTTTTATATAAGTATTTGAATTAGTACTAGACACCTTATTCAATGCTAATTTACCATAATTACTAGTATTAACAATCACATTAGAAGCATCTGCTTGATCTGAATAGAGATCCGTATTATCGGTATCAAAACCTAAATTAACTAAATATTTAGTAGTATCTGGTGCAACGACATGCTCTGGTAATGAAGTTATATCTTCTTCAACTACATATAATCCAGCTGGAGAAGGAGCTGTCATAAAGCTGCCTGTTTTCCCTGAAGAAATAGTACCAGTTGTATAAGTTACTTCTTCTCCCGTTTTAATATACCACTTATCGCCTATTTTAAATGCATCAGCAACGCTTTCATTCGATTCTACAACTGGATATACTTTGAAATTAATTCCTGTTAATGCTGATTGTTCACCTGCAAATTTTAAAACTTTACTAACCCAGATCTGACGATATTTATAATTTATAAATGTAACCGTTTCATTAGTATCAGCATCCTTTAAAAAATACACCTTACCATTGACTTCAACAGTCACTTTACGAATATCTGTGTTTTTATTATAGCCAGCTGGCTGTTTTAATTCAGTAACATAATAAGTTTGAGTAGAATCAATATTTTCAAACTTGAAGTACTTATCAGTAGATACAGCTGTACTTACCAAATCATATTCTGCCCATTTTTCTGAATCAGCAATTACCTCATCTATTTCAGTTTGACTTAACTTATTCAATCTATCTGCACCAGTTTCAGTACTAAACAATCCCATGGTAGCACCAGCAAGTAATTTTTCTGCCTCATCGTATTTATAACCGATTGGATTAGTCAATAAATAGTTCTGTACTTCGATTTCGCTAATATGTTGTGCTTTGATTTCACCAACATACCACCATTCGTGGATTATTCCATAATAGTCTGGAGCTCTTACTTCTTGTAATACTACTTCTTTACCTGGATCAAGGAAAACTGAATAACCAACCCCAGGATCTTTTGAGGATTTACCATTTGCATCATATAAAACAGCTGTTCCCGAAATAATCTTTGTTGAAATCCCACTATCACTTACAGTATATTTTTTACCATCATTAGCAGTAATTGTTTGGCTTCCATTGCTATCAACGTAATAAATTTTAAACTCTGCTCCATCTAATAGAACTGTCTTATCTTCATTTGTTTTAGTTAATTTTATTTTTCCTTTTTTAGGTGTGTTTTCAAATGTAACATGCGTTGTTTTACCAGCCTCAAGTTCAACTACTTTTGGTGGTTGTTGTTCATAATCATTTTGCTGCTCAGCAGTTAAATTTTCTTCAACAATATAGAATCCCGGCTCTAATCCTGAAACCGTCTTCTCTACAACATCACTTTCAATCGTTGCTAAAGCATTACCATCTTTAACATACCATTTATCATCTTTACTAATTGCGCCATCTTCATCTGATGATACTTCTTTTGCTTTATAGACACTAAATTTTATTCCTGCTAGCGGTTCACTAACATCTTTATTATCCTTATCTAACCATTTAGCTGTTTTAACTAAACCAAGGCTGCTGTATGGCACATTTTCAATTGGATTTTCAACATAAACTTTATTTGTTTTACCTTCAACAATCTCAAATTCATGTGGAGTTGGATCAATTGTATAGTTTCCAACCACAGCTTTTTCAATTAATACATATTTCCCCGGTGCTAAGAATTCACTAGTAACCACATTACCATCAGCTTTTGTCGTAAGTACATACACTGGATCACCAGTATAATTTCCTATTTCATTCCATTTATAAACATTAAATGTCGCTGCTACTCCAGTATCACTGTCAACTGAGCTGACCTTTTTAACTGCCACCTTACCTTTGATCAAACGGTTGACTACATCAACATTTGATACTAATTTATCATCAGTATTTGAGCCAGGCTTTACAGTTACGACCTTTGCATTACCACCTTCAACTTCAAATTCTGATTTAACATTTTTTTCAACAACCCAATATTCTCCAGCATCTACTATTTTTGAAGTAGCGATACCATCATTATTAGTTGTAACTGTTAAAAGCGTCTTATTAGTATCAGCAATTTTACGGTCCTCATCAATATTCGTACTTAACTTAGGAAAATATTCAAACGTTATATTTCCTGCTGGTTTAGCGATAGTTTCATCAATATTAAATGAAGTCTTTGTAATTGTAAACTTACCTTTAGGAACATTTTCAACAATCTCTTTGCTCTCATAAACTAATGAATTATTTGTATCATTAACTTGTGGTGCGGTAAATGAATATTCAGTCGTATTTAATGTATATCCATCCGGTGCTTTGGTTTCAACGTAATAATATGTTGCTCCAGGTGTTAATCCAGTAAAGATTACATACCCTTGACCATTAGATTCAATTCCTTCATCAATTACCTTTTTATCAGCATCTAATAATTTAAATTCCGCTTTATATAAGCCAGTATTATGATCTAAAGATGACACTTTTCTAATCATATATCCAACTAACGGATCGTTAGAAACAGTTTTACTAGTTTCTTTATTATTTTCAATCTTAAAATCAATATTTTTCGTATTAACAGCATAGCCAGTTAACTTCGAAGTTTCCTTTAAGTAGTATTCACCAGCTTCTAAAAACTTAGTTTTAGCTTTACCATCACTATCTGTTTTAATTGTATCAACTTTAGTATCATCATCTTTACGGTAAACATCAAATGTTACATTGGCAAGTGGCTCCTTTGTTTTAGAATCTATTTTAGTCACTTCTAAATATCCTAATGTAGTTGATTCATTCATGATCTCTTTAGTAGCTGTTTTTCCAGATTGAATTTCGACTGTAATTACATCTGTTAATTGATTATAGCCACTAGGCGCTTCAAATTCTTTTAAATAATATGTTCCAGCAGCTAACTCAACTTTATTAGAATTTGAACTACTTGAAACCGAATTGTTAGATTCAATTACAATTGGATTACCCGCATCATCTTTTACAAGGCTATCATCTGTAGCATTTTTATTTGTATAAACATGGAATTTAGCTCCAGCTAAATTAACCGTAATAGTTGGATAATCTTTTAATGATCCTTTTTTCAAGATTTGTAAATATCCTAATTCTTCATTTTTTACTGTAACTTCATTTAATGTTTGCGTTTTTAATTCTGTCACATAATAATTTTCATCAAGTTTATAATGATTGGGTGCTTTAGTTTCTTGATATACATAAAAACCTTTAACTAAAGCTTTTGATTCCTCATTACCATTTAAAGTAAAACTGTCCACACTACTGAAATCTTCAGACTCAATAGCTATATTAGCGGTTTCTTTAGATTCAAAAGGCCCATAAACAGTAAATTCAGCACCATTTAATTTTTTTGTTTCTGTCAATGCATCAACTTTATTAATAATTAATTTACCTTTGTTCGAACTATTTACAACATATGGCACCCCAGTATTGTGATCTTGTAGCATTAAAGATGGATAGTTTACTTTATTTGCTTCAACTTTAACGTCCCATTTATAAACATCCGGTTTATCATATTCTGCACTTGAAAAATCTTCCTCAACAGTATAATCACCTGCAATAATTCCTTCAAATAAGACTAATCCTTTATCATTTGAAACAGTTTCATATTTATCTCCAGTTACTTTATTGGTCAAAATAAATTTTACTCCCGCAAGCGGTCCATACTGGCTATTCGTTGCACTTGTTCCCACTTTATTAAATGCAACATAACCAAATCCTTGAGCAGTTGTAAGATTATTTATTTCTAATTTTCCATTTTCAATTTTCTTACCATCCAAATAAACTACAGCTTTATTATTTTCATTTTTAACTTCAATTTTATAAATCGTTTCACCATTAGCACTATCAACACCATCTCCAATAAATGGTAAATTGCCAACAGTTTCTTTCAAATAATATGTTCCTTCAGAAATTTTAGCAAAATTTACTTTACCATCCTTATCAATAACTTTGCTATTGCCAACTGTGTTACCATCAATATCAGTCGCAGCATTTTGACACGCTTCATCAGTATACAGTCCAAACGCTATACGTGAATCAGTATTTTGATAATAACAATCTTGTTTTTCTTGATCAAAAATAAATTTATTATCACCAACAATATTGTTGTCACCATTAACAGTAACATATTTGGTAATATCCAAATTTGTTGTTGGCGCATTTTCATCTACCCAGCCAACATTTACAGGAGCATTAGCACTTACATACTTAGGCGTATTTTCTCCCAAAGGAAGATATTTCAACTCAACCTTATTATCCAAAATAAACGGAATATCATCTTTTTCATTTGGTAAGACACGATAAGCATCTTTGCTATAATTCGCATTAATCGTATAAGTAGTTAGCATTGCAGCACCTTCTGGTACATAATTAGTATCATCCGGGTTGCTTTCGTAAGTACTTATATAATAAATTTTAATTGCTTTTACAGTACCATTTTCATTTAAAACTAATTCATAATCTTTATCAGCACCTTCTTCTAGTACTTTATCTCCCACTTTGATAGAGATATTAGCAGCTCCCCCATCTTCACGTCCTGCTGGAGCAACCGGTAAAGTATCCACTAATTCAAATGTCGTACAGTTAAGCCGACCATAATTATTACCTAAATCCGTAAGATTACTACCTGGAGCGGCAGTTACTTTGTAATCGACACTATAATAGTCTTTCCCATCTATTGATTTAATCGTGTAATTATTACCATCTGCTTGCTGAATAACATTTTTCCCTACAGTCCATTCTTGACTAGCTTTTGCGGTAACTGAAGCATCAGGTACAGAGACTGGGTTAATTGTGTAACTTCCATTTTCATTAACCATAGAACCTGTCATTTTCATATCAACAAACTTAGCAGTTGTGCCATTCTTAGTTGTCATATTCTTAAAATGCATTTTTAAATATAACGTACCTGATTGTCCAGCCGCCAATTCTTTACTTTTAATTGATAGAATATTTTTCCCTAGTGATGTTCTTTGTTCAATTGAATCAAAACCAGTATTACTAATATCTGTTGTTTCATCGAACTCAATATCGTTTGGCAACGTGATACTCAACGTACACTCAGTATACTTGGAAGCATCTGTACTTGCTGAAACAGCATAATAAATTGCCAAAAAGAATGAATCTCCTGAATCAGCTTGTGAAACATCAACATCCTGTCCATTGACTTTTTCTACGATTCGTGAGTTAAATGTAATGTTCGCATCAGCATTACCATCAACCGCATTAATTATGGTTCCATTTGACATCACCCCAATTAACATAGCCAATACTAACGATAAAATTCCAAACTGTTTAACCATTTTGGTTTTCTTGAGTTTTTTCATTAAATTACCCATTCTCTAATTCTCCCCCTTTTATTTATCTGATTTTCTTCAAATCATTTGTTAAAATAATCTCATCGTGTTTCTTCTTTTCATTATAACGATTAGTAATGCGATCAACCGCTATTTTTGCGCCATCTAAATCCGGTGAGGCAAGAATCAATGAATATTGTGTCATATTAAACTTTGAATAAACATCATTTTTTCTCAAACTATTTGAAATCACTTCTCTTAAAATATCTGCTTCTTGGCGAATCGCCTTTTCGTCTAAACAACCACTTGTATCAACGATCGTAAGTAAAGTTAAAATTCGTGCTTTCATCGAACGTCTTGCTGAACGAACATTGATTTGATAAATATTTTTAAAAACGTCAAAATCACAATAAAATGTATTATCATTGTTATCATCAACTGTTAGACTCTTTTCCAATTCTTCAACATCAATTTGTGTCGCAGGAGAAGTATCTAGAATCATTTCATAAATTTCTTTCAGTCGCTGTGACACTTCAATTCCATATTTACTATAGTAATAATCTACGATTTGACGATAAAATGATAATGCAAGATCTGTTTTACCTGTCTTATAATAAGCATAAAGCTTCATTTCATATAATCGTGTATCCATTATTTTTTGACTGTTTTGGTGATTACAAATTTGTAAAACCTGTTCATATAAGTTATTGTTAGCTAAAATCGTTAAAGTTTTTAAAATTGCCTCTAAACAATTACGTTCTAACAAATTATTTATTTCTAAGATCCAGTCATTATAATTAAACTCTGGTAAAACCTCTCCATGATATTTGTTGATCATTTCTAAACAGCGTTCATGCTTGCGGTAAGGATCATCTTCCTGTTCAACACGACGACAAAGTTTCAACATCTCCTCATAATCAACTCGACATTCAACTTCAGGATTCCAATAATAACTTCGTCCCTTAGATTTAATACAATCAACTTCTTTAAAAAACTGTTTCATTTCCTTTCGAGCTCGATAAATCAGATTTCTTAATGCTCCTTCCGGTTTATCAGCATTTCCATCTGGCCAAAGAAAATCAATCAGTTGTGGATTAGTTATATTAGCATTTCGATTAAGAATTAAATATACAATCAACAACTCAACTTGGGCACTTCGTTTCTTTTCTTGAGGAAATTCATTTTCCCCATCAGTGATATGCAGTCTACCTAAGGTCTTGATTTTTAATACTAATTTTTTATCCATAAAAATCACTCCCTTGTTTACATGTTTCAACATCATAATTATACTATATTCCAATTATGATATTTTCTTATTCAAAAAAATAAATCGTCTTTTTTCAAGACTTTAAATAAAATATAACCGTTTTGTAACCAAAATAATATATAATTAAAATTTTCTTTCAATCAAATTCGGATTTGATGCATACATGACTGCTGTCTCTTTTGTAATCTTATTTTGTTTATATAAATCAACGATCGCATCATCCATAGTAACCATACCAATTTGGCGATTAGTAGATATAGCATTATCAATTTGGTGCGTTTTACCATCACGAATCAATGTTCTAATTGCTTGATTACAAATCATGATTTCAAATACGGGTATCATTTTACCATCAATACCTGGTACTAATTGTTGGGAGATGACTGCATTAAGTACCATTGCCAGCTGAACTCGAATTTGCTGCTGCTGTGAAGGAGGAAACACATCAATCATTCGATCAATCGTATTAGCAGCACCAACTGTATGCAAACTTGAAAAAACCAAATGCCCCGTCTCAGCTGCCGTAACTGCAATATCAATAGTTTCTAAGTCACGCATTTCACCAACTAAAATAACTTCTGGCGCCTCCCGTAAAGCTGCTCTTAACGCAGAAACATAGTCATGGGTATCGTGATAAACTTCTCGTTGTGAAACGATACTTTTGTCATGACTATGCAAATATTCAATAGGATCTTCAATTGTAATAATGTGTGTATTTCGATTACGATTGATCTGATCAATAATACAGGCTAATGTCGTAGATTTACCGCTTCCTGCCGGGCCGGTTACTAAGACCATTCCTTTCTTTTGATTAGCTAGGTCAGTAATTACTTTTGGAATATGCATTACTTCAGGATCAGGAAGTTGAAAACTAACAACACGTAATACTGCGGCACAAGAGTTTCTTTGACGATAAGCATTGACCCGAAACCGCCCTACATTAGGAATAGAAAAAGAAAAATCATCATCGCCACTTCTCATAAATTCTTCAATTCCAGCGTTATTAGCAATTTCATAAATATCACGAATCATCCGCTCAGTATCATGTGGTGTCAAACGTTCATCGCTATATTTTGAAATTTTCCCATCTATCTTAATAGCACAAGGCGAACCTGCAACAATAAAGATATCAGAAGCCCCTTTAGTTACTACTTCTTCTAATAATTTTTTTATTTCCATTTTATTCCTCCAGATTAATTGTTTTTAAACTAATTATTTTGAGACTATCATTTTCTTGCACAAATGACAGCTGTAAAACTTGAGAATCATTTATTTTATCTTCAAGCATATATAAATCATCTTCTTTTTGATACTCGATTTGAAGATTTTCTAAACTATATTCTAAATTTTGACTATCTAATTGATAATATTTGGTTAACAGCCGTGACTCACTTTCGTAATATTGACTAGTAATATTAGCTTGGCGAACGCTTGACTCATAATAAGAATTAGCTCGCAAATATGATAATATTGCCAGTACACACATAACTAAAATCACAAAAATCATAAAAATTGATGGCGCCCCAATTCCCAAACGCATTGAAGTATGTTTCTTATTCATCGTGATTACCTCCTAATACAAAAGGCAATTCACTGATAACTTCGTTTTTATTCTTTATCATTATTTTTCCTTGAGTAATCATATCTCTATCTATTTCAATAAAAATATTATCTTTTTGATAATGATTCTCATCGATTTTTTCTACTTCCAATAATTGTTCTAAATCAGCCTGCGGATAAGCTTGCATTGTTTCAATCATACTTTGCGCCTCAATTAATGCATTTTGCAAATTAGTCCCTTGTACTTGTTTATTTTTAGCTTGCACTATAAATGAGGCACATACTGTTGTTGAAGCAGCAAAAAAGAGGATAACTATGATTAATTCCATTAAAAACGAAAATGACTGTACTTTTGATTTCATACTTTCCTCCTATCCATGTAAATAAATTGAAATACTTTTGCTAACTTGATCACGTGTAACTGTAAATTTAAATAAACGGTCTTTTTGTTCTATTTTAAAATCATCTAATGCAAATAACTTACTACCCTCTTGTAACCCCGCATGATAGTCATTACTTGTATATAATTCCTTGAGATAACCATCTTGACAATAAATATAAGTAACCGTCTTAGCAGTTTTAATTTCTAAACATTGCGTATTATCTATTTCAACAATTTTAGTCGAATCGTCACTATCATTTGCTTTTAACTTCGTGTTTAAATAAGCCAAAGGCACAATTAAATCATCTTCTTGTTGACACGTATCATTAATAACTTGATATCCTTTTATTTCATAAGTAACAATAAAGAAAGACCCAATTACAAAAAGCAAGAACAATGACAGCGAAAATAATACATGTATATTACGATGTTTATTCATAGTTCTTCTCCTTTTTAAATACCTCGATTCGTGGTTGTAAATTATCTCCTTCATAATAATAAATAACCTGATAATCTTCATCATTTAAAAGCAACCCATAATTTTCCTTCAAATACTCAATATCTTTAGGATATTTGCCTTCAATACTATAACATTTTAAACTAAGTTGATTAATTGTATCACTAACCCGTTTTAGATCCTCATTTGATGAATATGTTGAAGTAGAATTGAAAGCATAAATGCTTACCATGATTATAACTATCAGTAAGATTATCTTTAACATATTTTTCATAAATAACCTCCTATAAAGAGGACATGATACTAATTAATGGCAACATTACCGACATCAAGACTATTCCCACTACTAAAGATAACAAAGTTACAATCGTTGGTTCTATGATATTTAAAAATTGGTCTATCGCACGACTAACTTCTTCTTGAAAACTATTTGATAATTGTTTCATGATTATATCAACCTGTCCAGTTTTAAAACCGACCTGAATCATATTTAACTGCATTCCTTGATAAATTTGATATTTTTTGATAACTTCAACGAAACTATCACCATTTATGAGATCTTCATTGCATTTTTCTAAATTAGCCCTAAGCTGTTTATCATCAACTAATTTTGGTACAAACTTCATTGCCTCTTGTAAATCATAACCACTAGAAATAAACAATGACAAAGCATAAGTAATTTGAGCTTTATTTAATGCTCTTGACAATTTCCTTGTTAAAAAAGATTTCTGCACTACGTTTGACAAGACATTTACATGGGTAACGCGCTGATATAAATATCCAGCAATAATTACTATCACCAGCACTAACAAGACCGCAAAACATATCAATGAAAAAATTTGACCAAATTCCATAAAACTATTAGCATACGATGATAAATCACTGCCTAGTCCATTTAAAACATCTTTAAAAATTGGTAATACTTTAAATACAATGATTCCTACAACCACCACCATCATAATAATTAAAATGATTGGATAAGTTAAAGCCTGTTTCAGTTTATTTGTTATATCATCAATTCGAGCATAATATTCACTTAATGATTGCATAACATCATCTAAATTACCGCTCGTTTCACCCACTTTGACTAAATTAACCATATAGTCATCAAAAGCTTTAGTTAGATCGATTGCTTCACTAAAACTTACTTGTTCATCTAAATATTTAGCAACTTCTTGAAGAACCCCTTTAATGTTTTTATCATCCATTTCTTCATATACCATCGTAACCCCTTGATTAAGACTAAATCCCGATTCTAAGATCATTGCCATCTGGTTACAAAACATATATTTTTCACTCATCGTCAATTTCATCGTTTTTCTCCTTAATAACGTGCTGTTTCAACGTATTTTCCCTCATAATCATACTTAGTGCTTGCGAAAGTCGGATCCATAATCGTCCATGTATCTTTATCCATAAAAATATCCGGATTGACCCAACCCTGCCCTTTAACATAAACTTCTAACCAAGAATGATATTCATCTTTATCAGTCCCCCCACAAATCAGTCGGGCTGGAATATGATTGATTCTTAACATTGCCGTCATCATTGAAGCATAATCAAAACATATGCCCTTTTTATTGTTAATTATTTCATCTAAATTTGGAATCAAATACTGCTGTTTTGCTAAAGCTACTTTATCATCGTCATAGTTTATGTAATTAGCCACAAATTCATAGACTTTTTTTATTCGTTTTAAATCATTATCTTCATCCTTCACTTCATCAATAGCTAACGTCGTAATCGCATCACCCGGTTTATAATTAACCAAGATATTAGGATATAAAAAGGGGAGCAGTTCGTTATCTAAAATAACATCAACTTCCACACTTTTTTTTATTGCATATTGGGTACCCTCAATATTTTCTAAAATTTTAATCAAATATTTTCCATTTCCCAACTGGAGTGGATAACTCACTCCTTGTTCATCCGTTAAATCATAATTTAGTTTTTGTTCATCTTTACTAATTTGAATTTTTATTCGTTTACTAACACCTGGTTTTAAAAAGGCCATTACATATCCTTGATTAGTATTAGAATAATCAACCTTCGCTACATCACTATCTAAAACCAGTGCCCCTGATGCTTCAGGATAAAGAATCTCATCAACTGTATAACTTTTTGATGTTGGATAATCACTTGGGTATTCTTGATTACTGTTATTATCACTTGAACATCCAGTAAGAAGACATGATAATACAGTGACTACCACTAGTATTCGCTTGTACATTACCATTATCCTCCTTAATTTTAATTATACACCGAAATATCTGGGATTGAAAAGAAAAAGGCAAAAAGAAAAACTCTCTCTACCTTAACTAATTCCTATATAATATAAACCAATCTGTATGATTCCAGCTATTACCATCACTGTAATCGGGTTCATTTTCTGTTTCCTTAATAAAACCAGAGCAACTATAAATATGGCTACAGAACCAAATTTCAAATTTGCAAAGTTTACTGTATCTCCAAAAAAACAGCTAACAATAATCAACAGTCCTGAAACTGCAATCAGCGACACTACAGCCGGACGAATATATTTTAAAATATTTTGAATAATTGACATTTGCTGATATTTTAAATAAATATAAGCAATCAGCGATACAATAATACATGAAGGTAAAATGCATCCCAATGTCGCTACTATAGCCCCATAAAAACTATCTATCTTTAATCCAACAAATGTTGCTGCATTAATTGCAATCGGTCCAGGTGTCATCTGGGATATCGTTATTAAATCTGTTAACTCATTCATCGTCAACCAATGATATAAATCAACTACTTGATGCTGAATCAGCGGTAAAGCAGCATATCCTCCTCCAAAACTAAATGCACCAATTTGAAGAAAACTGAAAAACAAAGTTAAAAGTTTCATTGTCTTTCCCTCCATCTGCTTACCATATTTTGTATAATTCCAATAAATCCACAACTTAAGATTACGTAAATAACATTTACATTAAAAAGATATGTTGCAATAAAAGCACATACCATAATTATAATTGGTAAGATTTCTTTTTCTTTAACAACCCCTACTGCCATATCATAAGCAACTGAAGCAATTACTGCCCCAACTCCAGCCTGCATTCCAGAAAGCATTAAGGCAATTATCTCATTGCTTTTAAAAATTTCATAAAACACTGACACTAATGATAAAATTACAAACGGTGGCAAAATCGTCGCTAAAATAGAAACTATCGCACCTTTGATTCCCGCTAATTTAAAACCAACTACAATTGCACCATTTACCGCAATTGCCCCTGGGGCAGATTGGGCAATGGCAATCAAGTCAAGCATTTCTTTTTCATCGATCCAGTTGAACTCATCAACATATTTTTTCTTCATCAATGTCACAATTACATAGCCACCGCCAAATGTAAAAGCACTTAAATAAAGATTTGTTACAAAAAGCTTCAACAACATTCCTTTTTTCATCATATCACCTTCCCTATAGTATAGTGCTAAATTATGATGATGTAAAACAAAAGATAACATTACTATTGCAATGTTATCTTAAACAATTCCTTTTTTCTATCTTTTAAAAGTAAAGATTAACTATTAATTTCATCAATAACTTCAGTAAATATACTAATCATCTCATCAACATCTTTTTCTTCAATGATGAATGGCGGCAACATTCTAATTACATTTGTTCCCGCAGTAATCAACACTAGACCTTTATCGAGAGCTTTTTGAATATATGGTTTGACTGGATGATCAAATTCTAAGCCAAGCATTAGTCCTAAACCGCGACGTTCCTTAATAAAATCATATTTTTCAACTAGTTTATCTAATTTAGTAATCAAATATTCACTGACATCTTGAACATGATCAAGCATTTGCGTTTCTTCTAAAATCTTAAAGACTGTCTTACAAGCTTTTCCAGCCATAGGGTTACCACCATAAGTAGATCCATGATCACCAGGTTTTAAAGCATCTCCGATTTTTTTATTTGCTACAAACGCTCCCATTGGGAAACCAGCCCCAATTCCTTTAGCTAGACAAACAATATCAGGCATGATTCCATATTGGAAATATGTCATGATCGTTCCTGTTCGTCCCATCCCACATTGAACTTCATCAAGAATCATTACAATCTCATGCTTATCACATAATTGTCGAATTCCCTTCATAAATTCTTGGGTGCAAACATGGATCCCCCCTTCCCCTTGAACAGGTTCTAAAATAATCGCAGCTGTTCTTGGGGTGATTAACTTAGCCACTGAATCCAAATCATTAATATCGCCATATTTTACACCCGTAATTAATGGTCCAAATGCAGTTTGATATGCAGGAGTTCCTGTTAATGTAACCGCTCCTGTAGAACGTCCATGAAAAGAATGATTCAAACTAATAATTTCACTATCAGCCTTTCCATGTTTTTCATAATAATATTTACGCGCTAACTTCAACGCCCCTTCGGTCGCTTCTGTCCCACTATTAGTAAAAAATACTTGATCAAGTTGTGTTGCTTTAATTACCGCTTCAGCAGCCTCAATTGTTTCAACACTATTAAAATAATTTGATATGTGCATTAAACGGTGCATCTGTTGACACATTGCATCTGTATACAGCTGATAATCATAGCCAAATGAATTAACACCTATTCCAGAATAAAAATCCAAATACTTTTTACCGTTTGTATCATATAAATAAACTCCATTACCGTGATCAAAAGTAACATCAAATCTACCATAAGCTTTCATAAAAGCATTATTAGCTCTATCAAAATAATCCATTTTTAGTCCCCCAATTTAATCTTATCTGCTAGACGATAATATAATTCTACTGCCTGCATCAAGACTTCTTCATCAAAATTAAATGTTTCTGTGTGTAAACCGCTAAAATATTTTGGTGTTTTAGTTCCTACATAAAAGAATATTCCTGGTACCTCTTTTTGATAGAAAGAAAAATCTTCAGCTAACATTAACGGCTCTTTTAATTCCTCATAATTCTCATCAGTTAATCTAACAAATTGCCGATATAGATCATAATCATTTAAAACCGGTGGATACATTGGCGGGCAACTAAATTCAATGGTACAGCCATAGGTTTGCTCCATCCCATGATTAATTGCCTCCATCGTATCTGTAATTTTTTTAAAAACTGTCTCGCTGTAAGTTCTAACTGTTCCTTTAAAAGTTGTTTGATCAGCAACGATATTTCGCACAGTTCCCCCCTGAATTTCTCCAATATTAATTACGCAGCTTTCAACAGGTGCTATTACTCGAGAAATAATACTTTGATATTGACAAATTATTTGACTAGCAATCATGATTGAATCAATTCCTAAATGATATAACCCTGCATGAGCACTTTTGCCAGTTATTGTCACATCAAGTTCACCATTTTGAGCCATCAATGGTCCCGGTCGACAAGCAATCTTTCCTGCTTCGATTGTCGGCATTAAATGTAAACCAAATATTGCTCTTACATTATACTGCTTTAAAATCCCAGCTTCAACAATTAACTTTGCACCACCTGGTGATTCTTCTGCCGGCTGAAATATCAATAAGATATTATGCTTCCACTTTAAAGGCTGCTCTTTTAGTTTTTTAGCTAATCCAAGTAAAGCAGCCATATGACCATCATGACCACATGCGTGCATATAACCATTATGACATGATGTAAAACTACAATTAGTTTGTTCGGATATTTTCAATGCATCCATATCACTACGAAAAGCCAAGGTTTTATCTTGATGATTATCAAGATAAACAAGAACCCCTGTATCTAAGATTGAAATTGGTTCATATCCCATCTTAGTTAATTCATCTTTAAGATATTTTGAAGTCTTAAATTCTTGTAAACCTAGCTCAGGGATTTGATGTAATTCCTGACGCCATCTTTTAATTTCATTTAAAGCGTCCATAACTGATCTCCTAAATTTTTCTTAAATCATCTATTAACTGAGTTTTACCTTCAGTTGTTTCATCTTTTTGTTCTTTAATAATTCGAGCTGGATTTCCAACTACCACTGCCCCTGCCGGAACATCACTTGTAACAATCGAACCAGCACCAACAACTGCACCTTTACCAATGTGTACTCCTTCAATAACTACAGCATTAGCTCCAATCAATACATCATCTTCTAATATTACCGGTGAAGCACTAGGTGGTTCAATAACTCCAGCTAAAACTGCTCCAGCACCAACATGACAACGTTTCCCAACTTCTACACGACCACCTAAAACAGCTCCCATATCGATCATAGTTCCTTCACCAATCTTGACTCCAATATTTATAACTGCACCCATCATAATTACAGCATTATCGCCAATCGTTACATGTTCGCGAATAAAACATCCAGGTTCAATACGAGCATTAATATTAGTCATATCTAACATTGGAATTGCACTATTACGACGATCTTGTTCTAAATAAGAATCAACAATAACCTCTTTATTTACCTCCATATAAGCTTTAATAGCCTCTAAATCACCAATACATACTTTACTATCTTCTCCACCAAACATTTTAAATTCAGTTGCTTCTGGTAAGTTTTTCCCTTTTAAATAAACTTTTACCGGTGTTTGTTTTTTTGCATCACCAATATATTTAATTATCTCTTCTGCACTATTTAACATATCTATCTCCTTTTCTATATCTCTATTGTTCCATTAAAAACATTTGCTGCAGGTCCAGACATCATGATCGTTTCATCTACATATTCAATTTCCAAACAACCACCTAATAATTCCACTGTTACCTTACTATCCGTATAATGATTTAAATAGCATGCATACATAACTGCACAAGCACCAGTACCACAAGCCATAGTTTCACCCGAACCGCGTTCCCAAACACGCATCTTAACATAACTTTTGTTAATGATTTGAACAAATTCAGTATTAACAGACGCAGGAAACAATTGATGGTGCTCAAATTTAGGACCTATTGTTTTTAAATCCAAAGTATCTAAATCAGAAACAAAAGTCACAGTATGAGGATTCCCCATTGAAATAGTAGTTAAACGGTATTCTCGCCCACCAATTTCTACCGGTTCATCAATCATTTTCTCTTTAGCATATGTACAAGGAATATCTTGACAAGTTAGGACGGGTTTGCCCATATTAACCTTTGCTCCAATACACTCATCGCCATCAAATAATAATTCTACTGTTCGTAATCCTGATTTAGTTTCAATTTTCAATACATGTTTATCACTCAATTTATGATCATAGATAAATTTAGCAAAACAGCGGATTCCATTTCCACACATCATTGCTTCACTTCCATCTAGATTAAACATTCGCATTTTAAAATCATACTGATCCGATGGTAAAATCACGATCATTCCATCACTTCCAATACCGAAATGACGATCACTTATTTTCATGATAAATTCTTTATCCATGGGAATCTCCTGATTTATTCCATCAAAGTAAATATAATCATTACCAATGCCTTCCATTTTTGTAAAATGCAGCTGCATAATTCCCCTCCTTTTCATGTATTTACAAGATTTTATCAAATTGACTAATATTTTTCAATTCCAAGATTATATTTATTTAAAAAAGAACCTTTGCACATTTTAAAGGTTCTCTTCAGCCAATATTTCCATTACTTTCAAATACGCTCCATCAGCTTCAACCGGCTGACAAATTGTCCCATATTGATATAGTTCAGGAGCCGCATTTTCCATCACATAAGAATGCCCCACCATATTAAAAATTTCCACATCATTAAATCCATCACCAAAAAAATATGTGTTTTCTGTTTCAATTTCTAAGCGTGTTAAAATTGCCTTTAGCCCACTTGCTTTAGAATGGTACTTATTTCTAATTTCAATCAGATCATAATCATCCTCAAAAGCTAAATTAAAACAGCCAAATTGTTCAATAATCTCATTTTGTTTTTTCTTTTGACAATGAATATATAATTTAAATACCTGATCATCATATTTTTCATAATTAATTTTGTTCATATCAAAGTTAGCTTTTTTTAGAAATGGTGCAATTACCCCATCTTTTTGTAAATAAGCCCCATCTTTAAACAATAAACCATACTCTAAAGTTAATGATCGTGCTAATGAAATAGTTCGTTCAACATCACCATGATCTAAAGGCTCTTTAATAATCTCTTCACCATTTAAAATAACATGCGCTCCATCACTTAAAAGATATCCATCAAATTCAAATCCTCGAAGAGGTACTGTGATCAAAGGTAACAATCGTCCTGAAGCAATCATTACTAAAAAACCATGTTCGCGTAATTTTTGAAAAGCTTCAAACATTTGTTTAGTTGGCTTATCGATTCCCTGGCGCCAGTCAATTAATGTTCCATCCATGTCAAATAAAATTAATTTTTTCTTTTTCATTTTATCACCAGCGTCATTATAACAGTTATCTTCTCAATAAGGAATTAACATTTGTCATATTATTTCATGTTAAATATTAATAAATCAAACATATATTATAATGGTGATAGTATGAGATACATGTTTAAACGAGTTAATCGCGTATTAACTATTATTCTTTCAACTCTTATTTTCATGATAATTTGTTATTGGTGGTAATAGTGCATATTTAATGCTAGTAAAAATAGAAACCGTTATAATGATATTGAGGTGATAACCATGGAAGACATTAATAACGTTGCAGTTGAAGTTAAAAACGGTGAAATGGACGAAGAAGAAATAATTGCTTATATCAAATACTTAGAAAAAAAGTTTCCTGATGAAACACTTAAATCATTATCAATTAAAATTGACGGTGATGAGGTTGATTTAGATTATACTTTTTATCCTTTGGGTTTTGAAAGAATCCGTCGAATCACTGGATATTTAGTAGGTACTTTAGATCGGTTCAATGATGCTAAAGCTGCTGAAGAAAAAGATCGGGTCAAACATGCATAAAAAAGCAGCTCAAATCGAGCTGCTTTTTTAATCTAATTCTAAGCCACCAGTGTATAACTGATAATAAGTTCCTTTTTCTTTAATCAATTTATCATGGTCACCACGTTCAATGATCCTTCCTTGATCAAGTACCATGATGGCATCAGAATTTTTAATTGTTGATAAACGATGAGCAATAACAAAAACCGTTCGTCCTTCCATCAGTTTATCCATTCCACTTTGAACAATACTTTCTGTTCTCGTATCAATACTTGATGTTGCTTCATCTAAGATCAATACCGGTGGATTAGCAACCGCAGCCCGAGCAATAGCTAGCAGCTGACATTGTCCTTGTGATAAACTTGAACCATCGCCACTCAAAATAGTTTGATACCCATGTTCTAAATGCATAATAAATTCATGAGCATTGGCTAGTTTTGCAGCTTCTATACACTCCTCATCAGTAGCATCAAGTTTACCATAACGAATATTATCCATTACTGTACCAGTAAATAAATGTGTATCTTGCAAAACGATTCCTAACGATCTTCTCAAATCTGCCTTTTTAATTAATTTAATATCAATTCCATCATAAGTTATTGAACCTTTTTGAATATCATAAAAACGGTTGATCAAATTCGTAATAGTTGTTTTACCAGCTCCTGTAGCTCCAACAAAAGCAAGCTTTTCACCAGGTTTAGCAAATAAATTCATATCATACAAAATTGTTTTATTTTCATTATATCCAAATGTAACATCATGAAAACGAACATCACCAGCTAAACGGACATATTCGATTGAACCGTCTGGTCGCTTATGCTCCCAAGCCCAAAGTCCAGTACGTTCTTTAACTGGAGATAATGTACCATCAGCATTTTCTTTAGCATTAACTAAAGAAACATGACCAAGATCATCTTCAACCTCTTCATCCATTAATGCAAAGATTCTTTCTGCACCTGCCAATGCCATCAACACCATATTTATTTGTTGAGAAATTTGTCCAATTGGCTGATTAAAAGAGCGGTTTAATTGTAGAAAGGCAGCTAATGTCCCTACCGTTAAATCCATATAGCCATTAATCGCAAGAACACCACCTACAACCGCAACTAACACATAACTTACGTATCCTAAGTTTCCAATTAACGGCATTAAAATATTAGCATATTTATTTGCTTGATATGCACTTTCAAATAATTCTTCATTGACTTTATCAAAATCAAATTTAGCTTCTTCTTCATGAGTGAAGACTTTAACAACTTTTTGTCCTTCCATCATTTCTTCAATAAAACCATTAACTTTACCTAAATTAGTTTGTTGAGCAAAGAAATACCGCCCACTACGATTAGTTACATGTTTAGAAACTAATAACATTACACAAACCATCAAAACACTAATTATCGTCATTGGAATAGACATTACAATCATTGAAACAAGAACACAAACGATCGTTGTTGCTGAAACAATAACCTGAGGTACACTTTGCGAAATCATCTGTCTTAAAGTATCAGTATCATTAGTATAGATTGACATGATATCCCCATGGTTATGAGTATCAAAATAACGAATCGGTAATTTTTCCATATGTTCAAACATCGTATCACGAATTTCTTTTAACGATCCCTGAGTCACTTTAATTAAGAGCTTATTATAACTAAAAGTAGCAATTACTCCTACTGCATAAATTGCAATCATTTTCAAAATCGCATTCGTCAACGGTCCAAAATCAGGATTTGCCATATTAATATATGGTGTAATATAATCATCGATTAAGCTTTTGATAAAGATTGTTCCCATAACACTAGCAATACTACTAACAATGATTAATAACAATATTGCAAAGCAGGTCTTTTTATGTCTTTTAACAACAAATTTAAACAATCTTTTCATTGTTTTTCCCCGACTATTACTCACTTAAAGTTCCCCCCTTCTTTTGTGTTTCATAAATTTCTTTATAAATTGCACTAGACTCCAATAGTTCATCATTAGTACCCATAGCACTGATCTGACCATCATCTAAAACAATGATTAAATCAGCATCTTCAACTGAACTAATTCTTTGAGCAATAATTAATTTTGTTGTTCCAGGGATAACTTTTTTAAACGCACTACGAATCAATGCATCTGTTTTAGTATCAACTGCACTAGTTGAATCATCTAAAATTAAAATTTTGGGTTTCTTTAGCAATGCACGAGCAATACACAATCTTTGCTTTTGCCCCCCAGAAACATTAGTTCCGCCTTGTTCTATATAGGTATCATATTTATCTGGGAAACGTTGAATAAACTCATCTGCCTGAGCTAATTTACAAGCCTCCACAATTTCTTCATCACTAGCTTCTTTATTACCCCAGCGCAAGTTTTCTTTAATTGTTCCAGAAAACAAAACATTTTTTTGTAATACCATTGCAACTTCATTTCGCAATGTTTCCAAATCGTATTTTCTAACATCTTTACCGCCAACTAAAACTTCTCCTTTAGTTACATCATATAACCGTGGAATAAGCTGAACAAAAGTTGATTTAGCACTACCGGTTCCACCAATAATCCCGATTGTTTGTCCAGATTTAATATGAACATTGATATCACGTAAATTAATTTCTTCTTGATCATCAAAATATGAGAAATTAACATTATTAAAATCAATTGAACCATCTTTAATTTCATAATCAGGCTCAGCAGGATTATGCAGCGTTGATTTTTCATTGATTACTTCACTAATACGTTGGGCTGAAGCAATTGACATAACTACCATGACAAATACCATTGAAAACATCATTAAACTCATTAAAATCATCATTACATAGGTAAATAAACTAGTTAATTCTCCAGTAGTAAGATTTCCCCCGACAATTAAGTGTGCTCCAAACCAAGAAATTCCAATAATACATCCATATACAGTTAACTGCATTAGCGGCATATTAAAAACTAAATAGTTTTCTGCCTTTACAAATAGTTTATAAATCAAAGTTGATGTCTTTTTAAATTTCTCGTCTTCATGTTCTTCACGAACATAAGCTTTAACAACCCGAATTCCATTAACATTTTCTTGAACTGAAGCGTTTAAATCATCATATGTGTTGAATACTCTTTTAAAATACGGATGAGCTCTAGTCATAAAGAAAACTAAAAGAACTCCTAAAAAGATAATTGCCACTAAAAAAACCATAGCAATCTGAGCATTGATCGTAAAAGCCATGATCATGGCACTAACCATCATCAATGGGGCACGGATACAAGCTCTTATTAACATTTGAAAAGCATTTTGGACATTAGTAACATCCGTCATCATTCTTGTAACCAATCCAGCAGTTGAATATTTATCAATATTAGCAAAAGAAAAATCTTGAATATTGTAATACATTGCCTTTCTTAGATTTTTAGCAAAACCTGTTGAGGCCTTAGCGGCATATTTACCAGCCAAACCTCCTGCCGCTAAAGAAATAAAGGAAGCGAGCAATGTAATGATTCCTAATTTAACAACCATATTCATATCTCTAACTTCTATTCCCTTATCAATGATCATCGCCATTAAAAGTGGAATTACAACTTCCAAAATAACTTCAACCACAACAAGTACAGGTGTTAAGATCGTATCTTTTTTATACTCTTTTATTTGGGCTAAAAGTGTTTTTAACATTTATATACCTCCCTAAAAATTAAATAGCGTGCTATGAATAACAGTAAAATAAATATTAAGAATTACTTCTTAATATCTTAATCAAATAACTTTGTAAATTGTCTATTTCTTCTTTTGATAATGATTCAACTAATTTTTCATCAGACTGTTGGAAAACAATCCGTAGCTGTTTATCCAGTTCTAAGGCCTTTTCAGTTACTTCAATATTTTTAGCACGAGCATCATGACGACACGGTACCCGGGTAATTAATCCCTTTACTTCTAAACGATTCAAAATTCCAGTAACTGTAGGATTAGAAATATCTAATTCTTTTTCAATATCTTTTTGATTCACACTAATTCCTTTGTCGTGAGATTTAAACAAATAAATTAATGTAAATGTCTGTGAAGCAGTTAATCCAAATTTACTAAATTGTTTATTTAAATGCTGTTCATGTAAATAAAAAACTTGTTTGATTAAAAATCCAATTTTTTTATTTGGCATTTTACCACCTCCAAAATAAATAGCACGCTATATATTATATGCAAATATTAGCAAATGTCAACTATCTTTCAATAATTATTTATCATCTTTATAAGAGCTGATAAACGATAAAAAGCTAAGAATCATCTTAGCTTTCTTCATCCTCTTTTCCCCATTGTTCAATCCATAATTTAGATGAACGAGACATTTCTTCAATAAATGGATCAGTCCATTTGCGATTATAAATATCATCGACAAAACTTCGTCCCCCACTGCTGCGATTAGCTAAAACTGCTCGATCATCAAACATTTTTACTAACTTTTCATCATCAAATTTTTCATAACGATCAACACTAACAACATATTTAGAATCAAAACGAGCAGGCTTAGTTCGATGTTGCTGCTGTTCTGTCGGATAACCCATTACAAGCATCCCCACTGGAGCTGTATATTGAGGTAAATTTAATAATTCACGATGTACTTCATACTGCTCAATGATATCACCGATAAAACAACTTCCTATTCCTAAACTTTCAGCTGCAACAACGGCATTTTGAGCTGCAATCAAAGTATCACTAAATGCTAATAAAAAATCACCATATGATGGCGAACGCATCTGTTCTTCACCATGATAATATTTAAATGCATCATACCATTTTTGATAATCAGCAACAAAGATTAAAACTAGGGGTGCTTTTGCAATAAACGGCTGATTATCACACGTCTTCGCTAATTTTTCTTTAATAGCCTGATCTTGTATATCAATAATCGAATATAATGTCATATTCCCTGCAGTCGGAGCCTGAATGGCTGCATTAAAAATTAATTGTTTTTCTTTAGCCTCAATTGGTTTATCTTGATATACACGAACCGATTTACGCTCAAATAACTGCTTAATTGTATTATTCATAATTTTCCTCCTGAAATCCCTATTGTCTATATTATACACAAAAGAAAAGTAGATACCTAGTATCTACTTGTTATTTTCTTTATATTCTAAATATTCATCATATGTTGATAAACGATCTAAAATACCATTTTCATTAAATTCAATAATTCGATCAGCAATTGTTTGAACAAACTGATGGTCATGGCTGGTAAATAAAATATTCTCCTTAAAATTAATAAGTCCTTGGTTTAGGGCTTGAATTGATTCCAAATCAAGGTGATTAGTTGGTTCATCTAAAACTAAAACATTAGCTTCGGCCATCATCATCTTAGCCAGCATACAACGAACCTTTTCGCCTCCTGATAATACCGAAGCTTTTTTTAGCGCTTCTTCACCAGAAAACAACATTCTTCCTAGCCAGCCCCGAAGATCTTGCTCATATTCATCTTTAACCGAGAATTGACGCAACCAGTCTACTAAAGTTAAATCACAGTTATTAAAAAACTCGGAATTATCTTTAGGAAAATATGATTGTGACGTCGTTACTCCCCATTGGAAAGTTCCTTCATCCGGTTCAATTTCACCCATAATGATTTTAAAGAATGTCTCTGTTGCTTTAACATCGCCGACGAAAGCTACTTTTTCTTTAGGATTAATTGAGAAACTAACATTATTTAATAATTTAATACCATCAACTGTTTTTGATAATCCTTCTACTTTTAAAACAATATTTCCAACTTCTCGACCTGGTTTAAAAGCGATAAACGGATAACGACGAAGAGAAGGCTTAATATCAACCATTTCTAAGTTATCTAATAATTTTTTTCTTGAAGTTGCCTGCTTAGCTTTAGAAGCATTAGCACTGAACCGCGCAATGAATTCTTCCAATTCTTTTTTCTTAGCCTCTGCCTTTTTATTTACTTCTTTAGCTTGTTGTAATTGTAATTGGCTATATTCATACCAAAAATCGTAATTACCAACATATAATTGAATTCGCGAGTAATCAATATCAGCAATATGTGTACAAACTTTGTTTAAGAAATAACGGTCATGGCTGACAACAATAACAGTATTTTTAAAATTCAATAAGAAGTTTTCTAACCAGCGAATACTGTCTAGATCAAGGTGGTTAGTTGGTTCATCTAATAATAAAACATCAGGATTCCCAAATAATGCCTGAGCAAGCAAAACTTTTACTTTCTGGTTTCCATCTAATTCTTTCATTTTTAAATTATGTAACTCTTCACCAATCCCTAAACCATTAAGCATGATTTCTGCATCTACTTCGGCATTCCATCCATCCATTTCTGCGAATTCACCTTCAAGTTCAGCTAACTTGATTCCGTCTTCATCATTGAAATCAGGTTTAGAATATAATACTTCTTTTTCTTGCATAATTTCATAAAGACGTTTATTACCCATGATAACAGTTTCTACAACACCATTTTCATCATAAGCAAAATGATCTTGCTTCAAGACCGATAAACGTTTATGTGGTTCTAAAATTACTTCACCTTTATTAGGCTCAATTTCTCCAGCTAAAATTTTTAAAAAAGTACTCTTACCAGCTCCATTAGCACCGATGATTCCATAACAATTACCATCAGTGAATTTAACACTTACATTTTCAAACAAGGCACGATCACCATATTGTAAAGATACATTTTGTGTAGATATCATTAATTAAACTCCTTTTTACTAAGTCACATTATTATGTCATAAAGCAATGATTAAATCAATATAATTTATCATAAGATTGTTCAAATCAAGCTAATTATAACAATCTTAGTATCTATCTTCATCATTATTTATTTTCCATAACAAAAAATAATTTAAATCTCCCATCTAAAATCAATATCAATATTTTAATGATGTAAAAAAAGCCGAGCTAATAAAATCCTTTGCCCAACTGAATTTATTACAACGAAAATCGAACAAATAATAGGATAGAAGAATAAATTCAGTGATCTATTGTCCCTCCCATTGAACCGTATGTACGGGTCTCGTATACGGCTCTACATTTATATCGCTATCACAAACTCTTAAGATAGTAATCGAGGGGATTGACTAAACCTAGTTTGTCTCTTTTCTTTATACCTAAAACTTTTGATGATATTGTAAAATTTACGACATTCATCGCACTTCTTCTATACCATCCTAATCTTGTATTCACACATTTATATATTTCTTCTTCACTAAACCCGCATCGACATGCCTTGTTTAGCTTCATTAAATTTCTATTCGTAACCTCGAAGATTTTGTTACACTACTTCTTTCACCCATAACATCGCTGTTAATGACTTGCGGTTCACTATACTTGGCGGTAAATACCCGTGGTTGGACTTTCACCAACTAGATGTATGCCATGCGCGGCACACTTAAAAAAACAATACAATGAAGTATCTCATTGTATTGTTTTAATTTACTTTTTATTGCATTTACCATTTCTAAATGCTGGATTATAGGCATAGTAATTATCACTGTTTAAATGCCCTTTAACGATCTCCAACGCTTCAGCAAATCTTTGATAATGAATAATTTCACGTTCTCTTAAGAAACGAATCGGTTTTTTTATTTCCTCGTCATCAACAAGAGCTAAAATGTTATCATAAGTTGTACGTGCTTTTTGCTCTGCCGCCATGTCCTCCGTTAAATCAGTAATTGGATCGCCTTTAGATTGGAAATAGGCCGCTGTAAAAGGTACATTACTTGCACCTTGTGGATAAATTCCCAAAGTATGATCAACAAAATATTTATCATAACCTTGTGCTTTTATTTGATCAATTGTTAAATCTGTAGTTAATTGATATAAAATGGCACTGATCATTTCAACATGGGCTAATTCTTCAGTACCAATATCTGTCAATAACGCTTGAATTTCTGGATATGGCATTGTATAGCGTTGAGATAAATATCTAAGTGCCGCTCCAAGCTCTCCATCAGGTCCGCCTAATTGGTCAATAATAACTGCCGCTGCTTTTGCATTCGGTTTAGTAATGTTTATAGGGTATTGCAAACGTTTTTCGTACAACCACATTTATGATCACCTACCCATGGCCAAGGTGCAGATAAGTAATCGTTTTGGTAAGCTCCAACTTCTCGATTTACTAAAGCATGACCTTGTTTTTGATATTCTTTTTTTGCTGCTTTTAAACGTGTTGCTGCCTCATTAAAATAATTCATCGCTTCTTTATCACAGGGATGAGTATCAATAAATAATGCAGAATCTTGCACTGCAAAATCCAACATCATGATTTGCATTAATAGATCATCATTTTTCATCGGCATAACTCACCCCATGGCAAATCTAACTCTTCAAAGATAGTTCCAGAGTGAAAAGCTTTAACAATTGGATATATCTTTCTAAATTCTTGGCATTTTATTGATGAAATACCTAACTCTAATTTATTCATTAAATTCCTCCTTCTACTCTAAATTATGAATATTGAAATAATTCGTATAGGTTAACATCACAAGAAACTTATTTATAATATTTATTAATTTTTTATTTACAAGATTTTACAATTATGTTATTATTAATTGGCAGTTGGAAATAGAGGTATAGTTCAATGGTAGAATACCGGTCTCCAAAACCGTTGATGTGGGTTCGACTCCTACTACCTCTGCCAGTAAACAAATAAGTGGCTAATTAAGCCACTTTTTTATTTATTAAAAAGAATTATCTGGAAATTTTATCATCACTTTTTCAATCAATAACTTTATCAACAACTGTTTGAAGTAATGAATCATTTTAAGATAAATAGTACTTTAGAATCTCATCGATTTTGGTATCTTCTTTTTTTACTATTAATAATATTTGTTTATTTTTAATTGCTACAAATGTATTATCAAAATAATAGCATTTATCAGCATACTCAGTTTGAATATACTTAAATTTTTTTATCGCTTGTAAATAATTTAAATATTTTACATCATTAGTAGACCATTCCCCTGTCGTTTCAACAATTGCATCAATTTCTGTTTCATCAGGAATCCTGCTATCTCGCTCCACGCCACAAACTATTTCTTCAAATACCTTATTTGCAGTATAATTATTTAAACATTCATATTTACTTTCTAAAAAAATCAATTGCTCTCCTTCATAAGAAGTATTAACATAATTACTAACTAAAATCGACCGCGTTGAAGTGCTCTCAACGTTTATTCCCTTTTGTAAAGGCTGAATAGTTTTAATATTAATATCAAAATCAATATTTTGCATTGCAATCACAAATACTACAACTAATACCATTGCAACAGCAGTCTTCCCTCGTCTAAGTGTACTATTAATTTCATGGTAAGCTTTCTTATTGATATAATAATTATATATTTCAAAACCACCAATTACTATTATCAGGCCGATCAAAACAAACGGGTTATATACTACAATATCAATTATCACTAAAGTTAAGATAAATAATAGAATCAGCCCAATTAACTTTTCAATTATAAAACATAGTTTTATCCATTTTTTTAACGATTTTTTATTTTCTTGTTGGCGATTGATACTTAGCTTCATCAAGAATATTGCAATACCATCGATAACAAACATTAAAGCTATAAAGATATATAAATAATGACCGAAAAACAGCTTTGTATTAAGAAAGAAACTGCCAAGAGTATATCGAATTACCAATAAATTCATTTTCCATATACTTGAGTTTATAATCAATAATATTAATGCACATCCAATTATTAAAAAAACATGGAAATATTTATATATGTTGCCTAATGCCATTAGCCTTGCTGCTTCATCTGTATGTAGATTCGCTGCATTAATATCTTCATTATAAAAGAATGAAATTTCTCTATAATTGTCAACAAAGCGATAGCCTTCTAAAGTGATCATTTCAAGATAATCAGGTGTTAAAAGATTATAATCCATTTGATATTTAACTTTTCTGGGCGACCGCCGTTCAAATTTAAAAAAAGTTGTTCCCACTTTCACTAAATACCAGCCATCTTGTGCCATTTTTTCTAAATAGGTAATACATTCATCTTCATAAAGTAACAAATCATTGAGCAATCTATATTTAACCTTCACTATGTTCTCCCACTTTCCATAATTTAAAATAAAATTTCCCCATGTAATTTTTATTAAAAAAAGCCATTAAATAAATTAACAATTGCCAATATCAATACGCAAATCAACTACCGCTAAATCTTCGGTATAAAAATTGTGATACATTTATAAATATCTATAAACATATACCAGTTATCAAATCTTTATATTCATCACTATGCAGGTGATAATCAACTTGATATTTTAAATTCTGAGATTTTTCCCTTACAAAAATAAAATTTAATAGTTCTTAAAATCCAGCCATTTCTTGCCTAATAAATTTAATTGACTTAGATATTCCTCCTCATCTATAAACAGCATATCATATCTTTTTATTTTAATTTTTATCTTGATTTACCTCATTCAAAGCTTTTATCTGCATTTCCAGTTTCCGCTTTTCCTCTTGCAGTTTATATTTACCTATTTTTGTAATCTGGTAAATTTTTTTTCGATCAATCTCACTTACTAATTCAATATAACCATCATTTTGAAACCGCGATAAGAGAGTATATAAAGTTCCTGCTCCTACCCTTATCTCATCATTTGTAATTCGCATAATTTCATTCATAATTTCATAGCCGTGTCGAGGAACATTCAATACTACTAAAATATAGAACATTTGAGGCGTGAGTGTCTCAAACTCTTTTCTTGCCATTTTTACCACCCTTATATCGATTATCGATACTCTTCTTACTTTTATTATACACTAACTATGTTGATAATCAATATAGTTAACTAAAAAAAGAATCCCAAAGGATTCTTATTCATCACAATACAAATGCATTGGATATGATAGATATTCTAATTCATCTAATTTTTCAACTGTCATATATCCTGGTGGCGCTAATAAAATAGATGGGATACGATTAACTACGGTTGCACATGTATGTTCAACTGTCGCAGGTTTTTGAACATAGAAACTTACATCAGGTTCACCTTTAATTTTCCAGTCGCACATATCACCATCATCAGGTCCATAGACTTTACCAATACATTGAGTTTCAATGATTGGTCCTTGGAAAGTTTCTGTTGTAACTACCGCAGACATTCCGATACAATTTCCTTTCGGAATTGTTTCACCCAATGTTTCTGAATATAAATCAGTATCATAAAAATATGGTACACATTTTTGTGTTTGCGATTTGATTGTCCATCCCATTTTATTGCACAACGCTTCATTTGAATTCCATACATAAGCTGGTTCTAATGTCTCAGGATGAGCAAGTTCTTTTTCAAATTGTTCAGGACTAAATCCAGCTCCATGAGCTTTAGCAAGTGCTAAACCATAATCTTCAACATTATAAGAAACTGCACCCTCAATTTTATCAATACGTTGACATCCAGCAGCAACTGTTCCAATCATATTGATCCAGTATATATCCTGCATTCCTGAACCAACGATTGTGCACCCTGTTTCTTTAGCTAATTCATCTAATTTATTAGTAAGTTTTGATGAAGTAGTCCATGGATAAATTGCCTCTTCACATGTTGTTACAACATTTATTCCACGGCGAACACATTTTTCAAAATGAGGATAGCAATCTTCCATAAAACTAAATAATGTGACTACTGCAATATCTGGATCACATTCATCTAACACAGCATCTGCATCATCACTGATCGTTACCCCTAGATTAAATCCTAATTCTGCAAATTCACCAATATCCTTGCCTACAACATCAGGATTTACATCGATAGCACCAACAATATCAGCACCTTTTTCATATAGATAACGGATTATATATTTTGCCATTTTTCCGCATCCATACTGTACAACTCTAATTTTTTCTTTATTCATCTTGATTACCTCCATATACTCTAAGTATAAACTTTATTGTTACCATAAGGTCAAGAATTTGTGAAATAATTATCAAATTTTTATTGGAACTTGTAACCTTAAATACATATTTCTTTGTTTATCGTTAAATATCAAAATATCATTCAAACTTTCGCATAGATAATCCCCGACTATTGTATAATTTTTAGATTCAATTTCATCAAAAAGACGATGTGCATATTCCTTTTCTTTAGTAAAATCATCACAATAAATACATAGATACATATTAGCTGGAATTGTTTCTTTTTTTAACGGAATTTCTTTTTTTATACTGAAAAAGAGTAAAAATCGAATTATCCGCATAAACACAGGGATTTTAAGCAATATGAAACAAAAAATAAAAGAATTTTACCACTAATTTACTACGAATGAAAGAACCTTGATACGACAGAGAAAACAGC
>ENA-OQKY01000159-OQKY01000159.1-human-gut-metagenome-genome-assembly--contig:-NODE-159-length-87147-cov-4.769708_pt1 | contig 87147 bp, 65 predicted proteins | sample MGYA00242652_ERZ504805 | MGnify/ENA primary metagenome ERZ504805 (study PRJEB26092, sample SAMD00036400) | human gut metagenome | host: Homo sapiens | study: EMG produced TPA metagenomics assembly of... | reverse complement strand
TTGAAGGAGCAGGGTGACGCGCAAGCATGTGGTATGCTCAGTATGTAAACGTTCTCTAATGTCGAGAGTATATCGTTTCAGTCAGCAGCAATTTTCCTGTGCCCAAAGGGCACGACGCAAATTTCGCATGGAACCAGTACGAAACTGCGGTAAAATTTGTCAGAGAGTAACATTTTGTTACGTACCCTTGTTTCTATGGTTCCAAATGCTCATTCGCTAAAATTGCTATTCCCTACACGATATACCTCTCGCTCAGTTTACTATGATAACAGCCATCTTACATATTATTAACACTTTGTCAACAGCGTCAAAATTGCATCTGTCGACGTTTAAGGCTATTTGTGTTATAATATAGAGCAGTATTTGAGTAATAGAGATTAACGGATTTCCCGTATTAAAGGAGTAACTAAAATGCGTATTGTAATAGCTGGTGCAGGCAAGCTTGGCTTTAGTATTGCACAGCTTTTAGCTGAAGATCAGTTTGATGTAGTAGTTGTAGAAATCGACCCCAAGCGCAAGGACGTCATCCAAAATACTTTGGACGTACTGGCGATTGAAGGCAACTCCTGCAGCCCTATGACCTTTGCTGATCCTGATATCAGTGCCTCCGATGTGCTTATCGCCTGCACAGATAGTGATGAAGTAAATATGGTAACTTGCCTGATGGCCAAAAATCATGGCATCAAGCATACCGTTGCCCGTATCCGCAATGTGGATTATGCTATCCATTCACCGGAAATGCTTAAGGATGATATGAAAATTGACCTCGTAATCAACCCTGAGCGTATTACCGCAGGTGAAATCGACCATATCCTGATGACACCATCTGCCTTGAACGTAGATGATTTTGCTGACGGCAAGGTGCGTATGTTCGAAGCTAAGGTGAAGGAGGATTCGCCTATAGTTAATATCCCGCTGAAGGATTTGAATATTCCTAAGGATATCCTGATGGCCATGGTTTTCAGACGTCATCAGATGATAATTCCTCATGGTAATGATTACGTAATTCCGGGCGATAACGTTTACTTCGTAGGCAAGCATGAAGCAATCCGTGAGTTTGAAAATTCCTTCTCCAATACTTATGAAAAGCTGGAGAAGGTTCTCATCATCGGTGCAGGCCGCACAGGTCGCTTTTTGGCTCCCATGTTGGAAAAGCAGGGCATTCAGGTAAAGGTTATCGAAAAGGATAAGGACCGTTGCCAGCTTTTGGCTGCTAAGCTGAAGCGTGGTTTGGTTTTGTGTGGTGACGGTACCGATATCGACCTTCTGATTGAAGAGGGCGTTTCGGAAGCAGACGTTGTTATCTGCCTGACCGAAGATGATAAGCTGAACTTGTTGCTGGCACAGCTTGCTAAGCATCTGGGCGCACGTAAGACCATCGTGCGTGTTGCACGTAACGAATATATCGAGCTGATGGAAAAAGTTGGCGTAGACATCGTACTGTCTTCGCGTCTTTTGAGTGCAGGCGAAGTGCTGCGTTTCGTCCGCAAGGGTGGTATTGTATCCGTATCACTGTTGGAGGGCGCACAGGCCGAGGCTTTGGAAATCATCGTCGGCGAAAACAGCGATGTAGACGGTGTGGCAGTGCGTGATATGAACCTGCCGCCGGAATGCTTGCTGTGTGCTATTGTGCGTGGTAATGAAGCCTATATTCCTAATGGTAATACTGTCCTGCATGCTAATGACCGCGTAATTCTCTTTATCAAAAGTGAATTTTCCAAGACTACAGTACCGTTATTTGAAGGCCGGGGCGCTTAACTATGGATTCAAGGCTTGTTAACCGTTTATTAGCCAAGCTGACAATAGCATTTTCCAGTGTATTGCTTGTACCGCTGATTGCTGCGTTATTTGCAGATAGGGAGCATATATGGATTTTTATATTTACGCTGATTACAACGAGCACTATCGCTTCGCTTTTTAACCTCTTTGGCAGCAGAAGACCGCGTCAGCGCCTGCGTGTGCGTGAAGCCATTGCGGTCGTAGGCTGCGGCTGGCTGTTGGTCTGCCTGATGGGTGCGCTGCCGTATTTGTTTTTAAATCCGGCGGATCCGATTGCGGCGGTTTTTGAAAGTGTTTCCGGTTTTTCTACTACCGGTGTAACTACTGCACTTTCTTTTAACGATTTTCCGCCCAGTATTCGCGTCTGGCGCTGCTTAACGCACTGGACCGGCGGTATCGGCGTTATTATGCTGTTTATTATCATCATGCCGCAGATGAACAGCGGTACAAGCTACCTGTTCAACGCAGAGCTTCCTGGTGGTACGGCTGAACGTACTTTGCCGAAAATCAAGGAATCTGCTATGATGATTCTCTTAATCTATGTTATTTTAACAGCAGTGGAGGTTGCCTTACTGCTGCTTGCAGGTTTGCCGATATTTCAGGCGCTGAACCTGGCGTTGGCAACTATGGCGACAGGCGGCTTTTCCTATTATCACGATAGCCTGATTTCCTTTAGGTCTGTTTATGTTGAGATTATTGCTATTGTTTTTATGCTGATTGCCAGCATGAACTTTTCTTTGTATTATAAAATCTGGCGTGGCGATTGGGCGTCCGTGCGTCAGGACAGCGAACACAGATATTATCTGCTGATACTCACAACAGCGGCTGCACTTATCTGTGGTAATCTGTATTTTTCCGGTTATATGGATTTTAACGGCGCTCTTCGTCACAGTGTTTTCCAGGCTGTGTCTATCGGTAGTACGACGGGCTATGCGTCGGATGACTATAATAACTGGCCCAGCTTCAGCCGCAGCGTTTTGCTGATGCTGATGTTCATCGGCGGCTGCAGCGGTTCTACCGCAGGTGGCATTAAGATTACGCGTCTGGTTATCCTGCTGAAGGCAGGCTGGGCGGAACTGTTGCGTACTCTGCACCCGCGCATCGTTTATTCCATCAGAATGGGTGAGCGCGAAATCAACCCGATTATCGTCGGCAATATTACGCGTTTCTTCTTCCTGTATATTTTGGTATTTATTGTGCTGACTATCCTGATTGCCCTGTCGGGGATACCGATAATGGAATCAATGGGCTTGATTGCTGCCTGTATGAGCAGTGTAGGTCCGGCCTTCGGCATTGTCGGCCCGACATCTACCTATAATTGCCTTTCCGATTGGGCACGTTTCATCAGCATTTGGGCGATGATTTTGGGACGTCTGGAAATTTTTACGCTGCTGGTTATCATGCGTCCCGATTTTTGGCGCGACAAGCAGAACTGGTAACAGCAGGAGGTATAAAAGATGAATGCAAAGGTTATAATATATCTCTTGGGAAGAATTTCTACCGGTCTGGCAATTGCACAGCTGTTGCCGCTTTTGATGTCTGTTGTTTACGGCGAATATGCTACCTCCAGAACCTTTATCTTTTCCATAGCGGTAGCTGTTATTTTGGCCGGAATCTTTGATTACTATGGTGACGGTAGAGGAGCACGTAATTTATCCGTGCGCGAGGGTATCGGCACGGTATTCTTTTCGTGGCTTTTGGCTGCTGCCCTGGGTGCGTTGCCATATTGCTTTGACGGCATTTTGAATCCCGCCGCTGCTTACTTTGAAAGTATGTCCGGACTGACCACTACCGGCGCAACAGCAATTGCCAATCTTGATATAGTATCGCGCAGCTTGCTTTTGTGGCGTACGCTGACGCACTGGATTGGCGGTATCGGCATCATCGTGCTGTTCGTTGCGCTCCTGCCGCAGATTGCCGGCGGTGCTGTGTATCTTTTTAATGCGGAGGTCAGCGGCTTTTCCAACAGCCGTATTCTGCCGCGTATCCGTACAACTGCAGTAGCGTTGTTCTATATCTATCTGCTGTTTACGATTATTCTTACCGGTATGCTGGCAATTTTGGGCATGAGCACCTATGATGCTGTCAACCATGCTTGCTCTGCGATTGCTACCGGCGGTTTTTCTACCTATAATGATAGCATTGCGCATTTTCACAGTGCGGGTATTGAGATTGTTACCGGTCTGTTCATGATTTTGGCGGCAGGTAACTTCGCCTTATACTATCAGGTTACGCAAATCGGCCTGAAGGTTTTGTGGCATGATCTGGAATTCAAAAGCTACATTGTGTTGCTGACTATTTTCACTGTTTTAATCAGCATCAACATCATTATGGTGAATGGCTACAGTGTGGCAGACGGTGTGCGTGAAGCCTTCTTCCAGGTGGCTTCCTTCGGCAGTACTACGGGTTATGTTTCGGCGGACTACGACCAGTGGCCGTCTTTCTCTAAGCTAATTTTGGCTGTAACCTTCCTGACAGGCGGCTGCGCGGGCTCTACTGCCGGCGGTATTAAGGTCTGCCGTTTTATCGTACTGCTGAAAACTGTTATGGCGGAGCTGCGTCGCACTATGCATCCGCAGATGCTGCTCAACGTTTACTACGCTAAAAGACGCCTGCCGACAGAAACGATTATCAACGTCAGCCGTTTCTTTTTCGTTTATGTTCTGGTTATAGCTGTTTTGACTATGCTGCTCTGCTTAAGCGGTGTGGACGTAGATGAGGCCGTTTTCGGCGTGGCCTCCTGTATTTCCAGTGTAGGTCCTGCGTTTGGCAGTATCGGTGCTACGGGTAACTATGCCGGTGTTACCGGTATGGGACAGCTGACGCTGGCGTTGGCTATGCTTTTAGGACGCTTGGAGCTGTTTACTGTGCTGGCCTTGCTTCGCGGTGAATACTGGCGCAGCAGCAAGAGATGGTAAAGTGAATATTGTGGGATGAATAAAGTAAATCCGACGTGCTGTAGAAGCGGTGCGTCGGATTTTTTCGCCTACCCCCCGTCTTCCTCCGGAAAACTGTAATATGCGTTACAATTTTAAGTGAATTTAAAAAATTATGAGAAATTTTTCACAAAAAGCAGGATAAATGGGCAATATCAGCGAAATACTTGTCATAACAAATGCCTGATAAAGGGGGATTTATCATGAAAGAGTACACTGGAGATAAGATTAGAAATGTGGCCATTGTGGGTCATGGTGGAGCAGGAACCACGTCCGTTACCGAAGCCCTGCTGTATCGCAGCGGAGCAATCAGCAGAATGTGCAAGGTTGAAGACGGTGCTACCACCACTGACTATGAACCCGAGGAAATCAAGCGTAAGGTCTCCGTTAACGCCACTTTGGCACCTGTTGAATGGCGTGATACCAAGATTAACTTCATCGACACTCCCGGCTTTGCTGACTTCGTTGCCGAGGTTAAAGGAGCTTTTAGAGCAGTAGACAGTGCGTTGATCGTGGTTTGCGCAACCAGCGGTGTACAGGTTGGTACCGAACAATGCTGGAAGCTGGCTGAAGAAGCCGGTTTGCCGCGTATCATTTTTGTCAACAAGATGGATCGTGAGAACGCTGATTTTGATAGCATTTTGGATAACCTGCGTGGTAAGTTCGGTAAGCATGTACTGCCGTTACAGCTGCCTTTGGGCAAGGAGGACAACTTCCAGGGTATTATAGACCTTTACAAAATGAAGGCCTATCGTGCCAACGGTAATGGCTCCGATGAAATAGAGATTCCGGATGAGTATAAAGAGGCTGCTGCTGCTGCCCATGAAAAGATGGTAGAGGCTGCGGTTGAAGCAGATGACGATTGCATGATGCGTTATTTGGAAGGAGAAGAGATTAGCGACGAGGAAATTATGAAATGTCTGATTAAGGGCATTCGTCAGGCTATCATCTATCCTATGCTTTGCGGCAGTGCCTACAAGAACATTGGTCTTGGTCGATTGATGAACGCTATCATCGACTTTACCTATCCGGCAATTTTGAACGACTATATCGTTATGGATAAAGAAACCGGTGAAGAAGAAGTGCGTGATGCCAATGCTCCGATGGCAGCGTTGGTATTTAAGACAACTTCCGACCCCTTTGTTGGCCGTCTAAGTTATTTCCGTGTATTCTCAGGCTCAATTAAAGCAGATAGCGTAGTTTATAACTCCCGCCGTGAAGAAGAAGAGCGTATTGCCAACATCTTCACAATGCGTGGTAAGACTCAGATTCCTATGAAGCAGGTTCCTGCCGGTGATATCGGTGTAGTTGCCAAGCTGCAATATACCTCTACCGGTGACACCCTCTGCGACAAGAATTCTGAGGTTGAATTCCCGCCCATTAACTTCCCGCTGCCGATGTACACCAGAGCAATTTATCCGAAGAAGAAGGGTGATGAGGACAAGATCATGTCCGCTCTGAATCGTCTGATGGATGAAGACCCGACGATTATCGTTACTAAGAACCCTGTTACCAAGGAAACCTTAATCAGCGGTATGGGCGACCAGCACATTGATATAATCATGGAGCGTATGCAGCGTAAATTTGGTGTTGAGGCTGTTCTCAAAGCACCGATTATCGAATATCGCGAAACTATTCGTGGCTCTGCCGAGGTAGAAGGCAAGCACAAGAAGCAGTCCGGCGGTCATGGCCAGTATGGTCACGTAGTTATTAAAATGGAACCCCTGCCGCCCGGAGGTGGATTTGAGTTTGTAGATAAGATTTTCGGTGGCGCAGTACCTCGCCAATATATCCCCGCTGTTGAAAAGGGCATGCGTGAAGCTATGGAAAAGGGTATCCTTGCAGGCTATCCGGTTGTAGATATGCGTATCACCCTGCTTGATGGTTCGTATCATACTGTCGATTCCTCTGAAATGGCATTTAAAACTGCTTCCAATATCGCCTTCAAGAAGGCCATGGAACAATGCAAGCCGGTGTTGCTTGAGCCTATTTACAGCTTAAACGTAACCTGTGCCGATTCTATGATGGGCGATGTTATCGGCGATTTGAACTCTAAACGCGGTCGCATTCTCGGTATGCAGAGCGTAGAAGATGGCTTGAGCGTAGTTAATGCTCAGGTACCCTATGCAGAGATTTCGGAATATGCCGTAGACCTCCGCGCAATCACCCAAGGTCAAGGAACATTTGAAATGAAGTTTGACCATTACGAAGATGTTCCGCCTAAGATGGCAGAAAAAATTATCGCTGAACATAAGGAAGCATAATTAAACCTGCGACAACTGAATAAAGCGTTTACGGGCCTGCCGACTGACGTGAGTCAGCCGGCAGGTTTGCTTTGGGCAGGAAAAGCTTTTGGGTAAATTCAGGATAGTTCAGTTTGATTTCAGTATGCTTTGCGACAATAATACTGCAGCCGCTGCTATTGACTAAGCGGAATAAATATGCTAAAATCTACAGTTGAGTACGAAAGATGATCGCGGCTGGCTTTAAGCCAGATGAGGAAAGTCCGAGCTCCACAGGGCAGGATGCCGGATAACGTCCGGCGAGGGTGACCTCAGGGATAGTGCCACAGAAATGTGTACCGCCTGCATTTGCAGGTAAGGGTGGAACGGTGCGGTAAGAGCGCACCAGCGGTCTGGTAACAGGCCGGCTAGGTAAACCCCATCCGGAGCAAGACCAAATAGGGGAGGGATGAAGCTGCCCGCTGAGCCTTCCGGGTTGTGTCGCTTGAGCTTGCAGGTAACTGTAAGACTAGATAAATGATCATCACCGCTTCGCGGAACAGAACTCGGCTTATTGAGTACTCATACCTTGCAAAACGGCTGCCATCAGGCAGCCTTTTTTGTCTGATTTTATTTGAGCAGATTTTTTGGCAGAAGAATAAGTGGTGTAATATAATGAAGAAAGTTTCTTTGGTAGTGCCGGTATTTAATGAAGAAGATAACCTGCACGAATTTTACAAGCATGCTACTGCTGTTATGCGGCAGGAAGCCTATGATTACAATATTATCTTTGTTGATGACGGTTCGCGTGACACCAGTGCGCTGATTCTGGCAGAATTGGCAGCGCAGGACGAGCATGTGGAGGCCTATCTTTTGAGCCGCAACTACGGTCACCAGATGGCGCTTACCTGTGGCCTTGATCATGCCGACGGTGATGCGGTTATTACGATGGATGGCGATTTGCAGCATCCGCCTGAGCTGATTCCCGAGCTGCTGCGCCTTTGGGAGGCAGGCAATGAGATCGTGCAGACTAAGCGCATGGCTACGGAGGATGCCGGCTTCTTCAAAAACCTGACATCTGCAGCCTATTATAAGATTATCAACACCTTATCTAAAGTAGAAATTACTCCCGGCGGCAGTGACTTCCGTCTGATGGACAGGATTGCGGTTGATGCCTTCAAGTTGTATCGTGAGCGTGCGCGCTTTATACGCGGCCTGGTAAATACACTCGGCTTTCACGTTGCTGTAGTGGAATTTGTGGCACCGCCGCGCTTTGCCGGTCATTCCAAGTTCAACCTGCACAAGATGCTGCACTTTGCGCTAGATGGTATTACGGCCTTTTCCAACCTGCCTTTGCGTTGGGCTTTTTACATAGGCATTGTTTTTGGTATGTGCAGTATTCTGCTTTTGGGCCATGTTTTTTATGTGAAATTTGTGACCAACGATGCCGTTCCGGGGTGGGCAACTACTACAGTCAGTGTTTTGTTTCTTGGAGGAATTCAGCTTGTAGGGATAGGTATTCTTGGAGAATATATTGGGCGTATCTTTGAAGAAATCAAGCATAGACCACTATATTTAGTGGCACGCCATCTGCAGAACTGTAACAAAATAAACGAAAATAAAGCAAAATAAGCGCATTAATATTATAACAAATTAGGATTTTACAGAAACGGTATTTTGTGGTATAATAAGTATGTCTTAGAAAAGAAGAAAGGATGTAGGTGCCAGTGGTCAAACGCAAAGTATTAGTTTTCTGTATGACAGTTTTGTTTAGTTTAAGCTGTGCTGTAACAGCTTTGGCTTCCTTCCAACGCGGAGACGATGGACAGGAAGTAGTGGCAATTCAAAAGAGATTGGTAGAATTAAGTTATTCTATTAATAATATAGATGGTGATTTCGGTCCCGAAACCGAAAGAGCTGTTAAAAACTTCCAAGCTGATAAAGGATTAGAAGTTGACGGTATTGTAGGGTCAGCTACCTATAGAGCGCTGATGAACAGGGAGATGCCTCCTAACCGTAGCAATTCCGTTGTACGCAACGTACTGCGTTCTGCTTACAGTGTCATCGGTACTCCATATGTATTTGGCGGAACTACTCCTTATGGTTTTGACTGCTCCGGCTTTACTCAGTATGCATTCGCAAGAGCAGGTGTATATCTGCCGCGTATGGCTGACAGCCAATTCTACTCCGGCCGTCAGATTTCCATGGGCCAGCTTCGTCCCGGCGATTTGATTTTCTTTACCACATATGAACCGGGTGCTTCTCATGTTGGTATTTATGTTGGCGACGGCAACTTCATTCATGCAGGCACCAGCACCGGCGTAACTGTTTCTTCCGCATTCACCGGCTATTGGGGCGCACGTTATTACGGCGCTTGCCGTGTTCTCTAAGAGTTTCAAGCAGATAGGCTTCGGCTTATCTGCTTTTTCTTATGCAAAGTATTGGAAATTTTATTTATTTATGATATAATAAAACAGGTTATTGGTGTGGGTGATTCATTCTTAATTGACAAGATGGTTAACTCCTGACGGTCCCGCCGCTGTGAAGGCCTTGTGTCTAAGTCAGCAGTCAGCCCATGCTTTATTCTGAATCCACGGGTGATGGAGGCAGTTGGGTTTGCTAATTGCATGGAATAATTGTCATTAGTTAATTCTGTCTTTATGGCTTTTGTCGGATTCGGCAGAAGTCTTTTTTTATTATTGATAATCCCTACCATATGGGAAAATTAATTGTGAAGGAGCTGCACTTTGGAAGAATATCAGTTTTCGCAAGGAAAGGTTTTGCGTTGTGGTTATACTACCGGCAGCTGTGCAACGGCCGCATCTAAGGCAGCAGCTACAATGTTGCTGACGGGCGAGCGCGTTGAAACTGTGCGTATTGACACTCCCAAGGGAATTGTGCTTGACCTTGAGCCCTTGGATGTAGAAATGACACCGGAGTACGTCAGCTGCGCAATCCGCAAGGATTCCGGTGACGATCCTGATGATACTAACGGCGTGTTGGTATATGCCAGAGCCGAAAAGACTGACGGCAGCGGTATTGAGCTGGAAGGTGGCGTAGGCGTAGGCAGGGTGACTAAGCCCGGTTTGGCGTGTGCTGTCGGCGGACCGGCGATTAATCCCACGCCGCGTAGAATGATTACGCAGGAGGTTGGCAAGGCTATAGAGGCTGCCGGTTATAACGGCGGCATGAAGCTGACGATTTCTATTCCCGCAGGTGTAGAAATTGCCAAGAAAACCTTTAATCCCCGTCTTGGTATTATCGGCGGCCTGTCGGTTTTGGGAACCAGCGGCATTGTAGAGCCGATGAGTGAAAAGGCGCTGATTGAAACGATGTATGTGGAAATCAGAGCGCAGAAGGCACGCGGTAATAAAAATCTGCTGGTGTTCTTTGGCAACTACGGCGAGGACTTTACCCGCGATGAAATGAAGCTTGACCTTGACGGTCATGTTACCTGCAGTAACTTTGTGGGTGAGCTTTTGGATTACGCCGTTTACTGCGGCTTTGAAACCTTGCTGCTTATCGGCCATTCCGGTAAGCTGGTGAAGGTGGCGCAGGGCGTAATGAATACACATTCCAAGTACGCGGACTGCCGCACGGAGCTGTTTGCTCTGGAGGCGATGTTCCACGGAGCTTCGGTGGAGGTAGGACGTGAAATTTACGGCTGCCTTACTACCGATGAGGTGACCAAGGTTCTGAAACGGGAGCAAATCTTTGAGCCTGTAATGGACAAGGTTACGGAAAAAATTGATTTTTACATGCAGCATAGAGTGCATGGCAAAATAAAAACGGCTGCTTTGATGTTTTCCAATGTTTATGGCATTTTGGGCAAGACCAAGTACGCAGACGAATTAATCCAGCTACATAAGCAAAAAGGAGTATGAGAGAATGAGAGGCAAACTTTATAGTGTTGGTATCGGTCCCGGAGACCCGGAATTAATGACCCTGAAGGCTGTACGCCTGTTGAAGGAATGTGACGTTGTTGCATTGCCTAAGGGAGATACCGATGTAATGACGGCTAAGGAAATCGTTAATCACGTAGTAGATCTTGATGCAAAACCCCAGCTGATTGTTTATATGCCTATGACTAAGGATATGGCAGCAATGGACAAAGCACACCGCGAGGGTGCCGATGCTATCGAAAAGCTGCTTGATGAAGGCAAAAACGTTGTGTTCATCACTCTTGGCTGTCCTACCGTATATGCAACCTGCATTTACGTTCATAAGCTGGTGCTGAAGGATGGCTATGATGCAGAGCTTGTTGCAGGCGTAACTTCTATTTGTGCTGTTGCAGCTAAGCTGAATACTTCCCTGTGCGAAAGAGCGGAACCGCTGATTGTTCTGCCCGGCAGCTATAAACAGTCCGCAGCATTCCTTGATGGCCCCGGCAACAAGGTGCTGATGAAATCCGCAAGCGAAATCGGCCGTGTAGTTGACGAGCTGCGCGAGCGTAAGCTCATTAAAAATTCCGGTATGGTTGAAAGATGCGGCCTGCCGGGCGAAAAAATCTATCGTAACCTTGAAGAAGTAGATCCTAAGAGCAGCTATTTCTCTGTAATATTGGTTAAAGAAAAGGAGTTTGATGAATAATGATCTATTTTATTGGTGCTGGTCCCGGTGCAGCTGATTTAATTACTGTAAAAGGTAAAGAGCTTTTGGAAAAGGCTGACCTGGTTATTTACGCAGGCTCCCTTGTTAACCCGGAACTGCTGAAATACTGCAAACCGGAATGTACTATTATGAACAGTGCAACCATGACCTTGGAAGAGGTTATCGCTGCTATGGTTCCCGCAGCTCAGGCCGGCCAACTGGTTGTACGTCTGCACACCGGCGACCCCAGCGTTTACGGTGCACATCGCGAGCAGATTGACCTGCTGCGCAGCTACAACCTTGACTACGAGGTTGTTCCAGGCGTAAGCTCCTTCTGCGCTGCTGCTGCTTGCCTGAAGGCTGAATACACTCTGCCGAACGTAAGCCAATCTGTTATTATCACCCGTATGGAAGGCCGTACTCCGGTTCCGAGCCACCAGAAGATTGCTGACTATGCTGCTCACAAGGCAACCATGGTTATCTTCCTGAGCAGCGGCATGCTGGAAAAACTGCAGACCGAGCTCGTAAGAGGCGGTTACAGAAACGATACTCCAGCTGCTATTGTTTACAAAGCATCTTGGCCGGATGAAAAGGTTATCCGCTGCACCGTTGGTACCTTGGCAGAAAACGCTGCTAAATACGGCATCAACAAAACTGCGCTGATTACCGTCGGCGGCTTTCTGGGCAACGCTTATGACCGCAGCGAGCTGTACAACCCGACCTTCGCTCACGGCTTCCGTGAAGCAGACCCGACTAAACTGGACGTTAAGCCCGAGGTTAAATAAGCTATGCGCGCGGCTATATTTTCCTTTTCGGCGCGTGGCGCGGAGCTGAGCAAAAAGGTTGCCGAATATCTGCACAGCATCGGTTATGAAACGGAGCTGCAGACTGTAGCGAAGTATGCGGAGCAGACGGGCATTGCCCCGATGCTGCCGGATCATAACGGTGCCTGCGCGGCTGTTTTCAACAAATGTCAGGCGTTGGTGTACGTCGGCGCTGTGGGTATTGCGGTGCGTACTATCGCACCCTTTATCAAAAGCAAGCTGACTGATCCTGCGGTTATTTCGGTAGATGAACGCGGCAGCTTTGTCATTCCGCTGCTTGCAGGTCACATCGGCGGTGCTAATGAGCTTTCGCGTTGCCTGGCAGCAGCGTTGGGGGCAACTGCCTGCGTGACTACGGCGACGGATGTTAACGGCCTTTTTGCTGTTGACGAATGGGCGGCCCGCAACCGCATGGTGCTGTGCTCTTTGGCAGCAGCCAAGGATTTTGCTGCAGCACTGGTGGGGGATGAAAAGGTAGGTCTGTATTATGATAAAGAATTTCAGCTTACAGGTCCGTTGCCCAAGCTGGTAGTTGAGGACAGCAGCCTGCCTGTCGGTATGGCTGTAACTTTGCAAAAGCATTTGCAGCCGTTTGCCACTACGGTGCGCCTGCTTCCTAAGATTGTGCATCTGGGAATCGGCTGCCGCCGCAATACGCCTTTGGAAAATATTGAAGCTCTGGTGCTGCCGGAGCTGGAAAAGCTGCAGCTGGACAAGCGTTCCGTTGTGGCAATCGCAAGCGTAGATTTGAAAAAAGACGAGCAGGGTTTACTGGCCTTTGCCAAAAAATATAACTTTGCCGCTAATTTCTATTCAGCTGATGAATTAAATAGCGTAGCAGGCGATTTCACGCCGTCGGCCTTTGTGCAGAGCGTAGTTGGTGTAAGCAACGTATGCGAGCGTAGTGCTGTGAAAGACAGCAAGGGCGGCAGGCTGTTGCTGCGCAAGACAAGTCTGAATGGTGTAACTCTGGCTGTTGCAGCCGAAAACCTGGTCTTGGATTTTGCCAGAACCGGATTGAAGACTGATTAAGGAGACGAGATAATGGGTAAATTATTTGTTGTGGGCCTTGGCCCCGGCGGCGTAGAGCAAATGACCAAAAGAGCTTACGACGCACTGAAGTCCTGCGATGTTATTGCAGGCTACAATGTATACGTTAACCTGATTAAGGAAGATTTCAAGGAGAAGGAATTCCTCTCCAACGGTATGCGTAAAGAGGTTGACCGCTGCAAGCTGGCACTTGACGAAGCTCTGAAGGGCAAAACCGTTGCTATGATTTCCAGCGGTGACGCAGGCGTTTATGGTATGGCAGGCATTATGTGCCAGGTTGCCAAGGATCATCCCGAAATTGAAATCGAGGTTGTTCCCGGCATTACCGCAGCATGCTCCGGCGCTGCTGTATTGGGCGCACCTCTGATCAGCGACTTCTGCCTGATTTCCCTCAGCGATTTGCTGACTCCGTGGGAAAAAATCGAGAAGCGTCTTGACTGCGCTTCCAAAGGCGATTTCTGCATCTGCCTGTATAACCCTTCCAGCCACAAGCGTCATGATTACCTGCAAAAGGCTTGCGATATTATGCTGAAAAATCAGCCGGGTACTATTCCTGCAGGCATTGTACGCAACATCGGCCGCGATGGTCAGGACTTTGAACTGACTACTCTGGCAGAGCTGCGCGATAAACAGGTAGATATGTTCTCTACCGTTATTATCGGCAACACCCAGACCGAAGTAATCAATGGCCGTATGGTAACCCCGCGTGGTTACAAGCTGGCATGAAACCGGTAATCTGGCTTATCGGCGGTACCAGTGAGGGACGCCGCCTGATTAAGGAGCTGGCTAAGCTGCCGGTGGAGCTGTATGTTTCTGTTGCTACGGATTACGGCGCGTCCTTGATTGAACCGCAGCCCGGAATGACCGTCATGGCAGAGCGTATGGACCTTGCAGCTATGCGTGCCTTTATTCGGGAGCATCGTCCTGCCTGCGTTATCGACGCTACGCATCCTTATGCTACCGTTGTTACCGCAACGGTGCAGGAGGCCTGCAGCACCGAGCAGGTTGAATATCTGCGTCTGGTGCGTCCGTCGGGCGAGGGCGGCGATTATATTACCGTTCACGATTTTGCGGAAGCAGTTGAGCTTCTGAATCATCTGGACGGCGGCATCTTCCTGACTACCGGAAGCAAGAATCTGCCGGACTTCACCGCTGTGCATGATTACGCCGAGCGTATCGTTCTGCGTATCCTGCCGCTGGAAAGCAGTCTGCAGATTGCCTTGAAGCTTGGTTACAAGCCTGCACATATTATTTGTATGCAGGGACCGTTCAGCAAGGAGCTGAATGTCGCTATGCTGAAAAAATATGGCAGCAAGTTCATGGTGACCAAGGATTCCGGTGCTGTCGGCGGCTTTGATGAAAAGGTGGAGGCAGCGGCTGCTGCCGGCGCCAAGCTGATAGTCATCGGCCGTGCACAGGAGGAAACCGGTGCCGGCTATAGTGAGATTGTTGATTACCTAAAGCAGCATTTTGCTGCCGGTAATTGATATAAATAAAAAGGAGGCTTGCTTCCTATGTCGCAAAAATTGCGCGTAAACATCGTCGGTATCGGCCCCGGTAACCCCGATTTGCTGACCGGCGAAGCACGTCAGGCTATTGCTTCAAGTAATATCCTGATTGGCGACAAACGCATGCTGGCTGCTTTTGCAGACAGCAGCAAAACTGTATATGATACAATCAAAACTGCTGCTATTGCTGAGATTGCAGCGCAGGCACAGCCTGATAAGGATGTGCTGGCGGTGCTGGTTTCCGGTGATGTAGGCTTTTTCAGCCTCGCCAAAACCATCAGCGGTAAGCTGCCTGATTGTGAATGTGTTCGCTACTGCGGCATCAGTAGCCTGGTGTATTTTTCCTCCAAGCTGCAGCTGTCCTGGGACGATGCCAAAATCGTCAGCATGCACGGACGCACGCAAAACTTGGTAGCGGCAGTTGCCCGTAACAAAAAGGTATTTTCCTTGACCGGCGGAGAAAATTCTCCGCAAAAGCTGTGCGCACAGCTGTGCGAGCATGGTCTTGGCCAGGTTCAGGTCTATGTAGGTGAAAACCTTTCGTATCCCGAAGAAAAAATTACCAGCGGTACGGCGGAAGAAATTAGTGCCTTGGATTTCCCGTCCTTGTCCGTAATGATGATTTTGAACGAGGATGCGCAAAGCTTTACTTCTACCGTACACGGCCTTGCCGATGACCTGTTCCAGCGCAGCAAGGTGCCCATGACCAAACAGGAGGTACGCAGCGTATCTATGTCCAAGCTGCAGCCGAAGGCTACAGATTTGATTTATGACATCGGCGCCGGTACAGGCTCCTGCTCCATTGAGCTGGCTCTGCTTGCCAGCCAAGGTAAGGTTTGGGCCTTTGAGCGCAACCCTGTTGCCGTTGAGCTCCTCGGAAAGAACAAGGCCTTATTTGGCGTTGACAATCTGGAGGTTATTGCCGGTGAGGCTTTGGAAAACATTAAAGCTATGCCTGCTCCCGATTGTGTTTTCGTAGGCGGCAGCGGCGGCGATTTGTGTGAAATGCTGGATGTAATTTATGCTAAGAACAGTGACTGCCGTGTTGTAATCAATGCCATTACGGTAGAAACTCTGGCAGAGGTTGCTGCTTATTACAAGGAGCATCCCGCTTACAGTCTGGAAATCGTCAATGTGTTTGTAGCGCGCAGCAAGCATCTGGGCAGCTACAACCTGATGATGGCACAAAACCCTGTATATGTAATGACTGCATTGAAGAAGGAAGATTAACATGGCTGAAGTAAAAGTTCCACGTTTTATGATCAGTGCTCCCGGTAGCGGCAGCGGCAAGACAACTATCGTCTGCGGTCTGCTGAAGGCGCTGATGGAAAAAGGGCTGTCTGTGGCAGCCTTCAAATCAGGACCTGATTATATTGACCCGATGTTTCATTCTCGTGTTATCGGAGCAAAATCCCGCAATCTGGATCTGTTCATGCTGGGGCAGGCAACGAGCCGTTATCTGGTGGCAAAAAATGCACGCCATGCGGATGTAGCTGTCTTTGAAGGAGCGATGGGCTTTTACGACGGTATGGGTAAAACCACGGAAGCCAGTGCTTACGAGCTGGCCTGCACCTGCGATGTTCCGGTAGTATTGGTTGTCAACGGCAAGGGAGCCGCCTTATCCATTGCTGCGACCATCAAGGGCTTTAAGGAATTCCGCAGTGACAGCCACATTGTCGGCGCTATTCTGAACAATGTTAATCCGATGAGCTATCTTTTCTATAAGGATGTAATTGAACGCGAAACCGGTGTGAAGCTGTTAGGCTACTTCCCGGTGATGCAGGATTGTAACTTTGAAAGCCGTCATTTAGGCCTGGTTACAGCCGAGGAAATAGGAGATTTGCAGCAGATAGTTGCCAAGTTGGCAGCTCAGGCAGCCAAATCAGTCGATTTGGACGGTCTGCTGCAGGTAGCGGTACAGGCCGCACCGCTTGCATATGACGAGGTAAGCCTTGAACCCGTCGGACGTATGCGTGTGGCAGTCGCTATGGACAAAGCCTTCTGTTTCTACTATCAGGATGCACTTGACCTCTTAGCTGAGCTGGGTGCGGAGCTCGTACCCTTCAGCCCGATAGCTGATGCGCATCTCCCGGAGAACATCAGCGGCCTTGTATTGGGCGGAGGCTATCCCGAGCTTTACGCACAGCAATTAGCGGATAACAAAACGCTGCTGCAGGAGCTTAAAACCGTTATCGACGGCGGTATGCCTTGTTTTGCGGAATGCGGCGGCTTCATGTATCTGCTGGAGCATTATCGTGATGGCGATAAGCTGTATAGCTGGGTAGGTGCGCTGAAGGGCGAATCGGCCATGACCAAAAAGCTGACGCGCTTCGGATATGTGCATCTGACGGCGCAGCAGGATAATCTGCTGTGTCCTGCCGGCGGTACGATAAACGGACACGAGTTCCATTACTCCGACAGCACCAACAATGGTGCAAGCTTTATAGCTGCCAAGGCTTCCGGTCGCGGCAGCTGGGAATGCGCGAATACTACGCCGACGCTTTATGCCGGTTATCCGCACATCCACCTGTGGGGCAATACTGAATTTGCCCGCAACTTTATCAAACAATGTGCAGCGTATGCTGCTAAATAGCAGTCGGCAGACTGCTGAAAAGGGGAGTTTGCTTAGATGATGACCTTAGGCGCAATTGTAGCAGGTTTTATTTTAGATTTGATTTTCGGTGACCCGCATTGGTTGCCGCATCCAATCTGCTTAATTGGCAATTTAATAGGATTTCTGGATAAAAAACTGCGGCGTATGCTTGCTCCCGGCGAGACAGCATTACTGCTCGGCGGTGCCTTGATGGTAATAATCGTTCTGGTTCTTACCTTTGCCGTGCCGTTTGCTGTGCTGACGTTGGCGGAACAGGTTAATCCCTGGCTACGTTTTGCTCTGGAAACCGTTATGTGCTACCAGATCTTTGCTACAAAATGTCTGCGTGACGAAAGCATGAAGGTATACACTGCCCTGAAGGATAACGATCTTGTGGATGCAAGACTGAAGCTCTCATGGATCGTTGGGCGTGATACAAAAGAACTTGATGCTGCAGAGGTGACTAAGGGTGCAGTAGAAACCATTGCGGAAAATACTGCCGACGGCATCATCGCTCCGATGTTCTATATGTTTATCGGCGGTGCTCCTTTGGCCTTTTTATACAAAGGCATCAATACTATGGATTCCATGGTCGGTTATAAAAATGACACGTATCTTTATTTTGGACGCTGTGCTGCTAAGCTTGATGATTTGGCCAATCTGATTCCCGCGCGTATTACTGGTCTGGTAATGATTGTGGCATCTTATTTTCTTAATCTCGATGCCAAGAGAGCGTGGAAAACATTCTGGCGCGACCGCTATCATCATCTCAGTCCTAATTCCGCAATGACGGAATCAGTTACGGCCGGTGCCTTGAACATCCAGCTTGGCGGCGATCATTTTTATTTCGGTAAGCTCGTTCATAAGGAAACAATCGGCGATGACATTCGTCCGGTGTGCCCCGAGGATATAGTTACCACCAACAATTTACTTTATATGACGGCTGTTCTCAGCCTGTTGCTGTTTTCTCTGATTTATCTGGTTAACAGTCTTATTTTGAAATGAAGCAGGTAGAAGATGATGTATAAATACGAACACGGCGGAGATATCTATACGGAAAAGCTGACCAAGGATGGTCGTCCCTTTGTAGATTATTCCGCTAATATCAATCCTCTTGGCCTGCCGCTTGGTATAAAGCAGGCTGTTCAACAGGCTTTAAAGCTTTGTATCAACTATCCTGATCCCTTCTGCCGTGAGCTGGCAGAGGTGACAGCAAGCTATCTGCAGCTGCCGCATGAGTACATTTTCTTCGGTAACGGTGCGGCCGATGTGCTGTTCCGTCTGGCGCTGGCCTTGAAGCCCGGATGCGCACTGCTTCTGGCACCGACCTTTGCTGATTATGAAAAGGCTCTGCGTACGGTAGACTGCAAAATAAGCTATTATAATCTGCAGGAGGCGCGTGATTTTGCTGCTGACAATGATATTGTCGATGCGATTACGCCCGATACAGATCTGGTTGTTATCTGTAATCCCAATAATCCTACCGGCCAGCTGACGAGCCGTGAGCTGCTGGTGCAGATTCTCGACAAATGCCGTCTGGTAGGAGCTCATCTTTTGATAGATGAATGCTTTATGGATTTTGTCAGTGAGGAAAAGGCCTTCAGCATGCGTGATCTGCTGGCAACTTATCCTGAGCTGGTTATCCTCAAGGCCTTCACCAAAACCTTTGCAATGCCTGGCATCCGCTTAGGCTACTGTCTCAGCGGCAGCAGTGAGCTGAACACAGCGCTGCATCAGAGCGGTCAGGACTGGAATGTTTCCATTCTGGCGCAGGAGGCAGGCAAGGCTGCTTTAAAGGAGCACGAATATCTGGCTAAATCCTTTAAGCTGATTGAGCAGGAGCGCAGCTATCTGCGTAATCAGCTTGTGGCTTTGGGTGCCAAGGTATACGGCTCGGAGGCCAACTATATTTTCTTTTATCTGCCGCAGCCGGAAAATCTTCCGGAGCTGTTGCATGAGCGTGGCTATCTGATACGTTCATGCGCCAACTATCACAATCTGCAGGCAGGCTATTACCGTATCGCGGTCAAAACGAGAGTGCAGAACCGCGGTCTAATTAAAGCACTTAAGGAAGCAATAAAAACATGCGCTCTTTATTAGTATTAATTGATGGCTTAGGCGATTCCCCGATTCCTGCATGGCAGGGACAGACTCCCTTTGAGCACGCAGTGCATCCTGCGATGGATGCGCTGGCTGCTTCCGGGACACTTGGGAGCCTCAGCATATGTGAAAATGACATTATTCCCGAAAGCTGCAGCTGTATTCTGCGGCTTCTGGGTGTAGATAAAAAGGATATACCGCACAACCGTGCTTATCTGGAGCTGTTGGCGCACAACCGTGATATTTCTGAATATGAAATGGTGCTGCGCTGCAATCTGGCTGCTGTTGATGCTGACGGCCGTCTTGCTGCCTTCAACGGGCAGGGACTGACGCCGCTGGAGATGCAGCAGGCTGCCAAGCAGTGTGACGGTATCCTTAAAGATATAGAGTTTATCCATCTATCTGAATATCGTAATCTTTTAGTGATGAACAAGGAGGCCGGCGTGCTGAACTGCGCTGTAGAGCCGCCGCACGAAAGTGTAGGCGGGGATGTAAGCGCTTTGCTGCAGGAGCTGCGCAGTAAGTCCTTGTCCATTAACTATTTTTTGCAGGAGTCGGCAAAACGGCTGCAGCCCTTTGCCCGTGATGGCCTGCAATATATTCTGTATCCCTGGGGACCTTCAGCCCGCCAGGTGCTCCCTTCCTTCGACAGTTTGCACGGACTGCGCGGTGGGGCGGTATGCAAGGCAGAGATTGTCTTCGGCATTGCCAAAGCCTTGGGCATGGATGTAATAACACCGCCGAATGCAACCGGCGATGTGGACACTGATATTATGGCGAAGGCCGAGGCAACGCTTGCTATGCTGCAGCAGGATGATTTCGTTATTGCGCATTTCAACGGCAGTGACGAGGCTGCCCATCGTTATGATTATCAGGCTAAGGCTGATTTTATCAGCAGAATAGATACCCAGTTTTTACAGACCATAGCAGCAAAGTATCATGAACCACTGAAGATCGTCATCTGCGGCGACCACGTTACCAGCTCGGTAACAGGTAAGCACGGTGACGGCTGCACGCCTGTGATTGCAGGCTATCTTAATACCACAGGTCACAGTATCCGGCTGCAAAGCTACCGTGACATACTGGACTTTTTGATGAAAGAGAGTGATTAAAGTGGCAAAAGCACTTATGATAGTAGGTACCATGTCAAATGCAGGCAAGAGCCTGGTAACAGCAGGTTTATGCCGTGTATTCAATCAGGACGGCTACAAGGTAGCACCGTTCAAATCCCAGAACATGGCGCTGAATTCCTTTATCACCGCCGAGGGTGCGGAAATGGGACGTGCGCAGGTTGTGCAGGCTGAAGCAGCCAACATTGAGCCCAGCGTACTGATGAATCCTATTCTGCTGAAGCCTACCAGCGACAGCGGTTCCCAGGTTATTGTCAACGGCGAAGCAATCGGTACCATGAAGGCCGGCGAATATTATGCAATGAAGCATACCTTGCGCCCGGAGGTACAGAAGGCGTTTGATACGCTGGCTTCCAAATTCGATATCGTCTGCATCGAGGGTGCAGGCAGCCCGGCGGAAATTAACATCAAAAAGGACGATTTTGTCAACATGGGCATGGCTAAAATGGCCAAGGCTCCTGTGCTGCTGGTAGCAGATATTGACCGTGGCGGCGTTTTCGCTTCCATCTACGGCACGCTGATGCTGCTGGAGGACGACGAAAGAGCCATGGTTAAGGGTGTTATCATCAACAAGTTCCGCGGTGACGTAGAAATCCTGCGCCCCGGTCTGAAGATGATTGAAGAAAAAACAGGCGTACCTATCGTAGGCGTGCTGCCGATGTTGAAGGTTGATATCGAGGATGAGGACAGCCTTTCCGAGCGTATCAGCGGCCGCAGCGAGGTTAAGCTTATTGATATTGCAGTTGTACGCATTCCGCGTATGTCAAACTATACAGACTTCAACGTATTTGAGCTGATTCCCGGCGTATCCCTGCGCTATGTAACAAGTGTACGCGAGCTGGGCCAGCCGGATATGATTATTATCCCCGGTACCAAAAATACCACCGGCGACCTGAAATGGCTGCGCCAGAGCGGTATGGAGGCTGCTATTTTGAAGCATGCTAACAGCGGTACCGTAGTGTTCGGTGTCTGCGGCGGTTATCAGATGCTTGGCAAGCAGATTTCCGACCCGTACGGTGAAGAGGACGGCACAGGCAAGGCTAACGTTACTCCCGGCATGGGCCTGCTGGACATCGAAACAACCTTTATCGAAAAGAAACGTACCATCCAGATGGCCGGCAAATTCGGTCAGGTGCAGGGCATCTTCTCCGCACTGAGCGGTTTGCCTCTCTATGGCTATGAGATTCACTCTGGCGTAACCGAATTCCCTGAGGAGAAGGCACTGACCTCTATCAGCCCGATTCACGAAAACGGTGAAATTATGGCCGAGGGCTCGCAGAACACCGAGGGCAAGCTTAATGTTTACGGTACCTATGTACACGGCGTCTTTGACGGCGATGGCATTGCCGTGAAGATTGTGGAGGCGCTGCTGGCCAAGAAAGGTAAAAAGATGGAGGATATTCAGACCATCAACTTTGCGGAATACAAACGTCAGCAATATGATATTCTTGCCGACAGCATTCGTGAGAACCTGGATATGAAGAAAATTTATGAGATTTTGGAAGCAGGTGCCTAAATGAAAGACGGTGGACTGATTCATATTTACTGTGGCGATGGCAAGGGAAAAACTACCGCTGCTATGGGCTTGTCAATCCGCTGCGCAGGCCATGGCAACCATGTGCTGATAGTACAGTTCCTCAAAAGCAGACCGACAGGCGAGCTTGCGAGCTTAGCACTTCTGCCCAATATTGAGGTAATGCGCGGCAAGGAAACCAAGAAATTCACCTTCCAGATGAACGATGAGGAAAAGGCAGAGGTTAAGCGCGAGCATATGGTGCTTTTCGACAAAGTCAAGCAAAAATGCGCCAACGAGCATATCGATCTGCTGATTTTCGACGAAATCATCGGTGCCTGCAACACCGGCGTTTTTGACCAGGCTGCTTTAGTAGAGTTTCTGAAGAACAAGCCGCAGGAGCTGGAGGTTGTTATGACAGGCCGTAATCCGGCGCCTGAGCTGGTGGAGCTGGCTGATTATGTATCTGAAGTCTGCATGCGCAAGCACCCCTTCAAAAGAGGTATTCCGGCGCGTGTAGGCATTGAAAAATAAGGCTTCGGCCTTGCAGCATATGTTAAGAAAGGTAGTGTAAAATAATGCATTTACAAAATGTTTTACCCGCTGACATTGAAAAACGTAGTATGGAAATTATCGGCGAGGAGCTGGGCCAGATCCGTATCGACCCCGAGAAGATTGATATCGTTAAGCGTGTTATCCATACCTCCGCTGATTTTGATTATGCCCGCAATATGCTGTTCTCCGACGGCGTAGTAGAGAAGGCGCTGGCTGCACTGCAAAAGGGTGCTACCATCGTTACCGATACCAACATGGCCTGCACCGGCATCAACAAAATGGGCCTGGGCAAGCTGGGCGCAAAGGCTGTCTGCTTCATGGCAGATCCCGATGTTGCAGCACGCGCTAAGGAAGCAGGCTCCACCAGAGCCGCTGCCTGCATGGAAAAGGCCTGCACCATCGAAGGCCCGGTAATTATTGCTGTAGGCAACGCACCGACCGCACTGGTTCGTCTGGACGAGCTGGTTAAGGAAGGCAAAATTAAACCGGAGCTGGTTATCGGCGTTCCTGTTGGCTTTGTAAATGTTGTGGAATCCAAGGAAATCATCATGAAGAGCGGTATTCCTTATATTGTTGCCCGCGGCCGCAAGGGTGGCAGCAACGTTGCCGCAGCAATTTGCAATGCGCTTATCTATAAGCTGACACGTAAATAATTGTAAGTAATTAAGAATGATTATAGCTGAAATCGTAGCTAAAGATACAATTTCAGAGCCAAATTTTGACAAAATAGTAAAATAATTTTCAATTACTTGACAAATCAGTTTATATGTTATAGGATAAATTCTGTAACGTATGACTGCTGATTCATTGATGAAACAGTGCTTTTTTAGCACTGTTTTTTTCAAGCGTTGCAAAGCTGTTAGAAAATTAGAAAGAATAGCAATATTAGCTTGATTCTTACGGTTTTGTGTGATAAAATAAAATGAAGGTATTTTTAGATTATGGACACTACAGTTAATAACTATCCAGAAAGGTTTTTAACTTATCTGGAGGTTGAAAAAAATTGTTCTCAGCATACGATTGAAAGCTATCAAAAGGATTTGGCTGCCTTTGCGGAGTTTATGCTGCGCAGAAACAAGCAGAATTTTTTCTGGCAGCAGACAGGTCCTTTGGATGTGCGTGGCTATCTCGCAGAGCTTAACGAAAAGCAGTATGCGCGCAGGACGATTGCCCGCAGGATATCTGCACTGCGTTCCTTTTTTAAATACCTTGTGCGTGAAGCGGTTATTGAATATAGTCCGCTGACAAAGGTGCGCACACCAAAGTTGGAAAAAAAGCTGCCGGCTTTTTTGGACGAAATTGAAATCAACGAGCTGTTGGCAATGCCAGATAAAAGTAAGGTATTGGGTGTTCGCGACCAGGCGGTGCTGGAGATGCTTTATGCTACCGGCTGCCGTGTATCCGAGCTGGTAGGGCTTACTCTGGAAAGAGTAGACCTGAGCAACCGGTTTGTGCTTCTGCTCGGCAAGGGTAATAAGGAAAGGGTTGTGCCGGTAGGCCACACCTGCTGTACTGCGTTAAGCACATATTACCATGTACGACAGCAGCTGATGCTTCAATATCAGCAGGAGCATGACTTCATTTTCGTCAATAACCGTGGTGGTAGGCTCACGGACCGCAGTGTAAGGCGTATTTTAGAGAAATATATAAATATGCTGGCTATCCATAAAAATGTCAGTCCGCATACTATACGCCATTCCTTCGCAACGCATCTTTTAGAGCATGGTGCCGATTTGCGTTCGGTACAGGAGCTTTTAGGACATGCGAATTTATCAACAACGCAAATTTATACGCACGTTTCAAATGAACATGTGACGAATGTTTACAAGAAGAATCATCCAAGAGCATAATTTTTTTTAGGAGGGCAAAATCATGAAATTGTTGGAAAAGACCAGAAAGATTAACAAGCTTTTACAAAAAGGAGATAAGGTTGAGTTTAACGCTATTGCAAAGTTGTTGCGTGACGTTATTGAAGCAAACACCTATATTGTCGGCCGTAAAGGCGGCGTAAAGGGTTATGCGCTGATTCACGAGTTTGAATGCGATATTATGCGTGAGCAGGTTCTTGACGATATGCGTTTCCCTGAGGATTATCTGGGCTTTATTATGAGCGTTAAGGAAACGCTGGCCAACATTCCTCATCAGAATCAGAACTGCTCCTTTGTTGCTGATACAAAATGCATTTTTAACGGTAAGATGACTACTGTTGTACCTATTTACGGCAATGGCGAACGCCTTGGTACCCTGATTGTTGCTAAATATGATGCGGAATTCGATGATGATGATTTGTTGCTGGCTGAATATGCTGCTACTGTTTTGGGTGTTGAAATTCTGCATGACCGTGAAGCAGTTGTTTCCGAAGAAATCCGCAAGAAGGCTACTGTACAGGTTGCTTTCTCCACCTTGTCCTATTCCGAGCTGGAAGCTATTGTAAACATTATGGGCGAGCTGAATGGCAACGAAGGCCTGCTGGTTGCTTCGAAGATTGCTGACCGCGTAGGCATTACCCGTTCCGTTATCGTTAACGCACTGCGTAAATTTGAAAGTGCCGGCCTGATTGAAACAAAATCTTTGGGCATGAAGGGCACCTATATCCGCGTACTGAATCCGATGCTGTTTGAAGAACTGAAGAAGAGATCCTAAGATTTTTGTAAAGCTTATATATAAATGACATAGCCTGTCTGTTGTAACTGTTGTTGCAGCAGACTGGCTTTTCTTATGGAAGTTAAAGCTCCTCGATACGGTCATATCGGGGAGCTGTTTTTTAGTGTGCAAGCTTTTGGCCAACAACAAAGGCCAGTGAGTTGTTGACGAACTGGTTCAGGCTGATACCCTCACGTTCGGATTCTTCGGCCAGCAGGCGGTGCAGTGTTTTAGGTACACGCACTACGAACCTGCCGCTGAAGCGAGGCTTCATATTTGGCTCATTGATGGGCAAACCGCGGTCGAGCATATCAATAATCCATTCACGTTTAGCATCCTGCAGATTTGTATAAGCTTCTTCGACTGTTTCACCATCAGTCATACAACCGGGGAGCAGGGGGATGCAGGCGAGATAGCCGCCGCCTTCATCTTCGGGAATAACGCTGATTTCAGAAGCATAATTTAAAGATAAGTAGTAATTTAAATCTTTTTTCATTTTAAATCACTCTCCTTTCTGAATATCATCAATTAAATTTGCAATAATACGAGCATAGACTTTTTTGATTTTCCCATTATGGACTGGGATGCTCAAAGATTGCCTGTCTGAATAACGAATTTTAAAATGACTGCCACCACCAGTAGGCGGTTTAACTTCGGCTCCTAACTTTTCTAAAAGAGCTTTGGTCTGGTCCCAAGGCAAATCCTTGCCGTTGGCCAGAGCGCGGAGTTTTTTCTCGAGGGATGTCATAATATACCTTCTTTCTTTATGATACTATATATAGTATAAAATATCAACAAAAAAATGGCTGTTACGTACTTCATTACGAAATTCGTAACAGCCATTGAACACGTTCAGTGTTTAATGCTTAGAGCATATTTGGTTATTTTGCACCACCGAAGAGATACTTTCTTGATTCCAGGAACAGTGCAATTGCCAGGATGAAGAGTACAGAACCCAATGCAGCGGTAATAATATGAGCTGCCATGTTAGCGAAGATGATTTGTGCCAGTGCAACCAAGGTTACACAGAACATAAATGCCATCGGGATGAGAACCATCAGGTTATCACGGCCAACGCTCTTCAGCCATACACCGACAGCCAACAGGGAGAGGGCAGCCAACAGCTGGTTAGCAGCACCGAAGATCGGCCAGATGGTGAGGTAGGAGCCAAGGGACATATAACCGGACGGTAGAACGGTAAGCAGGGTAGCAACAAACGGGTTGGTGAGAACGTTGCCTTGTGCTTCACCGGTTTTCGGATCAACCTTAGTGAACAGCTCCTGGAAAATGAAGCGGCCCAGACGGGTTGCGGTATCCAGAGTAGTCATAGCGAAAGCGGAGATGGTCAGAGCAACGAAGCCTTTAGCTACGCCGAAGGAGAAGCCGAGCTTGGTCATGAAGGTACCAACGCCGTCAGCGAATACGTTTACAGGGCCACCGTTTTTCAGCAGCTCGGTCAGCTTGTCGCCGCCAACATAGCCTACAGCAACAACTGCAACTACAGCCAGCACGCCTTCAAGCAGCATGGAGCCGTAGCCGATGAGCTTAGCATTGCCTTCGCTATCGAGCTGTTTGGAGGTAGTACCGGAGGATACCAGGGAGTGGAAGCCACTGATAGCACCGCAGGCAACGGTTACGAACAGCATCGGGAACATCGGGTTGGTGCCTTTACCGGAAGGATCAAAGGTGGTGAATGCCGGCAGCTGCATGGAAGGCTGATAAATTGCGATACCAACCAGAGCGAATGCGATGCAGGCATACAGCAGGAAGGAGTTCAGATAGTCACGCGGCTGCAGCAGAATCCAGACAGGAGCGATGGAAGCAACGAAGATGTAAACCATCAGGATGCAAACCCATACGTTTTTGCTCAGGTGCAGCGGATACATGTTGCCGAGAGCAATTGCAACAACCAGCATGATAACACCGATAACGGTGCCGACGCCGAGGCTCAGGCCACAGCGATATACGGAGAAGCCGAAGATAACAGCCAGCACGATGAACAGCAGGGAAGCTGTTGCAGCCTGCGGGCTTGCTACGAAGGTAGCGGCTACGATGTTAGCGAAAGCAGCGATAACAACCAGCAGAGTTACGTATGCGAAAATGGAGAAGAGGAACTTGCCGCTCTTGCCCAGAGTTGCATCAATAATCTGGCCGATAGTTTTGCCGTCAAAACGGATGGAGGAGTACAGAGCACCGAAGTCGTGCACGCCGCCGAAGAAGATACTGCCGATTAAAATCCACAGCATTACAGGAACCCAACCGAATACAGCAGCGGTGATAGGACCAACGATAGGACCGGCACCGGCGATGGAGGAGAAGTGATGGCCCATCAATACAGCGGGCCTGGTCGGCATATAGTCGACGTTATCGCACAATCTCTCAGCCGGAGTCTTACGGGTAGGGTCAACACCCCACTTTTTACACAGCCAGGAACCATAGGTTACGTAGGCAACAAAGAAGATAACCATTGAGCCTACAAGCAACAATAAACCACTCATAAATAACATCCTTTCTTTCCCTTTTGCATCATTGCAAAATAAACAATTTAGAAAATAATAACTACTAGTGCACTCTATATCTCGTGTGCAACATAGAAATAGTATAACACATTTGCTTCTAATGTCAACGAATTGTCACAGAATTATTTATTAACTTAAAAAAAAGAAAAAGCTGTTAAGATTTGTACAGAATATGCAAATACTTAACAGCTGTATACGATTTATTTTTTCCTTGGAGGAATAACTTGTCTAGTGTGAAGCGACAAGCATTAAGCTTTGGCAAACTCAAAGAGCGCCTTTTCCTTGGTGCCTGCTTTGTTGCAATAAAGCCTCTGCGCCGGGATATCTACAATGTATAAAGCCAGGTCAGACCAGCCCTTCAGGGTGAAGCAATAGTCCTTGTGCTGCCTGAGCTTCTGCAGGTCTGCAAGAGTTTTGTCATCAACTCCTGCTTCGCAGATAAACAACAGGGCATAGATGCTGCTCATGTGCTCGGTAGTGGTTTTGAGCGTCGCCATAGCGTCTTTGGTGAATTGCAGATAGGGTGCAGCCATTTCTGCAGTGAGCTGCTTGTCGAAGCGTGCTGCATAAAGATATTCGTTGTGCTGCACACTGTAGGTCTTTAAATCAGGTATGATGAAATAGCCCTCGTCCGCAGCGTTCAGCTCTGCTGCGAGGACAAATGCCGGCGCTTTCGGCAAAGGATTCTTATCGTAATAGTGAGCAAGACGCTGTTCTAATTGCTGTAAATATTCCTGTCCGTTCATTATTGCTTACTTCCTTTGTTATTCATAATCAATATTATCAGCAACCTGCAGGATACAGGCACAAAAACCCTGCTCCGGCTGATAGCAGTAAATGTTGAGCTGTTGGCTTATCTCCGGACTGTAATCGTGGATAAGATGTTTTGTTCCGTTGAGGGCCACATCAGCATAGGTTACCAGCCATTTTTTGTCACCGTTGCGAAAAACCTCATAGAAAGAACGGTTTAGCATTTCTTCCACGGGAACTCCCTCAATGTGTGCCATTTCCTTATTGCAGTAACGGAAGACAAAGTCTACACCATGGCCATTGGCATCAAAAACAAGCTCGATGATGCAATATGCCAGAGGCATGTCATCAAGCAGGGTGCATTTTTCCAGAAAGTTCATGGGTGCTGCCTGCGGCTGTGCGTCCGGCAGAGCATTGATGCCCATTTGCGTGCGCAGCTGGCGGTGAGCGCTCAGGTTGCGCTTGCGTCCCTGAAAGGTTTGTCCGTCAGACATGGTATAGACGCCATCGCTGCTGATATCTACGATTCGTGCTTTGTTCACAGCAATGCCCTTGTTGATGTTCAGAAAGGCATCCTCCGGGAAGAGCGCTAAAAGTGTATATACGGGGGCAAACAGCGCAAATTCCTCGCCATCCTCCCGATGGATGATGGTTTTGCGGTCACGTCGATAGACATAGAGAATATTATCCGCACAAAGCTCTCTCTTTTTAAGCCACTTGTTCCAGTCAGTCATGTTGTTCCTCCATTTCTAGCATTGGCTGATTTTATTGTTCTAATTATAGCACAGGATGCATGATGAGACAATAAATTATCTTAAAATCAATTTATTATTGAACTTTAGATGATTTAATTAGCCAATTAACGGCCTAATCACTCATATAATAAAAAAACTTATTAAATTATTGACGTTAAGCCAAGATGGCTTTATAATTAAAGTATAAGGTTAAGTATAATCTTATGCTTAACTATATGTCTTGTTCCAATAAATTAATAGCATATATCTTACTCTGCGAGCAGGTGGTCATAACCTTTAGTTAATTGCTGTTTCGCAGAGGATGCTCTAATTTATGGGCAGATTGTTACTACTAATGCCACAGTCAATGTTGATGGCACTGTTGAAGCAAAGCAGGTTGATATTACTGCCGATGCAGTGAACCGTTATGTGAGCGCGGAAAGCAGCGTGCTGAACGCCAGCAACGTTACTTCTAATATTGTGGGCGCACTCACAGCTAATCTTGATGCTTCCTATGCAGTTTTGAACAGCAAGGCCGAGGTTAACGTAGGCCAAAGTGCTGAGATTAACGCCACTGGCAGTGATACTGTCAGCGAGGGCAAGGTTGTTAAGCCGGCGCTGAATATCAAGGCGAACAGCAGCGTGGAAGCTGGCGCAGGTGCCAGCACTGCTTTACTGAAGGTTATGAACGTGGCAGGCACCAATATCATCCCGGCGGCTGCCGTAACCTACAGCAAAACAAATAATGAGGCAGCAGTAAATATAGACGGCACCATTAAATCTAAGGGCGGCGCGTCTGTTACTGCCTTGGCCGACAGCAAGGTGAACAGCGAAGCCAAGGCCACCACTATGGATGTTTCTGAAAATCCCAATTTGGGTGATGTAGCTTTGAATATCACTACGGGTGACAACAAGAGCAGTGTTACCATTGGTAAGACTGCGCAGATGACTGAGCTGCAAAAGGACGTTAATATTGAAGCGAAATCTGTGAACAGTGTGATTACCAAGGCAGAGGTAAGCACGGGTGAAAAGGCCGTAGTCGCTACCGCTATCAACGTAACCGATTATGACAGCAAGGCAGATGTCAACATTAATGGCAACGTAAGCAGTAAAGAGGGAAGCCTGGCTATTAATGCAGAGAATGTTTTGACGGATAATACTGTCATTGCCAACAACGCTATGGGCTCTTCGGCATTTATGAAGAAGCTTGTTACCAATATTAAGGGCTCTCAGACTCTTGACACACTTATCGGCGAAGGCGGAGCTAAGGATAAAGCTTTGGGCGGTATTAAAAACTGGTTGGCTAACGCCAAGTACACGCCGCAAAAGCTGAAGGATAAGCTTAACGCACCATCTACTCCTTCTACGCCGACGGAGCCTAAGCCCTGGGATAAGCTGGCAGATTTCATGAGCACCGGCGTCAGCGTGGGCGTTGCAGTGGAAAGCAATACTGCTGATGTTAAAATTGGGCAAGGTGTTGCGCTCACTGCCAAAAATGATCTTGATATTACTGCCAAAAGCGTTATTCAGGATACCCAGATGCAAATTACCGGCAAGAGCAATAACTATGACAAGGATACAAGCAACAAAGCACTTGTCAATGCGTCCGTGCTCTACAGCAAGCTGGATAATACTGCAACTGTAACTGTAGCCGGCGGTGAGGAAGCAAAAGGCTCAGCGCCTGCTACCGACGTTACTCTTACCGGTGGCAAGGTGAATATTGCGGCCAACAGCAGCTTTGAATATAATCGTATCAACCGCATGGTGCAGGAGGTTAAGGATGCCTGTGCCAAGGTTAAGGCTGCCTATACAGGCGCTAACCATGATGAGATTAAGGCTAAAGCAGATGCTCTTGAAAAAGCAGCTGATGCTTTCTTTACATATGCCAAGGATAACTGCTTCTCTTCTAATGGTGGAGAACAGGTAGATTTTATGGACCTGTTCGGTGGGCAAAAGTATAAAGATTTCACTGATGCTTGCAGTGCTTTGACCGGCGCACTGGGCAATGAAGCAACGGATATTGCTGTAGGTCCGATTAACGTAGTGAGTGCGGCAGCAGCCTTTGCTAATCCCAACAGCTATCTTAACTTTTCGGCAGGTAGTGCTAACGGCGGCAAGAGCGGCCCTGGAGAAAATGAAAAGCCTGCTACAATTGCACTGGCAGGCAGTGCAGTAGCTACCGACCTGGGCAACAATGCGCGCGTACTAATCGGCAAGAATGCTAAGATTACTGCTGCTAACAAGCTGGCAATGAAAGCTGCGTCCAAGCAGTTTGATGTATCGCTGGCAGGTAAGCTTGGCCTTAATGGCGGTGGTGAAAACGCAGTAGGCGGAACCTTTGCCGTGGGACTGGCTGATGCAAACAGCCTTGTTGCGGTAGCACAGGGAGCTAAGCTGACTGCAGGCTCTATAGATATAGGCACAGAAAATAAAATTGACCATATTCAGCTGTCGCTTGCTGCAGGTAAAGGCGCGGATAAGGGCGTCAGCGGCATGGTGGGATACCTTGAGGGTGCAAGCAACAGCCTTGTTTCCGTAGATGACGAAGCTGTTATTAACGCAGGCACAGGCGCAGTCAACCTCAATGCTAAAAATGATACTAATGTTTATAGCGCAGCCGGTGCTGTGGCTATGGGCGGAACTGCAGGCATTGGCGTTGCGGCAACGATTACCAATTTTGACCGCTATACATATGCAGCGATTGGTGACAATGGCTATGCAGCTCCTCCGCAGGCAACGACTGAGCAGGGAGAAAGCGGCAGCGATAGCGGTGATACCAGTGCTACACTTGGCGAGGACGCGAACGCAGACCGCAGCCAGGAAGCGAAAAAGCTGGCTAATACTGCTGCCGAAAAACGTGCAACTCTGCAGCAGCTGGTGCAGAATGTTTCCGGACTGCGTCAGGGTACTGACGGCGATAAGACATATACAGAGCAAGCAGATTTCTTCGGTTCCAAGACGGCCGCTGATACTAAAGGCTCTATCAATGCAGGCTCACTTAAGGTTAATGCTGAAACCGGCGGCAAAATTATCAACGTAGCTGTTGCCGGTGGCGTATCTACCGGTGATGACAGTGGTGAAGCAGGTATTGGTGACAAGGTGGGCAATTTTGTCAGCAACAAGACTAATGCACTTAGTAATAAGCTCCATGCACTTGACCATAAGTTTGCAGGCAAGATTAACGGCCTGATGAAGCGTCAGACCGAAGCGCAGACGGTACTGCCTACTGACCAAAAGGCTACAGGCACTGCGGCCGGGCAGCAGTCGAGCGTAACTATTGCCGGTGCAGGCAGCGGAGCAATTAATTTGCTGGATGGCGATACCGGTGCGCTTGTGGACAATGTTAAGATTAATATTGCCAAGAATACTGCTGAGGATAAGAATATCACTGTAACTGCCAAAGACAGCGCTATGATGGTAGCTGCCGGCGGTGCTGCAGGCATCTCCTGGAAGAACTTGACTAAGAACAATAATGCGAACAGCAATAATGCGGCCTTCGGTGGTACCGTTGCTGTAAACGATATTGATTCGCAGACACTGGCTGTCATCAGCAACAGTGAAATCGAAAACGCTGCTGCAATTATCAACAATGCCCAAAAATCCGGCTCGCTGGCAGCTGCAGGCCTGGGACTGGCGCTGGCGAAGAATTCCGGCGGCAATGGCGGCACTAATATTGCTGCTACCGTCAATGCGTCGGTAAATATTGCAGATAATACTGCTTATGCATTGCTGCAGAATAATAAGGTTAATAATGAAAATGCAAGCGGTGAGGATAAGCGTGCAACCTCCATTACCAATACAGCTTTTGATAACGATATCCAGATAACCGGCGGCGTGAACACCAGCCTTTCTATTGGTGGCGATAACGCCTTTGTCGGTGGCGCGACTGTGGCCTACGGTTCGCTGAAGAATGATGTGCAGGCGGCAATTTTAGGTGGCACCTACGACAAGATTACTACTGCTGATGTCAAAGCGACTACCAATATGACGCAGGTTGGCGTAGCTGCCAACGTGAGCGTTGCAGGCGGTGCCAAGACCTCCTATGCTTTCTCCGGCAATTCCGCCTACAATAAATTGGATAACTATGCCAACGCAACGGTTGAGGGCGTAACACTGACCGGCGAAAGCCTGAATGTTGCAGCCTATGATACAGCGGAATCTGCCAACGAACAGGCTGCATATCTCAAGAAACGTGGCCTTGATGCTGACGGCTCTGCATATCTGGAGCAGGTGAAGCAGGCAGCAGATGAAAGCGGCGATAAGGATCAGCCTACCAATGTTGATACTACCCGTCGTGGCAATGTGATTGTTACAGGCGCTGTAAGCGTAGGCGTTACCACCGGTAATGATGGCGGCAGCGCAGCTGCATCTGTAACTGTCAGCGATATTGACAATGATTATAATGCTAAGATTAAGGACAGCAATATTACGACTACCGGCAAAGGCAGCGGTGATGATTTGGTCGGCACGAACGTTAATGCGGCAAGCCATACCATTCTGGCAGGCTTTGCGGCCGGTGTTGCCGGAACTGCAGGCAGCTTCGGCGTAGGCGGCAGTGCTAACTGGCAGTCGCTGAATAACGATATTACGGCAGCTGTTGAAAACAGCAAGCTTGTTACGCCCAAAACTGATGTAAAGGCCGAAAGCGGCGCTTTGGCAGTGAATGTTGCAGGACAGATTGGTGTTACTGCCGGTTCCAAATCTAAGGTGGGCGCAGGTTTGGCAGTTGCCTACAATTCCCTGAACAATACCACAGGTGCGTATGTCAATGGCAGCGAAATCAGCGGCGCGAATGATGATGCTAGCAGTATTCTTACTGTAGATGCAGCCAACAAGGGTAACGTGTACAGCGTCGGCGCAGCAGTTACCGCAGGTACGGCCAATGCTTTGAATGGCGTGGTTGTTGTTAACCGCGGTCGTAATGATGTAGAAGCTGTGATTGACAAATATGACGGCGAAAATGCGAAAACTGATGGTGGACGTACGAAGCTCAATAATATGAGTAAGGTGGCAGTGAAGTCCTCGGATGAGAGCAACCAGCTGGCAGTAGTGGGTGCGGTAAGTGTCAGCGCAGGCGGCAATGCTAAATTTGCGGCTGGCGGCAGCGTAGCTTATAACGAAATCGGCAATATCACCGGCAGCGCTGGCGAGAAAAAGCAAACCAACAAGGCTGCTATCAATAATGCTGATATTATCACTACTGACGATGGCACGATTAGCGTTAACGCCATTGACAAGGCAACGCTGACGACTATTTCCGTAGGTACCTCCATTACCACCGGTAATGTGGCCTTCAGTGGCGCAGGCTCTGCTGCTATGATCAAGAAGGATACCAATACAGAGCTTGTTAATACCAATATCAATAAGGATAAGACTAATGCAGCGACTGTGCAGGCTGCTGCTAACAGCAAGGGTAAGATTACTACCGTTGCCGTTGTTGCTGCAGGTGCCAAGGACGTTGCGATTGGTGCAGGCATTGCGGTTAACCAGCTCGATGCTGATACCAATACTACTGTTACCAATGGTGAATACAAGGTTAAGGGCTTCACAGCTGAAGCTAAATCTGACAGCAGCATTCTTTCTGTCGGCGTAGCTGGCGGTGTTGCCAAAACTGCAGGTATTGCCGGTAATATCGGCGTTAACCTGCTGGCGAACGATACCAAGGCTGCGATTGACGGCGCGAAGATTAATGCAGACGGCACGCTGGCCGTAATTGCCAAGAGCAAGGATATCCTGCAGAATTTTGCAGGTGCCTTTGGTGTGGCGGCAGGCGGTCAGGCCGGCGTTGGCATGGGCGTAGCCTACAATGAAATCAGCGGTACTACTGAAAGCGTAGTTAAGAATAATGCAGAGCTGACGGCAGCAGGCAATGATGCAGGTGTGGCTGTCAACGAACGCAATAAGGATAATGATAATGTAGTCAGCGATAAAAAGCGCACCGGCGTTATTATTGCGGCTGATGCGGAGCACAAGCTGACGAATGTAGCAATCAGCGGCGGTGTGGCAGTCAGTGCGGACGTTGGCGTGGGCGTAGCAGGTACGGTTACTGTTAACCGTATTTTGGGCGCAACCAATGCCAAGGTAACGGATAGCAGCATTAATGCAGCATTGACCGATCGCAGCAAGGCAGACGTTTATGTAGCAGCAAACGATGCTACCAAGAGCGAAAGCCATGTAGGTTCGCTGGGTGTAGGCGGTGGCGCTGATGGTGGTGCAGGCTTCGGTCTGGCATCTGATACTGGTGTTGTCAGCAGAAATGTAACGGCAATGATTGACGGTGGCAGTGCGAAGAAGCTTGTCAACGGCAATAGCATTGACGTCGCTGCCTTGAATAAGGCGAACATGTCTACCAACTCCTACGGTATTGCCGCAGCTGGCGGCGCTTATGGCGCCGGAGCCGGCGCAGGCACCGTTTCGGTTGCTAAGCTGGACGCAGAAACTACTGCTGCAGTAAAGAATATCCAAGGCAAGAATAATGGTTTGGCAATTACTGCTGACCACGTTAACGATATTACGTTGCGCAGCGCTGCTGCCGCAGCTTCCGGCGCGCTCGTGAGTGCTGCCGGTGGCGCAGGCATCGGCGTAGTGGATGATGACAGCAAGACTGTTGCTGAGCTGAGCGGCAGCAAAGTAACGGCTGAAACAGGTGATATCACTGTTAACGCTGCCAACAAGACTGATGTGACAACAGCAGTCTTTGGCGTAGCTGCCAGCATGGTTGCAGGCGGTCTGAACGTAGCTGTAAATAATTTGGATAACACTGTTTCCACGCTGGTGAAGGATAACAGCAACCTGCAAGCACAGGGCACCTTCGCAGCGAAGGCAGATAACATTGTAAAAACAAGCTTTGTTAACGGTGCTGATGCAGTGGGCGCTGCAGGTGTTGCAGTCGGCGTAGGCGTGAATACGATTGATACAGGCGTGATCACCGAAATTAGCGGCAGCAAGATTACTGCCGGTACTATCGATGTGGCCGCAACCGAAAAGCTGGACGTTAAGCAGGTAGTAGAAAATGCTGCGCTCGGCGGACATGGCTACAGTGCGAATGTCAGCGTAACTACGATTGGCGCAACAGCTGCAGACCAGTACGGCGACAGCGAAACTACGGATAGTGATAAAAAGGCAACCTTTAATACAAACGATATTCTCAATAAAGCAAATGCTGCAATTGAAGGCCAGGGAACTGTCGGCACTGTTACTAATAAAGACGGCAAGAGCAGTTCTAACGCTGCAGGCACGACCTTTGATAAATATACCGACAGCAACGGCCAGAAGCTGAGTGCAGGCCCCGGTACTACTGCCAGCAAGGGTAGCAGCAAGGCTGCTGGCGTGCAGGCGAAGGTAAGCAATTCTACGCTGCAGGCAACAGGCGATACGAAGGTTAATGCTAAGCGTACTGTTGACGCCAAGCTGACATCGGCGCAGGTGGCAGCAGGTATTGCAGGCAATGGCATTGCCGCTTCTGTTGCAGTGCTGGATGTAGAACGCAAGACCGGCGTAACCATCAACAATAACAGCAAGCTTAGCGGCAAGAATGTAACGCTTGGCAGTGCGCAGGACGGCACATCCAAGATTGATGCTTATCAGGTAGCAGCAGGCGCTGCTTTCGCAGGCAGTGCTGCCTACGCGCAGAACAGTCTGCATGGTGCTAATGCTATTACTATCAATAACAGTACGCTTCAGGCTACAGGCGATAACAGCTCCAAAGGTACGCTGACCGTTAAAGCAGAGGATACCAGCAGTGCAGCAGTACGCACTATCGGCGCAACTGCAGGTGCTGTGGCTGGCGGTGTGCTGGTAACTAATGCTACAAATAATAGCGATAATACTGTAACTATTGGCGGCAGCAAGCTGATTGCCGGTAAAGATGTATATGAAAAAATCTACGTGCCTTCCACAAACGATAAACCAGGTTATTACAAGACGAATTACGATAATGTGATTGGATACAACAACATTGGTACGGTTGATGTTGCTTCTGTCAAAGCCAACAGCATTACTGCAGAAACCTACGGCGGCATGGTTGGCATTGCTGCAGCGCAGGGCATTGTTGCACTTGCTGCGGATGCAGGCAGCAGCAAGGTTAACGTAACCGGTGCTTCCGGCTTATTGGGCAAGAGCGTAAGCCTGAACGCAACCAATAAGCCTGCAGTACGCGCAGAGGCACAGGCTTATTCCGGCGGCCTGCTGGCGGTAGCAGGTGTGGCAGTATCCAAGGCTAAGGCCAGCGGTACGGTAGAAGCAAAGGTTGCGGACGGCAGCAGCTTTGCAGCTGATAATGTGGAGATTACGGCAAACGTAACCACCCAGACTGCCAAGGACAAGAACAATAACGAATATGCTGTAGATAATGTAAGCGCTAAAACAATCGGCGCTACTGCCTCCGGACAATACGCTGCAGGCTTCAATACTGCTTATGCAGAAAATGATATGACTGTCAGCGTTGATGTGGGCAAAGAGCAGTATAATGTCAACGCTTTGAAGCTCAAGGCTGATAATGCTTCGGTTATTGCGGCAGATACCTTAGGCGTAACGGTGGGCGGTTATATTGCCAGTGGCAGCAACTGGTCTGATACCAAGACAAACCTGACGACCAGCGTGAAGGCCGCAGGCGTTAAAGAGAATGTATATAACAGCCTGGGCGCTGTAAGCATCAGCAGCTCCGGCTACAGTGCAGTAAACAATGATGCCAATGGCTATGGCGGCGGTATTGTAGGCTTCAACCCTGTTGCCGCAAGGTCGCAGAATGAGATTATTACCAATACTACTGCTGATGTGAGCGGCAAATGGCAGGGTGTAGGCTCCCTAAAGGTTGCTGCCAACAATGCGGATAAGCTGGATATTCTGGCGGACTCCCTGACGGCGGCTGTTGTCGGTGCCAGCGGCACAGAAATTAAAAACAAGGTTGCGCATAACGCTAATATCAACGTAACAGGCGATATTACAACCAGTGGCAAGCAGTCCTACATTGCCAACAACACGCTGAACCATGACGTTGACCTGAAGGGCAGCGGTTATGGCGGCGGCAGTGTCAACGTTAATGATATGGACAATGATCTGACATATACTGCTGGCGTAAACATCAACAATGCAACCTTGAACGGTACCGGCAGCGCAGGCTCTATTGAGGCGCTTGCTTATACCGACGGCAAGATGAATTACAGTAATACGCTTAAATCTGCCGGCGTTGTTCCTGTTACTATCGCAGCAAGCAAGAATGTTATCACCTATAACAACAGCATCAATGTTACTGGCAGTAATCTGTCGACGGCGAAGGCTGATCAGGATATCACCCTTGCGGCAACCGATGAAACCACTGCAACCTTCGATACTACTGCTGATACCCAGGGCGGTGCTGTGGGTGCAGCTTCTGCCAAAACAGATAACACTCTGAACCGTAGCAACAAGATTACCGTTAATAATGGTAAGATACTCAGTACCAATGATGTAAATATTTACGCAGGTGCAAACCTGGACGGCATCACCTCTTCGCTGACCTACAACGTGCTGGCGGATGCATATAACAAGACGGCAGTTCCTCTGGCTACTACTCCGAAAGCCAAGAACACGATGACGCAGGAAAATCAGGTAAGCATCAACGGCGATATCGACAGTGTACGTCACGTCAACTTCAAGGCTGGCAAGGGCATGACCACCGTATCGACCTCCGCCCGCGAATACAACTTCTATAAGGGTACCAGCGGTAGCGGTTCTGTTACCTCCACCGCCTTGGGCGAGGTAACTCCGGGCGAAACAGTTGCCAATTATGTGGATATTGCCAGCGGTAAAAGGGTACGCGCAGGCATTCATAATAATCTGGAGCTTACCATCAGCGGCAGCACTAACGTTATACAGCCGCAATATAAGGATGGTAAGGTTGTTAAAGAAGGCAGCATAGACTTCAGTGGCATCAAGGTTGAAACTGGCGCAGGTCAGGATTGGTTCAATAAAGAGCAGAATGTTGTTGCAGATGTGGTTGATCTGGAAAATGGTCTTTACGCCCGTCTGCAGGAAATTAATGATCTTCTGGGCCAATATGCTTCTGGTTCTGACGAATACGGCATCTTGAACAGTGAAAGAAACCGCATCATCACCCAGATGGAAGAAAATGGCTTTGTCAAGACCAGCGTAGAGGGTGGCAAAACCTACAAGAGCATTTTCGATAAAATTTCTTTGCCGGCAGTTGATGTCAAGGATATCGTTATTTCCGGCGGCAACATCAATATCGAGGCTGACAAGCTGCAGGGCAGCGGCAGTCTGACAGCGCAGGGTGCCAAGAACCTGACAATTAATAACAGCAGTGACCTGTACCTGAAGATTAACGACCTGGCTATCAAGGATAAGGGCGGCGTAATCCGCTACAACGATGCCGAGGTTAGCAAGGTTGACGGCTTCACGGGTACAATGAATACTGCTGCAGGCACTGACACTGATCCGAAGATTACTGTCAAGGGCACTGGCACATCTACCAACGGTTTGACTAAGGCTGATATCGGTATCTTTGGTACTGTGCAGAACAGCACAGGTGACGTTTTAATCCAAAACAGCAATTACAATATCAACGTAGACGGCAATGCCAATATCAGCGCGCGCAACATTGAGCTGAAGGCTGACAAAGGTTCGGTAACGCAGAACAGCAAGGGCCTGCTGCTTATCGGCGGCGACCCGGTAACCAAGTACCAGTTCAGCGATGCCATTGCCAAAAAGATTCAAAGCTACGTTTCCAATCAGGCTATTAATGGCAAGACTACGATTGACTGGCTGAGCAATATCGACCGCTACGATGCTTATAAGAAAGCTTTGGTTGATCATAAGGACGACCTTGGACTTACTGATGCAGAGGTTAATGAGATCAGGAATTACAGCGTTAACAAATCCAGCGGTATCGTTGCAGGCAATAACGTTTATATCAGCGGCCTGAATGTTAACCTGGACGGCCTGGTACAGAGTGGCTACGAGAATTTCAAGGTTACACTTGATAATGCAGCCAACAACAAAATCGGCAATCTGGATAGCGACTATGCGCGTAACCGGACTGCACTTACCGACCAATATGTTATGTCCAACGATAAGTATTGCGTAAGCACCAATGCTGGCGCAGTTTATAACTCAGCAACCGGCGCTTACGACTATACTGTTAAGGTTTACTACAACCCTGCAACTAAGGAGCTGCTGACGGAAGCAATTGAGCCTAACGGCGGTAAGATTTATATTACCGGCGCTCTGTCGAGCACTGGCAGCGGCAAGCTGCTGGCGATGGACGGTACCGCCAACATTGCGATTGATACTACGAATGCAGACCGCAATTTGCGGGTGAACAAAATCACTAATAAGGATATAAGCGGTCTTATCAGCATTAAGGATACGCAAAAGAATACCTTGACTGAGTACACCACTGATGGCCAGAAGATGTCCGTTAAAACAACCAATCTTAATAATAAAGGCAACGTGATTTCTAGCAGCACAACGCAGGTTAATGGTGCTACTACTACTTATGCACCGGCTAAAGGCATGACAATCAACTGGACTGGCGGTACCTCCGGTGATAAGAAGATTATCAAGTGGCAGTATGAGAAGGACTTCGTTTTCTGGGGCCTGATCAAATACGGCACTACTAAAGACTTTGTCGAGAACGAGGAAGTTAAGAACGGTAAGACAGAGGTATCTCTTCCTCCAGTATTACTGGCGCCGATCCGCTGGGACAGGGTACTGTTATTAAGGTAAACAATAGCGCCAAGGAATATGGTGTAACGACTAAGGGCTATAATAATCCTGATGAATCGACTTACACTCCTGTTGTCGAGAATAAAAAATATTCCGGTGTATCTGGCAAAATCTTCGGCTATGGCAATTGCACCTACACCTGGACTGAAACCCAGATGCATTCCACCAGCAGTACCTATACGATTAAGGGCGATAAGCCGATTAACGTTGGCTTCATGACCGGCGGCAGCGGTGACATCAGCGTTACCAGCGCCAAGGATATGTATCTTGCAGGCAACATCAGCAATGCAACTAATGCTGATGGCAGCGCAATCGGCAAGGTTACCTTAAACAGAAATGGCGGTGCTATCAGCTCTGTTGGCAGCGCACGCGTTGACGCGGACAACCTGACTGCCAAAGCAGCCAAAGGAATCAGCATTAATCACAGTGCGTTGGGCAACATGGCGAAGCTGAATATTGAAGCAACGACTGGTGACGTAAGCATTAATTCCGACCGCGGCAAACTGCAATTTGTCGGCGGTAATAAGGGCGCCTTGAACGGTAACCTGGTAATTAACGCAGCAGGTGATATTACTACGGCAGAAGAAACTGTTTTGAACGGAAACCGCATTGATTTCACCAGCCTTTGTGCGATTAATGCAGCAATTGCTCCCGGTCAGTCGCTGACCAGCAGCGATACTATGTCTGCAAGCGTAAATGCCAATGCTTATGGCGATATCACGCTGACCAACAGCAACGGCGATATGCGTATCGGTCATATTGTCAGCCAGACTGCTAATGTAAACCTCACAACCAGCGGCAGCTTTATCGACGCAGTAGGCGACAGCACCTTGTCCGACAGCGAAGGTAAGCTGCAAAAATGGCAGGAGCTGGGACTGATTAACAGTAATGACAAGGCTGAAGAAAGCACAGCATCTGCAGCGGCAGCCAAGAGCGAGCGTGTACAGGCACTGGAAAAACAGGCACAACGTTTGGATGCAGCTAAGGTTGACAATTATAAAGCAGCAGCTAAAGATTATAATGATAAGTTTGCCGGCAGCAAAACTCTCCAGCAAGCGAAGAAGGCTTACATTGATGCTAGTGCGGAAGCAGCGAAGCTTACAGATAAGGATGCACAGAAACAAGCACTTACTAATGCTCGCGATGCTTATATGCAGGCCTTAAGAAAAGACAGTGTATTTGCTGACAAAGGCTATAGCGATGCTGAGCTGCAGTGGATTATCAACTACGCAGAGGTTGATAACAGCACTGCCTATGGCTGGAGCAAAAATGAACTGCTGTATGCTATTCAGGACAGCGTTCTCAATGCAGCCCCTGGCCAGGTACTTACAGTAGATAAGGCCAACGTTCAGGGCAAGAACATCAGCCTGAGCGCAGGCAAGAACATCGGTATCGACGGCGAAGCAACCAACATTGCCTACAGCGAGATGGGCAAGCTGGATAATCTTAAGCTTTTGGCACAGGCTAAGGCCGGTGATCTTACCTGGAATGATGCTGACAACAGAATTGAAGTTCGTCAGCAGCGTCAGATTACGGTACAGCTGACAGATGGCGGCAAGCTGAATCTTAAGGCCAACACCAGCGGTGCTGACAATACCGGTAATGTTTATCTGGCAGGCGTTAAGGATACTATGCTGGATATTTCCGGTACGATTAACACGACGCAGGATGTTAAGCTGCTCAGTGATAAGGGTATTCGCATGAACGACGGCAGCATTGTTGCCGATAACCTTATTATCCAGGGCGGCAAGGGCAATGTAGGCAGCAAGGATGCCTTAATCAAGACTAATATCAGCGGTAATTTGGAAGCAAATACCGATACCGGTTACGGCGTATATCTGCATCAGACGGCTGCAGGCGGCAAGCCGGCGCAGGTGCTGACAATTCAGGATGCAGCAACAGGTACACTGGTGCTCAAGGCAGATAACGGTATGCAGATGACTACGGAAGCAGGCAAGAATATCGGTTATCTGAACGCTAACAGCATTAATTTGCAGGCAGCCAATGGCGATATCGGCAAAGCTGATGACGGTATCCGCATTTTGGAAAACGGCGCTGTGATTAACGCTAAGGCAGAAAACGGTTCTGTTTACCTGCAGGGCGCAGGCACGAAGGATGCAGGCCTGGTAGTTGACAGCATTACTGCTAAAGGAAATGCTAAGCTCAACCTGGATGGTGATGTAAACTTCGGTAACGACACAGGTAACGGCAGCATTAGCGCAGGCGCAGATGTAACTGTTAACGGTAACAATGTTAACCTGAACGCAGGTACTGTTACTGCAGGCGGCGCAAGCAATATCACTGCAGGTAAAGATGTGAACGTAACAACCGGCAGCATTACATCTAGCGGCGCAGGCAACATTACTGCAGGCAACAACGTTAACCTGAACAGCAGCACGCTGGCAGCGGGCGCTGATAGCGTAATTACCGCAACTAATGGCAATATCGCACTTGGCAGCAGCGGCATTAAAGTGAACGGTGCTAATAAAGGCCTGACGCTGAATGCTAATGGCAGCGTAATGCAGGAGGCAGCGGCTGCAGGTATCACTGCAGATAATCTGACAGTTGAATCCGGCAAAACGCAGCAGCTGCTTAGCAAGAGCAATAAGGTTAAGAGCCTGAACATTAAGGGTAAGGGTGCAGGCAGCGACCTGACGGTTGATGGCGGCACTACCTTTAACGGTACAAGTGACGAGCTGCAGGTAACTGTAGAAAATACCAATATCAAGGGCGACCTTCTTATTGAAAACTGCAAGGCAGATACCGGCAAGATTACCATTAACTCCGATATCGATACCTCTAAGTATAATGATGAACATACCGGTAATATCACTGTTACGACCGATGGCGATATTACTACGGCAGACGGAGTTGCTTTGAATGCAGCTGATAAGGTAAGCATCAATTCTAAGAAGGGTTCCGTTGCAACTGGCGGTAACGTAACTGCCAACAACGAAGTAGACATCGATGCAGCGAATGATATCACTGCCAACGGTAGCCTCACTTCTACTAATGCTAACGTAGATTTGCTTGCAGGCGGCAGCATTACAACCCAAGGCACAGTAAATGCGCTTAACAACGTAATTGCCAACGCTAACGGTAATATCAACACCAATGGCGATGTTACTGCAACAAACGGTAATGCAACGCTCAACTCCAGCACTGGTAATGTAAATACCGGTAACGTAAAAGCGAACAACGATGTAGATCTCGATGCAGCGAAAGACATCACTGCTAGCGGTAACCTCACTTCTACCAATGCTAACGTAGATTTGAATGCAGGTGGCAGCATTACGACCAAAGGCACAGTAAATGCTAATAACAACGTAATTGCCAACGCTAACGGCGATATCAGCACCATCGGCGATGTTACTGCACAAACTGGTAAAGCAGCGCTCAACTCCAGCACTGGCAGCGTAACGACGCAGAACGTAACTGCTGATCAGGCAGTAGATATCGACGCAGCTAAAGATATTACTGCAGACGGATACCTCAACGCTAAAAATGGTGACATTACTCTGGATGCAGGCGGCAGCATTAAAACGAATAGCACAGTAAATGCGCTTAACAACGTAATTGCGAACGCTAACGGCGATATTAGCACCAACGGCGACGTTACTGCACAAACTGGTAAAGCAAAGCTCAACTCCAGCACTGGCAATGTAAATACCGGTAACGTAACAGCGAACAACGACGTAGATATCGACGCAGCGAAAGACATCACTGCTAGCGGTAACCTCACTTCTACTAATGCTAACGTAGATTTGGACGCAGGTGGCAAAATTACGACCAACGGAAAAGTTGCAGCTCAGAAAAATGTTGATTACAATGCCAAAGGCAGCATTACTACCGGCAACAGTATCAACAGCACGGCTGGCAACATCCACCTGCAGACAGACGCAGCTAAAGGCGACATCACCTTCGGCGGCGATGTAACTGCCGATCATGGCAACATCAATATCGACGTACTGCAGAACGGTAGTGTAACCGACCATGACAACAAATTCAAAGCTCTTGGCGACAAGGGTGATATCAACAGCGGCAACTTCGCACTGCAGATCAAGGGTGCCGGAGATGTTGACCTGCACGAGATTTATGCTACCAACAACGCGCTTATCGACGTTGCCAACGGCAATCTTACCTTGGCAAAAATCGACGGCAATCTGGTAGCTCTGCAGCTGAAAACCGAAGGCAAGCAGCTGAAGGTTGATGAACTTATCGCAGGCACCAAGATTATTGCTCAGGGCAGCGACATTGACCTTAACAAGATTCAGCAGCGTCTGGATGCTGACGGCCTTCTGACCATCGTTCCGGACGGCGCACAGCCTGATAAGCCTATTGACAACCTGAAGATTGGTGAGATAATTACTAATAAGGGTGTCCGCTTCGAGCATCTGTGGCTGAATAACGGCTCTATCAAAGTTAGCGAGGGCATGTTCCATATCGATAAGCTGGTAGTCAACAATGTTGCGCATTTCAGCAATAAGCATATGAAAACTGCTGTATGGGGCGCACCGCCGCAACGTGACGGCAGCGACAGCGTTTACTGGAACAACATTGCAGTGAACAACCCGGCGCAAAATCTGACTGAATGGCAGCAGGAGGGTACTAACCCGGATAAATGGATGTACCTGCACTTCACTGCACAGCCGAACGTTCAGCACAGCAACGGCGCACTGCTTGACCTGCGCAATTACGATTATGTTTATGACCAACGCTTTACCGCTGTAGACCATATGCTGCAGCAGCTCAACGAGAACAAAGCAGAGGAATATGACATCAATCACGCACCGGATGTAGTACAATACTTCCGCTACGACCTGTATGACCTGGATGAAGACGATCACAAGAGTGAACCCGTAAAAATCACTGTAGAAGCATAGGAGGAAACGCTGATGAACAAAAAGGCAGAGGCTTTTATCAAATACTTGGATGATAAGAAGATTACCTGCTTTGCCATTGAACAGATTAGCGAGGATAAGCTGAACACAGTGGTCTTCCGTTCTCACATTGTTGTTGAAGGCCAGCGTCTGCCGACGCTGGTCATCCTGGACAGCAGTATTTATGGTATGCTTCGCGTGCAGCTGGCAGCAAATGCTGTCAACGAGAGCAACGAAGTGGCTATTCTGAGGGAAATCAACAAGGTGAACCGTCAATATAAGGTGTTCAAATATTATCTTACAGATGACGGTTCACTCTACCTGGACAGCTGCCTGCTCTGCCAAAATGGCAGGCTGGAGGGCGACATGATTTATACCGTGCTGGATGTAATCATCAAGCATCTGGAAAAGGAATATAAAAGAATAATGCAGCTCATCTGGCAGGCCAATTAGCCTGCCGGATGCAGCAAAATTTTGTATATCAAAGGGGTGTTGTCGATGATTACTAATAAAACAAGCTTGCTACTGGTTACGCTTTTGCTGGGATGCAGTGCCGCTGCTTTCGCAGCGCCTACACCTTCGCAGGAAGCAGAATTCAATAAAAGCGGCTTGAATAACGCCGGTGTGGCAGCCAACAGAACTATAGAGTATATGGAGCGCCAGCGTGTTGCCAGACAGATTGCTGAGGACAAGGCTAAGGCTAGCAGCAAGGTAGAGCAGAGGAGCCAAAAGCCTGATGCAGAGCAGCAGGCTGCAGTGACCTTTAAGCTGGAAAAGCTGGAGCTTGATGAATCCACTGTACTGGAGCAGGCAGAGCTGCAGAAGCTGACGGACGAATATATCGGTAAAGAGATTGGCGTCAAGGATTTGTACGAGCTGGTGAATAAAATCAACAAGCTGTATCTTGATAATGGTTACTTTACCTGTCGTGCAATTTTGCCGGCACAGACGATCAAAAACGGTACGGTAAAAATTGAGCTTATCGAAGGCAAAACGAATGCTGTTGAGGTACAGGGCAACAAGTATACCAAAAGCAAATACATCAGCAAGCGTATGAGCCTGAAGCAGGGCGAGGTTGCCAACATCAACAAGCTGAATGACGATTTACTGCGCTTTAATGCTGCCAATGACGTGCAGCTGCGCATTTCTCTGCAGGCTGGCAGCGAGCCTGGTACTACAGATTACGTCATCAGCGCCTATGAACCGCAAAACATCACCTGGACTGTTTACAGTGACAACGCAGGCAGTGATACGAGCGGCGAATACCGCGGCGGCCTGTTCTTTACGGACAGAAGCCTGACAGGTGTGCGTGACGCGCTGACGCTGAACACGATGCTGAGCGATGGCACTAAATCCTTCGGCCTTGGCTACAGCAGGCCCTTAGGACATAGCGGTACTAAGCTGAACATACAGTACAGCGCCAACAGCGTTCACATTACGGACGGACAGCTGGAGCCGTTGAATGTACGCGGTCATGCTTATGCTATGAATGTTGGCCTGAGCCAGCCTTTGGTAGTGACGGAAAAGACTCGTACTGAGGCAACACTTGATTACGGCCAGCAAAATTCCAAGACTGATTTCAGCGGCCAGCATTGGCTCGATGATACCATTAAAGGCGTTACGGCAGGCTATTCCGTAACTAATTACGGCGCAAGCTCTGTTATTTACCAAAAGCACAGCTTTAACGCCGGTACGCATACCAATATTGCCGATAAGGACAAGGATTTTTCCCTGTACCAGCTTAATGGCCTGTACCAGAAAATGTATCAGCATGGGCAGCTTTTGAGCCTGCGCCTGGACGCACAGCGTGGCTTCAACAATTATCTGCCTTCCGCCCGCCAGTTCTACATTGGCGGTATGTACAGCGTACGCGGCTACAAAGAAAGCCTGCTTGGCGGCGACAGTGGCTACAGTGTGGGCCTGGAATATTCCGTGCCTGTGACTAAGGACAAAAAGACTAATGCTTTCGTCTTTATGGATCATGGTCAGGTCTTTGGCGACAGTGCCTTTGACAGCCATGTACTGACAAGCTGTGGTCTGGGCGTGCGCAGCAACATCACCAAGCACATCGGTGCTGTGGTAACATTGGGCGTGCCTTTGATTAAGGAAATCAATAATAGTGATGTAGATTCAACTCGCATCCATTTCATGGTAAGCGGTCAATTCTAAAAAAATCTTGTGTAATAATAGGACTGGGGAAGCCTGGTCCTATTTTTTTGCCTATATATGTAGGAAAAAGAAGCTTTGCCTGTAGCTGATATCCTATTATATGAAAAAAATTTCGATAACTAATGACAATTACCACAATTCAAGCTATAATAAGTATATAAACAAAAAATTATTTTATGAGGTGACATACAATGCAATTTCCGATAGTTTTAGGTGTTTCTGCACGTCACGCACATCTGTGCCGTGAGCATATGGATATTTTATTTGGTGAAGGCAGTGAGCTGCACGTTAAAAAGCCAATCGGCCAGCCCGGTCAGTTTGCTTCCGAAGAACAGATTACCATGGCAACTCCCAAGGATTCCATGAAGCTGCGTATCATCGGTCCTCTGCGTCCGGAAACCCAGATAGAGCTTTCCCTGACTGACGCACGCAAGGTAGGACTGGATGCTCCTATCCGCAACAGCGGCGATATCGCAGGCAGCGCAGGCGCTAAGCTCATCGGTTCGAAGGGCGAGCTGGAGCTGAAGGAGGGTATTATCATCGCTGCACGTCACGTGCATCTGTACCCGGAAACCGCTGAAAAATATGGCCTGAAGGATGGCGATATCGTTGATATTACTACAGAGGGCGAGCGTTCCGTAACACTGCATAATGTTCTTGTACGTGCGGGCGTAAAGCATGCTGACGAGGTTCATATCGACACTGACGAAGCTAATGCCTGCAACCTTGGCAGCGGCGTGATGGTGAACGTTGTTACCAAATAACTTCCTTATAATAAAGTAGAGGAGCGAAAGCTTATGAATAAAAGTGCGATTTTAGTAGCAATGCTCATCCTTGCAAGCAGCAGTGCTTATGCCTACGAAAACAGCTATGCCGGCTACAGTCTTAAGGACGGACAGCCTTACTATAAGCTGGAAGCGAAGAAGGTTTATGCGTATACCAATATCAGCAGCAAAAAGGCTTATCAGAACGAAGAGGATTTAAAAAATACCGCAGTTAATATTGTTAACTATTACACAGCAGAGGATATGGAGCAGATTTTAGGCGAAAAATTCTCTACTGCTTATTTTGATGCGGAATATGAGAAGCTGGCACTTTTGGAGCGCTCCCAGCTTAATCCGAAAACCGTGCCTGCGCCGCTGCTGGAGCTTGAAAAATATGCAGAGCACGACAGCAATGGTAATGTAACTATCCAAAGCAAGGTGCTCAAGGAGAAGCTGGACCAGCTTACTCCTGTAATCAAGGTAGGCAAGATTGCCGGCAAAAAGGCAATTACCATTTCTTATATCTATAAGCAATCTGATGTACTGTTTAAAATTGATACCAGCATGGTTTCTGCCAATGACAGACTTTATCTGCTGTCGACGGTGAACAGTGACCAGGATGTATACGCTCCGAAGAAGGATGAAAAAGCAGCCGACGCTGATACAGATGTTGATATCGATGATATTGAAGATATCGATACTGACGAAGCAGGCAGTGAGGATAAAGCAGCAACAACCAAGCCTCAGGACGCAGCTTCTATAAAGGAAGCAGTAGAAAAGGCTCTGCAGGTAGAAAATGTTGCTTTGCGCGATATTCCTGCAGAAACAATGCAGCGCTTTGATAAAGCACACACTGATCTGCTGAAGGGCTTTAAGGCTTTTGCTCCGACAAGCACGCCGAAGGCCATCAGCTTTACTGATACTGCAGTCGGCAAAAGTGTGCAGCTGCCGGATGACTGGTTCTACGGCCAGCTGAACCTGCGATATAAGGATAAAGGCACATTTTATCTGACTACGGCTTCTTCTATGAAGCAAATGCAGGACGTTGCCGCAAATACGGATTATGACAATATCTATTCTGTATTTGCTATTCCGGCGTCTGATCCTGAATACCAGCAAAAATTCATGGATCTTTACACCAGCGGCATGCGCAATGTTCTGGAGCATTGGAATCATCTGCTTGTTACCGTCAGCGTAGATAATATTAATGACGCTGATGCTAAAGAGCTTTTAGCAACGCCTGTTGCCAACAGACTTGCTGTGGAAAGCTTTATTAATGATGGTCTGCAGCGACTGAAGGGCTTTGGCAACGATTACTTTGCTTTGAAGGATTATAAGACAAATTTTGACTTCACCCAGGAAAAAGCTCTTATTGGCATCAATGCTGATACCGAGTTGCTGAAGGATTTTGCTTATAACAACAAAATTTTACTGAGCTGCAACCAAAAAGCTGCTACAGCGATGCTTTTTATCAAAAAAACCGACGTTGAAACGGAAAAAAGCCTTGAACAGCAAGTAAACGAATGGCACTTTTAACTACACAGGTGCAATGAATTGCAGTGCATGAAAATCTCACGTCTGAGAAAAGGAAAATTTAACATAATATACATTATCGGACATAAAATATTATTTTGCAGTCTTTGTGGTAAAAAGGCAGCATTATAGACATGTTTATTTCCCGACTGAGGAAAATGCTGAGAAAAGCGTCAGATTATGAGAATTCTTCGCTTTTTGCTCCTCCCCCGGAGGTTTTGAGAAGTTTTTAGCATTTTTTATGTTAAATTAGCCACTGTGCGCACTGCTGTTTGACGAAATTACTTTTATCTGTTATAATTTGTATAAGGTTAACTATAAACACATGATTGGAGGGTCTAAAATGGGAAGAAGAAAAGCACTCCCGCCGGACTTTGATGGCAACTATACCGAAGATATGTTGTCTGAACGCCAACGTAACATTTTGAAATTCGTCCGTACTTTTATTAATCATAAGGGTTATCCGCCTGCTGTACGCGAAATCGGTGCAGCAGTAGGTTTATCCTCCAGTGCCAGCGTGCATAATCATCTGAAGAAGCTGCAGGAATATGGCTTCATTCAGCGTGATGCTGCTAAGCCGCGTGCTCTGGAGCTGATGAGCGAAAGCGATGCCTGGAGAAACAAGCTCCTTGTTCCGGTACCGCTGGTTGGCAAGGTTACTGCAGGTGTTCCTATTCTTGCTGTCGAGAACATCGAAGAGACCTATCCTATTCCTCGTGACCTGATTGGCTGCGACGATGATGTTTTCATGCTTTCCGTATGCGGTGACAGCATGATTAACGCAGGTATTCTGGATCATGACTACATTATTGCACGTAAGCAGAATTTTGCTAATAACGGCGATATTGTTGTTGCCCTGATTGACGGCGAGGAAACTACCGTTAAGCGTTACTTCCGCGAGCTGCGCAGTGTGCGCCTGCAGCCGGAAAACGATAAGTATGAGCCTATTGTAGGTTCTGACAACATTAAGGTGCTTGGTAAGGTTATTTCTGTATTCCGTATGCTCTAATAACCTGACTGTAAAATGCATGTAAAATGATGTCATTTTAGCGTCAAATACAAAAAACAGCTCTTTACAGAGCTGTTTTTTTGTTATATATTATAGTTATGAATGTGTATAAACGATTTGTACAAGGAGATGACGCATATGTTACATCCATCTACTGATATTATCATGAACGCCCAGCAATTCTTTGCTGCGGACCAGAGCGAAGCTAATCTGGTGAAGCTGTTGCATGCAGTCAGCGTAATATTGCAGGAAGGTGCAGAGGTGCTCATTCCTACTGCTGCCGATGCTCCGGAGGGCCAGCTGCTGCTGCAGACGCAGACTACGGACAGCGGCTTGGAATATATGGCTGCTTACAGCAGCAAAGAGGCCTACGAGCAGGGCGAGCCTTGCAACGTTATCAGCCGTCCGTTAGTCAACTATTTTGAAGCAATCCTGCAAATGGACGGCATTGCCGGTATTATCTTTAACCCTGCTTCCCCTGCTCCCTTCAATATTCAAAACCAAATGCTCAAGGAGCTGTTGGCTGATGCCCAAAAGAACAAGGCGCAGAATGCTATTTCCGTTTGGCGCGGTGATATTACTACGTTGGAATGCGACGCGATTGTTAATGCTGCCAACAGTACGCTTTTAGGCGGCGCTGGTGTTGACGGTGCTATTCACAGCGCTGCAGGACCGCAGCTTTTGGAGGAATGCAAAACCTTAGACGGCTGCACAACCGGTGCGGCAAAGATTACCTATGGCTATAACCTGCCTGCAAGCTACATTATTCATACTGTAGGCCCAATTTATAATGGTAAGGTTGAACAAAGACTGGAGCTGGCCGACTGCTACAAGAACAGCCTGAACCTGGCGCGCAAGCATCATCTGCACAGCATTGCTTTCCCGGCGATTTCTACCGGTGCTTATGCTTATCCTGTGGACGAGGCTGCCCGTATCGCTCTTTTGACCTGCACCGAATGGATTAATGCCAACGCCGACTATGGCATGAGCGTTGTGCTTACCTGCTTCAACAGCAGCGTTTATAACGCTTATCAGGAGCTTGTTAAAAAGGCGCAGAACGGCGAGTTAGATTAACCTTATAGCACTTTTATGTACGACAAAACCCGTGACTTCCTTCGGAGGTCACGGGTTTTTATTAACCTTAGCGTAAATTTACTAGCGTACAGATTTACGCATTGATGATATTGTTGAACAAAGATTTATTGGCTTCGATAGGTTGCTTGCCGCCGACTACGCAGATCAGACCGTCGCTGAGCATATCCTCTACTACCTTAGACAATGCCTGCAGGTCTTTATTGCTTACATTGAGGATTTCGCTGCGGATGCGCTGGCGCAGCTCAACGGGAACGTGCTTCAGATATTGCGCGGTTGCCTTGTCAAGACGCATGCTGTTGGTCAGGGGCTTATCCATCGTGCTGATGGTACCGATAACGTACTTGTTCAGTTCGCGTTCGGGGAATTCTTCGTTTCTCAGCCATTCTGCCAGACCTTGGTAAGCCTCCAGAGTTTTCGGCAGCTGCGGGTCGCGGTAGGATGCAAACACGCCTACGCCGTTCAGCTCAAAGCGTGCGGTAACACCGTAAGCGCCGCCCTGAATACGGATTTTGGTCCAGAGATATTCATAGCTCAGAATGGTTTCCAGTACAGCCATCGCGCCCACGTATTTGTGACCGTGCTTAGCAAAGTTGCCGCCTGCAGCAACGTATTGTACCTTACCTGCGGTAGCAATAGCCTCGTTAACGGTGCCTACGGGCAGAACCTTAGCCTTCTCCCCTGCTTCTGCCTCAGACAGCTTGCTGATGAAATCAAGGCACTGTTGTCTTACTGTTGCCTGCTCTTTTACGTCACAGCTATAGCTGAACAGGAAACGGTTCTTCTGGAAGAAGCGTTTGATTAACAGGCGCAACTGCTCCAGTACCTGCGGTGCCAGCTCGTCGAAGTTATCGGTCAGCTTTTTGAGAAACTGGTAATAGCTGAATTCATCCTGCTCGTTGACGCGTGCGCCGGCAGAGCAATAGGAGAACAGTCTGGTGATAGCAACGGTCTGACCGCGGTTGAAGAAATTGTCGTCCCAATCGGTTTTCAGCTCGGATACAAGCTCGCGGAAGCGGTTAAGGTCGTCCATCTTGCTTTCCAAAGCAATAGCCTGCAGGATATCCAGCATTTTCGGCAGATTATCCGTGAGGCATTTGCCTTTGGTGGAGAAGTAAATTTTATAATCATCCGTAGATTCTGCTTCGGTGAAGGCGCGTACAGCGAACGCAATGCCACCGGTGTACATAATGGCGTTGGTTGCCAGCTCCTGATAGCTGTAGCGCTCGGTGTTGAACTTGCCCATGATATCTGTGAGCAGATAGCACAGAGGCAGCTTTTCGGCTTCCATATCGGTAATATCAAAATAGAAGCTGGTATAAGCGATTTTATTTGTATTGCGCTGAAGATACAGCAAATGGCTTGTGCCCAGCTGCTCTTCCTGTGTTTCAATCTTCTCTACCTCCTGCCTGATGTCGCTGCGCTTCAGTACAGGGATGGTTGCGCGTGCTTTCTCACTGTCGGGAGTAGCCTGCAGACGGTGCAGCTCGGCGCATTCGTCGATATGCTGCTGCAGCTCCTCCTGGCTCATCTGTGCCTTGATAGCGCTCATTTTGGCAGCAGCGGCCTCCTGGTCTGCCTCCTCCTTGCCGGGCTGCGGCAGCAGAGTTACCAGCACCTTATGGGTGTTGTCCAGCAGATAGTTTTCGATAATGCTTTCGTAATAGTTGGTTTTCAGGCCCTCGCGCAGAGCTGCCAGATATTTGTTGTAACAGAGGCCCTCAATCGGATTGCCGTCATACAGCCAGTTATCCATAACGCCGATGCCCAGAATCAGTCCCTTGGGATAGCCGCCGAAATCTGCTTCACGCAGCTTGAATTCCATGGAGTTGATGTTGGCCTCTAACAGCTTTTTGTCAATGCCGTTGATGGTGATGTCCTGCAGTGTTTTATAGATAACGCTGATAAATTTATCACGCAGCTCCTTCTCACTGCCGCTGGCACGTATAGAGAATACCGGCTGATACATGCTGGAGGTATAGCTGCCGTTGATAATCTGGCCTACTCCTGCATCCATCAGTGCACGGCGCAGTGCGGAGGATTCGCTGTCCAGCAGGGTGCTTTTCAGCAGGCTCAGGGCCATGCTGGTCTGCAGGTCGGTTGCCTTGCCTGTTACGATAGAAAGCTCGTGATATGTTTTGGCAGTGCAGTCCTCCTCTGCCACAACCGGATAAAAGGCTTCGATATCCGCAGTACGCGGCAAGGGCTGCTGCTCTGCGATAGCGGAATCAACAGTACCGGTTTTCTCAAAGCTGCTCAGATATTCGCTGTCGAGATATTCCAAAGTAGCGTCGATATCCATATCACCATATAAATAGATATAGCTGTTTTCCGGGCTGTAATAGGTTTTGTGGAACTGCTCGAATTTTTCCTGAGTCAGCTGCGGAATAGCGTCCGGATAGCCGCCGGATTCAAAGCGGTAGCAGTTATCAGGGAACAGCGCCTTCAGCGCTTCGTTTTCCAGATAAGCGTCCGGCGAAGAATACACGCCCTTCATTTCGTTATAAACAACGCCGTTGTAGCTCAGCTCGCCGTCGAGGCTGTCCAGATTATAATGCCAGCCCTCCTGACGCAGGGTGTATTTGTTTTGGTAGAAGGAAGGATAGAACACAGCGTCCAGATAGACGTCCATCAGGTTATGGAAATCCTTATCGTTGCGGCTGGCAACTGGATACATGGTCTTATCCGGGAAGGTCATAGCGTTCAAAAAGGTGTTCAGAGAGCCCTTGACCAAATCCACGAAAGGCTCCTTTAAGGGATATTTGCGGGAGCCGCAGAGAGAGGAATGCTCCAAAATATGTGCTACACCTGTATCATCTGCAGGCGGAGTTCTGAAGGAAATAGAAAAAACCTTGTTATCGTCATCGTTAGCAAGGTACAAAAGGCGTGCGCCGCTTTTGATATGCTCCAGGATATAAGCCTGGGAGCTGATTTCATCTACAAATTGTGCTTGTAAAACCTTAAAGCCGTGGTATACGGCATTTATTGCTAAAGTCATTATTGCCTCCTAAAAATTTACACTATGGTATTTATTATAGCATATTTGCAAAGCTATTGTCTGAAAATCTTGTAAAAAGAGTTAGCTGTTGCTAAAAAAGATTATCTCCTTGCCAAATATGCATTTCTTGCCTATAATAATTAGTAGAATAGTCAGAATCTGGAGGGAGTATTCATGGAAGAAGCACGCTTTACACTGCGCATTCATCCTATTATTATGAATAAGATGAAGCATTTGGCAAAGATAAATGGCCGTTCAGTAAATAAGGAAATCGAACAGATTTTGAAATGGGTTATTGATGATTATGAGCGCCAATACGGCAAAATTGAGCTGACCAAGGCGGAAATGCCTGGCTTCAGCACAGGCGCACAGGTTAAGGAAGCTCCGGAGCAGCCTATGGAAATGCTCTTCGGTTTGGATAATAAAAGCAAAAAATAATATGTAGGCTCCCCTGCCCTACGCTATACAAATAATTAAGGCACTACTGCGCTCACAGTAGTGCCTTTAGTGTTTATGCTTATTTTGCTATTGCGTGCTCCTTCAGCTCCAGCTTTTGCTTTTCTTCTACCTCTTTGATGCGGCAGCTGGCGAAAATAGAGCCGGAAACATTGTGCCATACGCTGAAGATAGCGCCCGGAAGCGTGGCCAGCGGATTAGCAGCGAAGTTTGCGGTCGCCAGAGCAAGCGCCAAACCGCTGTTTTGCATAGCAACCTCGATAGCAATGGAGGTTTCCTTAGCGTAGGATACCTTCATCAGACGCGCCATGCCCAGACCCAGAGCCATACCGATGCCGTTGTGCAGGACAACTGCCAGCATTACGATCAGACCGCAGCTCATCAGCTTAGCAGCGTTGACAGCAACGATACCATCGATAATGGTTACAATCGCTACAACGGAAACCAGCGGCAGAATACCGCCCAGCTTGACGATGGTTTCGTGGAAAAGGCTGTTTAAGATGATACCTGCAAGCACAGGCAGCAGCACAATCTTCACTACGGAGAGTACCATAGCCATAAAGCTTACCTCAACCCAGGAACCTGCCAGCATGTACACCAGCACAGGTGTTACCAACGGTGCAATCAGAGTCGAAGTGATGGTCATGCCAACGGATAAGGGAACGTCACCCTTAGCGATGTAGGCAATAACGTTGCTGGCAGTACCGCCGGGGCAGCAGCCTACGAGGATAACGCCCAGAGCGATATCAGTATCAAGATTCATCACTACAGCCAGAAAATAGGCTGCCAGGGGCATGATGGTGTATTGCAGGATACAGCCGGAAATAACCTCCTTAGGTCGGGAAAAGACGATTTGGAAGTCCTCGCGCTTGATAGTCAGGCCCATTCCGAACATTGCCGTGCCCAGGAAGAGAGCGGTATACTGCGGAATCCACATGAATTTCTGCGGATGGGTAAAGGCAATCGCAGAGGTGACTAAAATCACGACTGCGATGTACTTGGATAACAATCCGCTTACCTTGCCAATGATGTTTAAAACGCTGTTTTGCTCGTTCATATTAAATTGCCTCCTTACATGTATGCTGCCCTGGGGCAGTCACGCTGTTAATTGCCTCGAGCAGAAGCAATTACATGGGTATTGTACCACAAAAAGGAGGAAAAATCCATGCCCGGCTTAAAGTATCGGCAGGCCTCCAGCAGGTGCGACACCTGCACCTGCAGCTTATCGGCGATGCGGAATACCAGGTCCATACTCGGGCGCGCGCTGCCGTGCTCGATTTTACTCAAATACTGCGGAGTAATGCCTATCTGCTCTGCGAGCCTCCCCTGCCCCAGCTCCTGCATGATTCTGTAATAACGTATTTTTCTGCCCATTTCTACATACTTTTCGCAATACATATATCATCCACTCCTCTACTTCTTACTGATTATAGCTTACAGTGTTTCCGGCATTTCTTCATGTAAAAAAAGGTGCGAAGACAGCCTTGATACTGCTTGCCAAAGTAAATACAGGCGCATTCCTGAAAAACGTGCCGGCAATCAGTGTTGATTTTGCCTTATGCCTTAGCATAATCTTATTATAAAAAATAGGATAGCCAGAGATTGGCTATCCTAAAAATTTTTTTGAGAAATTTTTAGATATTTTTTGCGAAAATGAATTTTGCACTTAATTTACCGGTATTTTCTGTCTGGAAATAACCTCAATCAGCTCGCCTTGGCTTTTCAGCCAGATATCAATGCCCTTGCCGAAAACCTCCGCTTCAATAAGCGTACCGTTTTCGCCATCCTCTACTACCTTGGCAGTAGGCAGGCGGTCAAGGATGTACTCGTAGCTGCCACCCTTAAACAGGAAGCGCAGGCGCTGCAGATGGCCGCCGTACATAAACTGGATGCGCTTGCGGAACTCGCCCTCCTCAAAGCGTTTGGAATATGGAACGGCAAAATGCGTTTCGGTGACGCTAAAGCTGTTGATTCTGTCAATGCGGTAGATAGTCGGGAAGGGATCGTTTTCTATCTCGAATTTGAGCTCTTCCTTTTCCTTGGGCACAATGAAGCCTGCCAGATAAAAGTAGAATTCGGAGAACATGATGCCTACGGGCTGCAGTCTGCGCTGCACCAGCACACCGTCGGTACGGCGGTAGTTGATGATTATTTCCAGATGCTCATGCACAGCGCCGCTAAGCTCCCACATTTTCTTCAGGAACTTATCCTTGTGCTGCGGTTCTACATAAAGCAGCTTTTCGTTGCCTATAAGCTCGCTCACACGCTGCTGCTCCGTTTTAGGGATACAGCAGTCAATCAGCTTATCAAGAATCGGATACAGCTCATTTTTGGTGAATGCCCTGCTCTCCAGCAGTATCTTGAGCGTGGCGAAAACCTCCTCGTTGGACAGCAGATTGCGTGAGGGCGGTACAAGCTGGTAAGCGCCGAGCTTTTGGTTGTAGACCAGGTCCTGTACCAGGCCTGATGCTTCATTCTGCTCATGTAAAAAGGACCGCAGGTCTTCTATGTCGCGCTGAATAGAGCGTAAGGAGCAGCCGAAGCGTTGGGCCTCCTCCTTCTTGTAGAGCATTTTGCCGTCTACCAGACGCGAATACATATAGAGCAAACGATCCTTTGCGATGCGTAAATCTGTCATTATTAGTTCCTCCCTGCCATGAAATTTGCAAAGCGGTTGATGTAAGAAAATCTCTTTAAGCTTATTATAGCACAATCATTCTCTTAAGCAAACGTTTTGCCACCGGCTATAAGCAAATTTTACCATAGCAGGAGGACACATATTGTCTTTCTCTAAAAATATTTTTGGCTTTTTTATTTATTTTAGAGATAACAGGCTAACAATTACGCCTGTTCAGTCTTAAGCGCAGGCAGAAAGCCGTCCAGTGCTTCCAGAGCGCGTGCTGCAATCTGAGCGTTCTTTTCTCTCTTCTTGCGGATGCGTACGGTAAGCGGCGGAATGAGGCCGAAGTTGATGTTCATCGGCTGGAAGTTTTCAATCGCCGGGTTGCTGATGTAGTTGGCCAGTGCTCCGTGTGCGGTTACGTCGGGGAATTCTACCTCCGGCAGCTCCAATACCGCTCTTGCAGCAGCTAAACCGGCCATCAGTCCGGAGGCTGCCGACTCGACGTAGCCTTCTACGCCTGTCATCTGTCCGGCAAAGTAGAAGCGCTTGTTGCTGCGCAGGTTGAAGTGCTTATCCAGCAGCTGCGGCGAATTCAGATAGGTGTTTTTGTGCATAACGCCGAAACGGACGAACTCTGCGTTCTCCAGACCGGGAATCATGCCGAAAACACGTCTTTGCTCCGGCCATTTGAGATGTGTCTGGAAGCCTACCAGATTATAAAGGGAGGCAGCGGCGTTATCCTGACGCAGCTGAACTACTGCGTAGGCTTCCTTGCCGTTACGCGGGTCAATGAGGCCTACAGGCTTCAGCGGACCGAAGCGCATGGTGTCCTCGCCTCTTGCAGCCATTTCCTCGATAGGCATGCAGGCTTCAAATACATCATGCTCAAAATCTTTTACGGGAGCGCTTTCCGCATTGCAGATAGCTTCCCAGAAGGCAACGTATTCCTCCTTCGTGTAGAAGGGGCAGTTGAGGTAGTCGGCGCCGCCCTTGTCGTAGCGGGAGGCACGGTAAACTTTGTCATAGTCCAGGGAATCGGCGGTAACAATCGGTGCTGCGGCATCAAAGAAGTGCAGATAATCAGCCTGCAGCAACTTTTTTATGTCGGCAAAAAGCGCATCGCTGGTCAGCGGACCGCTGGCTACGATGACAGTGCCTTCAAGGCTTTCCAGGTCGGTCACCTCTTCGTGGATAACGGTAACAAGCGGATTGGGCTTTACTGCTTCGGTTACGGCAGCGGCAAAGCCGTCGCGGTCGACAGCCAGAGCGCCGCCGGCAGGCACCTGATGTTCGTCAGCCTTTTCCATGATGAGGGAGCCTAAACGGCGCATTTCTTCCTTCAGCAGGCCGACTGCGTTTTCAATATTGCCTGCGCGCAGGGAGTTGCTGCAGACAAGCTCGGCAAAATATGCGGTTTTATGTGCTTCGTCACTTTTTACAGGACGCATTTCATGCAGGATTACAGGGATACCGTGGCGTGTGAGCTGGTTAACGGCTTCGCAGCCTGCCAGCCCGGCACCGATTACATGTACAGGAGAGATAGTCATTTATTCCTTGCTGCCTTTCTTAGTTGTAGTAGTTTTTTTCGTTGCAGTTGTTTTCTTTACAGTAGCAGCTTTTTTAGCTGTAGTCTTTTTTGCGGCAGTGGTTTTCTTCGCAGCAGTTTTTGTGGTTGCTGCTTTCTTAGCTGCCGTGGTTTTAGCTTCCGCAGTTTTTGCTGCTGCGGTTTTAGAAGCATATACCGGTCTAGCCTTAGAGCATTGCGGGTTGCTGCAGAACTTGCGCTTGCTGCCGTTGCGCTCTACGTGCTCTACCATCATAGACTTGCATTCCGGACATTCCTCGTTAAGCGGTTTATCCCAAGTGGTGTAATCGCATTCAGGATATTTTTCGCAGCCATAGAATACCTTGCCGGTTTTGCTCTTGCGTTCGAGAATATCGGCACCGCACTTAGGACATTTTACGCCAATCGGGTGCAGAATAGGCTTGGTATTGCGGCATTTGGGGAAGTTGGGGCAAGCCAGAAATTTGCCGAAGCGTCCCTCGCGGATAACCATCATGGTACCGTCGTTGCACTTGTCGCAGGGAACGTCGGATACCTCCAGCGGGATTTCAACGATAGGAATTGCCACGCCTGCGTGGTCCAACTCCTTTTTGAAGGGACCGTAGAATTCGCTGAGGACTTCGTCCTTGGTGTGTTTCTTCTCGGCAACCTCATCCAGCTTTTCCTCCATCTGGGCGGTGAAGCCGATGTTGATGAGGCCCTGGAAGTATTCGGTGAGCATATCCACGGTCATAATGCCAAGCTCGGTAACAAGCAGCTTTTTGGCATCCTTAACAACGTAACCGCGGGTAAGCAGTGTAACGATGGTCGGGGCAAAGGTGCTGGGGCGGCCGATGCCCTTCTCCTCCAGCTCCTTGATGAGCGTTGCTTCGGTGAAGTGCGCAGGCGGCTCGGTGAAGTGCTGCTCTGCCGGCATGAGCTTGTAAAGCAGCAGCTTGCTGCCGGGTTCAACATAAGGAACCTTGGAGTCCTTTTCTTTATCGTCATATTTGCTGTGCAGCTGCAAGAAGCCCGGGAATTTCAGCACGGAGCCTGTTGCGCGCAGCTGGTAGTCGGCAGCATCAATCGTCAGGGTGGTAACGTCATAAACAGCATCCGTCATCTGACTGGCAACAACGCGGTTCCAGATGAGCGTATACAGCTTGAGCTGGTCATTGGTGAGATGCTCCTGCATTTCGGCCGGGGTACGCATGACGCTGGTCGGACGAATCGCCTCATGCGCGTCCTGAGCGTTCTTTTTGGTGCTGTAATGGTTTTCCTTCGCCGGGCAGAATTCGCTGCCGAAGTTTTGCTTGATATAGTCGCGGATTTCGCTAATGGCAACCTCTGCCAGACGCACGGAGTCAGTTCTCATATAGGTAATCAGGCCGACGGAGGTTTTGCCCAGAGATACGCCTTCATAAAGCTGCTGTGCGAGCATCATGGTCTTTTTGGCGCTGAAGTTGAGCTTTTTGTTGGCCTCCTGCTGCATGCTGGAGGTAGTAAACGGCGGTACGGGGTGACGCTTGCGTTCCTTCTTTACTGCGTCGCTCACGATGTAATCAGCCTTGGAGAGTGCTTCCTCCGCTGCTTTTGCCTCCTGCTCGTTGTGCAGCTCCAGCTTTTTACCCTGATATTTTACTGCTTCCGCTTCAAAGAGCTGGCCCTTGCTGCCTTCACGCAGCTTGGCGCTGAGTGTCCAGTATTCTACCGGCACGAAATCTTCGATTTCACGGTCACGGTCGGCAACAATTTTGGTAGCAACGGATTGTACGCGGCCGGCGCTCAGGCCCTTGCGGATTTTGCGCCACAGCAACGGGCTCAGCTGATAGCCTACGATGCGGTCTAAAATGCGGCGTGCCTGCTGTGCATCAACCATATCCATGTCAATGCAGCGCGGATGCTTGATAGCGTCCTTGACAGCAGCAGCGGTAATCTCATGAAATTCAATGCGGCAGGCAGATGTCGGGTCGATGCCCAAGATAAATGCCAGATGCCAGCTGATTGCTTCACCCTCGCGGTCAGGGTCAGTTGCCAGTAAAACTTTGTCGGCTTTTTTGGCTTCAGCCTTCAGGGATTTGATCAAATCGCCCTTGCCGCGGATGTTGATATATTTCGGCTCAAATTCGTTTGCATGCTCCTCGTCCGGCAGAAAGGTTACACCTAGGGTGCTTTTCGGCAGGTCGCGCAGATGGCCCATAGAAGCCTTTACAGTATAGTTTTTGCCTAAAAATTTTTCGATAGTCTTGGATTTCGTAGGTGATTCCACGATAACCAGAGTCTTTGCCATTTATGTTCCTCCTACTTTCGGTAGTAACGCTGCGCCTGGTCTGTAGCTACCAGTCCGGCGGCCTGCAGGTCAAGCAGCTCCATGCTCACGGCAGCAAAAGCGGCTCCGCTCTGCTCCGTCAGCTTTTCTAAAGAAAGCGCTCCTGCCTGCAAAAGTGCCAGCAGCTTCGCTCCTAATTTCGTTGTGACAGGTGCGGGCGCAGGCTTTGGCTCCTGCGGCGCGCAGTCAAATATACTCGGCTGGGTTATGCGGCGGTTCATTGCCTGCTGCCAGCTTCTTTTATCGTCTAAAATATCCTGTGGCATATCCACCAGCTTGGCACCGGTGCGGATAAGCTCGTGACAGCCTATGCTGCTGCCATCGAAAATATTCCCCGGTACGCAATATACCTCACGTCCCTCATCGGCAGCGATGTTCGCCGTAATTACAGCGCCGCTGCGTTTGCCTGCCTCTGCAACCAGCACGGCCTGCGACAGACCGACGATGATGCGGTTGCGCGCAGGAAAATTGGCCGCTGCTGGCGGAACTCCCGGCGGGTATTCCGACACGAGCGCGCCGCGTTCGGCAATGCGGGCAAACAGCTTGGCATTTTCGGACGGATAGACAATATCCAGACCGCAGCCCAGAACTGCCACCGTCGTCCCTCCGGCCTGCAAGCAGGCCTCGTGCGCCGCCGTATCAATGCCCTTGGCACCGCCGCTGATGATTGGTATGCCCTCGCGCGTCATCGCCTTGGCAAAATAGTCTGCGGCACGCACGCCGTATTCGCTGCAGCGCCGTGAACCGACGATAGCCAAAGCATAATTTGCCTGCGGCAGCTCGCCCTTGACGTACAAAACTAATGGCTTGTCGCTCAAGTTCTGCAGGCTCTGCGGATAGTCAATGTCGGTATAGGCCAGTATCTGCACGCCGTTATGACGGCAGAAGTAATCCAGCCTTTGCGGCAGACGCGCATCACGGTTGCTGATAAAGTTTTGCACTGCTCGCGGCGTACAAAGCCCTGTTGCCGTGAGCGTGGCGGCGCTCGCTTCAAAAACAGCGCGGGCACTGCCCAAAGCGTTAATCAGATCAGGTATTCTGCTGCGTCCCAGACCGGGGACAACAGCGCAGACAGCGGCAAGGTATAAGGTATCCATAAGGTCACACTCCTCCTGTTTTCCATACATGATTATGCAGTCAGAGCGGAACTTCATGCCACAGCCTTCATAATATGCGATTTTCTTACATTATAATGATGAAATTCGTATTGGTCAAGTAAATTAATTATACAATAGAAGAAATTATCAGCAAATTGTCCGTAAAATGTCGCACAAAATCTTCTGCAAGGTGCGCCGGAATCGCCTTGCAGACAGCAAAAAGGACTCCCTCATGCGAAGGAGTCCGAAAATTATTTTTGCAGTCTTTGCATAACGTAATCGACAATCTGCTGTGCTGCCAAAGGATGGGCATGCTCGCTGCAGGCTGCTACCCCACGCGGGCTTACCGTGCTGTTTTTGATGTGCTGCACCAGCTCGTCGGTAGAACGTGCTACCAGAGCGCCGCAATACTGCTGCAGGAAGGCGGCGTTGCCCTCCTCCTGCCCCGGAAGCGGTTTGTAAATCAACAGGTCCAGTCCGCTCGCCAGCACCTCGGCAGAGGTCAGACCGCCGGCCTTGGTAATAATCATATCCGCTCCGGCCATGAGCTGCGGTACGTCCTCACGGAAGCCGTAGATTTCGGCCGTAGAACTGTATTTTTCGCTCAGCTTTGCTGCCAACGCCTCGTTGTGGCCGGTTACAGCAACAACGCGCAGGTTTTTCAGAGCGGCGCGCTGCAGTGCCGCAATAATTTCTGCCATCGGCAGCAGGCCCTCGCCCCCGCCCATCAAAAGGCAAACGCGTTCGTTTTCGTCCCAGCCGAAGAACTCGCGGCATTTCTGCTTGTCGTGCTTAATCATAAACTGCTGGCGCACGGGAATGCCCGTAGCTTGAATGTCGGCATCGGTATCTAGCTTATCACGCAGCAGCTCGTCAGCGATAAAGTACGTATCCACGCCGTCGCAAACCCACCAGCGGTGAATCGTAAAGTCGGTCACTACGGCGCCGAGCCAAAGCTTGGGATGCTGCTTTTTGTAATAGCCGATGATGCCTGCGGGTGTAGCGTGCGTGGCGATTACGGCATCGGGCTGTACGCTGCGCAGGTAGTTGCCGCCTAAGCGTGCCAAGAGGCGGTTTAAAAGCTCACGCAGCCATAAGGAGCCGCCCTGCTTATTGCCCCAGCTGTAGGCCAGCTTGTAAAGCCAGGGGCAGCATTTTAAAATCCACAGGTAGGTGCCTAAAAAAGCCTTGCCCAGAAACTGCGGGAAGAAGTCGAAGATGTTGCCGTGGATGACCTCAACCTCCGGACGGTCGGCGAAGGCCTGCTCCAGCGCTTCGGCTGCCAGCCTGTGTCCCGAGCCTATGGGTGCCGAAAGCAGGAGCACAGTATATTTTTTTCGTGTTATTTGCATCTGTATCACCATCTATATTGTATCGGAAATATAGCTAAACGGAATTTTTTTTGCGAAAAAGGCTTGCTATCATAGCCTTTATATTGTATCATATTTTTAACTACAATCAATAGTTAATGTTCTCGCAAAGAGTAAAATTCGTGAGAAATTTTTGGGAGGCTCATCAAATGACTACAAGAAGACCTGTTGAAAGCTTTAGCTTTCCTGTAGAAAAAATTAAAGAAGGTTATTATACTGATGCATATTTTATGCGTTCCGAAGAAATCTTAAACGGTGATAATTATCATCCGCGCGTGCTGATGCAGGTGTTCGCCCGTGACCATGTTGTTGTTTGCGGTACCGACGAGGTCATTGCTCTGATCCGTCAATGCGCTTTCCATCCGGAAACTATCGAAATTCATTCCCTGCGTGACGGCGAAGAGGTTGACGAATGGGAAACCGTTATGACTATCGAAGGCGATTATGCTGACTTTGCGCATTTGGAAACCATCTATCTGGGTATTCTGGCACGCCAGAGCCGCATTGCTACCAATGTTCGCCGCGTAGTGAAGGCTGCCAACGGCAAGCCGGTGCTTTTCTTCCCTGCACGCTATGATATTTACCAGACTCAGGAATCCGACGGCTATGCAGCTTGGGTTGGCGGCATCCACGGCTTCTCTACCGATGCCAATGCGCTGGCAGCAGGCGGCAAGGGCCTGGGCACTATCCCCCATGCATTGATTGCTTCCTACAAGGGTGACACTGTTGCTGCTACCGAAGCCTTCGATAAATATGTTGACCCGTCTATTGCACGTATCGCTCTGGTTGACTTTGACAACGACTGCGTAAACACTTCTTTGGCTGTTGCCCGCAAGCTGGGCAAAAAGCTCGCAGGTGTACGTCTTGATACCTCTGGCAGCATGGTTGACAAGAGCCTGTGGACTCAAATTGGTACCTTTAAACCGACCGGTGTTTGCAAGGAGCTTGTTTGCAATGTTCGCCGTGCGCTGGATGCCGAAGGCTTCAACCACGTTAAGATTATCGCTTCCGGCGGCTTTGACGCTGAGCGCGTAGCAGCGTTTGAGGAAATGGGCGTGCCTGTTGATACCTATGCAGTAGGTTCTTCCTTCTTCGACGGCAATATCAACTATACTGCTGATATCGTTAAGGTTGACGGCAAGGACTGCGCCAAGGCCGGCCGCAAATACAATCCTAACCCCAAAATGGAGCTTGTAAAATAATTTGCAACAATGAGGTTGCAGTGCGAAAGTGCTGCAGCCTTTTTTGCTATCCTAATGAAGGAAATATGGCTATCAGCAAGAATACTTACTACGGGAAACAAAATGTTCCTTCAGTCAGGAAAAATTACGGCCACTCATTTCGTGTGGAACCGAGACGAAGCGGCGCAAAACTCGCGCGAAGCCAAAAGATTCTGCAATATGAGTTTGCATAGCGCTCAGACATTGCGCCCCTTAGCGGTTCGTGTCAAGCCAATCAGCTACGCTCTGTGAGCTTGCTTCTTGGGACACTATCGCATGGCGCGCATAAACCAATCAGCATCGTCCTACGGACTTGCTTCTTGGATGCGCCCGCATGTGGTTCCAGACACTCATTCGCTGTAATTTTTATTCACTTCACGACATTCCATTTCCCTATTCACAGGTCTTAGCTTTAATACTGTTTGTAACTAACGCAATTTCTTATATATGTAAAGGAGAACTACTCACCATGTCATTGAATACAACTCCCGCTGCCGAGCGTATCCACATCGGTATTTTCGGTAAGCGTAACGCCGGCAAGTCTAGCCTTATCAACGCCATCACCAGTCAGGAGCTTGCCATTGTCAGCGAACAAAAGGGCACCACTACCGACCCTGTATATAAGGCTATGGAGCTTTTGCCCCTCGGCCCCGTAATGATTATCGACACCCCCGGCCTCGATGATGAGGGTGAGCTTGGCGCGCAGCGCATTGCCAAGGCACAGCAGGTGCTCGGTAAGTGCGACATTGCATTGCTCGTTGTAGATGCCAGCGTTGGCCTCAGCGAGGCGGATAAAGCACTGTGGCAGCAGCTGCAGGCCAAAAAGCTGCCATCCATCCTCGTACTGAATAAGGTAGAGCTTTTGGACGAAATGCGTCAAGCTTTGCTCACTATGGAGGCCATGAAGCTTACCAAGCAATGCTTCCTTGTCAGCGCCGTCACCAACCGTAACATCAACGAGCTGAAGGAGGCTATCGCCGCTTTGCGCCCGCGTGAGGTAGAACGACAGCTGCTTGGCGATTTAATCAAGCCCTGTGACATCGTAGTGCTCGTAACGCCGATTGACAGCGCCGCCCCCAAGGGCAGGCTCATTCTGCCGCAGCAGCAGGTACTGCGCAACGTGCTCGACAACAAAGGCATCGCCGTAACCGTGCAGGAAAGCGAGCTGGCGGAAGCACTGGCACGCCTTACCTTCCCGCCAAGGCTCGTCGTAACCGACAGCCAGGCCTTCGGCGCAGTCAGCAAAATTGTGCCGCCCACCATTCCGCTCACCTCCTTCTCCATCCTCATGGCGCGCTACAAGGGCACGCTCAGCTCTGCCGTGGAGGCAGTGCGTGTGCTCGATACATTAAAGGATGGCGACAAGATACTCATCAGCGAGGGCTGCACACACCACCGCCAATGTCAGGACATCGGCACAGTAAAGCTTCCTGGCTGGATTCGCAGCTTCACCAAAGCGGAGCCTGAATTCTGCTTCAGCAGCGGTACGGAGTTCCCCGCTGACCTGTCACAGTATAAGCTCGTAGTGCATTGCGGCGGCTGCATGCTCAACGAACGCGAAATGCAAAGCCGCAGCGAGCGTGCTGCAGCGCAGGACGTCCCCATGAGCAACTATGGCATTGCCATTGCCTATATGCACGGCATTTTAAAGCGCAGCGTCGCTCACCTGCCGGATATCGCCAAGCTGCTGGAGTAAAGCAGCTGAACAGGAGAAAGTGAGGGTATGAACCATGCACAGCTTTTTATATTATTACCTGATCTTCATCAACTGCACCGCCTTTGTCGTCTACGGGGCGGATAAAGCCTTCGCCAAACTGCACAGCTGGCGTGTGCCGGAAATAGTGTTGCTGGTTTTGGCAGCGCTTGGCGGCAGCGCAGGCGCATTTATCGCTATGCAGCTTTTCCACCATAAGACACAGCATTTGAAGTTCATCTTCGGTGTACCGCTCATCTTCTTCCTGCAGGTAGCACTCATCAGCTATTTTTTCTATAAGGGCTGAGCGCTCACTAAAAACCGTACAAACCGTACAAAACCGTACAACTTCTTGCTGCATAAGGCTTTGGGGCTGTACGGTTTTTGTGTTGCACTTATAACTCCGCAACCTTAGGCGAATACTTTGCTTCAAAAGCGCGCAATACACCAAGCAATCTTTCGTCCAGATAGCTCATGCCCTGCTCCCGTAGTTTTTGTGGTATGCCATAGTAGCATTCTGCTACCGCACCGGTGATTGCTGCCAGTGTGTCGCTGTCACCGCCGATAGAAATAGCATTACGGATAGCATCTTCATAGCTTGTCGACTCAAAGAAGGCCATCAATGCCTGCGGTACGGTATTCTGGCAGGTTTCGTTGAACATATAGGAATCGCGGATACCATCGAGCGTAAAGTCCATAGGATAATAGTTGGCATCAATATAATCCCTGATGGCTTGCATATCTGCGCCCTGCTTAGCCATAAAGGCTGCCACAGCAGTTGCCTCCGCTCCCTTAATGCCCTCCGGATGGTTGTGCGTTACGTCCGTAACCATCAGCGAAAGCTGTTTGACCTGCTCCATAGTATTCGCAGCATAGACAACACCGCTCACGCGCATTGCCGAACCGTTGCCATAGCTGTTATAAGGCTGCGGGTCGCCGAAATAAAGCCAGCAGGAAAACGTTCTGCCATAACCGGCATCAGGATATGCGTCACCAAAGTCACGCATTTTTGCTACAGCCTGCTCGCGCAAATCACTGAAATCAGGCTTGCTCTCCAAAAGCGCCTCGCATAACGCCAAAGACATTACGCTGTCATCTGTAAAAAAGCAGTCATTAGTCAAAAACTCAAAATCCTTCGCTTTGTAATTATCCCATTCAAAACGTGAACCGACAATATCGCCAATAATTGCACCCAGCATTGTATACGCCTCCACTCATTTGTTATATGTATATTATAGCATAATTGCTGCGATATTACTTGTGATATACGTATATACGTGCTAAAATGAGTTTGTAAACAGATAAATTCGATAGTCTTTTCAAACTTTTCTTTTATATTTTTATAAGGAGTTGGTTGTATTGGAATACTTGGTTATCAAAAACAATATTACTGAGATAAAATGCGATGCTGTTGTCAATTCAGCTAATCAACATTTAATTAAAGGCTCTGGCATTTGTAAATCAATATATGAAAGTGCCGGAGAAGCAGAATTGGATAAGTATTTAGAATGCGCTGATGGTCTTGTTGAAGGTGAATGTATTGCAACACCAGGATTTAATTTGCCGGCAAAATATATTTTTCATGTTCTCACTCCCAAGTATTATATAAAGAATGATATAAACATAGAAAAATTTAGTCAGTGCTATGCCTCTATTCTACAAGCAGCAGAATACTATCGTTGTGAAACAATAGCCATTCCATGTATTGGCACGGGACATCATGGCTAGCCGTTGGATTTGTCTTCTAACATTGCTGTAGATACTTTATATTGGATTATAAATGCAGACGAATCGCGATTTTCTTTCTTAAAGCAAGTTATTTTTAGTTGTCCCGATTGGCAGCATTACTTAACTTATAAGGGATTAATAAATACAAGGAAACTATAAATATATACTATTGTATCTTTCCGTATATTATCGAACATAAAGGAGGCGCTACATCATGCTCGTTATATATCCCGCAATTATTCATGTTGATGATGATGGCCTGTGGGCAAAATTCCCCGACCTTCCGGGCTGCTTTACGCAAGGCGATACGCAGGAGGAGCTGCTGGCCAACGCGGCGGAAGCGATGGAATGCTTTTTGCTGGGACTGCTGGAGGGCGGCGAAAAGCTGCCTCAAGCTTCTGCTCCCCAAAACATCAAATTGACCGAACCTAATACCTATACTTCCTTGATTCAGTCCAAAATAGACTTGGCAAAGAACACGAGGTCTGTTAAAAAGACGCTGACTATCCCTGCGTGGCTCAATAAGCGTGCTCTGGATGCTAATATCAATTTCAGCAGCCTGCTGCAGGACGCTCTTGTAAAAGAATTGAAAATCGTCTAAACCGTACACCATAACAAAACCGTACATGCACAAAGCCTTGCCCAGCCTGCGTTTGTACGGTTTGTACAGTTTTGTACGGTTTTTGAGGATAGCCCCAATATACGCTATAAAGCTAAAGAAACGCTCTGCCAGCCTTACGGTCAGCAGAGCGTTTTATTGTGTCAGTAAAAAGCCTCAGCTTATTTGAAGTAGCTTACGCCGGACAGGAAAATCTTCTGATCCTTGTCACCGGCAATGTTGCGGAACAGGCCCGGAGCAAAGCGCTCGCTGTGGCCCATCTTGCCGAGGATACGTCCGTCGGGGCTGGTAATACCTTCGATAGCATACAGGCTGCCGTTCGGGTTGAACGGAGTGTTCATGGTCGGTACGCCCTGAGCATTTACATACTGGGTAGCAACCTGGCCGTTAGCGAACAGCTCTTTGATAGTGCTTTCCGGAGCGTAGAAGCGGCCTTCGCCGTGGGATACGGCAACTGCATGCTCTTCGCCGGGCTCGCACAGGCTGAACCACGGAGATTTGTTGGAAACAACTCTGGTGGTAACAATCTGGGAAATATGACGGCCGATGTTGTTGAAGGTCAAGGTCGGTGCATCGCTGGTCATGTCGCGGATATCGCCGTACGGAACGAGGCCAAGCTTAATCAATGCCTGGAAGCCGTTGCAGATACCCAGCATCAGGCCATCGCGGTTTTCGAGCAGGTCGCTGATTGCTTCCTTGATGCGCGGGTTGCGGAACATGGTAGCAATGAACTTGCCGCTGCCGTCAGGCTCGTCACCGGCGCTGAAGCCACCGGGGATCATAACGATCTGGGAGTTGTTGATATATTTAACCATTGCTTCTACGGATTCTTCGATAGCAGCAGCGGTAAGGTTGCGTACGATGAAGGTGTTAGCTTCGGCACCTGCAGCTTCAAAAGCACGGGCGCTGTCGTATTCGCAGTTGTTGCCGGGGACTACGGGGATGAATACGCGCGGTTTGGCGATATTCACCGGAGCGGTTAAAGTCAGCTCGCTCTTGTACAGCGGCATTGCGATGTCAGCAGGCTCTTCTGCCTTCGGAGTGCCGTCCGGAAAAATTCCCAGCAGCGGCTCGCGGTATGCGGCAAAGGCTTTCGCAGCGTCAATCTTGGTATCGTTGATGGTGATGCCTGCTTCGGCAGTAGTGTGGCCGAGCAGCATGTAATCCAGGCCTTCGAACAGCTCTTCCGGTTCAACGCCGGCTGCCAGCTCGAGAACCATGCCGCCGGGCTGCAGAGTGAAGAGACTGTCGGTATCGTGGAACGGTTTGATGAATTCAAAGCCAAGCTCGTTGCCCAAGCTCATGGTGGTTACCAGTGCAGCTACGCCACCCTCTTTAACAGCGGCAGCAGCAGCAATCTTGCCTGCTTCCATAGCCTTGTTTACAGCGGTCAGGTTTTCCTTCAGCGCTGCAAAATCCAGAACTTCTGCACTATTGCGCGGGCAGGACAGGAAGACTACCTTGTCGCCTGCTGCATTGAGGTCGGCAGATACAGCATTGTTGCCGTCGATTACGCCTACAGCGAAGGAAACGAGTGTCGGCGGAACGGTTTTATCCATGAAGGTACCGCTCATGCTGTCTTTGCCGCCGATTGCCGGCAGGTCCAGAGCATCAAGTGTGGTGAAAGCGCCCAGCAGCGCGCTGAACGGCTGGCCCCAGCTGTTGGCATCATGCAGCTTGGGGAAGTACTCCTGCAGAGTTAGGCGCAGCTTAGCGGGATCAGCACCCAATGCTACGGCACGAACTACGGATTCAGTTACAGCGTACATAGCGCCGTGGAACGGGCTCCAGCAAGCAACGTTCGGGTTATAGCCGCAGGCCATTACGCTGGCTGCGGTGGTGTTGCCGTGCAGCACAGGAATGCGGCCTACCATACCCTCGCTCGGGGTGAGCTGGGTTTTGCCGCCGAAAGGCATCATTACGGTGCCGCGGCCGATGGTGCTGTCAAAGCGCTCTGACAGGCCCTTTTCGCTGCAGACATTCAGACGGCCGAGGTTAGCCAGCCATGCAGCCTCCAGGTCAGCAGCGGAGGTTACTTCGGCAGGAACCTGCTCGAATACGTTGTCCTCTTTTTCTTCGCTTACTACGATATTGGTGTGCTGTGCAACGCCGTTGGTATCGAGGAAAGCGCGGGACAGGTCAACAATTTTATCGCCACGCCAGAACATAACCAGGCGCGGTTCTTCGGTAACGTCGGCAACAACAGTTGCTTCCAGGTTTTCTTCGTCAGCATATTTGATGAAGGCATCGCGGTCAGCGGCAGCGATAACAACAGCCATACGCTCCTGAGATTCGGAGATAGCCAGCTCGGTGCCGTCCAGACCTTCGTATTTCTTGGGAACCTTGTCGAGGTCAATAACAAGACCGTCGGTCAGCTCGCCGATAGCAACGGATACACCGCCTGCACCAAAGTCGTTGCAGCGTTTGATCATTGCGGTTACGGCAGGGTTGCGGAACAAACGTTGGATTTTGCGTTCGGTCGGAGGATTGCCCTTCTGTACCTCTGCGCCGCAGCTCATGAGGGAGTCAATGGTGTGCTCCTTAGAGGAACCGGTTGCACCGCCGCAGCCGTCACGGCCGGTTTTGCCGCCCAGCAGCACTACGATATCGCCGGCAGCGGGACGCTCACGGCGAACTGCACTGCGGGGAGCAGCGCCGATTACGCCGCCGATTTCCATACGCTTCGCAACAAATTTATCATGATAGTATTCCTGTACATGGCCGGTTGCCAGACCAATCTGGTTGCCGTAGGAGCTGTAGCCTGCAGCTGCGCCGATGGTAATCTTGCGCTGAGGCAGCTTGCCGGGCAGGGTTTCGCTGATTGGGGTGCGCGGGTCGGCACTGCCGGTTACACGCATAGCCTGATATACATAGGAACGGCCGGACAGCGGATCGCGGATTGCACCGCCGAGGCAGGTTGCAGCGCCGCCGAACGGTTCGATTTCAGTCGGATGGTTATGGGTTTCGTTCTTGAACATTACCAGCCACTCTTCGGTCTTGCCGTCGATTTCGATAGGCACAACGATAGAGCATGCGTTGATTTCTTCAGACTGGTCAAGGTCAGCCAGCTTGCCTTCCTTGCGCAGCTTTTTCATGCCGATTACGGCAATATCCATCAATGTTACCGGACGCTCGGTGTCTTCACCGTAAACCTCGTCACGGGCAGCCATGTATTTGTCATAAGCCTCTTGTACAGGCTGGGTAAAGGTGCCGGGAATGATATCTACATCTTCAATCTGCGTCATGAAGGTAGTATGACGGCAGTGATCGGACCAGTAAGTATCCAGCACACGGATTTCGGTAATAGTCGGTTCGCGGTGCTCTTCGTTGAAGTATTTCTGGCACCACAACAGGTCATCCAGGCTCATAGCCAGGCCCATGGATTGACGCAATGCTTCTGCTTCTTCCTCAGACATGGTCAGGAAGCCGGTAACGGATTTTACCTTTTCCGGCTCCTCGCAGGTGCTGATGAGGGTTTCGGGCTTAGCCTGCTCAGCCTCACGTGCTTCAATCGGGTTGATGCAGTAAGCCTTAATCTTTTCAACTTCTTCCGCAGTCAGCTCGCCTTCCAGCACATATACCTTAGCGGCAGCAACCATCGGGCGTTCCTTCTGGGTAATCAGCTGGATACATTGTTCGGCAAAATCCTCGCGCTGGTCGTATTGACCGGGCAGCAGCTCTACGGCAAAGGCAGCCTCGCCTGCAGCCAGCGGCAGCTCCTCCTCTACGACATTGTCGACAGGCGGCTCGGACAGCACCAGCTGTTTAGCCATAGCGAATTCCTCATCGCTCAGGCCCATCACGTCATAGCGGTTAACAATACGCATACCGGTAAGATTGCTCATACCGAGGTTGTTGCGCAGGTCAGCCAGCAAGCCATGTGCTTCGACAGCAAAGGCATCCTTCTTTTCTACAAAAAGTCTTCTAATGTTACTCATATACACGGCCTCCAATGTAATTTTTTCGAGGTGAATACTTGCTATTTATGTATCTATTTTAACACACTTCGGCGTTTTATCCAATATGGATAGCGATAAATCTAGGCAAATTGGTGAACATTTTTCAGTTTTAGCTAAAAATAATTCGGAAAATCAGCTTTAATGCAAAAATGGCCACCCTAAAAGATGACCATAATTTTATTGAAAAGGAACGTTATTATAACGTTTATTATTTGGCAAACTCTTCGCTTACCTTGGCAATCGCTTCTACCGTAGTGCGGATATCTGGTTGCGCCAGTATGCCGCTGACTATGGCTGCGCCGTCAGCGCCTGCCGCGCGCACCTCGCGGTAATTGTCCGCAGTCACGCCGCCGATGCCGACAACAGGCAGTCCCTTAGCCTTGCAAATCGCCGCCAGTCCGTCCGTACCTAGCTTTTTGACGTCTGCCTTCGTAGCAGTGCCGAAGACAGCGCCGCAGCCAAGGTAATCCGCACCGCTTTGCAGCGCCGCTTTAGCCTCCGCCGGATTGTGCGCCGAAACGCCGATGATGTAATCCTCGCCCAGAAGCTTGCGTGCCGCAGCACAGGGAAGGTCGTCCTGCCCCAGGTGTACGCCCGCAGCGCCCACCGCCATAGCGATATCCAGACGGTCGTTAATAATCAGCGGCACGTTAAAGCTGTCGCACAGTGCTTTCAGCTGCAGCGCTTCGGCGTACATCTCCGCGCTGGATGCTGTCTTGGCACGGTACTGCACCAGCGTCACGCCGCCCTCGAGCGCCTCACGCACGCAGTCAATAAGCGCCCTGCCCTGCAGGCAGCCATCGTCCGTAACCAGATAAATACTGTAATCAGGCTGTGCTTTCATCAGGACACCTTTTCCTCCGGCTTCAGGTTCACCAGATTCCACTTCGTAGTTACATGGTAGATAGCGTCAATCAGGCGTACCTTGAACATGCCGGGGCCGTCCTTCTTCTCGAGGAAGTTGGCAGCCAGCTCGGCGCTCTGGCCCATGATTACTACGCCCAGTGCTGCCGCAACAAGCATATCCTTGGTGATAGCAGCGCAGCAGGCAACTAAGGTAGTAGTCATACAGCCGCTGCCGGTGATATCCTGCAGCAGCGGGTGACCGTTGTTCAGCACAACAGCCTGCTTGCCGTTGCTGATGTTGTCAATCGGGCCGGTGACAGCAAATACGCAGCCGAATTTGGCAGCAGCGTCCTTGGCGGTGCGCAGTGCTTCGCCTTCTTCGGTGCCCTGCTCCATGTTGTCCACACCACGGCCGCCAGTTGCACCCAGCAGCAGCGCCTGGCATTCGCTGTGGTTGCTGCGTACGATGTCAATATAGCCTGCGTTCAGCAGCTTCAGCGCGAAGTTCAAGCGTACGGTAGAAGCCATTACGCCAACGGGGTCCAGTACTACGGGGATGCTCTTGGCTTTGGCAGCCTGCGCCGCACGCTCCATAGCAATTTGCTTATTGAAGCTCAGCGTACCGAGATTCAGCACCAGTGCATCGGCACCGGCGGTAATTTCGATAACCTCCTCCGGCTCATCGGCCATCACAGGAGAAGCGCCTGCTGCCAGCGCAGCATCTGCACAGCTTTCCGCCGTAACATAATTAGTAATTTCGTGGATGACAGGTCTTGCCTTACGCAGCTTGTCAACCAGCTCGCCAAAAGTATTTTTTAAGTCCATTAGTCTAAGATACCAGCCTTTCTGTATAAATCAACAAAATGATGCGTCGGTCCGCAGCCGCTGCCCAGTTCGATGCCATGCTCGATGGCTTCGGTAACGTAGGCCTTGGAGGCGCGTACTGCCTCCGGCAACTCCAGCCCCTTGGCCAGATTCGCCGCCAGACTGCTCGAGAGCGTGCAGCCTGTGCCATGCGTATTCTTCGTAGGGATGCGCTTGCCGGGGAACCATGTTTCCGTGCTGCCGTCAAAGAGCAAATCATCCGCCGTGTCGCTCAAATGACCGCCCTTCACGAGCACAGCCTTCGCACCCAGAGCAATAATTTTTTCCGCTACTGCGCGCATCTGCGCCTTTTCCGTAACCTGCATGCCGGTAATCGCCTCTGCTTCCGGCAGGTTGGGCGTAACCAGTGTAGCCAACGGCAGCAGCTCCTTAATCAGCGTTTCGCAGGCCTCCGGTGCCAGCAGCGGATAACCGCTTTTGGAAATCATCACCGGGTCCACCACGATAATGCGCGGCTGATAACGGCGCAGGCAGGCGGCAATCGTACGGATAATCTCCGGCTGCGATACCATGCCTATTTTCACTGCGTCCACACGGATATCGTCAAAAACGGCAGAAATCTGCGCTTCGACAATATCACAAGCAATATTCTGTACTGCGGTAACACCACAGGTGTTTTGTGCCGTAACGGCGGTAATGACGCTCATGCCGAAGGTACCATGAGCGGCAAAGGTCTTTAAATCGGCCTGGATTCCTGCGCCGCCGCTGGAATCACTGCCGGCAATCGTCAGCAAATTCTTCATCTGCCAAAAGCCTCCTTCATTGCGCACTTAACGCGCGCAGGTATTTTCTTTGTTCTGTCCGGAGTAATCGAACAGGCCATCGTTCTTTTCCTCCAACGCTTTGATAATATGATAGGTATATTCGTTGTAGGGAGTGGGAATCCCCAGCTCTTTGCCCATCGCTATCAGAGCACCGGAGAACATATCAATCTCGGTGTGTCTGCCTGCGTCCAGATCCTGCAGCGTGGAATAGCGTACAGATGGCGGAACGGCACTGCCACGGCCGGAGCTTGCGGGACATTTGCTCATATCAATGCCTTTGGCGGCGGCGATGGCCTCCAGCTCACGGCGCAGACCTTCCTTAATAGCACGCATATGCTCGCTGTCCTGATAGCAGCCAAGACCTGCGCCAATCACAGCCTGCGGCAGATTGTTGCAGACGTTCAGGCGGAACTTGCACCAGATTTCTTCATTAATGCAATCCGTATGGCGGATATGGATATCGGCGCTGCACATAAGCGCTTCAATCGCCAGCACACGCTCACTCTCAAACGGTGCCTGCGCTTCGCCGAAAACAATACCGATAGTCTTTTCCGGGTTGAAACGGACACCGCCGTTTTCGTGACGCGACGCAATCTTAATCAATGCAGGCAAAATTTGCTTGCTGTCGACAACGCCGGCAATAATCTCCTCGCTGTCCACACCGTTCATCAGGCTCATGACAGTAGTATTGGGGCCTACTGCCTCGCGGATGCTTGCCAACGCGCCGGGCAGAGCACCGTATTTTAAAGCGACAATCAAAAGATCTACGCCCTTGGCCTCCTGCGGGCTCAACACCTGCGGATGATAGGTAACGTTGTTGATGGTGCAGCCCTCGTCACGCAAACGCGCAGCACGGCTGCCTTCGGCGATAATGCCGAATCTGATATCGGGGAGCTTGCTCAGTCCCCAGATTATATAAGAGCCTACGGCTCCTGCTCCCAAAAGTGCGACAGATTTTATCTCCATGCTTATCACTCCTTATTGCTTGCGAAGAAGCGCTGCAGGCCGTAGCGGAATTTATTCTGCTGAGGCTGTAACGCTCATTGCAGTAAAGCTAATTATACACTATATATTATAGCAGATTTTAGCGCATAAAAAAACAGCAGCGAAGTGCAAGGCACAAGCTGCTGTGAAGAACGGGTGAAATTTATAATATTATGGAAGAAGTTTTTATGCGGTCAGCTTGGAGGCAAGCTCACGTACCTCTGCTTCAGAAAGTTTAGAGTGACGTACAGTGAATTCGATACTCATGCCGTCAGCCAAAAGGCCTTTGGCAAGCTCGATTTTGTTTGCCTGCTCTTTTTTCTTAGCTTCTTTTGCCACTGCTTCAGCCTTTTTGGCAGCATATTCTTCAACTGCCTTCGCTGCTGCTTCGGCTTTTCTTGCAGCATATTCCTCAATTACGTCTGTCATTTTTTCTTCGCCCTCCTTGCTGTATTTCAAAAATTCCATGCGCTCGGCAAATTCTTGGTAATGTAAATTTTTAGGCTCTGTGCAGTATAAGTCCTGCATGAGCTTGCCCAGCGCTGTATCATCACGGCGCTGACTGTTGACATAAATAATATGCGAACCATCTTCAAAATCCCTAGCACTTTGCTTAATTGTTCGTCTTATATCATATAACGGCAAATTATCGCGCAAGACATCATTCTCGGTGATAAAAATCACGTAGGTATCCGGCAGCTCTTCATAGAGCTTACTTGGCTGCAGAAAATGCGTATCAAGGATACTGCTGTAAAATCTGGCACGTCTTGCCGGAGCGCCTTCATCGCTTCTCTGTACTTCTACGTTAAAATAACGTCCTTTGCTATCCTGCGCTAAAATATCCAGTTGCGAAGAATGTCCGTAGATATTTTGAATAAAGCTCTGTATTCTGACATTCTTCACTTTAATTTTATCATCTCCCAGGATAATGCGCAAGAAAACCTGCGCTGCTTTCTTGTTGTCATCAAGCATGAAGTTCATAAACCTGTTATTCATCATACATAGGCTACGGATGACCTGCTTGATTTCACTTTCTTGACTTGCTTCATTTGTCTGCATTACTTCAACTCCCTTCTTAATAAAAAACGCCCTATGTACTACTTCAATAATACATAAGGCGTTCGTGACGCTGCAGTGACCGTGCTCCAGGCAGGTGTACAAAATCTTATGGGTTTATATTATCAGATAATTGTGACAACGTCAAGAATAGTTAGAAAATTCTCTAATCCCTAAGGTCAGCCTTCAAGATCTATAGTTACTTCTTTCAGTTATGAAAGAAGTTGAATTAAACAGAAGTATCAAAACAAAATCCCCCGCAGGGAACCCTGCGGGGGATTTGTGCATCCTAAAGTATTCAAAGCATGCGACAGCTCTATTCACTTCTTCACAGCCAGGCTGCGAATAGAAACATTCACGTTATTCACCTTCATGGCCGTCATATACTCAATCTTTTCCTTAATCTTCGCCTGGAACTGCTTGGTAACGGCAAAGAGCTTAACACCGTAATACAGCACAACCTCTACACTGATAACAATACCCTTGCTGTTGTCGCTGCGGCGGCGCACCTTAATCGAGGTGATGCGCTCCACGCCCTCCAGCTTGCGCCCGATAATTTTGATGATATCCTCCAGCGCGCTGTCGGAAATCAGCAGCTTGCCGTAAAAGCTGAACGAAGGACGTACGATAGAACGGTCCGCATCCTTCTCCTGCTTACGCTGGCTGGAAAAAATATTATAGGGCAAATCGGCAAAATAGCCTGTGAAATGAGGCTTCAGCTCAATCGTCGGCACCGGCACGATATGTTTGCCCTCCTGCAGACGCGCATGGCGGGCCTTCTTGATTTCGGCCTTGCTGGCAATTTGGTTGATATACACCGTCTTAACCGGCTTATCCAACTTCAGCCTGCCGATAATCTTGTTGATCATATTGTCCGAGGTAGCGATAATCAGCAGACGATGAATGTTGTTGCTCGCCAATGCCTCACGCACCGCCTGCGCGTGCCCTTCGTCGGTGAAGATGGCGCGCTTAACGGCCTGTATTCTGTTGTCTTCGTTCTTGGCGGAGGTGCCTGCCAGAATTTTGGTGCCCTTAATCAGCAGGCCGTCGTCAATAATAGCGTCACAGCGGTTGTCAAAGGCCACGCCGATGGCATGGTGGCTCTTGCCTGTGCCGCTGGGTCCTACAAAAGCAACTACTTCCATTCTATTACACCCTTAACATCATCATATTGCACCTGCCAGATTCCCAGCTTTGTGGGGAAACGGTCAGGGATTCCGTGAAAGTCACTGCCGCCGCTCACCAGCAGTCCACGCTGCTTGGCCAGCGCCAGCCAATGGACTTGCGCCTGTGCATCCGCGCTGGGGTGCCATACCTCGATGCCGTCAAAAGGCTCTGCAGCTAAAAGTCGTTCGGGCAGCGTTTTATCCACCAGCTCCGAGGGATGTGCCAACACAGCGATACCGCCTGCCTCGTGAATCAGCGCCACTGCCTCCTGCGGGGAAAGCTTGGGCTGCGGCACATACGCCGGTCCGCCGCGGTGCAGCAGTGCGTCGAAAACATCCTGCACGGTAGCAAAATAGCCCTTGGCCACCAACGCCTTGGCCACATGCGGACGGCCCACTGCTCTGTTCTTGGGGTCGCAGGCTTCTACCTCTACATGGTAACCCAATTTTTCCAGCTTCTCCAGCATGGCATATAAACGGTGCTCGCGCGCATGGCGCATTTCGTCCATTTTATTATGCAGCGCTTCACAGTCCATGGAAACGTGATAGCCTAAAATATGCACGGCATCATCCTCGTACTGCGTTCCCAGCTCTACGCCGGTGATAACGCGGATGCGTCCGCCGTAGCGCTTCGCCGCCTCGCGCGCCTCCGCCATACCGTTCCACGAATCATGGTCGGTGACAGCGATAACGCTGATGCCTTTAGACACAGCCTCATTCACCAGCATGGTCGGCGTATAGCGTCCGTCGCTGAAGGTGCTGTGCAAATGTAAATCTACAAGCTGCGCAGCCATTACAGCATACCTGCCAGCTTGATAAGCGTCATAGTGCCAAAGGCAGTACCGCCTTTAACCTTGAAGCCCTCCGTCTTGGTTGCGGTGGAGGTGCCGCCGATATCAAGATGCGCCCACGGGATATCCTTGTCGACGAATTCGCCGATGAACAGGCCGCCGGTGATGCAGCCGCCGGCACGTCCTGCGCTGTTGAGCAGGTCCGCAACGTCGCTCTTGATGGCTTCCTTGCATTCAGGCAGGGAAGGCAGCTGCCAGTAGTTTTCACCGGCCATGCGACCTGCCAGCTTAATCTGCTCCACCAGCTTGTCGTCATTGGCCACAATACCGCTGGTTTCGTTGCCCAGGGCGATGATTACCGCACCGGTGAGCGTTGCTATCTCAATAACCTTCTTGGCACCCCTTTGGCAGGCCTACCAGACTGCGTCCGCCAGCACCATGCGTCCTTCCGCATCGGTGGAAACAACCTCGATGGTCTTGCCGTTGGCTGCACGTACGATGTCGCCAGGGCGTTGCGCCTTGCCGTCAGGCATATTTTCCGCGCAGGCCAGCACGCCGATAACGTTGCATTTCAGGCCTAAACGTGCGATTGCACGCATAGCGCCGAGCACAGCGCCTGCACCCGTCATGTCGTCCTTCATCTCGCCCATGTTATCGTCAGGTTTAATGGAAATACCGCCGCTGTCGAAGGTGATGCCCTTGCCTATGAAGGCTGTATAGGGAGCATCACCGTTGCCGTTGTAGCGTAAGGCAACGAGGCACGGAGGGTTATGACTGCCCTGACCTACTGCCAGCAGTGCATGCATGCCTCTTGCCTCCATCAGTGTTTCGTCCATAATAGTAATTTCCAGCGGCAGCTCCTGCCCCAGCTTCAGAGCATCATCGGCCATGGTTTGCGGTGTTACCACGTTACCGGGGTTATTCACCAGATCACGTGCATAGCACACTGCTTCCGCAGAGATTTCTGCAGCGTTAATGATTTCCGCCGCCTTCGGCACAGCGCTCAGAACTGTAGCCTCACACAGCGGTGCCTGCTTGGCTTCACTCTTGAAGCGGTTGAAGGTGTACGCGCCGAGGTACAGGCCTTCGACGAGCGCCTGCAGGTTTTTGCTGCGTTCGGCGTTCAGCAGGATAGGCGCAGCCAGTACAGCCTTTTGCGCCTTAGCCTTGTGCAAAGCGCGAGCAGCAGCGCCGGCAGCCTTACGGAAATTGTTCGGCTTGCAGTCCTTCCCTTCGCCACAGCCTGCCAAAAGCAGTGTCAGCAAACCTTCACCCTGCGGCAGCACCATGGTGGTAACGCTGCCTGCATCATAAATATCGTCGTGCTGCGCGGCATACGCCATTGCCGCCTTGGCTGCTGCCTCCGGCAGCTCCAGCTTGTCGATAGCTGCCGCACATTCCTTACACAGAAAGAGGACAATACTGTCCGCATCATTATAGGCTGCAGCGTTGAACTCCGCTGCGGTACATTGAAATTGGTTTAACATATCTTAAACTCTCCTATCATTATTTATATTCTATTGCAGTCTGCAATTCGTTAAGCATGGTATTGCCGCTGGAACGCTGCAACGACAAATCGCTCACCAGCACCTTCATCTCGCGCATCAGGCGGCCCTTGGAAAAATAAGAGCCCAGCGCGTGAATCGTGTACGGTGTCTGGTTGATATTGCCGATATACATCAGGCAATGGCCATCCATATAAAGCGCTGCACCCGGCATCAGCCTGCTGATAACGGCGGCGCGTTCCTGTGCGCTGCCGCTCAGCTTTTTCTTCGTGCCTGCGGTCAGCTCCTGCTGGTCGGCATTGCGCGGCAGCACAATGCCGACAGTGCGGTAAGCATTGAACACCAGGCTTGAGCAGTCCACGCTGTTCTTCAAACCGCCCCAGCCATAAGGCTTGCCGTAAAATTTGAAGGCGGAGCTCAGCAGATTATTGCTGGTATAAGGCAAATAGCCGTAATGCACGGCAGAGGCAGCCTTCGGCACCAGCAGCTTCTGTTTCTGCAGCTGACCTGCTTTAGTGCGCACCGGTGCAATTACCGTATAGGTATCGCTCTGCATACTGTCAACCGGCAGGCGCGCACCCTGCTGATAAAGCACCTGCTCACCGTCTGTTTTCAGGCTATATTCCGCATCGGTAACAACCAAAAACTTCTGCGGCTTCACAAAGCTGCTCCAGGTGTTCTTATCGGTCATGGCTACATTATACTTGCTCACCCAACCGCTGTAATTTACTGCCTGCACGTAGTAAAAATAACCGTTGGCACTGGTGTGCAGCACAGCCACAGGCTCGCCGGGGTCCAGCATAGTTTCCTGCAGCGCGTCAAAATCCCTGTCGCCCGCGTAATAATACAGGCCCTCGCCCGTAGGCAGCGCGCGCACAGCGGTACGGCGCACCGTCACTGCGTATTGCACGCCTACGCTTTTGGGAATAGCGCTGATATTGCTCTGTTTGCGCAGGATATTCTTATAGTTTTCGCTCACCTTATTGCCATGCAGATACAGGTCATCGTCAAGGATGGAATAATCCATAATCCTCGTTTTGAGCGCATCACCGCTCATCGTCGCAGGATAATTTGCCAGGTCAGGCATACTGCGGGAAGCAGCACGCACCTTGGCGTTGAAGGATGCCACACCCTTCGCATCCAGAATAACCGTATCACCGCTCTTGTTCTGCTCCGTCCAGTGCGACGGGTTCACAAGCGGCGGATAATTGGTAATGCCTGCCGCCGAAGCACCCAAAGGCAGCAGCAGTCCGCAAACAACAGCAGCTGTATATAAAAGCTTTGCTAATCGCAATTTCGTTCCTCCCTTCTTGCAGCATATATTTTACTGCAAGTAACCTAAAATACTTGTAATATTATTATATTCTTTAGGCAGAACAAAAATCCTGCTTTAGTATATGAAAAAAGCTGATGTAAGCATTGGCCTACATCAGCGTAGAAGCGATATTTTATTTCTGCAGATCCTTTGCATTGCCCGGTTTGATTTTGCTTTCGGTGCCTGTGAGCAGGCGATAGATATGTTCCTTGTGGCTCAAAAATTCAAAGGAAACGGCAACCACCGAGAAAATCACATAGGCAGAGGGATAACCCAGATACCATGCCAGCGGCGGCGTAAAGATGGCAGCCATAATGGAGCCGAGCGATACATAGCGCGTCAGCAGCACGCACACCAGCCAGATACCGAAGCTTGCTACTGCAACCTTAGGCATCATAAAAATCAACAGGCCCAGTGCGGTCGCAACGCCCTTGCCACCCTTAAAGCCCAGAAAGAGCGAATAATTGTGGCCTAAAAGCGCGCCCAAAGCCGTAACCACATCCAGCAGCGGATTGTGGAAAAAATAACTCATAATACCAACCGCGAGAATACCCTTGAAGGCATCGGCAATCAGCACCAGCACCGCAGTCTTGGGACCGACGGTACGGAAAACGTTCGTCGTGCCGATATTTTTGCTGCCGTAATTACGGATATCAATACCGTGAAAGGCCTGCACCAGCCATAAGCCGCTGGGAACAGAGCCGCAGACATGACCGAGCACAAAGCCCAGCAGAAAATGTAATATACCCACCTCATTGAACATAACAAATCACCTGACTTTTATTTATTCATCCTCGTTCTTGCCACGGATAATCATCTGAATCGGGGTGCCTTCAAAGCCAAAGGCCTCACGCAGTTTGTTCTCCAGATAACGCTGGTAGGAGAAATGCATGATTTCCGGCTCGTTGACAAAGATAACAAAGGTTGGCGGTTTGATTTTGACCTGAGTAACATAGAGAATCTTAAGACGCTTGCCTTTTTCGGTCGGCGGCGGATTGATAGCTACAGCGTCCTCGATAACCTGGTTGAGAATACTGGTAGCGATACGCATAGCGTTCTGCTCGGCAACATAGGAGATAACCTCCGGCAGTCGGTGAATACGCTGCTTGGTAACGGCAGAAACGAAAACTACCGGCGCATACTGCAGGAAAACAAGCTCCTTGCGCAAAGTTTCGGTATAACGCAGAGTGGAGGAATTGTCCTTCTCGTACAAATCCCATTTGTTGACAACCAGAATAACAGCCTTGCCTGCCTCATGAGCATAGCCGACGATACGTTTATCCTGCTCGGTAACACCCTCGACAGCATCAAAAACCATCAGCACAACGTCACTGCGGTCCACTGCGCGCAGTGAACGCATAACGCTGTATTTTTCAATCGGTTCGTCAACCTTAGCCTTGCGGCGCATGCCTGCGGTATCAATGAACAGGTACTTCTGACCGTTGCGTACTACCGGAGTATCAATCGCATCACGGGTAGTGCCTGCAACATCACTTACGATAGAACGCTCCTCGCCTACCAGTGCGTTGAAAATAGAGGACTTGCCCACGTTAGGACGGCCGATCAGAGCAACCTTGATTTCGTCCTCTTCCTCCAGGTCGCCTGCCATCTTATCGGACGGGAACTTGGCAACAACGGCATCCAGCAAATCGCCCAGGCCCAAATGGTTGGACGCGGAAACAGCAATCGGGTCACCGATGCCCAGATTATAGAATTCAAAAGTATTCATCTCCTGCTTCGGAGAATCCGCCTTATTGACAGCCAGCACAATCGGCTTCTTGGACTGACGCAGCAGACGGGCAACGTCAGCATCCTCGGTAGTAATGCCTGCGCGCGCATCGCAGACGAACAGAATAACGTCCGCCTCCTTAATCGCAATCTGTGCCTGCTGACGGATAGAAACAGCAATAGCATCAGCATTCATGATTTCGATACCGCCGGTATCAACCATCATAAACTCGTGGTCCAGCCATTCGGCGGTAGCATACAGACGGTCGCGGGTAACGCCCGGTGTATCCTCAACAATGGAAATCCTGCTGTTGGCAAAAATATTAAAAAGAGTAGATTTGCCTACGTTCGGACGTCCAACTATAGCAACTATCGGTTTAGCCATAATCAAATCTCCTTCATCATAATAAATTTTTTAGTATGTGTCTATCATAGAAATGTAAAATTTTATGTATATTTATGGGGAATATGTCTATTACAACGCATACAACCCTCAGTCATCGCCTTCGGCGATGCCAGCTCCCTTGACGCTACGACCTAGTTTGTCGCAAGCACAACCCTCAGTCAAAATCACTGACGTGATTTTGCCAGCTCCCTTTCAGGGAGCATATAGAGGTTAGCGATAATGGCGAACTGTAATCTTAAATCGAGCCTATTATATCTCCCCTGAAATACTCTTCGAGTATAATACGACCAACATTTTCCGCTAACGGAAAATGGGTCTTAGTATAGCGGAGGTGGCTACGAGCGTCAGCGAGTAGACGGAAGGGTTGCCTCTAGTGATCAATTCCATTCCTGGAAGAAACTCCCTTATGGAAGTAATGCTTAACCTCGTTCATATCAGTAACAAGGTCGGCAATTTTAATAAGCTCTTCCGGTGCACCTCTACCAGTAGTAACAACCTCAACGTTATTTTTATGCTCACGCAAAAAATCAACAACCTCCTGCGTCGGCAGCATCTGAGTAGCAAGCACAATATTCAGCTCATCGAGGATAATAATGTCCGCAGCGTGCGAGCTGATAGCCTCTTTCGCCTCTTCCCAACCGTCACGGCACATCTTTAAATCAATAGGATTGGGATTACGGAAATTAACAAAGGCGTCGCGTCCCACCTGCCGCAGCGTAAACCAGGGCAGATTCTTTGCAGCCCGCGCCTCGCCGTACTTAGGATCATCCTTCAAAAATGAAAGCATCAGCGTCTTCATACCATAACCGGAGGCACGCAACGCTACGCCCAAAGCGGCAGTAGTCTTGCCCTTGCCTGTACCTGTATAAACCTGCAGCATACGCTTCACCTATCTTTCCAATAATAAATGCAGCAATTCCTTCGCACCCTTGGCAATTTCCACCTTGCCGGGGTAACGCTCCTTGAACTGCGCCAGCGACATATCATCCAAAAACAGCTTATCGTTATTTAAAACCACATCCGGCAGAATAATCTTCTTATCCTGAACGTTCGCTAAGATATCGCTGCCCGTCAAAAGACCGGTAACATTCACCTTGCCGCCGAAAAAGCTGTTAGGCACAGGCACAAAACGGTGCTCCGAACCGAACTGGCTGTTCAGCTTCGCCATCAAAGGCTCCAGCACACGGTAAGCGCCCTCACCCACGGGAATCACCGCAGGCTCTGCAGGATGAAAGCTCTGCATCTGCGCCAACGCCTCGTCCCACTCCAGCATAAAGTTGGCAGTAAGGCCGATGCCGTTTTCCAGCTGCGGGAAGCCGTCATACCATTCGGTAGGAGGAAAAGGCTTTTCCGCCAGCAGATAAAATTCATCGCCAAAATAGATAAACGTCTTGCCTATTTCCTTACGGCCGCACCCCTGCCCAGCGGACACCTGCCCCCAACACTCCG
>ENA-OQKY01000155-OQKY01000155.1-human-gut-metagenome-genome-assembly--contig:-NODE-155-length-88126-cov-29.864271_pt1 | contig 88126 bp, 77 predicted proteins | sample MGYA00242652_ERZ504805 | MGnify/ENA primary metagenome ERZ504805 (study PRJEB26092, sample SAMD00036400) | human gut metagenome | host: Homo sapiens | study: EMG produced TPA metagenomics assembly of... | reverse complement strand
CTTTCTTGGGTACATGGTTTATAGTTTCTTGGCAACTCTATTATACCATATCCAGTGAGGGGTTATTTCTTTTTTGGTAACAAAAAATGCCGTATTTATGCGGCTTGTGGCGTTTTGCAAACGCCTATTTCAATAAGGAAATATAGCGAGGAACTATGTGAAATATCAACACATGTTAGACATGGTTAACTTATGCTTGCAGAGATATTTTTTTTGTGTTAGAATGTTTGAAGAATTTTGAATTATTTGCATCTGACGGTTGAGAGGAGATATATTTTATGAAGCAAAAAACAGCATATCTTGGGCTTTTTTCGGCTGTGGCTATTATTTTGGGATATGTGGAATCACTGGTTCCTGTATTTGCGGGAATTCCCGGAATTAAGCTTGGACTGGCAAATCTGGGGGTACTTTTTATCCTGAAGAAGTATTCTTTTAAAGAAGCTGCACTGGTTTCGGTGGTGCGTATTCTGGTGATCGGATTCATGTTTGGAAATCTGTTCAGTATCCTGTACAGCCTGTCAGGGGCTGCGCTTAGTATGACAGTTATGACTCTTATGTTAAAGAAGACCTCTTTCAGTCTGATTGGAGTCAGCGTTGCCGGAGGTGTTTCACATAATATCGGACAGCTTATCATTGCCATGCTGATCGTAAATAATGCAAGTGTATTTGTATATATGCCGGCGTTGCTGGTCGCCGGGGTTGCTGCCGGGGTTGTGATCGGCGGACTTACAAATGAAATTGTAAAAAGAGTACATATATAATAGCAGTTGATCGAATATATCATATTCAAAAGCTTCTACTCATTTGTTTCATCCGAATCTGACCCGGCCCATAAAGCAGGATCTGCAGGGTCCTCCAGCAGGGTTACATCTTTGCCAAGCTGCATCTCCTCTTCCACTGTTTCTGCAGTACTTCGAATAGCGGCACTGTGTCCGGTAAGTGCTGCAAAAGGAGCAAACTGGGCCGCACGGTCATTAAGGGGCATTTGGGAATGTGATGTAGATGTGGGGTGGGGAAGATTAATAATATCATCATATCTGTGTGAGGATTGATTTCCAATATTACTGTCAGGCGTATATTTATTTGTAAAATCAGCATGTTCTCTTACATACTTATTCGTCTGCTTGCTCAAGCTTTATGTCCTCCTATTCTCTGATTTCTGTCAATAGAAGTTGCTCCCTCTTCAAAGTTTGTCCCTTTGAGGATTGCATTTTTTCCATACTTTTTCTTAATCTCCAGCATTGCATGCTGAAGCTTTTTTTCTTTCTGAAGTTTCTCTTCTTTTTCCTGCTTTTCCTTTTCAACTGCTGCATAATCTGTAAAAAGATCCAGTTGTTCATAAGTTTCTTTTCTGACAATATCCTGTTCTTTTTTGACATGGTTAGCAGTCAGTGTAATCCTTCGAATCAGCAGATCAGGGTTCATGATACGGTCATAGAGTCTCAGTGTATTCTCAATAATTTCGTAAGTTGAATTTGTAAATTCAGACAGGTTCTGTGTTCCATGGGCATGTTTTGGAATGCTTCTCCCATAACGGTCGATTGTAATCTCTCCTTTATAAGTTTTGCTGATGACAGGATCAGAAAGATTCTCAATATCATATCCCACTGTCAGTACCAGTTGATCTGTAACCATTTCCTTATCAACCAGATCAAGGGCCATCATTTCCGCCATTTCCCGGACTACGATCCTTGTTTTTTCAAACGTGTAAGGACATTGAAGAACCTGACCGGAACAGATACTGTTGTTGTCAGGTTTATAAGATCTGATTTCCGCAATGGTACACGGCTCCCATCCCCAGGCATGGTCGATCAGCAGTTCTGCATTGATGCCGAATAATTTATAGAGTAATTCTTCATTATGATAGTTATTTGGGCCGCCTACAGAACATCTGGCAACATCTCCCATTGTCTTCATTCCATTTTCCGCAAGTTTCCGGGCATATCCACGTCCGACCCGCCAGAAATCAGTAATCGGTTCATGTTCCCACAGCAGTCTGCGATACTCCATTTCATCCAGCTGCGCAATACGGACTCCATTCTCATCCGGTTCTACATGTTTTGCTACAATATCCATTGCAATCTTACACAGATATAAGTTTGTGCCAATTCCCGCTGCTGCTGTAAGTCCGTGAGTATCCAGAATATCCAGAATGATCTTCTGTGTAAGCTGATAAGCACTCATCTGATAAATTTTCATATAATGAGTAATGTCTATAAAAATCTCATCTATGGAATAAACATGCATATCTTCCGGTGCAAAATATTTCAGATATGTCTGATATATCGCAGTGCTGACTTCAATATATCTCGCCATTCTCGGCGGTGCAATATAATATCCCACTGCCAGTGAAGAGTCATTTTTTAATTCTATATCATTGCAGGACTTACCTGTAAATTTATGATCAGGAGTTGTTTTCAACCGTTCCTGGTTCACTTTTCTCACTTTTTGCACAACTTCAAAAAGCCTTGCTCTTCCCGGAATCCCGTAAGCTTTCAGGGATGGGGAAACTGCAAGGCATATGGTTTTCTCTGTACGACTGGCATCTGCAACTACCAGATTAGTAGTCATGGGATCCAGACCATGATCTTTACATTCGACTGATGCATAAAAGGATTTCAGATCTATCGCTACATAAATATGAGATTCCATTTATCCGATCCTCATTTAAATATATTTCGTCTGTTCCATAATTATAAAGATGCCTGTAAAAAATGTCAAATCCAACTTCTGTAAAAAAAGGGAACTGCCTGCGTTACATACAGCCAGTTCCTTTTGGGTAATTAATCTTCTTCTATATGCTCTCTGCCCTGATTGATGATCGTGCGGACATGATCATCTGCCAGAGAATAAAAAATAGATTTTCCTTCTCTTCTGTTCTTAACCAGCTTGTTCTGTTTCAGGATACGGAGCTGATGAGAAATCGCAGACTGTGTCATGTTCAGTGCTTTGGCAAGGTCACATACACATACTTCTGCCTCGAACAATACAAACAAAATACGGATTCTGGTGGAATCTCCGAAAACTTTGAATAATTCTGCCAGATCATAAAGTTCTGTTTCTTCCGGCAGAGTTTCATCTACGATTTTGAGTAAATCTTCATGAATTTCATTGCTTTCACATACTTCTTCTTTGCGCACTTCCATTCTCTTACCTGTTACCTTTCCAGCTTATCACAAAAGGTTACTGTCCGTCCTGCGGGCAGTAACCATAAAAAGACTCGCTTAATTTACTATCTGTTTTTATTATAAATTCTTTACAAATAATGTACGGATCGCATTGAATACTGCGATGATCATAACACCTACGTCTGCAAAGATCGCCATCCACATATTTGCAATACCTAATGCGCCAAGGATCAGGCACAGGATCTTAATGCCGATAGCAAAATAAATATTCTCATATACAATGCGGATACATTTACGTGCAATCTTGATTGCCTTGGAAATCTTCAGCGGATCATCATCCATCAGTACGATATCTGCTGCTTCAATTGCAGCATCTGAACCGAGTGCTCCCATTGCAATACCGATATCTGCTCTGGACAATACAGGTGCATCGTTGATACCATCGCCTACGAATACAAGTTTGTCTCTCTCAGATTTCTGGTGAAGCAGTTCTTCTACTTTGGAAACTTTGTCACCAGGTAAAAGTTCGCTGTATACTTCCTGGATGCCAAGTTCTTTCGCAACCTGATCTGCAACACGTTTGGAGTCACCTGTCAGCATAACAGTCTTGCTGATTCCGGCTTTCTTCAGTTCTGCAATTGCCTCTTTTGCATGAGGTTTGATGATATCGGATATGAGGATATGACCTGCATATTTGCTGTCAACAGCTATATGCACAACAGTTCCTACATGATGGCAATCCTGATAAGTGATTCCAAGTCTGTCCATTAATTTTGCATTTCCGGCTGCTACGGATACGCCGTCAACTTTTGCAACTACACCATTACCGCTGATTTCTTCAATATCAGCCACACGATTTCTGTCGATCGGTTTACCGTATGCTTTCTGCAGACTCTTACTGATCGGATGAGAAGAAGAACACTCTGCAAGTGCCGCATACTCTAATAATTTCTCATCAGGCATTTCGTTGTGATGGATACCACTTACTTCGAAAACACCCTGAGTCATAGTACCGGTTTTGTCAAATATAACATATTTTGTCTGAGCCAGTGTTTCCAGATAATTGGAACCTTTGACCAGAACACCTTGGTTGCTCGCACCACCGATTCCTGCAAAGAAGCTTAACGGAATACTGATAACCAGTGCGCAAGGGCAGCTGATTACAAGGAATGTGAGAGCTCTGTAGATCCAGTCTCCCCACATAGCCGGTCTTCCCATAATAAGAAGTACGATTGGCGGGATAATCGCAAGAGCAAGGGCTCCATAGCATACTGCCGGTGTATAATATTTTGCAAATTTGGAAATGAAATTCTCGGATTTTGATTTTCTGGAGCTGGAATTTTCTACCAGTTCAAGAATCTTGGATACTGTAGATTCACCGAATTCCTTAGTTGTACGGATTTTCAGCAGACCTGTCATATTGATACATCCACTGATTACTTCGTCGCCAACCTTTGCATCACGAGGAAGGCTCTCACCTGTCAGTGCGCTTGTGTTTAATGTGGAAGTTCCCTCGGTGATCACACCGTCGATCGGTACTTTCTCACCTGGCTGAACAATGATAATTGTTCCAATCTCAACTTCATCCGGATCCACCTGTTCCAGTGTTCCGTCTTTCTCTATATTTGCATAGTCCGGACGGATATCCATCAGTTCGCTGATGTTTCGTCTGCTCTTTCCTACAGCATAGCTCTGGAAAAGTTCTCCGATCTGATAGAAAAGCATAACCGCAACACCCTCGGAATAATCGCCAAGGAGAATTGCACCTACAGTAGCTACAGCCATCAGGAAGTTCTCGTCAAATACCTGTTTATTTAAAATACCTTTGAATGCTTTCTGTAGGATATCATATCCGATAACCACATATGGGATCATAAAAAGACCGAATCTCAAATATCCCTCTACAGGCAGTAATGAAAAAGCAACGATCAGTACTGCTGCGATAATGATCCTGGTAAGCATTTTCTTCTGCTTCTTGTTCATATCAATACCTCTCTCTTCTTATAAAAGCAGGACTGCTGTAAAAAACGTCTCCGGCGGAAATATCAGTCGCTGAGATCAGTTTTATACAACAGTCCCTCCCCTGGATGATTCAGGATTAAAGATAGATTTCGCAGTCGTCTTCTACCTTCTTGCAGTTCTTTAATACATCTTTCATAACTGCTTTCGGATCCTGGCCATCTTCGAATTCAACGATCATCTTCAGCATCATGAAGTTTACTGTTGCATCCTTAACACCTGCTGTATTCTTAGCAGCTTCCTCCATTTTGTTTGCACAGTTTGCGCAGTCTACATCAATCTTATAAGTTTTCTTCATAATATTTTTCCTTTCCGGCTCATCTCTTTATATTAACATATGAGCACTTGTTCATTTGTTTGATTTTATTATATCATTCTTTCCTTTTCTGTCAATAGTTTTTCTCAGATTTCTTTACGGAAATGCAAAATTGTGCTATAATTTATATCATTAGATTAACGTGTTGCTTTAATGTTTTAAAAATTTGGATATTATTATCCAACAGGTATCAAAATCTATAAAAAATGATAGTTACTGAGCACAGAGTGAACAGTAACGTATGATACTCTTTGACAGAACATAACTGCTGGTACTGTTTCTGTACGGCAGTCCGGAACAGCAATATCGAAAACACAAAAAGGAGGGAGTATCAATATGGCGATACATGAATCAGGAGAAGATTATCTCGAGGCGATCCTGATGATCAAGGAAAGAAACGGTAATGTTCGTTCTATAGACATTGCACATGAATTATCTTTTTCAAAGCCCAGTGTCAGCGTTGCAATGAAGAATTTAAAGGCGAATAATTATATTACCATCGATGAAAATGGATTTATCAATCTGACAGCAACAGGTCAGGAAATTGCAGATAAAATTTATGAAAGACATACTTTTCTTACTGACTGGCTGACTTCTATCGGGGTTGACCCGGAAGTCGCTGCAGAAGATGCATGTAAGATGGAACACGCGATCAGTGCCGAGAGTTTTGCTGCTATTAAGAAATCTATTGCAGGTTCACACAAAAATTAAATAAAAAGTTATACTAAAAGACCATATCAGAAGATTTTTGACAGAACAATAATCTATCTTAAAATCTTCACGATATGGTCTTTATTTATGATAAAGATCTATGTTAAAATCTTCCGCCAATATAAATTATGCAGCACAATTTTTATATAGTTTATATTCTTACCAAAAAAACCGGAAGTAAAAATAGTTTACTCCCGGCTTTATGTCTTATAATTCCTCCTCTTTCGGAAGAAGGTTTCTCATGCTTCTTAAACTGATTGTCAGTGTTGACATGTTATGAAGCAGTGCGGATGTTGTAGGCATAATAATGCCGGTCACTCCAAGCGCGATCAGACCGCCATTTACACCAATGATCGTTCTGTAATTATTATGGATACGTTTCATCAGTGCTGTGCTGAGTCTCTTTAATGTTACGATCTCATGGAGATTATCTGCAGAAATTGTAACATCAGCAATTTCACGCGCAATTGCAGCACCGTCACTGATGGCGATACCAACACTTGCAGAAGAAAGTGCCAGAGAATCATTGATTCCGTCGCCGATCATAATAACTTTATGACCCAGTTCTTTCTCTTTCTCTACGAAGGATGCCTTATCTTCCGGCAAAACTTCAGAATAATATTCATCTACTCCTACACGTTTCGCGATCGCTGCTGCTGTACGTTCACTGTCACCAGTCATCATTACAACCTTTGTGATGCCAGCTTCCTTTAACTCACGTACTGCATCTGCTGCCTCCTCACGAAGCGGGTCTTCTACACAGATAACTGCCGCAAGTTTGCCCTCGATAGCAAGGTATAAATGAGAACACTCCAATGGAAGATTCTCGAATCTGTCTTCCATTCCTTCCGGAATTACACATTTCTCATCTTCCATTACAAAATGCCAGCTTCCAATCACTGCTTTTCTGCCTTCGATAGTTGTAGAGATACCGTGAGCTACGATATATTCTACTTTAGAATGCATTTCTTCATGAACAAGGTGTTTCTCTTTAGCTGCATTGACAACTGCTCTTGCCATAGAATGCGGGAAGTGTTCCTCCATACATGCTGCAATACGCAGAAGTTCATCAGGACTCAGTTCTTCGCTGAAAGATACAACATCGGAAACAACTGGTTTTGCTTTGGTAAGTGTGCCTGTTTTATCAAATACGATAGTTGTAGCGTCAGCCATTGCCTCCATATATTTGCCGCCTTTTACAGTAATGCTGTGAGTACTTGCCTCACGGATTGCTGATAATACAGAAATAGGCATTGCAAGTTTCAGTGCACAGGAGAAGTCTACCATAAGCACTGCAAGAGTCTTAGTCATATTTCTGGTGAGCAGATAAGTTACACCTGTACCTGCAAGAGTATACGGAACAAGTCTGTCAGCCAGATGTTCTGCATTACTCTCTACAGAAGACTTCAGTTTCTCAGAATCCTCAATCATGCTGACAATCTTCTCGTAACGGCTGGAACCTGCTGCTTCTTTAACCTTAACAGTGAGTTCACCCTCTTCGAGGACAGTTCCTGCGTAAGCAAAGCTTCCTTCGGCTTTACGTACAGGTGCAGATTCACCTGTAAGAGAAGTCTGATTAACCATTGCTTCTCCGGATACTACATTTCCATCGAATGGGATCACATTACCCATATGTACGCGTACCAGATCACCTGCTTTAATAGAAGAAACAGGTACAAGAACTTCCTGTCCGTCCTCATTTACAAACCATACTTTTTCCGCATTGATGGACATGCTTCTGGCAAGATCATTGACAGATTTCTTGTGTGTCCACTCCTCAAGAATTTCACCGATTCCAAGCAGGAACATGGTAGAACCTGCAGTATTGAAGTCACCACGGAGCATAGATACACCAATCGCAGTTGCATCCAGAACAGGTACTTCCAGTTTACCCTTCATCAGAGTACGTACACCATGATAAATATATTTCACTGATTTCGCTGTCGTGATCACTACACGTACCGGGTATGGCAGAAACATTTTGTTTAATGCACGCATTACCACGGAATTAATCAGTTTTTCTTTGTATGTTTCGTTTAATTCACGTCCGGAATTCTCAAGAGCAGCTTCGGATACCTGAGCAGTTTCATAAGAAAATCTGCTCAGTAAACGAATCAGTTCTTCTCTGCTGCCTGTATAGACAACAGCTACATCCTGAGTTTTTACATAAACCGTAGCCTTGCTGATATTTGCCTGATTCTCCAGATAGCACTGCAGAATATCTGCCTGTCTGTAGGTCATGCGTTTCTGTGCAAGATGAATACGGATTCGTCCCTTTATTTCATGCTTAATAGCAAATTTCATTATTCTTCGCTGCCTTCTTCTGTTGTTTCTTCTGTATCTTCTCTGAAATCTGTTACTTCTTCAGCTGTATCTTCTACTACTTCCTCAGCTGCGGCTCTGTCTTCATTAATCTGCTGAGCTTCTGCATAAATATCTTCAGCATTCTCCTGAAGTGTGGAAGCTGTTTTCATAACACATGCTTTTGCACGTAAAACGGCTGCTGTGCAGTTTGTGTATAATTTCTTTGCGTCTTTGCTTGTGAGGATTTTGATACCTGCTGTACCGAAAGCTACTCCTGCTGCAAAAATTCCTGTTTTTTTACTGTCAAATTTAATCATTGATTTGTCCTCCTGAATGTGATTTTATGATTTAGTTTATAATCTGTTTTATATAAATTGTGTTTACCAGACTTCTGAATACTGATCATCAGGATATCTGTTCCCATATGTCAAGCGGATATTCGCAATTGAAGCAGGGGACTTCCTTGGTTTGGTTAAACAGTAATACAAATGTCTGTACCACATCTTTATATCTCATCGCTATCTCGCTTTTATCGAAAATACAATATATTTTCAGATAATATTCCGAGTTAAAACTTTATTTTCGACATCAGGTTATCCATATTTCATGTATTATACAGCCAAAGTTTTTAAATTTCCACTACTTTTTCCTTGTTGATAAACATTTTCATCTTTTTATATAAAAAACCTGATTTGATTTCTATGAAGTTTTATACATAAGCATTAAGCAAATAAGCGAAAATCATACTGTCGGCCGACGATTTTTCAGCAAACAGCCAGTTATCAGGTATAAGATAAAAACCGCCGGGAAGTTCTATGCAGTATCTCCCGGCGGCCATGATTCTCTATCTGAAATATTTACTTGTTTTCAAATTTAAAAGTCACAGGAATTTACAAACATCCGTTCAATTTCCTGATTATCAATGTATCCGCATGCTTTCAAGCCTGCCAGAACTACATTATTAAAATTGTCTCTTGATAATTTCTGAACTGTATTATCATCCAGTTCAATAGTGCATACACTCTCATCCCTGCAGTCAGGATTTCTCACAATCTTGTACATGTTTCTTCTGCTGATCGCTCCAATCTCCTCTAAAAGGTTTACCATACGGTACACCGTAGCTGATCCAATGCCCGGATCCAGGCGGGATGCGTTGTAATAAATTTCTTTACAGCAGGAACACTCATTCTCAAGAATGACTTCCAACAACATTCTTCTCTGTTTGGTAATCCTGCATCCTCGCTTCTTTAATTCCTGGATTACAACATCTTTCTGCATTCGGGTTCTCTGGTAATTGGGTTCTTCACATCTGTCCTGTTTTTGTAATGCTGCTGCTCCCAAAATCACATCATCCTTCCGCTAATATATTTTCTGTCAGTCAAATATTAATGACATCCTCCACAGTTACTGCAGTCTCCGCCACATGATGACTTTCCGCTTTTCTTGCCTTTAATAATACTTCTTACGATAAGAACAACGATCAAAAGCAGAATCGCTCCTACAACAAAAGTTCCCATAACCGACACCTCCTGCCGACTTTTTTGGTTACTGTCTGTAACCCTTTTATTTAGTAGAGCCCGCATCATTTAAGACGCAGGCTCTGTTTTATTGCTATTTATTTGGCCTTTGCCATACCTTTTACGTTAACGTTAAGAGTTTCACTCTCTTTATATGGTCTGAATAACATATACAGGAAACCGATAACAAGAACAAATGCAACTACTGTCCAGATGCTGAATCCGCCACCTGTGAGCAGAGTACCAATCTGATAGATGCAAAGGGAAACAACATATGCAAGACCGCACTGATATCCGATTGCAAACCAGAACCATTTTGCATTGTTCATCTCTCTCTTTATCGCACCCATAGCTGCGAAGCAAGGAGCACACAGAAGGTTGAATACCAGGAATCCGTAAGCTGCGATTGGTGTCATAGCTGCTGCCAGATTGCCCCAGATTTCAGCACCGTCTTCTGCAACTTCTGCAAATCCATAAAGCATACCGAATGTAGCTACTACGTTCTCTTTTGCGATCAGACCTGTAACAGCTGCAACTGCCATCTTCCATCCTTCGCCGGCTTTTGTCCAGCCAAGTGGTGCAAAAATCCAAGCGATTGCACTACCAATCTTAGCAAGAATACTTTCGTTAAGTTCTTCAACCATACCGAAGCTTCCGCCTTCCCATCCGAAGCTCATTAAGAACCACAGAATGATTGTTGAAAGAAGGATGATTGTTCCGGCTTTCTTAATGAAGGACCAGCCTCTTTCCCACATACTTCTTAAGATGTTGCTGACTGTTGGCCAGTGGTATGCAGGAAGCTCCATAACGAACGGAGCCGGATCACCAGCGAACATTTTTGTTTTCTTTAAGATGATACCGGAGCAGATAATTGCTGCGATACCAACGAAGTAAGCACTTGTTGCAACCCATCCGCTGTTTCCGAAGAATGCACCGGCGATCATAGCGATGATCGGAAGTTTAGCTCCGCAAGGAACGAATGTAGTTGTCATAATTGTCATCTTTCTGTCACGGTCATTCTCGATTGTACGGGAAGCCATAACACCAGGAACACCACATCCACTACCGATCAGCATTGGGATGAAGGATTTACCTGAAAGACCGAATTTACGGAAAATTCTGTCCATGATGAATGCTACACGAGCCATGTATCCACAGGACTCAAGGAATGCAAGAAATGCAAACAGTACAAGCATCTGCGGTACGAAACCAAGAACAGCTCCGACACCGGCTACGATACCATCAAGGATCAGTCCCTGTAACCAAGCTGCGCAATTGACAGATTCCAGAACGGATTCAATTGCCGGAGGAATGATATCACCAAACAGAACATCGTTTGTCCAGTCTGTTACAAAAGTACCTACTGTAGTTACAGATACATAATATACAATAAACATTACAACTGCGAAGATTGGCAATGCCAGCCATCTGTTAGTAACGATACGGTCGATCTTATCAGATGTTGTAAGCTTATCTTTTCTTGCTTTGGTCACACACTGACCAATAATGGAAGAAATGTAAACATATCTCTCATTTGTGATGATACTCTCTGTATCGTCGTCAAATTCGTTTTCCATTTCCTTGATCTCAGCAGATACATCTACGGAAGTGTTCATCTGCTCGATGATCTTATCATCTCTTTCGAGAAGTTTGATTGCGAAGAATCTCTTCTGCTCTTCTGCAACCGCACCAGTCAGTTTATCTTCAACTGCGCTGATGATCTCTTCTGCTTTATCGCAGAATTCATGAACAGGTGTTACTTTCTTCTTGCTCTGCGCAATAGAAACTGCTTTGTTTGCGGCTTCTGTGATTCCTGTTCCTTTCAGGGCTGAAATAGTAACGACTTCACAGCCGAGTTTCTTTTTCAGCTTATCGATATGTATTGTATCGCCGTTTTTCTCAACGATATCCATCATGTTGACTGCCATGATGACCGGAATACCAAGTTCCAGGATCTGTGTTGTCAGATACAGGTTACGTTCGATGTTGGTACCATCAACGATATTGATGATCGCATCCGGTTTCTCCTGAAGGATGTAATTTCTTGCAACTACTTCCTCAAGTGTATATGGTGATAAAGAATAGATACCCGGTAAGTCAGTGATAATGACATCTTTGTGTCCTTTTAACTTACCCTCTTTCTTTTCGACAGTTACACCTGGCCAGTTACCTACAAACTGATTTGAGCCGGTCAGTGCATTGAATAATGTCGTTTTACCGCAGTTCGGGTTACCTGCGAGTGCAATTTTTACTGACATAATCTCTCTCCTCTGATTTTTTTGATCTTTTTAATTTTGATCGTTTTTATCAGATCTTTCCCTGTTGTCTTTAAGTATCTGGCAAGCTATTACTTCACGATTAATAGCTTTGTTAATATTCAGTTGTCATCTTCAGTTTTCCTGATGATACTCGGCAACTTTTCTTAACAGCTATTAGTCACTGCTAATTCTTAGCTTCCATTAACTATTAGGCAAAGCTAATTGTTAGAAAGGCCTAACACAATGCCAAAAAAATTATTCTACAACGATCATTTCGGCATCTGCTTTACGTAAGGATAATTCATATCCACGTACAGTTACTTCTACAGGATCTCCCAGAGGTGCAACTTTTCTTACATAAATCTCCACGCCTTTGGTAATTCCCATGTCCATGATTCTTCTCTTAACCGGACCCTCTCCGGTAAGTTTCTGAACCTTAACTGTCTCTCCAACACGGACTTCCTTTAATGTCTTCAAGTCTCTTTCCCTTCTTTCCCTAGAATTTTATTTTTCTCTCAGGAAGAAATTATGGTTTAAACCATAATCTTGCTTGCCATATCTTTCCCAATGGCAACCCTGGATTCTTTAACATTAACGATCAGGCTTCCGTTAATCTCAGAAACAACTGTTACAACTCCTCCTACTACGAAGCCGAGCTCCTCAAGATGTCTCTTTACTTCTTCTTTGCCTCCGATCCTTTTAATTGTAAAAGGCTCACCGGCATTTACCATTGATAACGGCATTTCTTCATCCCTTCCTTTGCATTAATAAGTGATAAACATTATCTTTATCATGGGGTTAGTGTATTCTAATTTTGGTTAGATGTCAATAACTTTGCTAAAATTTTTATTGAAAAAGTTTTTCAATTGCATACATTAATAAACTTTCTCATTTATTTATCACTTTCTCAGCAATTTTTCACGTTTGTGCTAAGCGATTATTTAAGTATTACTTTTTTGAAAAACAATATATTTATTAGCAGCGCGCTTCAAGAATACCATTAAGTGCATTACCGCTGCTTGTGTGGCAGCGAACGATATCTGTGGAAGAACCAACTTCGTCTAATGCGCATTTTACCATTTTGTGGGATACTGTATTTGTGAAAAGTACCAGAAGATCAGGACATCCTATTTTTTTGCTGAAGTCAGCCTCCATCTGTGTAAAGACTTTGCATTTGCATTTATAAGATTTACAGATTTTCTTGTACTGTGCTACCATACGGTCATGTCCGCCTACGATTACAACGCTCATATATTATCCTCCTTTTGCTTCAGTGTATTTTTATGATAGTTGTATTACAGCTATGACTGATATTGTCTGTTCATGCTGCAAATAAATTTTCTGCATGTGTAATGCGTTTTATAATAGTTATTTATCTCTAACTGTAAGTTAGTATAAACTAACATATGTTTTTTGTCAATACTATATAGTAAAATTTTGCATATTTGTAATAAAGTATATAGAAATACTATGATATCTATTTCTGCCTTTTTGTTAATTTACACATATATTATTTCAACAAATTACAACTATAAATATCTTTCATTCATTTATAATTACTTTTTGCGCATGTTATATAAATATGCAAAAAGACCGCTGTACATTTAATCAGTACAACAGTCTTTTACCATTTCTATAATTGTATCTTTAATTATTTTATCACCTATGGAAGTGCAACATGATCCAGAATTCCTGTAAGGTGCGCGATCGTTACCCCGTAATTGGTCATAGGAATCTGCTGCTCTTTTGCTTTATCAATACGGTACATGACATACTTCCGGTTAAACATACATGCTCCGCACTGAATGATCAGATCATAAGGTGTCAGATCATCCGGATAATCGGTTCCGCTTACCAACTCTACTCTCAGAGATTCCCCAAAACGTTTTCTGAGCATCCGCGGGATCTTTATTCTGCCGATGTCCTCTTTGAGAGGTGCATGAGTGCAACATTCTGCGATCAGAACGCGCGAATTTTCGTTCAGAGAATCAATTGCGCGCGCTCCTTCTATATAATAAGGCAAATCTCCCTTATATGCCGCAAATAGTACAGAAAAAGAAGTCAGCATACTCTCCTGTGGTTTGTGCTCATATACATATGAAAATACCTGGGAATCCGTGATGATCATTTTCGGAGGCTTTGAAAGAACTTTCAGTGCCGCCAGATACTGATCAGTTGTCACACTCATCACCAGACATTTCTTATCTAACAATTCTCTTAATGTCTGTACCTGCGGCAGGATCAGCCTTCCCTTAGGTGCCTGGATATCCTGCGGCATTACAAGCATCACGAGGTCATCTACAGAGATCAGATCACCTGTGATCATTCTGTTTCCATAACCTTCCGGAAGTTTTCTTGCCAGCAATTCTTTCAATTCCCGGATTCCTTCTCCTGTTGCTGCGCTGACGGGACAGACATTCTCCCCTGTAGTCTTTCGGATAAGTTCAATAAGATGGTCCCTCTGTTCCTGGGTATACAGATCCGTTTTGCTGAGAATCGGTATCACAGGTGTCTGTCTCTCTTTAAAGTAATGATACCACTTCATTTCCTGTTCCATCTCTTCTTCGCAGAAAAGAATGATCGCCAGTTCTGTTTTCTGTGCTGCCAGTTCTGTTTTCTCTATTCGCAGGGCACCCAGTTCACCTTCATCATCAAATCCTGCTGTATCAATCAGTATACAGGGACCAAGGGGATAGACTTCCATAGCCTTATATACAGGATCCGTTGTAGTTCCCGCAACATCTGCAACAATAGATACCTTCTGTCCGGAAAAAGCATTGATAAATGAAGACTTTCCACTGTTGGTCTTACCGAAAATTCCTATATGCAGGCGGTTTCCGGAGGGTGTTTCGTTTAATGTTACTGCCATATCTTCGCATCCTTTCTTTTTGGTCAGAAGCCTCCATAAGGGCTGCTTCCCAATTAGTTCTATTTTGCTATATTCAGCAATTGCTTAAGTTATTCAGAAATGAACGGTCAGGCCTTATAATCGCCTCTGTCGGTCACAACTTCATAACCAATGCTCTTCATTCGCATAGCCATGCAATTCCTACATTCCGCAGCTTCATCACCAGTACAGATTTTATTATCGTAGAGTTTATATTTGTCTCTTACATTTACAGGAGAGAGATTCGGCATCACCACATTGCCGCCTGCCTGAATTCCCTTTTCTCTCCCCCGCGGATCAATGGTTCCCAGCGCAGTTGTGGCTGGTAACAGAACATGTGGCTGAATAAGACGGATAATAGATAATAATCTCAAAGTCATATCCAAGGTTCCGGCCGGCTCTTTTGCAAAAGGGGTATCCTGATGCGGAATAAACGGTCCGATTCCAACCATCTCCGGATTCAACTCTTTGATAAACATCAGATCTTCATAAAGAGCATCTATTGTCTGTCCGGGAGAACCGACCACAAAACCGCATCCCGTCTGATATCCGATCTTCTTCAGAACTCTCAGACAGTTCTTTCTGTTTAAAAGAGACATCTGTTCCGGGTGAAGTTTTCTGTAATGAATCTCATCCGCAGTCTCATGTCTCAGCAGATATCTGTCTGCTCCGGCATCAAAATATGCCTGATAGCTCTCTTCAGATTTCTCTCCGATAGAAAGAGTCACTGCACAGTCCGGATACCTCTTTTTAATCTCACGGACAATCTGACAGACCTTTTCATCTGTAAAATAAGGATCCTCACCTCCCTGCAGAACAAAAGTTCGAAATCCCAGGTTCCATCCGGTTTCACAGCAGGAAAGAATCTGTTCTAAGGAGAGACGGTATCTTTCTGCTTTTGTATTCGCACAGCGTATTCCACAATAGTAACAATTATTTTTGCAGTAATTTGTGAATTCAATCAGACCACGAATGTAAATCTTATTTCCATAAATCTGCCGGGCAGTTTGCTGAGCTCTCTTTCGAAGTTCTTCTGTAACTGCAGAACCCTTTGTATGTAGAAGCATATCCAGTTCCTCTTTTGTAATATTTTCTGTCTTTTGGATATGTTCAATTATTTCCAGTCCTGATAATGCCATATGTTACCTCTTCTGTCATAGTTTATATAGTCAATCGGATATTCGCAATCCGCTTCGCTACGTGGCTCTACACCAAATAACTGCTCCGCAGTTTATCAGAAGGCGCTTGCACGCCTCCTGATACAAGCAAGTCCCCACCCACTGCTTATTGCTTTTCGCAATTGAAGCATGGGACTTACTTGATTTGGTTAAAGTAAATTGTTTTAGTTAAGCGGATACTGTTTATTATTTATTGAATAATTGTATCAAATTTCAAATAAAATTACTATATTTTTGGATGATTTTTAAAAAAAAATACTGCCATCCGGAAGATCTCTCATCGTCCGGATAGCAGTATCCTGTTCTGGCTTATTAATATCAGTCTAATTTCTTACCTGTAAGCATCTCATAGCTCTGGAGATATTTCTCGATAGTCTTATCCACGATCTCCTGTGGAAGTGTCCAGTCATTGTCCGGGTTGGCTTTGAGCCAGTCGCGGGCAAACTGTTTGTCAAAGGATGGCTGACCATGTCCTGGTTCATAGCCTTCTGCAGGCCAGAAACGTGAGCTGTCCGGTGTGAGCATCTCATCACCGATCACCATATTTCCATCTTCATCCAGACCAAACTCAAATTTAGTATCTGCGATGATGATGCCCTTGCTTAATGCATATTCTGCACATTTCTTATAAAGTGCAATTGTATTATCACGAAGTTTTGCAGCTAATTCCTCTCCTCTGCCCGGGAAATATTTCTCAAGGTGAGCAATACTCTGCTCATAGGAGATGTTCTCGTCATGATCACCAATCTCAGCCTTTGTGGACGGAGTATAGATCGGTTCAGGAAGTTTGTCAGATTCTTTCAGACCTTCCGGTAATGTAATGCCGCAGACTTTGCCTGTTTCTTTATAGCTTGCCCAGCCGCTTCCTGTAATGTATCCACGTACGATACATTCGATTGGCAGCATCTCAAGTTTACGGCACATCATACTATTTCCATCAAATTTCTCCTGCTGGAAGAATTCAGGCATATCTTTTACGTCTACAGAAATCATATGGTTCGGCAGAATATCCTGTGTCATGTCAAACCAGAATTTGGACATCTGAGTCAGTACAGTTCCTTTTTTTGTTACCTGATTGTTCAGAATAACATCAAAGCAGCTGATGCGGTCTGTTGCAACCATGATCAGGCTGTCTCCGTTGTCATAAATCTCACGTACTTTACCTTCTTTGATCGGTTTCATTTCCTGCATTTTTTCGCACCTCAATATTCTTATGTAATTTTTTAAAACTTCTGGATCATGTCTGTGCAGACAATGATCGGAATGCTTTTCCGGTATCCGCCGGAATTACTGTATTACCGTACCACCATCCCTGTCGGATTGTCAATACACTGAATTTTATTTAGCTTTGCTGATAAAATGTAAGCAATTTCTGGAGTTTACCATTTTTTTAATAATGCCTTACCTAATCTTCTTTTGCCCATCCATATGAATATTTAACCGCTTTATTCCAGCCTTTGATTTTCTCATATCTTGCTTCTTCTGTAATGGATGGATAAAATTTCTGATCAATAGACCAATTCTGGCGCACTTCCTCTTTACTGCTCCAATATCCTACTGCCAGGCCAGCCAGATAGGCTGCTCCCATAGCAGTTGTCTCTACACAGCACGGGCGGTTGACAGGTGCATTAATAATATCTGCCTGGGTCTGCATCAAAAAGTTATTTGCACTGGCTCCGCCGTCTACTTTTAATGCTGCCAGATTAATACCTGAATCTGCTTTCATAGCATTCAATACATCATTCACCTGATAAGCAATGGATTCCAGGGTGGCACGGATAATATGATATTTATTTACGCCACGGGTGATTCCTACAATGGTGCCTCTTGCATATTGATCCCAATGAGGTGCCCCCAGCCCTGTGAATGCAGGCACAACATAACAGCCATGTGTATCAGAGACTTTATTTGCCATATATTCTGAGTCTTCGGAAGAATCAATTACTTTTAATTCATCTCTCAGCCACTGAATTGCTGCACCTGCAACAAAAATAGAGCCTTCCAACGCATAAGTTACTTTTCCATCCAGCCCCCATGCAATCGTAGTAACCAGACCATTCTTTGAGAATACCGGCTTATCTCCGGTGTTCATCAGCAGGAAACAGCCTGTGCCATAAGTATTCTTAGCTTCTCCTGCGCTGAAGCAGGTCTGGCCAAACAGTGCAGCCTGTTGGTCTCCCGCCGCACCTGCAATAGGAATCGCTCCGCCAAAGACTGATGGATCTGATTTTCCATAGACACAGCTGGATGGCATCGGTTTCGGGAGCATAGATTTCGGGATGCCAAGTTCATCAAGGATTTCCTGGTCCCATTGCAGAGTATTGATGTTAAACAACATTGTTCTGGATGCATTGGAATAATCTGTAACATGAACTCTTCCCTTTGTTAGTTTCCAGATCAGCCAGGTTTCTACTGTTCCGAACAAAAGCTGACCTTTCTCCGCTTTTTCCCTTGCGCCTTCCACGTGATCCAGAATCCATTTGATCTTCGTTGCAGAGAAATAGGCATCTATCACAAGGCCAGTTTTTTCACGAAATTTTTCAGTCAGTCCTTTCGCTTTCAGTGAATCGCAGTATTCTGACGTTCTGCGGCACTGCCAGACAATGGCATGATAAACAGGTACTCCTGTATTCTTATCCCATACGATAGCTGTTTCTCTCTGATTGGTGATTCCAATAGCAGCAATCTGAGATGCATCTGCTCCAATTTTTGTCATTGCTTCTACAGCTACGCCAAGCATGCTCGCCCATATTTCGTCTGCATCATGTTCTACCCAGCCCGGTTTTGGGAAATACTGAGTGAATTCTCTTTGTGCCACACTGCAACGTTCTCCTTTTTCATTAAATAAAATGCATCTGTTACTGGTTGTCCCCGCATCCAGCGCCATAATATATTTTCCCATGAAAAAGACCCTCCTTAGTTATACTGTCTCATATTTTTTGTTAGTTTAACCATATCACAAACATCCGCAGGTTGCTATTCTTTTTTGTTCATGTTATGATTCATGTATATAAATCGTTACTGTTCACACGCCACTGTCCCGCGAGGTGTTTTGGCATGAATATGTCAAAATCCCGAGACATAATGGCGCAGATCTATGTTTTTACTATAAATTCCGGGCATTTCGAAGCGTGTTACCGGATATGGAGTGAACAGTAATTATAAATCATAGAAAGATGGAATAATAACCTTGAAGAAAAAAGAACTCATATTTATAGGAGGAATCCTTGTTCTTGCACTTGCGATGTGGGCTGAAATGTCTTTTATGAATAAAGGCAGCCATGGATCAATCCGCATCACAGTAGACGGCGAAGAATATGGAACCTATTCTCTGGCAAAAGACCAGACAATAAAAATTAATGATACTAATGTATGCGAGATCAAAGACGGTAAAGCACATATGATCTCAGCAGAATGCCCGGATCATCTGTGCATGAAACAGAAAGCAATCGATGAAAAAGGAGGCACGATCGTATGCCTCCCTAATAAAGTCGTTATTGAAGGTGAAAAAAGTGTTGGATCAGATAATACGGATGAACTCTCTATTGATGCAGTAACCTAGGGAGTCTCCACAAAATGTATCTGTTTTTGAACTATATGATAATGCAGACAAGTCCTCCTTTACTGTCGTTGACAATCTTCTGCATGGTATCCTGAAGCTTCACCTGGCTTTCTTCGCTGATAGCCGCAATCTTGCTTCGGATGCCATCCTGCACAAGCTGTTCAATGGATTTGCCAAAAATATTGGTTTCCCAGATACTCTCGCCCCGCTGGCCGCCCTCATCAATATATTCGATCAGATCCTTCGCCTGTTGCTCCGTTCCTACGATCGGAGCAATTTCTGTTTCTATATTTGCTTTGATCATATGAATGGATGGGCTCTTAGATTTAATTTTAACTCCGTATTTGTTTCCCTGCCGGATCACTTCGGGCTGTGCTATCTCTATCTCATCCAAATTCGGTACAACTACTCCGTAGCCGGTTCCGCGAACGGCTTCCAGTGCGGCCTGTACTTTTACATATTCTTCTTTCATATGTACCAGTTCCCGCATAGTATGGATCAGTTCGTATTCACTCTCCATTTCAATTCCGCTCATGTGACTGAGCATCTGATAATAGTATTCATCTTTTACCCGTATTCTCACTTTTACTGTTCCATCGGACAGGCCGACATCTTCCAGAAGGGAATCCTGCACATATGGGCCGGACAGATTTACAGTTTCTTTTGTAATGTCACGAATGTGATGCATTTCTTTCATTTTATTACGTATCTGGGTAAGGATCTGCTGTTTTAATTCGTGATCCATCGGCAGCATTTCTACCCAGCGCGGGATATAAAACTGGATTTGACTGACAGGAAATTCGTATAAAACCTTCTCCAGGATACGGGCGATGTCTTCTTTTCTTAACTGATCGCAGTTTACAGTCAGGGCGGTTACCTGATATTTTTGCTGAATTTCTTCTGCTGTTTTCAGTGCTTCATCTTTGTATGGCATCTGGGAATTAACCAGAACAATAAACGGTTTCTGCTGCTTTTTCAGTTCCTGGATAGTTTTCTCCTCTGCTTCCAGAAAATTTGCTCTTGGCAGTTCGCCGAAGCTGCCGTCAGATGTGATCACGATTCCGATAGTTGAATGCTCCTCGATCACTTTCTGTGTTCCGATGCGGGCTGCTTCACGGAATGGAATTGCCTGTTCAAACCATGGCGTTTTTACCATTCGTTCTTTACCGTCTTCCATATGTCCGGCAGCATCTTTTACCAGGAATCCTACACTGTCAATCAAACGAATCTTTACTTTCTGATCTCCACCCAGCGTTACCGGAATTGCTTCTTTGGGGATAAATTTAGTTTCTGCAGTAGTAATGATCTTGCCGGAACCGCTTAAAGGAAGCTGATCCCTGATCTCTGCCTGTTTCGTTTCTGACATCTGCGGAAGCGCCACAATCTCCATGAATCTGCGGATAAAAGTGGATTTTCCTGTACGGACAGGTCCTACAACCCCTATGTATATATCTCCACCTGTACGGGCCTGAATATCACGGTACACCTGAAAATTTTCCATAAAAATAGCCCCCTTGCATATTTACACACAACCTTCATGTATTGTTATAAAATATGCAGGGGAGCTTTAAATTATTCTATTTATCGTTTGGACATGTTTTTAACTGTTAATACAACAGATATTTTTTAATAGGATTCATTGTGAAGAAGATGATGCTCTTTCCCCTTCAGAAGTCCGTTGTAGAGTTCGAGAACTAACGGGTTCTCATCGGATTTCTTGATGATAGTTGTATTATCTGCATTGTACAGTCCTTTAGCTCTGAGAGCCTTGGTTCTGTCACCGGATCTCGTAGGCTGTCCGCCACCCATGATACATCCACGGCGGCATGCCATAATCTCGATCAGATGGTATTCTTTCTCACCATTTTTAACCTGTTCCATAACAGTTCTCGCATTTGCAAGGCCACTGGCAACACAGATCTTAAGGTCGATTCCATTATAAGGAACTGTAAATTCCTTGATTCCCTCATCGCCACGAACACCACACTCAGCGATTTCATGCATAGTCTCTTTGCTGTGGTCCGGAGTCAGACGACGAAGAACTGCCTCTGTAACACCACCGGTAACACCAAAAATAACACCACCACCGGAACCGAAACCGAACGGCATATCACACGCTTCCGGATCAAGAGTTGCAAAATCAAGACCAAAGTTATCGATCATGCGGAGCAATTCCGTAGTTGTGATAACAATATCTGTATCCTGTTCGCCGTCTGTGAAACTATTCGGACGGACTGCTTCTGCTTTCTTGGCTGTACATGGCATGATAGAAATCATAACTGTCTTTTTACCTGCTGCATGTTCCGGATCACGGAAGTACTCTTTGATAACTGCAGAGAGCATTCCCTGCGGAGAACGGCAGGTAGAAAGATTCGGGATATAATCTTTATATTGATCTGTAATAAATTTTACCCATGCAGGACAACAGGATGTAAGGAGTGGAAGTTTCTCACCTTTCTTAACTCTGTCAAGGAACTCTGCACTCTCTTCCATAATGGTAAGGTCGGCACTGAATGAGGTGTCATAAACTTCGTCAAAGCCCATTCTGTGAAGTGCATTGACGATCTTACCCATAACACTCTTACCTTTGGTCAGTCCATAGTGATCGCCGACTGCAACACGTACTGCCGGAGCAACCTGTGCAACAACACGGATATTCGGATCCGCAAGTGCTTCCCATGCTTCATCCATATGAGTCTTGATAGAAATCGCACCTGTCGGGCAGTACACACGGCACTGACCGCAGTTTACGCACTCAGTTTCTGCGATCTTTTTGTTGAATGCCGGCATTACCATAGCTTCTGTTCCACGGAATGCAAAGCCTAATGCACCGATTCCCTGAAGTTCCTCACAGGCACGTACACAATCGCCGCAGAGGATACATTTATTCGGGTCACGTACCAGAGACGGGGAACTTGTATCCAGTTCATGATATTCTCTGGTATTTTCAAAACGGATATTCTGGACACCAAGACGATGTGCCAGTTCCTGTAAAATACATTCGCCGCTCTTTACGCAGGTCGTACAGTCACGACAATGTGCTGCAAGAAGCAGCTCTACGATCAGTTTTCTATATTTCTTAATGCGTCCGGAGTTGGTGTAGATCACCATTCCATCTCTTGGTTCTTCGGAACAGGAAGCAAACGTCTTGCCTCTGTCGTCCTCTACTGTACATAATCGGCAGGCACCAAAAGTGGATACCTCTGAGTGGTAGCACAGTGTCGGAATATTGATTCCCGCCTTACGGATTACAGACAGGACATTTTTTTCATCGGTAAATTCTACCTTTCTACCGTCAATTATCATATGGCCCATAATGTATCCTCCCTTCTATGCTTCCACGTATACAGCATCAAAGTTACAGTTGTCTTTACAAGCACCGCACTTGATACAGATATCGTTGTTAATGTGATGTGGATGTTTGATCTTACCTGAGATTGCACCTGCCGGACAGTTCTTTGCGCATTTGCCACAGCCAATACAGAACTCAGGATTAATGTGGAACTGCCGAAGTGCTGTACATACTTTTGCACGGCATTTCTTATCGCGGATATGTTCCTCATATTCATCACGGAAGCGTTTGAGAGTACTGATTACAGGAAGAGGCGCACTCTTTCCAAGTCCGCACAGAGCCATATTCTGAACCATATTTGCAAGTTCTTCCAGCTCATCAAGATCGGACATCTCTCCCTTTCCTTCTACAATTCTCTCCAGGATTTCCAGCATACGTTTAGTACCTTCACGGCATGGCACACATTTACCGCAGCTCTCACGCTGTGTAAAGTTCATGAAGAAACGTGCAACTTCTACCATACAGGTATTTTCGTCCATAACTACCAGACCGCCGGATCCCATGATCGCGTCTAACTTCTTAACAGAATCAAAGTCAAGAGGTGCATCCAGCTGGTCAAGGATCAGACATCCGCCGGACGGACCACCGATCTGAACTCCCTTAAATGCAGCACCGCTCTTTAGACCGCCACCGATATCATAGATAATGTGGCGAAGTGTGGTTCCCATCGGAACTTCGATCAGACCTGTATTCTCGATAGAACCGGTCAGTGAAAATGTCTTTGTTCCGGGGCTTCCCTCTGTACCGATGGTGCGGAACCAGTCAGCTCCCTCAAGAATAATCTTTGGTACGTTGGCATAAGTTTCTACGTTATTGAGAACTGTAGGTTTGCCCCACAGACCTTTTTCTACTGTACGAGGCGGTTTTACACGCGGCATACCTCGATTTCCTTCAATAGATGCGGTAAGAGCGGAACCTTCACCACATACGAATGCTCCGGCGCCTCTGTTAATATGTAAGTGGAAGTTTACACCGGAATTTAAAATATTATCGCCTAACAGACCGTATGCTTCTGCCTGTTCGATAGCCATTCTTAATCTCTTTACAGAAAGAGGATACTCTGCACGAACATAAATATAACCGTCTTCTGCGCCTACCGCGTAAGCTGCAATGGTCATACCTTCGATCATCTTATATGGATCACCTTCCATTACGGAACCATCCATAAATGCACCAGGGTCACCCTCATCACCGTTACATACTACATAACGGGTCTTCTCTGCCTGACGTGCAACCTGAGACCATTTCTTACCTGCCGGGAAACCTGCACCACCACGACCGCGGAGACCGGACTTGGTTACTTCGTCAATCACTTCCTGAGGAGACATGGAGCCTACAACTTTTGCAAGTGCCTGATAACCGCCTACTGCGATATATTCATCAATGGATTCTGCGTCGATCTTACCACAGTTCTCCAGAACAATACGTGTCTGCTGATTCAGGAACGGAATGTCGTCCGGATGTGGACAGACAGTGTCATGATCTTTATAAAACAGTCTCTCTACCGGTTTTCCTTCCAGAACAGTTTTCTCTACGATCTCTTTACAGTCTTCCGGCTGCACATGTACATACTGATAATCATACGGCTCAATTCTCATCAGAGGTCCAAGTTCGCATAAGCCCTGGCATCCTGTTTTGACTACGCCTACATGAGGCACGTCCTTCTGCATTTCCACTGTTACGCCGTCAATTCTCTCACAGAGTGTTGCCATCTCATCATAAATCTTCTGTGCTCCCGATGCGATACATCCTGTACCTGAACAGACAAGAACGCGACAGGTGTAGGATTTGATCTGTTCATTTACCTCTGCCTGTTTGTTTAACAGGTCGTCCCTGCTCTTAATACTCATACGCACTCACCTCTCAATTCATTCAAAAGTTCGACAGCTTTCTCAGGAGTCATCTTAGGATGTACTTCATCATTTACAGTCAGTGTCGGCGCAAGTCCGCATGCACCAAGACAGGAAACGGTCTCTACTGTAAAGAGCATATCGTCTGTCGTATGCTTCTTATGGCTTAACCCAAGTTCTTTCATCAGAGCTTCTTTTACAGGCATGGACTTTCTTACATGACAGGCTGTTCCGTCACATACTTTGATGACATATTTTCCTTTCGGCTCAAAGGAAAAGTTCTCATAGAATGTGGCAACGCTATACGCCTTGGCTTCTTTTACTCCGATTTCTTTCGCTACATAGGTGAGCAGTTCTCCCGGAAGATAACGGTACTCTGCCTGAATGTCCTGCATGATAGGGATCAGAGATGCCGCTTTTCGTCCGTAGTATTCAATGATCTCATCCGCTTTTCTGTAATAAGACTGGTCTAACATTCGCTTCCCTCCTTAAATATGTTTTTTGATCTCCACGCAACTTTAGTTATTTTTAACATATGTGCTGTTGATATTATACAATATATCGTTATTTTTCACAATATCATTTTCAAATTTTTCTGAAAATTATTTATTATTATATTCTATGTATCTATAATATTTCTTAATGCATACTAATGAAAAGCAATTTCTTTAACAAGTGTGTTAAATAAAAAACATGACAATTTCCTCTCTTTTTGATATAGTTTTATCGTTAAAGAGCGCGGAAATAAACTTATAGGAGAAAACAAAAGAATATGAGAACTCTTGATACACCCGTAAAGCAGATTCGACGTAAAATTTTTGGAGAAGTGGCAAAGCTTGGCTTTGAGTCTACAGATAGCTCCCTGATTCACGACATTGAGGCAGTTCCTTACAATATTGTTCAGGAACGTGCGCAGTATCGTGAAAGCATTTACCGTGAGCGTGCAGTTGCAAGCGAACGTGTGCGACTGGCTATGGGACTTTCTCTCCGACCGGAGAACAAAGCGGTTCATCTGACTGCAGGGGTTGAGGCTTCCAATATTGATGAGAAATATTATGAGCCACCGCTTATGCAGGTCATTCCATCTGCATGTTCTGCCTGTCCTTCCAATATGTATGAAGTCAGCGACATGTGCAGAGGATGTGTGGCTCATCCATGTATGCAGGCCTGTCCAAAGGGTGCGATCTCTATGGTAAACGGCAAGTCTCATATCGACCAGACAAAGTGTGTAAAATGCGGAAAATGCAAATCTGTCTGTCCATATGATGCGATTGCTCATAAAGAACGCCCATGTGAACGTGCCTGCGGTGTAAAAGCGATCGGAAGTGATGAACAGGGTCGTGCTCAGATTGATGATAAGAAGTGTGTTTCCTGTGGTATGTGTATGGTGAGCTGTCCGTTCGGAGCGATTTCTGACAAGTCTCAGATCTTCCAGCTGGCGCATGCACTTCGCGAAGGAAATGAAGTCATCGCAGAAGTTGCACCTGCTTATATCAGTCAGTTCGGTGATGCGGTAACTCCGGGGAAATTCCATGCTGCACTGACAGCGCTTGGATTTACCAATGTATATGAGGTTGCACTTGGTGCAGATATCGGTGCCATCAGTGAAGCACATCATTATGCAAAAGAAGTGGCAACAGGTAATCTTCCATTCCTGCTTACTTCCTGCTGTCCGTCCTGGTCTATGCTTGCAAAGAAACAGTTCCCGACTATGATCAATAACATTTCCCAGGAACTGACTCCGATGGTTGCTACTGCAAGAAGTATTAAGAAAGAACATCCGAATGCAAAGGTTGTATTTATTGGGCCATGCGCTGCCAAGAAGCTGGAGGCTATGCGGAGTTCTGTAAGAAGTGATGTTGATTTCGTTATTACGTTTGAAGAATTATGGGGACTTTTTGATGCAAGGGAAATTGATCCTGCTGCTGTAGAAGCTTCTGAGAGTCTGCATGATGCCACTGCTGCAGGTCGTGGCTATGCGGTTGCAGGCGGTGTTGCAGGTGCCATTGAAGCATGTCTGAAAGAATATTATCCGGATGTACCGGTACATATTGAGCATGCAGAGAGTCTGGCAGAATGTAAAAAAATGTTGACTCTGGCGAAAGTTGGAAAGTTAAACGGCTGTATGATCGAAGGTATGGCCTGCCCTGGTGGATGTATGGGTGGTGCCGGAACCAATGCACCATATGCGAAAGCTGCGAAAGCATTAAAGAGTTATCTGGCTTCTTCTACGGAAAAGCTTCCTTCTAAAGAGCTGGAAGAGATTGAATTAAACTAAATATAATTAAATAAGAAAGCTGTCCGTAAATGAATCGTTTACGAGCAGCTTTCTTATTATCGTTTTGTTTTTTTATGTTAATCAGGAATGGTGTGGTTCTTTATGTCCATGTTCCTCGTGAAACCGGCTGTATTTCTCTACAAACATTAGCAAGAAACTGATTGTAAGGAATCCGCAGGAAACCCAGATCATCCGGATTCCGAAGTGAATGGATAAGTTTCCGCCAATACCTGCACCTACTGCAAACATGAAGATGATTCCAAAGTAATACATTGCCTGTTCCAACTGTTTCGGCTTTTTCTCACGGAAATATCCGGATAAGGCTGCGGTACCGCTGCGCAAGTTTCCGATACACATGGTACTTGCATAAGAATAACCGTTTACTTTACGGAAAGACTGTACCTGCATTGCGCAGGCAAAGGATGCCATGGCATTTGCCAACATGTTGTATTCTGTTGGAATGAAGCCTACTGAAAACAGGATCAGAATCTCTGCCAGCAGGATGCTCTGTCTCCAGTGCAGTTTTCTTGCATATTTGAAATTCGCCTGAACTTTCTCTGCTACCCATACGCCAAATGCAAAAAAGACGATTGGAAAGAAATAACTCAATCCCGCCATCAGCTCTCCTGCCATGAAATGCTGGCTCATAAGAACGACGTTTCCTGTCTGTGCATTACAGAATACTTCATTTCTCGCATTATAGGTGTAAGCGTCCTGAAAACCTCCTGACAGCGCCAGAAATGCACTGTTTAAAAAGGCTTCTGACATTTGTATCTCGTGTTGATTATGATCTTTCATGATTTTCCCCGTTCAAGTTTATTTGCAGTTATCATTTATATGGATAGCTGCATTTATTCTTTTACCGTTTATTTATGTTATACGTTTATAGGTCAAATGTAAAAGATATAATTCATATTATCGTTTATATGATTTTTATATATTGGATACAATATATATAATCCTATATTAACCGGAACAGATAGATTATAACTGTCTTCTGAGCCAGTTCATTTTCGTTATATAAAGCAACTTCCATACACTGTATCCCACTACAGTATATGGAAGTTATTTTTTATGTCTCAGCTAAATTATTTATCTCCGTGTTCTTTGAGATATTCAGCTTTTCCTTCTTCATAAAGGTTGTTGCCATCGCAGTCGATAATAACTACAAGCGGCATATCCTCTACATATAATTTACGAAGTGCTTCTGCTCCCAGATCTTCGTATGCGATCAGTTCTGCTTTCTTGATGCATTTTGCAAGAAGTGCCCCTGCGCCGCCGATCGCGCCGAAGTATACACCGTCATATTTCTTCATGGCTTCTACTACTTCTGGAAGGCGGGCACCTTTTCCGATCATTCCTCTTGCTCCCACAGACATCATTGTCGGTGCATAAGCATCCATACGTCCGCTGGTTGTCGGGCCTGCGGAACCAATGACTGCGCCTGGTTTTGCTGGAGTAGGTCCTACATAGTAGATGGTTGCATCTGTAGGATCAAACGGGATTTTCTCACCTTTTGCAAGGGCTTCACACATTCTCTTATGTCCTGCATCACGGGATGTATAAATAGTACCTGTTAATAATACCTGATCACCTGCATGGAGAGTTTTTGCCAGCTCTCTGGTAAGTGGAAGGGTAATTTTCTTTCTTTCCATCTTAGATCACCTCCGATTTATGACGGGTTACATGACAGTTGATGTTGACTGCACATGGCATACCTGCAATATGAGTCGGCATTGTTTCGATATTCAGGCCGATTGCTGTTGTCTTTCCGCCAAATCCCTGCGGTCCGATTCCAAGTTTATTTACTTTCTCAAGCATTTCTTTCTCAAGGTCTGCATAGAATGGGTCCGGGTTCTGAGAATCCAGTGGTCGCATCAGGGCTTTCTTTGCAAGAAGTGCACATTTATCGAATGTACCACCGATACCAACACCAACTACCATTGGAGGACATGGGTTAGGACCTGCTGTCTCTACTACTTCAAGGATGAAATCCTTGATTCCCTGTAATCCTGCAGATGGTTTGAACATACGGATCTGGCTCATGTTCTCACTTCCGAAGCCTTTCGGACCTACTGTGATCTTAACTTTGTCGCCAGGAACGATTTCTGTGTAGATCATAGCCGGTGTATTGTCACCTGTGTTTCCACGGCGTACAGGATCTTTTACTACAGATTTTCTTAAATATCCTTTGTCATATCCGCGGCGTACACCTTCGTTGATCGCATCGGTAAGATCTCCGCCAACGAAATGTACATCCTGTCCGATTTCAAGAAATACGCATGCCATTCCTGTATCCTGGCAGATCGGTACATTTTCGTTATCTGCAATGTCAAAATTTTCGATAATGTTGTCAAGGATGCCCTTGGCAATCTCTCCGTCTTCGCATGCACGACATGTTTTGATCGCACATTTTACGTCTTCCGGAAGATGTTCATTTGCTTCGATACAGAGTTTTTCGATGACATCTGTAAGTCTGCTTACTTCTACTTCACGCATTCTGGTAAGCTCCCTTCGTTTTTTTATATAGTATCAGAGAATTTTAAATGAAGCAAGAATACTCATATTTTGGAGGTAAATACATTTTCAGAAACTGTTTCTGTTCACTCCGTGCCCAGTAACACGCTTCGCGATGCACAGAATTTATGCTAATCGCATAAATTCGCGCTGTATGTCTCGGGATTTTGGCATATTCATGCCAAAACACCTCGCGGGATAGTAGCGTGTGAACAGCAACCAGAAACTGATTCTTCGGAAAATTATCTCAGCTTTTAAAATTCTCTGCATTACTATAAACTGTATATCACTCTCATTCACTGAAAATCCGAAAATTTCAGCTAAGAATTTTTATTCTGACACTATATATTTTTTAATATATTATCTCTCGTGACGGGCATATTTCGGAAGCAGTAACGGAGATACTTTATCAGTATGTACGTCTGCTTTTTCCAGTTCGTCTGCATATTTGTAGATGTGATCAAGGTTCATTTCACCAAGCTCTACATTCTTGCATTTTGCAGCTGCTTTTTTACCGGCATTTCTTCCGAATACGATAACATCCAGAAGTGAATTACCCATCAGTCGGTTTCTTCCATGGATTCCGCCTGCTGCTTCTCCGGCAACTAAAAGGTTCGGGATTTCTTTTGTAAATCCGTCTCCGTCAATCTCAAGACCACCGTTCTGGTAATGAAGTGTCGGATAGATAACGATCGGAACTTTTCTCATATCAATGCCGTAATTCATGTACATACGGAACATAGCCGGGATTCTCTTTTCGATAGTTCCCTCACCGCCGAGGATTTCGATCATCGGAGTATCCAGCCATACACCTTTGAGTCCGCCAGGAACTTCTACGCCGCGGCCCTCTTCGCATTCACGGATAACACCGGAAGCATTTACGTCACGGGTTTCAAGCGGATGGATGTAAGCTTCTCCGTTTGCATTGACAAGCTGTGCACCAACGGAACGAACTTTCTCTGTTACCAGAGCGCCCATGATCTGAGACGGATAGATTGCTCCTGTTGGGTGATACTGGATAGAATCCTGATAAAGAAGGGAGGCACCAGCTCTGTATCCAAGTACAAGTCCGTCTGCAGTTGCACCGTAGTGGTTAGATGTCGGGAATCCCTGATAATGCATTCTTCCTGCACCGCCTGTTGCGATTACAACTGTTTTGGCTCTTGCAACAGAATAGTCTCCTGTTTCCATGTTGAGAAGAACTGCACCTGCAACCTGTCCTTTTTCATCTTTGAGAAGTTCAACAGCTGAAGTAAATTCAACTACTGGAATACCAAGGTTCAGAACTTCATCTCTGATGGTACGCATAATTTCTGATCCGGAATAGTCTTTGGCAGCATGCATTCTCTTTCTGGAAGTACCGCCGCCGTGTGTGGTAACCATTGTTCCGTCTTCTGCTTTATCGAATTCAACACCAAGGTCGTTGAGCCATTTGATCGCATCCGGAGCTTCCATTACCAGCCTCTTTACCAGTTCCGGTTTTGCTGCGAAATGTCCGCCGCCGAAGCAGTCCAGATAGTGCTGTACAGGAGAATCATTCTCTTTGTCTGCTGCCTGGATACCACCTTCTGCCATCATGGTGTTGGCATCACCGATACGAAGTTTTGTAACGATCATAACGTCTGCGCCTGCATTGTGTGCTTCGATGGCGCAGGAAGAACCTGCTCCGCCACCGCCGATGACAAGTACGTCTACATCATAATCAATTTTTGTAAGGTCTATTTTTTCGTTAATCAGACGGCTGGTTGAATGCAGCATTTCTGCCAGCTCCAGAGGAGCTTTCTGTCCTTTGTTTGGTCCTACTTTAATCTCTGCAAATGCGTCCGGGTTATAATCCGGATGGAATTTCTTAAGAAGAGCGTCTTTTTCATCTGCTGTCAGACGTCTTGGCTCTGTTGCCATACGCTCTGCTCTTGTAGCCTCTACCTTTTTGATGGATTCCATCATATTTTCTGGATATGGTGCATACATGTTTTACGCCCTCCCTATTTCTCAATTTCTCTGTTGTTGTAAAGTTCCTGCATCTCTGTGATCGGTTTCTGCATGATCTGTTCGATCAGATCATCAAATTTACCTTCGTGGATCTCTTCTACACGTTTCTCCAGATGTTCACTCTTAGGTGCGATATATTTACCTGTAAGACGTCTTGCAAGAAGGCCTACCATCGGGTGAGAAATGCCAGCCGGGCATCTTACAGAACAGCATCCGCAGCTTACACAGTCGAAAGACTCTTCTGCACATTTTTCAAGTTCGCCTCTCTGTGCATATGCGATGTACTGCATTACATTTAAGTCCTGAGTACATGCTTTTGTACAGGCGTTACATCCGATACAGCTGTAGATTTCAGGATAGAGTTCCATCATTACCTGCTGATTCGGCTGGAGGTCTTCGATATTGTAAAGTCTCTTGTCTGTAGGGAAAAACGGGATGCTTGCCACATACATTCCTTCCTGTACCTGTGTCTGACAGGCAAGACATGTTTTCAGTTCGTTCTGACCTTTGATTCTGTAGATGGTTGCGCAGGCTCCGCAGAATCCGTGTCTGCAGCCGCATCCTCTCTTTAATGTATAACCGGCATATTCCATGGCAGTCATAATTGTAAGTTCTGCAGGTACACTGTATTTCTTACCAAAAAAATATACGTTTACCTTATTTTCCATGTTGAAGGTCCTTTCTTTATTGTTAATTGTCTGTATGCTTTTTAAATCAGGTGATTGGAAAGAGACGCCAACACCTTTCCTCCCACTCTGAAGGCCCAGCATTTCGAAAATTTATATTCTTAAGCAGGCATTTTGGGAGCGTTTTTAGGTGAGGTGAAATCCACTGTTTACGGAGACTTAGCCGCGAAGGCTCTCCTGAGCGTCTTAGTCGCAGTTAACAGTTAGTTCACTGAACCGTTGCTCCTTGCCTGCGTGGAATATAAATTTCCGGAATGCGTCCCTCAGCTAACTTTCTTTAATATTCTGCCGGCAGTTCGTCGATTTCATCGCATCTGAATACCGGGCCGTCTTTGCAGACGTATTTGGAACCGATATTGCAGCGGCCGCATTTACCGATACCGCATTTCATACGAAGTTCCAGAGTTGTGTAAACCTGTTCTCTGGAGAAGCCCAGTTCTTCCAGTCCTGCAAGAACGAACTTGATCATGATCGGCGGTCCGCAGACAAGTGCTGTTTTGTTTGTATCAAATCCGATCTCTTTCAGATAAGAAGGAACGAATCCAACATGTCCGTCCCATCCTTCCTGTTCACGGTCGATGGTCAGATAAACATTGACTCCCTCTGCTTTCATCCAGACTTCCTGGATTTCTTTTAACTGTACCAGGTCATCTGCGGAACGGGAACCATAGAGGATATCTACTGTGCCGTAATCTGCACGGTTGTCCAGTACATAGTTGATAACAGAACGAAGAGGTGCAAGTCCGATACCACCTGCGATAAACAGAAGGTTTTTACCTTTTAATTTATCTTCTACAGGGAAATGATTTCCGTATGGTCCGCGGACTGTGATCTCATCACCAACCTGAAGGCTGTGGAGATAATCTGTCAGTGCACCGCACTTCTTGATACTGAATTCCTGATATTCTTTATTTGTAGGTGAAGAAGTAATGGAAAACATACCTTCACTTACACCTGGTGCGCAGACCATTGCACACTGGCCAGGCATATGCTCAAAAAGTTTTCCTCCTTCAGGAGCATTTACACGGAATGTCTTAACATCCGGTGTCTCCTGACGGATATCTGTGATCACACCAACCTTCGGGATCAGTGTGTCTAGTGTGTAGTTTTTGTGGCAGGTACATTCGCTCATTATTTTTCACCTCCCTGATTTTCAAAAGCTTTAATGACTTTTACGATATTTAAGGATGATGGGCATTTCTCAACGCAGCGGCCGCATCCTACGCAGGAGAACATTCCGTTGTTGTTTACCGGATAATAAACAAGTTTATGCATGAATCTCTGGCGGAAACGCTGCATCTGGCTGTTACGGTTATTTCCGTGTGCCATCATGGTAAAGTCAGAGTACATACAGGAATCCCAGCAGCGGTAACGCTGTACGCCGTGTCCTGTGTCATAATCTTTGATATCATAGCACTGGCAGGTAGGGCATACGAATGTACAGGTACCACATGCCAGACATGGTTTATAAAGTTCTTCCCATACAGGGGAGTTAAAACGATCCATGTAATCTTCCTGTCCCCATCCTTCCAGAGAAAGATTAGAATATGGAAGTTTCTCTACGATCGCACGGATCACAGCTTTCTCTTCTTCTACTTTTGCTTCATCCGCATCGGTGAGAAGTTCTGCAACTGCTTTTGTAAGGGCTTCACCTTTCTCTGTAAGAGGTTTCCAGTAAAGCTCTCCTTCGATCATCCATGTTGCAACGTCTGCAACAGGGTCTGCACAGTCAATGCCGAATACTTTACAGAAACAGCTTTCTTCCGGCTCATGGCATGCAAGTGCTACGATGGTGCCATGATCTCTTCTTGCTGCATAGAAAGTATCGACCGGATCACTTAAGAATACGTTATCCAGTACTTTTACACCCTGGATATCGCAGGCTTTCATTCCGAATACAACAAAGTTCTTTTCCTGTAATGCCTGTGGCTCGATGGAGATATTCTTCTCTTCTTTCTTACAGGTATAGAGGTTCTCACTCTGTGGGAAGAAAGCATCTTTTGGTGATTTTACAGTTTTTAAAGTATCAAGACAAACTTCTGCATCTTCATTCCATGCTTTGAAGTTTACCTGATCACTGACTTTGACCGGTAAATATAAATCCTGATCTGCGGCAATTTTCTGGAATAATGCCTGCAGATTCTCTGCTGCTATCTTATACATACATTATCCCCTTTCTGCCACGATACTCGGCTCAACATCTTCAAATGTAAAGTTTGTAAGAGGTCCCTTGGAAGTTGAATCCTCTCCTGCCTGATACTCACCATAGAATGTATCAATATCTTTGATAAATTTACGATTGAACAGGTGAAGCGGAATTCCCTGAGGACATACTCTGCTGCATTCGCCGCAGTCTGTACATCTTCCTGCTACATGGAATGCACGGATGATATGGAACATCTTTTCTTCGAAAGAATCCACGTTTGCTTTCTGTGCGCTGTCGAACTTGTTGCTGTCGAATACACATTTACGGCAGCTGCATGCAGGACAGACATTACGGCAGGCATTGCAGCGGATACATTTACTTAACTGGCTCTGGAAGAATGCAAATTTCTCTTCCGGGCTCATTGCTTCAATCTTCTCTACTTCTGCAAAACGATCCGCATCTTTTGTGTCTTTGGATTCACCGATCAGTTCATCATAAATCTTGTGTTCTTTTCCCTTACATACATGACATCTTTCAAGCATTGCATCTTTGTATGCACAGGTCTTCTCACCATAGATTGTCTGAATCGTCAGTGTTTCTGCTTCATCTGTGATCTCTGCACCGGAAATACTTTCAATACCTTTGATACCCTGTTTACGGATTCTCTCAATATCCAGTTTTCCTTTACATCCAACACCGATGATATAAGCTTTCTCACGGTCTACACGATGCTCTTTGATCAGCTGGTTAAAGCTGTATGTATCACATGGTTTTAAACAAACCAGTGTCTTGCCTTCCAGTTTGGAAGCTTCGATCATATATTTGCTAAGGTTTGCACCGCAGAATCCGTTATATACAAAATCTTTCAGAGATTCTTCTGTTTCAAAGTAAGCCGGTTCCGGATTGTAAGGCAGATCTCCGGCTTTCCATCCGAGAACTCTTGCAACAGTACCGTCAGCAAGCAGTTCTTTTGCACGATTTATCAGCTCCTGCATCTTAAATCCTCCAATCTTACGTTCTTACCGAGTGAATGGATCTTCTCTACAAACTCATTCATAGTCTGGGAGAATTTCACACCTTCAGCAGCGGAAACCCATTCTACTCTTGTTCTTCCGTTTTCCACACCGATGTAGTCCAGCATGGAGAAAAGAAGTGTCATACGTCTTCTTGCATAGTAGTTACCTGTGCTGTAGTGACAGTCTCCAGGGTGACATCCACACATGATCACACCGTCAGCACCTTTCTCAAAAGCACGGAGGATGAACATTGGATTGACACGGCAGGAACATGGAACACGGATGATCTTTACATCAGCCGGATAAGAAAGACGGCTGCTTCCTGCAAGGTCTGCACCTGCGTAGCTGCACCAGTTACAGCAGAATGCTACAATCTTAGGTCTGAATTCTTCGTTTGTTTCTATCGACATATTGCATCTACCTCCGCGATAATCTGTCTGTTGGAAAAGCCCTGCAGATCCATAGCGCCAGACGGGCAGGCTACTGTACATGCGCCACATCCCTGGCAAAGTGCTGTATTTACAACGGCTACTCTTCTTGTTTCACGGATACCGTGGTCATTTACCTGTTTATCCTCATAGGAAATCGCTCCATATGGGCAGACATTTGCACATGTAGAGCATCCGTTGCATAACAGTTCATCGGATTTGGCTGTACATGGGTTAGTTGTCAGCTTATCTTTTGCAAGGAGGCCGATTGCCTTAACTGCTGCCGCACCTGCCTGTGCAACTGTCTCCGGAATATCTTTCGGTCCCTGGCATACACCGGAAAGGAAGATACCTGCTGTAGGAGATTCTACAGGACGGAGTTTTGCATGAGCTTCTGTGAGGAAGTTATTTGTATCAATACTTGCTGTAAGCATAGTAGCGATCTTACGAACATCCGGGTTCGGTTCAATGGCTGTTGCGAGAACAACCATATCTGCTTTCTTAAGAATCTGTTTGTTGTCGATCAGGTCAGATCCCTGTACGAGAAGGCTTCCGTCCGGCTGAGGAATAACTTTTCCTACCTGGCCTTTGATGTAGTTTACACCGTACTGTTCTACGGCTCTTCTGTAGAACTCATCGAAGTTCTTACCCGGAGTACGGACATCAATATAGAATACGGTTACATTTGTATCCGGATATTTATCACGGATCAGCATTGCATGTTTTGCTGTGTACATACAACAGATCTTGGAACAGTATGGTTTACCTCTGTCATCGGAGCAACGGCTTCCAACACACTGGATGAATACCAGTTCCTTCGGAGCTTTTCCATCGGAAAGACGCTCTAAATGTCCTTTTGTAGGACCTGCTGCGTTCATGATACGTTCCAGTTCCAGTGATGTGATAACGTCTTTGCTCTGGCTGTACGCATATTCATCGTATTTGTCAAGTTTGATGGTATCAAAACCTGTAGCAACCACGATAGCACCATATTTCTGTGTTACGATCTCATCCTGCTGATCATAATCAATGGCTCCTGCTTGACATACTTTAGAGCAGACACCACATTTTCCGGTTTTAAATTTCATACAATGTTCACGGTCGATAACCGGAACATTCGGGATAGCCTGTGCAAATGGAGTGTAAATCGCTGTTCTGTTGTTTAATCCTCTGTTAAATTCGTTCGGGATCTTCTTGGACGGACATTTTTCCTGACAGACACCGCAGCCTGTACATTTGTCCATATTTACACTTCTTGCTTTCTTTCTGATATCAACGGTGAAGTCACCTACGAAACCGCTGACATGTTCTACTTCACTGTATGTATAGATATTGATCTTCTCATGTGCTGCTGCCTCTACCATCTTAGGTGTGAGGATACATGCGGAACAGTCAAGTGTCGGGAATGTTTTGTCAAGCTGTGACATTCTTCCGCCGATACTTGGAGTTTTCTCTACGATATCTACTTCATATCCTGCATCTGCGATATCCAGGGCTGTCTGGATTCCGGCAATACCGCCGCCTATGATCAGGGCTCTCTTTGTAACACGGCTCTCTCCTGGCTGAAGAGGAGTATTTAAATTAACTTTTGCAATTGCTGCTCTGGCAAGAATTACGGCTTTCTTTGTAGCCTCTTCCATATCCTTGTGGATCCAGGAACAATGCTCACGGATATTTGCGATCTCCACCATGTACGGATTCAGACCAGCTCTTTCGGCTGCTTTTCTGAATGTTGCCTCATGCATACGTGGAGAGCATGAACAGACAACGACGCCTGTCAGTTTCTTCTCTTTGATGGCTTCCTGAATCTTAGCCTGGCCTGCTTCTGAGCACATGTACTGGTAATCTTCTGCATGAACGACACCCGGCTCTTTGGCAGCTAATTCAACAATTTTTTTTACATCTACCGTAGCGGCGATATTACTTCCGCAATGACAGACAAATACACCAATTCTCTGCACGCTGGCTTACCTCCTGTATCTTCTGAATGCACTTACCAGAAGCTGCTGTGGCAGTTCCGGATCAAGAAGCTCCGGTATTTCATCTGCTTTCAGATAATCGCCGCCTTTTTCACGGACAACTAACTGTCTTGCTGCATCGATGATCTTTCCCGGTTTTACATCTCTTGGACAACGCTCTACACAGGCAAAGCATGAAAGACATTTCCAGAGAGATTTTGAATTGACAAGTGCTTCAATATCTTCGTTTACAACATAGGATACAAACTGATGTGGTTTGATATCCATTTCATTGAATGACGGGCAGGTAGCAGAACATTTTCCACATTTCATACATTTCAGCGGATTGGTTCCGGAGATCTCTTTGATCTTCTCTGCTGCTGAATGCTGATCTCTCATTTGGCCACCTCCTCTTTTACTCCGAGGGCTTCTGCAAGGAGCTCTGTAAAATAATATACAGGCAGTTCGCTGGAAGCGTTTTTATTTAAATTATATTTACACAATGGACAGGCTGTGATCAGCATATCAGCTCCAAAGCCTTTCGCACTGTCTTCAATCTTCTGACACATGTTCTGGGACATTTCTTTTTCTTTCAGAGAAATATATCCGCCACAGCATTCGTTTCTGTATGGATAGATCACCGGTTCTGCACCAAGTGCACGGATAAAGTCTTCCATGATGGTCGGATTCTCAGGATCATCAAAAGCCATAATTTTGCCCGGACGTAATAAGAGACATCCGTAATAAGCTCCGATCTTTTTTCCTGTAAGCGGGTTTACCACTTTCTCTTTCAGCTTGTCAAAACCAACTTTGTCGCGAAGTACTTCCAGATAATGGAGCACTGTTGTCTCGCCTGCATATGGCTCGTCAAGCTGCATGTAATTATTTGCTCTGGTGCGGATATCTTCCACATTTTTCATGTCGTCGTTGACACGTTTGATCACGTGATGACAGGCAGAACAGATTGTCACCAGATCCTGGCCTTTTTCTTTGGCCTGATTAAGAGCACGTACGGAAGAAAGTTTCGTAGCGATCTCGTCAGTTCCCAGAGGATAAACGCCTCCGCAGCACTGCCAGTCTTCGATCTCTTCCAGTTCAAACCCAAGTGCTCTGGCGCTGGCTCTGGCATACTCGTCCAGATCTTTCGCCTTGTTTCTCAGGGTACAACCCGGATAATAACTGTACTTCATACTTAACATTATCCTTTCTTAGTTGTTCAGGTAAATTCGTGTTGCTTAAAATATAGTTATTAATACTTTGGTTTATAGCAGTTAGTGTCTGCTAATCTTTGTCTTTTTTTTAACAATATATAGACAAAAATATAAATCAAGACTAATACAATTACTTTTTATATCTTTGTTGAGACATAGAAAATAAAAGAGTTCGCACACCCTTCCTCCGCAATTAAAGGAGTGTATCAGCTCGATTTCCGTCATATATTATATCATATTGATAACATTTTAACAAGAGGTTTTTGATATTTTTTTGCATCAACACCTCTGCTCATTTCTTCCTGATCTAAATTAACTTTATTCAAACAGATTAAGTCATCCGCTTTTCTATTTACTCATAATCAGACTTTTGCTCAGAAATATGGAAAACTGAAGACTTTTTTTAACGAAAATCTATTCATAATTTTTCATTTATTTCTGGATTCATGCATAATAGTCAAAATTCCTTTGCCTCCGCTACAATATGGAATTTTGACTCATGAATAAAAAAGGAGTAAACAGTAACTTTCTGTCATCCAGAAGAGCGAAGCGACTCTCTCTTCTGGATCATTCGTCTGATTTATTTATTAATCAAGGTCAATCTGAGCAATAATTTCTTTGAGCGCATCTGCACTCTTCTTAAGCTGTTCAATTTCAGCTTTATTCATTCTCATTGGAACTTTACCCTGTACACCATTTGGTCCTACCAGAGTCAGTGTGCTTAAGCATACATCTTCGATTCCGTATTCTCCATGCATCATGGTAGATACTGTGGAAATAGATTCGGAAGAAGATACAAGTAAGCTGCAGAGCTTGCAAACAGATGAAGATACTGCATAGAAAGTTGCACCTTTCTTGGAAATAATTTCACCACCGGATTTCTGTACGTACTGAAGCATTGCCTCTTTGTCGATCGGCTGGATATCTTTTCCGAGTTTCTTCTCCAGTTCATAGTATTCATCTACACTTACACCAGAAATGTAAGCACCTGTCCACGGGATGAAAGATGTATCGCCATGTTCACCAAATACATAAGCGTGAATGTTGCTCTGTGCAATCTCGAAATGCTCGGATAATCCGCAGCGCAGACGTGCAGAGTCAAGGATTGTACCGGAACCAAGGATCTGGTTCTCCGGCAGTCCGGAAATCTTTGTAAATACATAAGTCATGATATCAACCGGATTGCTCACGATCAGATAAAGGGCGTTAGGTGCTGCCTTTACGATCTCCGGAGTGATGGACTTGAGGATATTTACGTTTGTCTGTGTAAGTTCAAGTCTTGTCTGACCCGGCTTACGTGCAATACCGGATGTGATGATAACAATGTCAGAGTCTTTGGCATCTTCATAATCACCGGCGATAATGGAAATAGGATCTCTGAAGCAGGTTCCCTGGATGATATCCAGAACTTCGCCTTCTGCTTTCTGTTTGTTGATATCGATCAGAACAAGTTCAGATGCGATATCCTGGCTTGATAAAGTGTACGCGATGGTTGCACCAACACTGCCGGCTCCAATGATAGTAATTTTACTGCTCATAATCTTAATACTCCTTTTCTCCTAACAAAATTGACGCCCTAATGATAACACATTGTCAACAAATTAACAAGAGGTTTTGTATAGAAATCTGAACAATTTTTCAATACAAATATTTATTTGGGCGTATGAAATTGTTTGTTAGTTTGACATAATTTTCACATTTTCCTAATAAAAATAAGTCCCCATTCACTGCTGCAATTGTAAAAAACAAGAAGCATCGAATGAGAACTCGTTTCATTTTTGATTCAGTTAAGTACAGTACCGGAAAGCTTTGTCTGTCAAAATACGTGCAAAAATCAATCCTAAAGGCAATGCCGCAATGATAAGAAGTGCGGAAGCAAACCATGAAGCAGCGACTGATAAGGACATAACTCCAAGATTATAAAATCCCCTGTACAAATATAGCCCCGGAACCATAATAACAATTGACGGAACTGTTACTGATATCCTTGGATATCCAACTTTATTTTTCAGAAGAGATGCCAGGAGTCCTGCAGTGAGTGCACCGATAAATGCAGTAGCTGCAGGTGGAATATTGGCAAGATCTACCAGTTCTAGTCTCAATGTGTTGGCAACTGCACCTATTCCAGCTGCTGCAACTGCCAGATGTACCGGACTGTTAAACATGATAGAGAATCCAAACACCCCACAAAAGCTTGCAAGAAGTCTGAATAGAATCCACTGCCCCGTTGTCAACGAAATCTTTATAAAGTCTACCGGTTTCAGATGCAGGATCATTGCCATAATCCATGCTGACATGGTAGCTACCAGAATAACGATCAATGCATAAGTCAGACGTTCAATTCCCGAACGCATATCCAGTTTAGCAAGGTCAATACCACTGGTAATAAATGGAAATCCGGGTATGATAAAGAGCATTGCACAAATATATCCTGCTTCGTGCTGAACAGAAATCCCAAATAGTATTTCTCCAAGTTTAAGCAGACCCGCATATGCAAAGCATGCCAGTGATACAGAGGATACAATGCATAAGAATAATGTAAAATGGTGTTTTGTCAGTTTGCAGCGAAGGTAATTTCCAATTCCTGCACCGACAAATGCACAGAACATCTCGATCGGACCGCCTCCAAGAAGAAACGTAAATCCGCAGCACGCAATCGCTGCTGCAAGGCCCAGTGCAGGCGGGGAATATAATCCATGGGTCTTTTCAATATTGTCAAGAAATGTATGCAGATGCTCTCCTGACATATGTTTTCCTTCTTTTTCAAAGTTACGGATAAAGTGTTCCAGACGGTTTAACTTCAGGGTATTTACTCCCGTATTAGTCAGACACAGAGACTGGGTAAAACCATTCTCTCCGTCATAGCATGTATATTCAATGGACATCAGGCCAATATCTGCCGTACATGTAATGCCAAGCGCCTCTGCCAATGTGTTCATGGAACTTCTTACTCTCCATGCTCCTGTACCACATGAGAGAAACATAATCCCCACACGTCCGATAATGGATGCTTTCTCTGCAATACTGGCATCTACGACAGGTATGTTTTCCCCATTTTCATCTGTGTACTCATGCCAGGCAACATCCATATGATTTTTTTTGATCATTTCCTGTGGCATTTTTCTCACTTCCTCTTAGAGCTGCAGACTGTCATTTCCTGCTTTCTCCATCATTTTTTCCCTGCATGCCAGTACGATACCATCAATCTCATCTAAATGCTGCAGCATTTTTTTCTCAAATTCATGGATAGGAAGGAGAATTCCAATTTCATCATAAGGTTTATCCGGATTTTCTTTCTTCAAACCTGTTTCCTGCCCATAATATACCATGGCTCTTGGAGCTTCTTCCTGAATCTTCTGGAATGCATCCCATACAACTGCATATGCCTGTGCTTCGGTTAGCCCCAGTTTACAGGTGTCCGGCAGTGCATAAAGAGCCAGAACTCCACGTTTACGGTTATCTTTCTCTTCTGTAATGTTCAGACCATCTGTATAGGTACGGACAAGATCATATCCATCTGCAAGATACAGGGCAGATCTTGGAGCACATTCATGGTTTTCGTATGTTTCTTTAAATTTTGCATATTCTCTGGCTGAAACTTTTTCTCCAGGAAGAAGTTCTCCTGTAGCATCTGTGAGAAGGACTGGGTTCTCTCCTGCTTTTCCATGGAATTTCTTAGGAATCAGGTAGGCCTCCCTTAACAGATCAAACATACTCCTTCCACACAATTCCAACAGTAATGCACTGATGTCACCATTCTGATATGCGTGAAACAGCACCTGAAGAAAATGATCTCTGTCGTTATCTGTCAGACGGTGATCATCATCTATATGATCATAAAAAACTCCGCTTAATCGTCCGGATGCCTCCGGCGAAGCCAAAATTTTAGAAAAAATTGCTTCCACTGCTTCTTCTCTTGGCAAAACTGTACTCATAATTAACTTCCCCTTTCCGATAATATTAGATTCTTTTTTTCGGTTCTCATTATAGTCTCACTTTTTGCAATGTCAATGTGAAAAATGGGGATTTTCTGATATGAATTTCGAATAAAGAAAAGATAAAAATTATATACTGTATTTTGCCTTTAATGTACAGGTACCCTCATTTTGTACATAACTTACATAGTCAAGTTTTCCTTTCTTCTCTTGCGCAATGCTGATTCCCTGACTGCCAAGATCATACTCAGGTTTTCTAACTTATAGGCACTGTAGCCTCTTATATCAATAGCTTCCGATAATATTGTAATATACTGCAAAATTCTTTACAGTTTTAAAGCTTCAATGTTCGTTTTTAATCAAATTACTTTCCGAATTACATTTTTCAATTACACACCGATGTCTTTTTTCCTTCTTATCATAACTGATTCCAACCAACAAAATATCCCCTGTATACTGCTGTAATGACTCCGGATATTTTCGCTTTTTTATCTGGTCCAGAGCGGTTTCTGCGTTTTTGTTCCATTTCAGTTCGACAAGTAGTGCAGGATAATAGTCTCTGTACAGAGGCTTAGGGATGAAGACGAAATCTGCGAAGCCTCTTCCTGTTGGGAGTTCCCGGATTGGTTTGAAATAATATTTTATTGCACTTAAGTAAGCAATGCTGAGTACACTGCTCAGGGAATTCTCGTTGTTGTACTGGATCACAGAGGTGTATTCTGAATGGATTTTCTCTATCTGTTCGGCAACTGTTTCTGCATCCATTTCCCAGGTGGCTTCCAGTAGTTTCTCGGATTCCTGCTGGAATTCGATCAGTTCGTTCCATTTATTTCGTTTGGTTGCTGCACGGAATTCCTGACGGATTTCTTCATTAGGGATGTAAGCTCTCTGAGTTCTCTGGTCGTAGGCAAGGTAACCCAGGTGGATCAGCAGAGTCAATACATCATCTTTGTCTGCGAAGCTGACCATATCATTCTGAAATTCATTTACCTCTACTTCTACAGAAGAGCCGGAAAGCATTTCTATGATGGATGTACGTAAACCGTCAAAATCCATGTTGATCAATGGCAGAATTGACAGGTAAGTTCCTGTCTGTGACCAGTAGCTCTGGAATGTTCGCATGATTGTCAGATTGACTAACGCATTGGGATTGTATACATGATAATCTCCAAGACGATAGCCGTCATACCATCGTTTCACTTCTGCAAAATCTATATCATATTTTTCACACAAATCAATTACTTCGTCTTCGTTAAAACCGATATATGGTGTCAATGGTCCGGCATTGAGCATTGTAAACTGGGTGAAATTATTTAAGGCAGACTGTGTTTTTAATTTCTTTATCGGTAAAATTCCGGTCAGATATGCAAGTGCGATATATTTTGATGCCTCAATTCCTTTAAACATATTTCTGAGAAAGTTAATATACATTTCCTGTGCTGCCTGATTATGGGCTTCATCACGAATCAGGACATCCCATTCATCAATGATTACAATAAACTGTTTTCCTAATGCAGCATTAATGAGGGTCATTGCTCCATATATCGTATTTTCATTTTCCAGAGGAACTTCTGGATAAGTCTCTTTTAGTTCCGAAACAACAATATCTGTGATATAAGAAACTAAATTCTCACTGGAACCTGCTGATATACAGCACCACTGTACATCAAAATGAATGACATCATATTTATTCAAATGTTCATAAAAATCCGGACATCTGCTAATTTCCAGCCCAGAAAACATTTTCTCTGTATCACATCCCTTACTGTAATATGCAGTCAGCATATCTACCGTAACAGATTTCCCGAATCTGCGTGGACGGCTGTTACATATAAACCTGGCATTTGTGCCCAGTACTTTATTTGTATATTCCAATAATCCCGTTTTATCTATATATACTTCAGAATTAACTGCACACTGAAATGCTGCAGCATTCGGATTTACAAATCTTCCCATTATCTCTCCCTCCCTTCTTATTATCGTTAGCTTTTCTGTTTTCTTATACAATAGCATACCATAAGACACGAAGCAATAGAAAAAGCCTGGAGCACAAAGCAAAAAGCTTCATGCTTCAGACTTTAAATCTGCCAGTATTTTTCTTAATTTACTTCCATAATCCTTACCTGCTGCCCATCCGCCGCCGTATGGATTTTCCTGGATTCCGAGCCATTCCACGTAGGGAGCGGTTTCTCTGGTTACATAGTCGAAGCGTTCGTCTACACATTCCTGGTTCAGGTCGTCTGTGGAGGCATAGGCTTTGAGATGCTGGACCTGAGCACGGATTCCGGTTCTTATGTCCGGGAAGGCGATTCCTTTGACTCCGTCTCCGGTGGTTCCGAGACCTGCGAAATTGAACTGATCAATTCCGGCGTCTCCGCCGAAGGTGAGCCATCCGGTTTCGAGCATTGACTGTGCAAAGACTACTTCGCCGCGTACATTCTCGGCATTTGCTTCCTCTACAATAATGTCACAGAAGGTTTCGATGTCAGGTGCTCCTCCGCTACTGAGTTCTTCGGACGGGTAAGTGCATCCCTGACTGTTGTATAATGAACACATTTCATCGACGGAAACGGTGGTTCCACCCATGATTGTGTAGTATCCATAGGTATTGTCTGTCGGATTTTCGTCGGAGATAATTTCTTCTCCGCTGTTTTCTGCATTTTCCAGATATTGGGGTTTGGAGATCTGGCCTTCTCCTGAATGGTCTATTTCCTCGCTGTTATTCTCTGTATTGCCATCTGTTTTGACTGTTGTGTTATTATCTGTGGTATTTGCAGAACTATCTGCTGTATTGTTTTCTGTATTAGTGGATGTTGTTTCTTCACCGGCGCTTATTAAAGCAGGTGCCCCGAATATCAGGGCACCTGTCATTGTCATAAGCAGCCAGAAATGTTTTCCCGGCACTTTTTTCATCTTATGCGTTTACCTTTCTCATTGCAGCTTCTACTACATGACCAACCAGTACAGAAGTTGTTACGCTTCCAACACCGCCCGGTACAGGTGTAATAGCATCTACGATCGGCTCTACTGCTGCGTAGTCAACGTCACCGCAGAGTTTGCCTTCTGCATTTACGTTGATTCCTACATCGATCACTGTCTGTCCTTCTTTTACATATTCAGCACCAACAACACCAGCACGGCCTGCTGCTACGATGATGATGTCTGCTTCACGTGCTACAGACGGCATATCTACAGTTCTTGTGTGGCAGATTGTAACAGTTGCGTTCTTCTTAACGAGCATCATTGCTGCAGGTTTACCAACAACAAGGCTTCTTCCGATTACTACTGCTTTTTTGCCTGTGCAGTCGATTCCGTAATGATCAAGAATTTCCATACATGCCTGTGGTGTACATGGCGGGAATCCGATCTGTTTGCCTGTGAATACACCAGACATGGAAAGGTCTGTCATACAGTCAACGTCTTTTTCAGGAGCAAGTGCGTTCTCGATCACTGCCTGATCCAGATGTTTTGGAAGCGGACGGAATAATAATACGCCGTGGATCTTGTCGTCTTTGTTTACTTTATCGATAGTTGCAAGAAGTTCTTCCTGGGAAACGTCTTCCGGAAGTAAGATCTTCTCACATGCAACGCCTAAAGTTTCGCAGCGCTTTGTTGCTCCTCTTTCATAAGAGATATCGCTTGGGTTCTCACCAACACGGATGATGCAGAGAGTAGGATTTACTCCTTTTCCCTGAAGCTCTGCTACGTTTGCTTTGATTTTCTCGTTTAATGCTGCTGTTACTTCTTTACCTAATAACTGCTTAGCCATTTGTCGTTCCCTCCAAAATTATGCATTATTATCCTGTACTGTAGCGGAATAGTTCCAGCATAACCGGTTATATTCATATGCACTCTATGAAATATTTCTTTTAAAAAAATATAGCATCTTATATGAAAGAACCGAAAAACAACACAGGATTTTCTATTTTATTATTATTTCAGTCTGCCAAGTACGCTGTTAAATGTGTCATCTGCGATCTTTGTATATTTCTCAAGCATCGCATCTGCTTTTCTGTTTAATTCCTCTGCGTATTCTCTGTCAGCCATGGATTTTGTATTGATGTATACATTCAGGCTTGCACCCTGTAATGCTGCCTTACAGAAAGCTGCACCAACACCTGCATCACTGATGGCAAGTTTAGAGCCTTTTGCACCAAACTCAACGATCAGTTCGATGGCTTCACAGCATTTCTCCATGATTTCCATAGGTACGGAGCATGCGTCTTTTAATACGATCTCCATAACTCTGGCTTTCTCAGCTTTCTCTTCTTCTGTTTCTTTTGGCATTCCATATGCTTTGGATAATGGCTCGAATACTTCAGCATCACGTTCGATCAGACGGAGAAAATCTTTCTGTAACTGATCACATTTTGCTTTTAATTCATACATTTCATCTTCTACGTCAGCATATTTCTTTTTGCCTACTGTAAGACTTCCTACCATGTTTCCAAGAGCTGTTCCTACAGCACCAACTAATGCAGATGCACCGCCGCCGCCTGGAACCGGAGCTTTGGAAGCTAAAACCTCAACGAATTCTGTGCAAGTACTTGTTGAAAATCCCATCTTTTTCTCTCCTGCTTTCTTATATTTTCCACAGAGTGTCTGTATCAGACACCCTCCGATATATTTCATAAACTATTAGAACAGACCTGTGATCTTACCTGTTTCGTCTACGTCGATTCTCTCAGCAGCCGGAACTTTCGGCAGACCTGGCATGGTCATGATCTCGCCTGTAAGGGCTACGATGAATCCTGCACCTGCGGAGATCTTCAGGTTACGTACGGTAACTTCGAAGTCTGTCGGAGCACCGAGTTTGGTCTGGTCGTCTGTTAAGCTATACTGAGTCTTAGCTACGCAGATCGGGCAGTTGCCGAAACCAAGAGCTTCTAACTGTTTTGCCTGTTTCTGAGCGTTAGCTGTCAGGACAACTCTCTTGCCGCCGTATACTTTCTGAACGATCTGGTTCAGTTTGTCTTCGATGGAACCTTCCAGTTCATATGCATAGGAGAAGTCGTTTGGTTCTTCTACAAGACGGAGAACTTCTTCAGCAAGTTTGATTCCGCCTTCGCCGCCTTTTGCCCATACTTCAGAAAGGGCAACGTTAACACCGAGTTCTTTACATTTCGCTTCTACAAGGTCAAGCTCTGCTTTTGTATCTGTCGGGAATGCGTTGATGGCAACTACGCATGGCAGTTTGTATACATTCTTGATGTTGGATACATGTTTGAGCAGGTTCGGAAGACCTTTCTCAAGTGCTTCCAGGTTCTCGTTGTTGAGGTCAGCTTTTGCAACACCGCCGTTGTATTTCAGGGCACGTACAGTAGCTACGATAACAACTGCGCTTGGTTTTAAGCCTGCCATACGGCATTTGATGTCGAGGAATTTCTCAGCACCGAGGTCAGCACCGAATCCGGCTTCTGTGATCGCATAGTCTGCAAGTTTCAGAGCCATCTTTGTAGCGGTTACGGAGTTACATCCGTGAGCAATGTTTGCGAATGGTCCGCCGTGTACGATTGCAGGAACGTGTTCCAGAGTCTGTACAAGGTTTGGTTTCAGGGCATCTTTTAAGAGGGCTGTCATAGCACCTTCTGCATGGAGGTCGCCTGCTGTTACCGGTTTCTGCTCGGAAACTTTACCGTATGTATATCCGATGATGATCTTGGATAATCTTTCTTTCAGATCTTTGATATCGCTTGCAAGACAGAGAACTGCCATGATCTCAGATGCAACTGTGATGTCGTATCCGTCTTCACGAGGCATACCGTTTGTCTTTCCGCCAAGGCCGTCTACTACATTACGAAGCTGACGGTCGTTCATATCTACACATCTCTTCCATGTGATCTTACGTGGGTCAATATTTAATGCATTTCCCTGGAAGATATGATTGTCGATCATAGCTGCAAGTAAGTTGTTTGCTGCACCAATCGCATGGAAGTCACCTGTGAAGTGAAGGTTGATATCTTCCATAGGAACTACCTGTGCGTATCCGCCGCCTGCTGCACCGCCTTTAACGCCGAATACCGGTCCTAAGGATGGCTCACGAAGGGCTACCATAACGTTCTTGCCAAGTTTCTGCATAGCATCTGCAAGACCTACAGTTGTAGTAGTTTTTCCTTCTCCTGCTGGTGTCGGGTTGATAGCTGTCATAAGAATCAGCTTTCCGTCCGGCTTGTCTGTTTCTCTTAAAAGATTGTAGTCGATTTTTGCTTTGTACTTTCCGTACTGCTCCAGATATTTGTCATCAATACCTGCTTTCTCCGCAATCTGGGTAATTGGAAGCATTTCGCATTCCTGTGCAATTTCAATGTCTGATTTGAATCCCATTTCAAATTACCTCCTTTTTACTCCGCTTTTAAGTCGGTTTTTCGTTACCGGCCACTCCAAAGACCGGGTAACTTTTTTATCTAAAACAGGTGCCGCCTGTCTTATTCAAATTTAGGCCTGAACGCATTTTAAAAATGCTTTTAAAGAACCAATGATCACATCCCCCATAACTGCCATATCTTCAGCCTGGAAAGAAACAGGGAAGTTATCAGAAAAGAGGATCTGTGAAGACGGTGGAAATTCCTCATCGCCCTCCCAGAGGATCATCTGTACTTTGTATTCCGGGAAAATCTCTACTTCATAAGCAATATCGCCATGCTTTACAGGTGTAGCCTTGATATGCTCCATGATCAATTTGAAATCTCCCAGTCGGTTTCCATAGGAAAATGCCAGACGTTTGATGCATCTGCCGTCAAACTGTCTTAAGTATACCTCTCCCCATGGCATCTCACGGTATGTTTTAAACTTTCCGGAACTCTCAGATTTCACTCCGTTCAGGAGAAAACGGATTGTAAGGATCCTTGCATAGATCATATCTTCCAATGGATAAAAGCCTTTATCATCCGGAGTATGTGTCACTGTGAAATCCGGCCATGTGATCTGGTACTCGGTTCCAAGAAAAGTTAAAGTCAGAGTTTTTGTTTCTTCGTCATAAGGAATTGCAAGTCTGGAAGCGATCTCTTTCGGATCTGCGGCTGCATACTCCTGAGTATAATGCTCCCATGGCATTCTTTCCTTACTGTCTTTTTCATAGTTTAATTCATTTAAGCTAAACGCCATTGTAAGTCTCCACAGACAGGACAGATAAAAAACTCATCTGCCCTGTTATTTTTATTACTTAGCGGTTCTGGATCTCTTCCATTACAGTTGGGAACATGCTTGTATCTGTATGAGGAATGAAGCATGCACCTACAAACTCATCCATATAGATCGGCACTGTAGAAAGTTCCATATATGTCATATTTGCAGCAAGTTCATAAGTCTTCTTCTCTGCCGGTGTTGACAGAAGCATCAGATACGCACCTGTCAGAGAGGAGTTACCAATGTAGTGGAATTTCTCGATCGGGATATCCGGGAACATACCGATGTTAACTGCATTCTGCATATTGATACCACTTCCGATACCACCTGCAACATATATATCATCGATCATGCTCACGTCGAAGTCCAGAGAAGTCAGCATGGTACGGATAGCTGAGAAGATCGCACCTTTGGCACGGATGAAGTTGTCAATATCAACTTCTGTAATCTCAACATCCTTAACGGAACCAGCCTCATCCTCAAATGCAAGGATATAACTTCCCATTCCGTATTTGTCATGTTTGATTCTCTTTCCTTCACGGATAAATTTACCCTTCGGGTTAATGATTCCGCAGATATAAAGTTCACTGATCACATCGATAATACCGGATCCACATAAACCTACAGGTTTAGTTCCCGGATCACCTACGATCTTGTAGGTCGGCTCCATAGTCTCTTTATCAATGGTACATGCTTCAATTGCTCCATCTGTTGCACGCATACCACAGCTGATATCACCACCCTCGAAGGCAGGACCTGCGGAACATGCACAGCTCATCATAAAGTCAGAGTTTCCAAATACAAGCTCTCCATTGGTACCAAGGTCGATAAACAGGGAGAACTCCGGTCTGTTCCAGATCTGGCTGACCAGGGTTCCGGCTGTGATATCGCCGCCTACATAGCTTCCGATATTTGGCGCCATAATAATATGAGCGTCTTTATTGATATCAATTCCCACATCAGAAGCAAACAGGGAATTGGTCTTAAAGAATGCAGGGATATATGGTTCTGTACGCAATGGGTCAGAATTAATTCCTGCAAACAGATGATTCATAGTTGTATTAGATGCTACGCACATTCTGTATATGCGGTTTTTCGGGAATTTGGCACTCTTACACATCTCACTGATCATCGGATTGATCGTTTCTTTGATCACAGCATCCTGCAGTTTCTTCTGTCCACCTGGTTTCTGTGATTCTACGATTCGGTTGATAACATCTGCACCAAAACGGATCTGTCCGTTTCCGGCAGAACTCTTCGCCAGAATCTCGCCTGTTTCCATATTGATCAGTACAGCAGAAACGGTTGTTGTACCAATATCGATTGCCAGACCACCGATCACTACATCCTCGTCCTTGCCAAAGATATCATATACGAACATATCGTCAGAAGTAGCACGGATCACACATTTTACTGAAAAATTACTCTCTCTCAATACATCCGGAAGTTTTTTCAAAACTGCATAAGGGATTCGGACTCTTCCGATATTCAGATATTTCCGCAGTGCGCGTGTAAGTCTTTCATTATCCGGCATTGTGTCATCCAGAGATGGAGGATCCATTGTGAGATCCACAACCTCCAGGCTGTTCTTCAGTTCAATACCAGCAAGCTCAATGTCTTTCTTGGCATTCTCAAAAATGGCTATTTCCTCTTTAGAGCTTAAATCAGCTACTTTCATTCTGCTCTTATAGGCAGATGCAATATCAGGTACCAGTACAGTTACATCCGCACTGATCTTACTGCAACAGGCAAGGCGCCATCCTTCCTGATATTCTTCATCAGAAATATGTAATGTCTTTTTGCTTTCCAGTTCTCCGCTTTTTAACTGGACACGGCATTTTCCGCAGGCTCCGTTTCCGGAACATGGTGCATCGATGGCCACATTGGCACCACGAGCTACCTCAAGTAAATTATCCCCCGCATTGGCAAACGCTTCTACCACACTGCCATCTTCGAATGAAAATGTTACCTTAAACATTCGGCAACCACCTTTCTCATAGTCGTTAATAGCCTGTAATAAAACAAGGGCTGAAGACCGAAGCCTTCAGCCCCCATAATTATGTATTCAATTAAATACGCTTTTCAGATAATACTGATTAGATTTCCAGATAGGAATCTGCATACAGTGTATTGCCTTTGAATACATCACAGGATTTAATAGTTTCCATCAGACGAAGATCGTTAGGGTTAACGATCGCAGATGTAAGACCATTCATCATAGCCATTGCTACAAGAGCAGAGTCCATGATTGGACGGATATGTTTTGGCATACCGTTACTGTTGTTAGAAAGACCACCTGTGGAGTTCAGTCCCATTTCAGAGAACATTTTGATTGCTTCAAGAACTTCCATCTGTTTTTCCTGCATTCCCTTTACAACGAGGAATAACGGGTCAAACCACAGATCTTCTGCTTCCATACCAAGAGACATACCTCTTTCAAGCATGTTCTGGCAGTGCATCATACGCTCATCATTGTCTGCTGCTACCATACCGGAAGAGCAAAGTGCGATACAGATTGCATCGTTTGCTGCAGCAAGGTCGATGTTTGTGATTCTGTCACCAGCATCAGCAGAGTTAACGATCGGTTTTCCTTTAGCTCTGTTGTATACAGAGATACCAGCTTCGATAGCTTTTTTATTTGTTGTATCGAGTGCAAGCGGAACATTGTCGAATTCAGACTGAAGGAGCTGAACAGCCCATTTCATCAGGTCTTCTCCATCGTTCTCAGCAGGTCCGATATTTACATCAAGATAAGTTGCACCAGCGTCAAGCTGCTGTTTTGCTCTTTTGATGATCGGCTCTGGATCTCTTTCTGTAAATGCTTTGTTTACTGCAGGTGCAGTAGTGGAAAGTCTTTCTCCGATTGTTACGAATTTTGCCATAACCTCGTTCTCCTTTATTATATATTTACACAGAAAAAACGGCTCAAAGCCACTTTTTTACTGTATACTTCTCTTTAACAGCCAGACCGGCACTGCAACCGGTCCGGCTTATATGATACGATCAGATCTGGCCTTCTGCCTGCATATCTTTTAAGAATTTAACAAGCTGTACGGCTTCTCTTGGTCCAACGATGATTTCCCATCCTGGAAGTTTTGCTTCAAGGTCACCTTTCAGAACTGCTACTTTACCTGGGATGATAAGCTTTCTGGATTTAACCTTCGGCTCAACATTCTCTTTGATGTAAGAAGAGATGCTGTTACCGGAGAATTTACCAGCTGCCCATGATGTCAGTACAGAAAGTCCGCCTGCATCGTTGATTACCAGATTAAGCGGAACACCGGAACGCTCCAGCTCGCCGGATACAACGAAGTATGTAAGAGCGAAGTCTACGGTAGTAACTACTACTGCATTCTCGTCTGCACCATTTAATGGGTAGATACCTGGCTCTACTTTCATTGGTTTCTGCGGGTCAGTATAAACGTTCTGACGCAGACCATATAATGGAAGAGCTTCTGCATATGTCATCTGCTCCATAACGATGATGGAACCATATTTCATTGTAAACATAGATGCAAGAGCTGCCTGTAAGTGAAGGTCACCCTTAGCAATCTTAACAAGGTTAACGATAGATGGATAACCAAATGTTCTGTCCTGATCTTTCAGAGCTGCACGACGAACCTGTACAGTGTTTGCAAAGGTTTCTTTAATGTCAGCGCCTGTTGTATCAAGAACAAGATTCTTGTTTCCAAGTTTTTCAAGAGCTGCTGTTGTATCATATAATTCATTTAAGTCTTTACCGGATACACCGAGAACAACACCTGCTTCTGTAGCAACTGCGTTCATTGCTTCATAGTTGGAAGCGTCTGCTCCGTTTAAGACTGGTTTGCTGTCTTTGCATACTGCAAGAGCTGCTTTAGCGATCTCAGGATCTTTGCAGTCAAGAACTAAAGTTCTGCCAAGACCTGCTGCTTTTTCTACAAGTGCTGTATATTTAGCAGCATCTGCGCCTTCGCCGCAGTTTACATATACAAGTTCAGCATACATTCTCTCACCGATACGGTCATAATCAACCTTCGGGATCTCAGCAAGTTTAGCGTCTACTGTTGCATCATCCATGCATGTGCACAGAGCTACAGCATATCTTGGTTTGCTTACGAATGTTTTTTCGTGTCTGAATAATACGGTTTCTCCACCCAGAGAGAATTCGCCGTCGCCAGTACCGATTTTGATTGTCTTCATTGGCGGAGCTGTAGCCTCTGATAAAGAAGCTAAAGCTTCATCAGACATATGCGGACATTGTTCGATTTTCATAGCGCCCTGAGCAACTTTCATAGAGAAAGCCATACATGTTGGGCATCCGCATTCCTTACAGTTTTTCTTTGGTGTTAATTTAAAGATCTGAATACCATTCAGTGCCATTTTATTTGTTCCTCCTATTCAATTACGCAAGTGCTTTGATCATTCTGGAAATAGCTGCAACAGCTTCCGGATGTCTTAAGATGACTGCATCAGATCCGGCTGCAAGGTCAGCAGCAGCTGTCATAACTTCCATATCGATTCCACGCTCTTCTTCCGGTCCCCATTCAGGCATATCAGCTTCAGAAGCTGTAGCTTCTTTTACGCCCCATGTCTCAGCGGATACCGGTGTAATGATAGGCATCTGCAGCATGTTATCATTCTGAGATAAAGCTGCACCTTTGATACGGTCCATTGTAGATACAACGTATTCGTATCCATATCCGGCAGCAGCACTACCGATATTCATAACGATCTTCTGTGCGTTAACGCCTAACTGAGTAGTTACAACGTTAAGCTGTTTAGCAAGGTTGATATCTACGGCAGATTCTGCACCTACGATCTGATCGTAAGCAAGTCCTGCTGCAGCACCGATTGCTTTGTAGTTTTCTTCTTTTTCAGAAAGAATCAATACATTTCTTCCCTGAAGAGCTTCAGCTACCTTCGGAAGAAGTTCAGCGTCTTTTTCTACGTTCTTGCATCCTTCAACTACTAATGGTGCATCAATTGCATCTGCAACTTCTTTAACAACTGCGATGAGTTCATCAACAGATTTGTTTACACCATTCGGGTCTCCACCTTCAAGGATAAGAGCAACGAAGTCAGCACCTTCCATAGCTGCTGCTTTCTTAGCCATTTCTCCTACTGTAGTAGCTCCCTCATAGTATGCTTTGATACCTTCGGATACGATATTCTCAAGACCCATATCAGAGATTTCAACACCGATCTTAGGTGTGTTTTCTGATGGTGCATCAAAAGAATAGAATGGATAAGTAGAGTCTCCGCCGATTGTTACAGTCTTATCTCCGCTGCCAATGGTGACTGTATTAATCTTTGCATTGAATTTCTGAAGTTTCTGATTAAACGGCATTTTTTTGGCCTCCTTAAAAAAATTACTGTGTGTATGTATTTTCGCAGACTTACACATCATCTCATTTAGTATACAACAACACCCTGTCCATTGACAAGACTGGGTTACCATGTTTTGTTAAAAATGCAACAATCTGGATATCGTTCACATCGTGTCCGGCATCAGAACTCCTGCATATAATAGCTCTGGCAGTATACTCCGCAAATACTGTCCTCATGATGTCCTTGTCTCCGGCAGACCTGCATATATCTAAATGAATGTCTCTGTTTTCGTCTTTGAAATATTGAATACCATGGTTTATTATCTATCCGCATTTAAGCGTTTAAACCCGGAGGCTTATGTTAAGCCTCCGCATGACTCATATAAGACCTCCGGGAAAACCACCAAACTTTACATCATTGGATCAAGAGCTAATGCCGGATGACCTTTCTCTGTAAGGAATCCAACCAGTGTCTCAGGATCTGTAGCGATTGTTTCATCACCGATCATATCTGTAAAGTTTTCAATTCCGTAGAGTTCTTTTGCTGTATTGTTCAGACGTTCAGCAACAAACTCTTTCAGTTCTTTCGGCATCCATACGATACGTTCGATACCGCCTTCAGCTTTCATAAACTTCTTGGAGCTGATGAAATGTTTACCATGTCCCATGAAACCAGGTGTCTGAACACCACCACCTGTCATGGATGCCATTTCTGAGAATGTCATTCCAAGAGGTGTCATGCCTGCATACTCACGGTTAGCGATAACAACACCATTGGAGAATGGCTCGATACCGCAGATACACTCGAAGCATCCGCATGATGTCATAGGATCCTGCATGATAGAGTACAGTGTAACGTGCTCTAATGCACCCTGGGAGAATTTCTTAACAGCTTCATCTACGTCTTCATAAGAACCAAGATTCTCATCAATAGGTCTTTCTTTTGTAATTACCTGGCAAGGTCCGTTTGGATCCAGCTCGTTGGTAGCTTTTGCATCCAGCCATGAAACGGCACCGCAAAGTCCAAGTCTCTCAGGTGTAACAACACATACGTGAGACGGGGAGAATGCCTGGCAGAGGATACAGCTGTAATATACATCTACAGATTCGTCCGTCAGAGTATTCAGACGGTCATCACGTTTCTCGAAGATCGGGATAGCAACTTCATGACGGATTCTTGTACACTCAGCAGGATCTGTATAAATAGTAACTTCACATTTATCAACAACTGCGTCAAATTCATTCTTAACCTGTGTATAGAGAACTTCACCGATATGTTTGATCTTGAAGCCTGCAGCAAACGCATCTTTGCTGATACGGATTCTCTGCATATCTCTCTGTCCTGTATGGTATACACCTTCGATACAGTTGATGTAGTTATGGAACTTACGCTCGATAACAGGTTCAAAGTCAGGCTGCATGTTTTTACCTGCAACTTTAACAACATATGCAATACTGTTCTTGCTGCCAAGTTCCATGTCGTCTACTTCCGGACCAACAACTGTAATCTTATGGTCTTCTACTTCACTTGCATCACATGTATGTACAAGCTCTGCACAGTCTACACGGGAACCATCGAATTCAACCTGCATGTCTTTACGACGAATAATCTCACCTTCGAATGCAGATGCGAAAGCAACCGGGATATCGATGTTTGTAATTTTAATCTTGATGTCACGTGCTTCCAGAGAAGTTGCATTCCATTTGGAGATGTCTTTCTGGCAGATCAGGCTCTTCGGTACTCTTGCAACATCTTCCTGGTTTGTGATAACCGGGAATCCAAGAGCGATAGCGCCTGCACCACAAGCTACGATCACATCATTTAACGGTGCAAATGCATTAACAAATGCAGGTACACGTTTCATTGTGTAATCCATCAGAGTTGCAGCATCACCTGGTTTTACGTTACCGAAGATAAGAGCTGCACGAAGTGCTACAGATACTACATGGATAACTGCTGTAACGTCTTTTCCAAGCGGGATAACACGTACGTTAGCACCTGTCTTGTATCCAACTTCCTCTAACTGGTCAATAACGTCACCAACCAGAGTGATCAGGATACCCTGAGACTGATAGGATTTAACAAGGTCTGCTGCTTCCTGAGCGGAAGGAGCTTTTCCAAGGATAACTGCTACACCTGGGATATCGCCTGTTACAAGCGGTACACCAAGTTCACGGATCACTGCATCTGCAAGATGTCCGTAGCAAGGAGCTTCATAAGGAACTGCTCCGTCAATATATTTCAGAACTTCGATAAATTCTGCGCAGAGAGCTGTAGCAACGCCTGACATAAATACGTCATTTGTTCTTTTCTCTCTTGTCATAAGAGTTTTTACTACTGCAAGAGCATCTTTTAACTCTGCAAGAGTTCCAACCTTTGTTCCTGTTACTGCATAGTAGCATGGTAAAGAATATGCTGTATCAGGGAAGCTGACTGCTTTGTCAGCGCCGTATTTTTCAATTGCCTGGTTGATGGCACCCTCTGTAAGTCCATAAACCGCGTCATTTCCCGCAAAAACACTTTCAAATAAAGTCACTTTGTTTACCTCCTAAATATATGAGATTATTGACGATCTATCTTTTCTTTTATCTTAATGATCTCATCAGTAACTGTTTTGCTGAAGTCATAAGGGGATTTTCCCTGTCTGTCCGCATCAATTACTTCTGTGTTGTAATGGATCATTCCTAAAAGATCTTCCTGTGGAATCCGTTCTCTGATAAAGTTTTCGTCATCCTCGTTGCGTACTTTGTTTGCAACAACCTTTACCTGAGCTACTCCCAGATCCTTTGCCAGACGTTTTACATTCTTGTATGTCTGAACACTTCTTGCACCCGGTTCGATCACTACGATAAATGCGTCCACTCCTTCTGTGGTTCCTCTGCCGAGATGTTCCAGGCCGGCTTCCATATCAAGAATTACCACATCTTCTCTTCTCAGTACCAGATTATTAATAATACGTTTCAGCATTACATGCTCCGGACATACACATCCGCCGCCGCCTGTCTCGACAGTTCCCAGGACAAGGAGACGCACGCCATTGCAGACCTTACCATATTTCTCCGGGATATCGTCTACCTTCGGATTCAGATGATAGAACTGATTTCCCGCAGTGGCACCTGTACGTTCTTCCACAAGTTTACGCATTTTGGAAATTGGTACAATAGAATCCAGTGTTTCTTCATCAAAGCCTAATGCAAGACCAAGATTCGCATCCGGATCCACATCTGCTGCAAGTACCGGTCTTCCCTCTGCTGCATACAACCTGGCCAGCGTTGCTGCAAAAGTAGTTTTGCCTACGCCGCCTTTTCCTGTAACTGCTATTTTCATTTTACGTCATCCACCTTTTATTACATTTTTAAGGTCACAGCAGATTAGATTCCTAATGCTGTTCTCTTCTCTTCGATTCTTTCGATCATCAGATCAACTAATTTCTCAATATCTGTTTCTACTGTATAAGCAGCTCCTGTCCATTTTCTTGTTCCCTCTGTAAGAAGCTCTCCCATTTCTGAAGAACCGGAAACATATGGATCAACACCAAGGAATGTATCAATACCAGTACCTACTACATAGTTACCGATGGATACAGCTTTTTCAGACATCCACTCAGGAGCACATCCAACTACAGGAAGCTGATTGATCTGAAGACCTGCATCTTTTGCAAGTTCAGCAGCAAGGATCATCATACGGGAAATATCTACGCATGATCCCATGTGGAGTACCGGTGGGATATCAGCCAGTTCACAGACACGTTTCAGACCTGCACCGCAGAGATCTTTTGCAGATTTGTCCATAAGACCTGCTTTTGCAGCTGCCTGTGCAGAACATCCGGAAGCAATGACAACGATATCATTGGCGATACATTTCTTCATCAGTTCAATATGTGCATAGTCAGGACGGATCTTAGGATTGTTACATCCAACCATAGCAACAGCACCACGGATAACACCGGAAGTGATGCACTCAAGTAATGGTTTGGTTGTTCCTGTCTCATCAACCTGAGAGTTTGTAACACCATCAAGAACCTTAACGATTGCTTCTACGGAATAACCAACTGTAGCTTTCTGTTTCAGCTGTGGGATATGTACAAGTTCAGGTTTTCTGTTCTTGAAGTTGTCAATAGCCATCTTGACGATTGCTTTTGCATTCTCTCCTGCTGTCTCAGCATTGAATCTGATAAATTCAGCATCAGGCATCTGAGCGATCGGAGAAGTTGTGATAAATTTAGTATGGAAGCATTTGCTTAAAGGTCCTAATGCAGGGAAGATACACTGAACATCTACTACGATCGCTTCGCAGGCACCTGTCAGTACTACATTCTCCTGCTGCAGGAAGTTACCGGCCATCGGAACACCGCGACGCATAGCTACTTCGTTTGAAGTACAGCATACACCGGAAACAGTGATTCCTTTTGCTCCTACAGATTTTGCATAATCGATCATTTCTTTGCTGTCTGCATATTCACAAATCATCTCGGAAAGACTCGGATCATGTCCGTGTACAACGATGTTTACATTCTCTTCAACCATTACACCAAGGTTAGCTTCAGTGTCAATTGGCTTCGGAGTTCCGAATAATACGTCAGAGAACTCTGTTCCCATCATGGAACCGCCCCATCCATCGGCAAGACCGCAGCGGATAGACTGTTTTACAAGAGCTTCCGGAAGAGAAGAACATCCCATATGAGCCATATGTAAAGAAGTGGAAACCTCACGGTCGATCGCACGTGGTGCAATTTCATTTTCAATCAGTTTCTCTTTCTGTCCTGCAGGCATTCTGTCAAGGAATCTCTGATATCCAAATGGTTTACCATATTCCATCAATCCTGTCTCAGCCATTTCATGAGCCAGATCATAGATATCTTTTCCTTCTGTCTCTACGCCCCATTCTTTTGCGATACGGATCAGTTTCTCAGGATCTTTTACCTGATAGTTTCCGCCGTCTTTTGCACAATATAATGTGTGGCAGATTTCACGACCGTGATCAGAGTGAGTAGCTGCACCACCTGCTGTAAATTTCAGGAAGTTTCTTCCTACGATACCATGGACGTCACATCCACAGATACCTCTTGGTGCTTTAGGGGTAATACGACATGGTCCCATAGCACAGATACGACAGCAGACACCCTGCTCACCAAATTTACAATGTGGAGTCTGGTTTTTTACACGAAGCTGCCATGCGTCAGCTCCAACCTTTGCACCTGTTTCCAAAAGTCTGGCAGTAGCCTCTTCAAACTCTTCCACTGTAGTTAATTTGAATTCACTCATTATAGACCTCCTTTAATACTGGTTTGTATACCTTTTGTGTGTCAGTATACTTTTCTTTTTTATTTAATAACCCCATGGATCAGAATTCCTGTTATCTGCCTGCACAGGTTCTCCCCTTTCAGATAACCAGAATATCCCATCCCCTCCCATGGGTTATTTTACTTTAAAAAGTCTTGTTATATTGTATTTTTTCTATACACATAAATTTCCTATGCGCACAAACATCCCTTACCGGATTTGTCTCCGGCAAGGGGTGTACCTTATAAATTTAACTTGTCAACGATCGCACGAAGAGCAACCTTGACCGGGTTATCTTCCGGAAGTGTGCTTGTCGGACGTCCCTCACAGTCATATTCATAAACGGTTTCGTCCTGAGGAACCACACCCAGAAGTGTCAGGCCCTGATTGGCAATCTCTTCTTTGATTCCGTCGTTCAGTTCCCCTTTCGGAGCTCTGTTTACGATCAGTCCTACTGTATCCGGATGCATATCGCATTCTTTGATCAGTTCCGCAATTCTGCCAACCGCCTGAATTCCTCTTCTGGAGCAGTCACTGACTAAAATTGCAGTCTGCATACTCGGAAGAACGCCTCTGCTGATATGTTCCATTCCAGCCTCATTGTCTACGACAATATACGGATAATTATTCTGATATTTTGCAAGCTGAGTCTGGAGAAGTCCGTTTACATAGCAGTAACAGCCTTTTCCCTGTGTCCTTCCCATTACAAGAAGATCAAAGTCATCATCCTCAACCAGCGCATCTTCAAAACGCATCTCCGCATAATCTGCCTTGGATACTCCGGCAGGGATCGGATTCTCTTTTGCAAGTTCTGCACGGGCAATTTCTTCACGTACATCACCAAGAGTTGTCTCTACCTTTACTCCAAGTACTTCATTGAGATTTGAATTTGCATCAGCATCTACCGCAAGAATCGGTCCTTTTCCCTGTTCACACAGATACTGGATCAGCATTCCGCATAATGTTGTTTTTCCTACGCCGCCTTTTCCTGCGACAGCAATCACGTGTGCCATAAAACCAGGTGCCTCCTAAAATTATGTTATATTATACTAATGTACGAAGACCGGATCTGTCGATGATCTCAGATACGTCTTTCCATTTGTTCAGTGCATAGAGATGGATACCATCTACGCCCATTGCACGATATTCATCGATCTGTTTGATTGTGTATTCGATACCTTCTTCTTTGAATCTCTTAACTTTGTCATCATAGAACATATCAAACGGCTTGCCATCAGCATCTTTAGCTGCGAATGGGTTCGGGAACAGCCAGTTTCTGGAGATGAGTCTGCAGAGCTCACGATCCATTACACAGCCGTTACGGGAAAGTGCCATGTTGATTGTTGCAGACATGTCGAGGATTGGCATTACACCAACGTCTACAGGCATTGTAACACCAGCTTCACGGATTGCATCCAGCCAGTATTTGAACTGTTCCATATCCCAGCAAAGCTGAGTCATGATGTAGTCTGCACCATTGTCCTGTTTCTGCTTCAGAACTGCGATATCAGCGTCAAGAGAACGACATGCGATATGTCCTTCCGGTGATCCTGCTACTGCGATCTCGAATTTATCACCAAATTCATTACGTACGAATTTAACAAGGTCTGTTGCGTAATTGAAGTCACCACATGTTGTTGTTTCACCAAGCGGAATATCTCCACGAAGTGCAAGCATATGATCTACACCTTCATCTAAGTACTGCTGAAGCTGATCTTTGATGCCTTCTTTTGTATTCTTGATAACTGTGAAATGTGTTACAGGTGTTGTACCTGCTTTCTTGATCATCTGACATACTTCACGGTTTGCGCCAACGTTTCCACCGCCTGCACCATATGTACATGAAATGTACTCCGGTTTGTATTTCATCAGATGTTCAATTGTTCCAGGAAGATTTTCCATACCTTTTTCAGTCTTAGGTGGGAATACTTCGAAGGAAAGGAGCATTTTCTCTTTCATTGCTTCTGATAATTTCATAGTTACTACCTCCACGTCTTTTTATTTTTTATTATCAAGGCATTTTCTGCCTTTGATTCATATGGAATCCGATCCGCCATAGATCCGCATTCTTTCCGCAGGACGGATCTTCACTTGCAGGTATTAATCACATTTAAGTTTCACAATGCTGTTGGCAAGATCAACCATCAAAATGGTTCCCTCTACCACTCTCTCGTCTCCCATAATGTCACGAAGAACCAGTTTGTTTCCGTCTACATCAATACGGGATACATTCTTAAAGATTACAGAATCATCGCTTTCTTTATATACAGTTGCTAAACACATGTGATGCCGCCTCCTATTTCATCTCTTCTTTAACCAGTGTTAAAGCAAGTCCAAGTCTCATATTGCCCTTCTGGAAATCTGCAACAGCTTCCTTGATAGTCTTACATGCTGCATCCATTCCCATCTTGGCAAGATTGTCAGCCATCTGATCCAGTTCCTGAGCGTGGTGCTCATTATGCTGAAGCATATATGTCAGAAGTGCCAGTGTTTCATTCTTACAATCTCCCTCATTACAGGATCCGCAATGACTGCTCTCACAGGCATGATCTGTATGAGTATGTCCATGATCATGACCGTCACCATGAGTATGCTCATGAGTATGAGCCACGCCGTCTTCATGAGTATGCTCATGGGTATGTCCGTGTCCATGCTGGACAAGATTCCCATTTTCATCTTTGATTAAATGCATGATTAAATGCCCCTTTCTATTGAAAAACAGGCTGAATCCATAGAATTTACGCGGGTTCCAGGCCGTTTTTATGACAATTAATTATCAATTTATTGATATTATACATCGTTTTCCCTGTTTCTGCAAGGTATTTAACATAAATAATTACCAAAAAATTCTGAAATATCCGCCCATATCTAGCTTATTTCACGAGATGTGTTAACTGTTTAACCATCATGTTATTTTATTAACGATGCAGATTTAAAAAAGTTAATAAAACTGATGTACATCTGTCACACTTTTATGTTATACTTGAACAAGAATATCGGGCAAAAACTGGTTGTCCGTCCAAAATAACGCAAAGTATATATGATTGCTGAAAGTATAACAAACAGTAACCTGTATATGAAGTAAGAGAAATTGGAGGAATTGTTTTGAATAATACCGTTTTTCTGAATACAAACAGAGAGATGCCTTTACTTGGTCTCGGGGTATACAAAGCTACCGGAGAAAATGAAGCAGAGAATGCAGTGATTTCTGCAGTAGAATCCGGATATCGTCTGATCGACACCGCTTCCGTATATAAAAATGAAGAAAACGTCGGACGTGGCATCGCCAGATGTGGAGTTCCGAGAAGCGAACTCTTCATCACCAGTAAGGTATGGAACACCGCTCAGCGTCTTGGGGATATCCAGGGAGCCTTTGAGAGAAGTCTTGATCGTCTGAAGCTGGATTATATTGATCTGTATCTGATCCACTGGCCTGTTCCGGGATGTTACATCAGCACCTGGAAAGTACTGGAAGATATCCAGAAGTCCGGACGTGCTCTTTCTATTGGTGTCAGCAATTTTGAGATCCGCCACCTGCAGGAGTTGGAAAACAATGCAGGAATCATTCCAGCTGTAAATCAGATTGAGTGCCATCCTTTATGCTACCCAAAAGAACTGATCGATTACTGCCAGAGCAGAGGAATTCAGGTACAGGCTTATGCCCCTCTTGCGCGTGGTGCTTATCTGGATAATGATGTCATGTGTGTTCTGGGTACTAAATATGCACATACTCCCGCACAGGTCGGTCTGCGCTGGGCAATACAGAAGGGAATTTCTGTAATTCCAAAATCTGTTCATCCGGACCGTATTAAGAGTAATGCGGATATCTTTGATTTTACTATCGAGCAGGAAGATATGGATCTGATCGATACTCTGAACGAAAATTTCCACAGTTCCCATGTTCCGGAAGACTTAAGAGATATTGCATTTTAACTAAACAGAAACGATAAAGCTAAAGCAGTTACCTGGTTATGAGCAAACAATAAAAAGAATTATAAATATTCACTCAATAAACAAAAACACAATATATGATATAGAAATGATTAAAGCAGACACTCAAAAGTGCCTGCTTTAATTTATACATATTAATCTGCCGAATCATTATACCACCCAATGGTGTTACGAACTTCAAAATCACTCATTATCCCATGGAAGCATCGGTGTTTCCACCTTTTTATCTCTCACCATCAGATCAATTACCGCTTCAGCAGCACTCTTGCCTTCGAACAGAACTTTATTTACTTCCGTGATAATCGGCATCTCTACATCGTATTTTTCTGCCAGTTCTTTGGCAGCTTTCGCAGAATAAACACCTTCAACTACCATCTTCACTTCGTCCATCGCCTGCTGCATAGTATATCCCTTTCCCATCAGATAACCAGCCTTTCGGTTACGACTGTGAACGCTGGCACAGGTAACGATCAGATCGCCAATTCCAGACAGACCGTAAAAAGTCTCCATACGAGCTCCCATCTTTACGCCGAGGCGTGCGATTTCTGCGATTCCGCGTGTAATAAGAGCAGCTTTTGTATTATCTCCGTATCCAAGTCCGTCGGCAGTTCCCGCCGCAAGCGCGATCACATTTTTCAGAGCAGCTCCAAGTTCAACTCCAAGCATGTCCGGTGTAGTATATACTCTGAATACAGGGCTCATAAAAATTCCCTGCAGATACTCTGCTGTTGCTCTCTGATGAGAACTTACCACACATGTTGTAGGAAGACCTTTTCCAACTTCCTCCGCATGGCTAGGACCGGAAAGTACAGATACATTTGCCATTGGGAGTTCTTCCTCAATGATCTCGCTCAAAGTCAGAAGCGTTTTCTCTTCCACACCCTTGGCAACATTTACAATCTTCTGTCCTTCTTTTACAAAAGGTGCCAGACGTTTACAGGTACTTCTGGTATAAGGCGACGGAACAGCCAGTACAGCAACGTCTGCATCCCGCAGGCTCCTCTCAACGTCCGTTGTAATATCAATCGGTTCAGGAATCTTTACACCCGGAAGTTTGCTTACATGCTCACGTTTCTCTCTTAATGTAGTAATCTCCTCCCCAAGTGCAGACCACAAGATCACATCATGTCCATTATTATAAAGAAGAATAGCCAGGGCAGTTCCCCAGCTTCCTGCACCAAGTACACTGATTTTTGCCATATAAACACCTCTTTTTATTTATTTTTCTTACTCAGATAAATTTTACTTTCTGTCCCGTCAAGAAGTCTCCGAATGTTTTTCTTATGCCTGTAAAATGCCAGCACCGTCAGAGCTCCCATAACAACATAAAGCTCTATGGTATGTGCATAATCCATATGATAAGATCCCATCTGGCCAAACACGATCATACTGATAAAAGCAGCAAAATATGCGCTCACTGAACACAAAGAAACATAATGTGTCAGAAAGAACAGTCCAAAGAATACGATTGCACAGATTACAAAAATGCGCCAGTCAAACACAATCACAAGCCCTACAGATGCCGCCACACCTTTTCCGCCCTTAAAATTCAGATAGAACGGAAAATTGTGTCCCAAAATACATCCTGCTGCCGCATAAAGGCTTAACAACGGCAGGATATTGCTGTAAGAACCCCCAAATACTGCCCTTGCAATCAGGATTGCAACAATACACTTAAGACAATCACACAGCAGATTCATCGCACCTGCCTTTTTTCCAAGCGTACGCAGTACATTCGTAGAGCCAAGATTCCCGCTTCCCTGTTTACGGATATCGATATGATAAATCTTTCCCAAAATGTATGCTGTTTGAAAGAGTCCGCATACATATCCTATTGCAATGCAAGCCAAGCGTTCCATGATTATTCCTTTTCACCTCGTTCGCGAATGATGAATTTCAGTGACGTTCCTGCAAATCCGAACGCATCTCTGATCTTGTTCTCCAGATATCTGGTATAAGAAAAGTGCATCAATTCTTTATCATTTACAAAAATAACGAATGTTGGCGGTTTTACAGCCACCTGAGTCATATAGTAAATTTTCAATCGTTTACCCTTGTCAGACGGCGGCTGCTGCATAGCAACTGCCTCAGAAAGAATTTCATTCAGAACCCCCGTCTGGATACGAAGCGTCTGGTTCTCAATAACTGCATCAATTGTTTCAAACATTCTGGAAATTCTGAGTCCTGTTTTTGCAGAAATAAATACCAGTTCTGCATATGGCATATAAGCCAGAACTTCACGAATTCTGTTTGTATGTTTATAAATGGTCTTGTCATTCTTCTCGATAGCATCCCATTTATTTACGGCAATGATAACACCCTTTCCTCTTTCATGAGCAATACCTGCGATCTTCGCATCCTGCTCTGTAACACCCTCAGACGCATCGATCATTACGATAACAACATCCGCACGTTCTACAGCAGTTACTGTACGGATCACACTGTATCTCTCAATTTCCTCTTTCACTTTACCTTTACGGCGAAGTCCGGCTGTATCAATAAAAATATAATCTTTACCCTGCCACTTCACTCTGGTATCTACTGCATCTCTTGTAGTTCCGGCAATGTCGGAAACGATCACACGGTCTTCTCCCAGAAGTTTATTTACCAGAGAGGATTTACCTACATTTGGTTTACCTACAATAGCAATTCTCGGAATCTCGTCATCCTCATCTGTATCCGCATCCTCCGGAAAATGTTTGATCACTTCATCAAGCATATCTCCCAGTCCCATACGGTTTGCTGCAGAAATCGGCATCGGCTCACCGATACCAAGATTGTAGAACTCATAAACATCCATCATAAATTTCTGAATACTGTCTACCTTATTCACAACAAGAACAACCGGTTTTCCGCTGCGGCGGAGCATATCTGCAACTTTTGCATCGGAATCAACCAGTCCCTGATGAACATCTGTAATAAAGATGATAACATCTGCTGTGTCAATGGCAATCTGCGCCTGTTCTCTCATCTGAGATAAGATGATATCACTGCTGTCCGGCTCAATACCACCTGTGTCGATCATGGTAAATGTCTTGTCCAGCCATGTTACATCTGCATAAATTCTGTCTCTTGTAACGCCAGGTGTATCTTTTACAATAGAAATCTTCTCACCTGCCAGTGCATTAAACAATGTGGATTTACCTACATTAGGCCTGCCCACTATTGCTACTACCGGTTTGCTCATATATCTGTCTCCTTCTTATCTTTTTATGGTCCGGTGCCTCGATCAGACAATTCACCAGGTCTGCCCCCGGCTCATCTACTACTACGACATCTGTTCTAAGAGCCCGTCTGACATCCTCCACCGTCAGGTCATCCAGAAAAACATCCTCCCCGCTTCTGAGCATATTGCATGGGATCAGTACTTTCTCTCCCAGATCTCTCTGCGCAAGCTGATCCATAAGATCAGCAGCTGTGATCAGACCGGAAACCGTAATTTTCTCTCCAAAGAAATTATTCTTTACCGCATATACTTCAGCCTGGACATTGGGAAATTTCTCCTGTACCAGTTTTATCATTTTACCTATATAAGGTGCTGCCAGCCGTCCTGTTGCAACAGTAGCGTTTACAACTCTGTCATCACCTTCAAGCTGCTCAAGTCTCTCTTTTACCTCTGTTTCAAGCAGTCGCATCATGCCAACACCATTCTCCAGCTGAAGATATCCGTCATATCTGCCTTCTTCAGGAAGTTCATATCCTGCAAGAATATACCATTCATCTGAAGCATGTACAAAATGAATACCATGTTTCTTCACCATAATCTTCTGCCATCGTTCCACTTGACTGATCAGATATCTGGCATCTTCTTTATCAAAAGATTCCAGAGGATACAATCCGTCACGGTATTTCGAAAGTCCTACAGGAACGATAGAAACACTCTGCAGTACAGGTGCATATTCAGAAAGCTTCTCAAGGCTGTATTCCAGTTCGTCTCTGTCATTGATTCCTTTACAGAGAACAATCTGCCCGTTCATTGTCACATCACCCTTATAAAGTTTCTCAACTTTCTCAAGAGCATCTCCTGCGAAACGATTGTGGAGCATTTTACAGCGAAGCTTCGGATTCATTGTCTGAAATGATACATTGATAGGGGAAAGATGAAACTTGATAATGCGTTCCAGATCATAATCACTCATGTTTGTAAGGGTAACATAATTCCCCTGCAAAAATGACAGTCTGGAATCATCATCTTTAAAATATAAAGTTTCTCTCATACCGGGCGGCATCTGGTCAATAAAGCAGAAAATACAGTGATTAGAGCAGGAACGATACTCATCCATGAGGCTGTTCTCAAACTCCACTCCTAGATCATCTTCATACTCTTTCTCTACTTCCAGTTCCCATTCCTCACCATTCTTCTTGCGGACAAGGAGTGTGATAAATTCGTCATTCATCAGATAACGATAATCAAACACATCCTCCACCTGCTGGCCATTAATGGAAAGCAGTGCATCTCCCGGTTCCAGTTCCAGTTCCTCCCCGATACCTCCGGGAAGTACTTTGGATATAATGTGCAAATTTTTTTTCATGAATCATAACTCCATCAGGATATACCCGGAAACTGTGGGATCGTCTTTCCCGGTATATCTACTCATCCGGATACACGCATACGTATCCATTGTGATAAACTCATTATCTTCTATATCATAACAATTGTACGAGAAAAAATCAATAAATTCCTTGACGTAATTTAGGGCAAATGTTATAAATGATATAGAAATCTATTTTTTGAGTATAAAATCACTTAGGAGGAGTATTATGCCAAACATAGAATTGTTGGAAAAATCCATGCCGGTTGCACCTATCCGTATTGCAGCTCTTGGATGCAGAGAACTCGCGGAGGAAGTTGACAAAAAACTTGTTAAATTCCGTAAAGAACTGGTTGCGCGCAAGCAGTTCAGCACCATCCCCCAGGGTTACAGTGAAGAATCATTTATTGTAGAATGCGACTGCCCTCGTTTTGGAACCGGTGAAGGTAAAGGTTACATTAAAGAATCCGTTCGCGGTACTGACCTTTATATTATGGTGGACGTAACCAATTACAGCGAAACCTACACAGTATGCGGACATGAGAATCATATGTCCCCTGACAATCATTTTCAGGATCTGAAAAGAATCATCTCTGCCGCAACAGGCAAAGCACATCGTATCAATGTTATTATGCCATTTCTTTATGAAGGCCGCCAGCACAGACGTACAAAGAGAGAATCTCTTGACTGCGCACTGGCTCTGAAAGAATTAAGTGATATGGGAGTTTCCAACATCATTACCTTTGATGCCCATGACCCACGTGTTCAGAATTCTATCCCGCTGAACGGTTTTGATAACTTTTTCCCTACTTATCAGTTCTTAAAAGCTCTGATCAAGAGCGTACCGGATCTTCGTGTTGACAACGATCATCTGATGATCATCAGCCCTGATGAAGGTGCAATGTCCAGAGCTGTTTATTTCTCCAACATCCTTGGAGTAGATATGGGAATGTTCTACAAACGCCGTGATTATTCTACGATCGTTAACGGCAAGAACCCAATCGTTGCCCATGAATTCCTTGGCGATTCCGTAGAGGGTAAAGATGTGGTAGTTATTGATGACATGATTTCCTCCGGTGGAAGTATGCTGGATGTTGCTAAACAGTTAAAGGAACGTCATGCGAAACGAGTATTTGTATGCACTACTTATGGACTGTTCACAGATGGTCTGGCCAAATTTGATGAATACTATGAAAAAGGCTGGATGGACAGAGTAATCACAACCAACCTGAATTACCGTGTTCCGGAACTTTTAACAAGACCATATTATGTAGAAGCTAATATGAGCAAATATCTTGCAAGTATTATCGATATTATCAATCATGATGTTTCCGTTGAGAAAGTTCGTTCCAGCAATGAGAAGATCATGAGCCTGATGGAGAAAGTTAACTCCAGATAGTTTTTCAAAAGAATACTCATAAATAGAAAGAAGAAGCTTTCCTTTTTTTCGGAAAACTTCTTCTTTTTTGTATATTTTCTGTTTATTTCTTAATTCCAAGAAAAGCGCCCAAATTACCGCGTTTTCCATGGGAGGCCCTGTGAGAGAAAAGGAATTCCGGATTACAGCAGGTGCAGATATTCGGCATAGAGATATTCTGTTTCAAAATTCCAGATTCCATAAAAATAATCCGGTTTGCTTCCCAGAGATTCAGCTGGTATTTTCCATTCTCTTTTACATAGAACAGTTTTTCCCAATGCTTTTGCTCAAAAGCATTCTTAAATTCTTCAATCACATCCCCACTTACTTCATAGCATTTCTGGCAAATGGATGGGCCGATTGCAACTTTTATGTCTTCCGGATTACTTCCGTACTCTTCTGCCATTTTCTTTATCGTAACTGCTCCAATCTTCCGGACGGTGCCCCTCCAGCCGGAGTGGGACAGTCCAATGGCATGATGTACAGGATCTGCAAAATAAAGCGGTACACAGTCCGCATAAAAAGTTGCCAGTACCAATCCCGGGATATCTGTAATCATTCCATCAATGTCCGTATAGTCTCGTAAAACTGTGATTCCTTTCCCACGATCTTTTTCTGTCACTTTCCGTACATTGCTGGTATGAGTCTGATCAGATGTAACAATATCCTCTGCCTGAAATCCCATAGCAGCTGCAATCCTGTTATAATTCTCTCTGACAGAGTCTTCTTCATCACCTCTTGTAAAACTCAGATTCATGGAACTGTAAATTCCCCGGCTTACACCGCCAAGGCGGGTACTGAATCCATGAACCATCCAGTCCATCTCCTCAAATACAGGATATGTCAGAAATGTAACTCCTTTATTATTCCGTACATTCATTTTCGGAAGCTGTTCACTGCTCCATTTTATTTCCATAGTCCTTTTCCTTCTCAATTCTGTCAAAAACTATATTTAACCGTTATCCACCCAATTACCATATGTATTCAAACGCATTTTTTATCCAGTGTATTTTGTCATCGTCAATCCCTATCACATCAAAACGGCACGGAACATCCATGTAGCGGTATTCTACCGCCAGAAAGTGCCTGGCCACTTTACATATTGTTCTCTGTTTCGCCGGATTTACTGCTTCCAAAGCGCAGCCGGAACCATTATCATTCCGATATTTTACTTCAACAAAAACGAGATATCGTCCATCCCTGGCGATCAGATCAATCTCGCCGGACCTGCAGCGATAATTATATTTCAGGACAAACAGCCCCTGCTTCTTCAGATAATCAGCGGCTTTTCTTTCGTACCAGGTTCCTGTAGTTCTGGTATTGTTATGCAAATTCTCCCGTCCATTTCTTTTTTATGTAGGTATCTTTTGTAGTTATTCAGATAAAATGCGTGATAAACGTCTTTCTGTGGATCGGAGTTGCACCATATTTTTTTAACGCTTCAATATGTGCTGCCGCACCGTATCCCTTGTTTGATGCAAATCCATATTCCGGAAATACTTTATCATATTCTTCCATTAACCTGTCTCTCGTCACTTTTGCAACAATGCTGGCCGCAGCAATAGAAACACTCTTGGCATCGCCCTTGATGATCGGGACCTGAGGAATCGTGATCTGTGGAATCGTAACCGCATCATTGAGCAGAACCTGAGGAACTACTTCCAGTTTGCCAACTGCATCACGCATTGCCTCATAAGTAGCCTGAAGGATATTGATCTCATCGATACGCTCCGGACTGCGCATACCGATGCCCACAGAAACAGCTTCTTTCATTATCACATCATGCAGTTCTTCTCTCTTCGCTGCACTGAGTTTCTTGGAATCATTCAGATAAAGGATCTGGCAATCTTTTGGCAGGATCACTGCACATGCAACCACCGGGCCTGCAAGTGGGCCTCTTCCTACCTCATCAATCCCACATAAATATCCTAAATGTTCATATTTATGCTCATATTCCTTCATCTTCTCAATACGCTGTTTTTCTTTCTCCAGTGCCAGTTCTTTCTTGTGACACTGTTCAATCAGTTTCTGTACACCACTTCTGGTGTCATCCCTGTACATTTCATATAAAGCCGGGTAGCTGCGCATATCTGCAGCAGCAAACTCGGCTTTGATCTCAGCTATTGTTTTCATAATGGCGCCCACTCCAATGTAATCCGTCCCATCTTACCTGAACGGAAATCATCAAATAGTATCAGAGACGCCTTAGCATAATCCAATTCTTCTTGTTTCTTAAGGCATCCTCTTGCTCTGGCAATCTGCCCCAAAACTTCAACAGCAGTTCCCTCTTCTGTAATCTGATATCTGTCAGCCAGAATTCCGTTATAATTCCCGCGAAGATAATCGATCAGCCAGAGTGCCAGTTCTTCCATATTCAGAATATCATCCTTAATAGAACCCACACAAGCCAGGCGGATTCCTACCTGCTGGTCTTCGAATTTCGGCCAAAGGATACCAGGAGTATCAAGCAGCTCCACACCTTTATTCAGGCGAATCCACTGTTTTCCTTTTGTGACACCAGGCTTGTTTCCTGTCTTGGCACATGCACGACCTGCAAAGGTATTGATAAATGTAGACTTACCTACATTAGGGATTCCTACAACCATGGCACGGATCGGGCGGTTTTTAATACCACGTCGTCTGTCTCGCTCAATTTTCTCTTTGCACGCTTCCTGAATAACGTTATTAATCGCCTTCATCCCGGAACCATTTCTGGAATCTACCTTTACAACATAGAATCCCTTTGCCTGAAAATAAGTTTTCCATGCTTCATTCTGACGCTCATCAGCCAGATCCGATTTATTCAAAAGAATCAGTCTGGATTTATTTTTTCCCAGATCATCTATATCCGGGTTTCTGCTTGAAAGAGGGACACGGGCATCCACAAGCTCAATGATCAGGTCGATCAGCTTAATATCCTCCTGCATCTGTCTCTTAGCCTTGGTCATATGACCAGGGTACCATTGTACGTTCATATTTACCTAACCTTTCAAAAATCCAAATTTATCTTTCGGAGAAATAACAAACCATACTTTCCCCACAATATATTTCTTATTAATGTTTCCAATATCACCATAACGGCTGTCCTCACTGTTGTTCCTGTTATCTCCAAGTATAAAATACTCACCGCTTTCCAGGGAAACGCCGTCTGAAGCCAGTCCTGCATTACTGATTTCAGGGAAATCCTTATTTTCGTTATATACCGCTCCATTAATCAGTATGTTTCCATTAGATATCTGCACTGTCTCACCAGGCAGTCCGATCACACGGCCAATATGTAATGCCGCATCATCGCTTCCGCTGGTCTTATATACAATAATATCGTCTCGTTTTGGCGAAGATACCTTATATACAGCCCGATTTATAAAAAAGCGCTCTCCTACCTGCAATGTAGGCTCCATTGCACTCTCCTGCATAGTCACTGACTGGAACATGGAAATTCCTACCAGTACGCCAAAAATCAATGTTACCATAATCTGAAAGACCCAGTTCAGGATCTTACGTACTTTTCTATCCTCCAGCCGCGCTTCCAGCTTCTCCTTTGTTTCCTGCAGTGCCGGACTCTCTTTCCATTTTTTTATATTCATTCAAATCTCCCGACAGATGGAAAAAGAGGGACAATACACAAGTTATTGTCCCTTCTTCTACAATTCATGAAATTATTTAACAAGCTCTTTAACCTTAGCTGCTTTGCCTACACGGTCTCTTAAGTAGTTCAGTTTTGCACGACGTACTTTACCACGACGGATAACTTCTACTTTAACTACATGTGGAGAATGAAGCGGCCATGTTTTCTCAACGCCTACTCCGTTAGAATTCTTTCTTACAGTAAAGGTAGCTCTGTTGCTTCCGCCCTGTTTCTTGAGAACTGTTCCTTCGAAAACCTGAACACGTTCACGGTTTCCCTCTTTGATCAGTGCGTGTACTCTTACAGTATCACCTGTGTTGAATGCCGGTACTTCAGCTTTTAACTGAGCTGCTTCGATGTTTTTGATAATTTCGTTCATTTTATTCTCTCCTATTCTTATATGGATGTTCTTAATACATATTCCGTAACAGAGGACCATCTTTTTTCACATCAGTTGTGATTATACTATATCATTCGATATATTGCAATACTTTTTTGCGGATTTATCGTGGATTATTGAATTACCAGCAGATTACTTCACATCCTGTCTCCGTGACCAGAACTGTTACTTCCCACTGTGCAGATGGAAGGCCGTCTTCCGTACGAACCGTCCACTCATCAATTTCATCTGTATAAATTTCATCACTTCCCATGTTTACCATCGGTTCTATAGTGAACATCATTCCCGGAACCATCAGAACGCCTGTATTTTCTTCAGAAACGAAGCTTACCCATGGATCTTCATGAAATTCAAGTCCAACACCATGTCCGCCTATTTCTCTGACTACAGAATATCCATTCTCTACTGCATGTTTATGAACTGCGCTTCCCATATTCCCGATCGGAGTCCACGGTTTTACCTGAGCAATTCCCAGTTCCACACACTCTTTGGTAACTTTAACCAGTTTCTCTTTTTCAGGGCTTACTTTACCAATACAGAACATTCTGGATGAATCAGAGTAATAACCATTGTAAATCGTGGATACATCTACATTAACAATATCTCCCTCTTTCAGAATCTGTTCTTCATCCGGGATTCCGTGGCATACAACTTCATTTACAGAAGTGCACACGCTTTTAGGAAAGCCTTCGTAGTTAAGGGGTGCAGGAATCCCTCCATGTCTTACAGTCTCTTCGTGTACCCATCTGTCAATTTCTTCTGTCGAAACACCAGGGCCAATATGTTCCGCCACATAGTCAAGAACTGCAATATTGATCTTACAGCTCTCTTTAATCTTTGCCACCTGCTCAGGAGTTTTGATCAGGCTGCGGTCTACAACTGCATATCCCTTCTGTTTCATCATTTCCATTTTTTCATCAAATGCCTCATGGCATTTCTTATATTTCTTACCACTTCCACACCAACATGGATCATTTCTTCCAATTTTTAAAGACATGATATGTTCCTCTTTCTTTTTCTTATGTCGGGTACAACGTATCGTTATCATCTCAGTCTGTACTGCCTAACAGATATATATGCAGCACAACATTTTTTTGCAACAAGCCGCGTACTATTTTATAATACCACATTTTTAATAAAAAATGTGAACTGTTATTGGTAAAATTATTCGTTAGTTAAGCGGGATATTACCTGTGAACAGTAATCGGATAATTTCAAGTCAAGCAGATATTCGCAATCCGCTTCGCTACTTGCTCATAACCAAAAATCCAGCAGTTTTAATTACTGCTGGATTTTTTGGAATCTGAAGCTTTATCGGCACTTGCTTCTGTATTTGTATTCGTGCCTGCATCCGCTTTCATAATCTGGTCAAGCTCACTTATCATTTCATCGTCTTTCAGACGGAATTTAACCTCTACTCGTCTGGATGCATCTTTGTCCTCATTTCCCTTGGAATCAAGAATCGGATTCGCTGATCCATGACCGTTTACAGTCAGATAATTCTGCAGGTCTGAAATTTCATCAGCACTGAGAAAGTTCTCACGAATCTCTGTCAGATATTGCGCAACAGCCAACGAACGTTTCTGAGAAAGCTCCAGATTATAATCATAATCTCCATCTGTGTCTGTATAGCCGTCGATGATAATCTCAGCCAGATATTTCTTATAATCATCCTGCAGCAGTACTTTACAGTAAATCGGCAGGATATTGGCAAGTTCTTCCTTACCTTCATCTGTGAGCTCTGACTGATCATAGTCAAACATTACATTCGCATTCAGTGTAAGAGCACCTGTCTGTGCATCAATATCAACGCTGACATTATTCTTGGAAAATTCTTTCTGCAATGCCTCAATAACATCTGCTTTTACACCAATGATATTATCAATCTTTTTCTGCTGTGTGGCAAGAAGGGATGTTTTTTCATCAAGATCTGACTGCTGCTGGTCCAGTGTAGCCTGCTGTTCTTTCAATTGTGCTGCCAGTTCTGCCAGCAATTTCTTCTGTTTATCCAGCTGCTCATCCTGGGAACTTAACTTGCTGTCCTTTTCGTCCAGTTCCGTCTGCTGTGCCAGAATCTCCGCTGTATACTGCTCCTGAAGAGCGATCTTGTCATCTCGTTCTTTAATACTTTCATTATAACTTTTCTGTGCCTGAAAAAGTGTCACACACATGATCAGGATGAAAAGGAGCAGCACACCGGCCATCATATCAGAATAAGATCGCCAGACATTAAATCCGCTGTCATCTGATTTCTTTCTTCTGCGCATAGTTCTCTCCTTTTCTTATTTAAATAAACCAAATCTGCCTTTCTGGTTTTTTGAAATGCTCTTCATGTTCTTGTTCATTTCCTCAAGAAGTGCTTCCTGACGCTCTCCCTGTTCTTCAAGAAGTCTGCGTACTTCTTCCACAGATTCCTTTTGCGCCGCATTCTGGCTTAATTTTCCGGTAGAAAGATAAATATTACTATTGTCTTTCTGAACAGAAATATCTGCAAAGAGTTTACGCACCTCTTCCATTGTCTGGTATGTCATTTTCTGATAGGATACAAAATCTTTCAGTTTCGCATCCAACTCCTCTACCAATTTTTGATTTGCCTTAAGAACTTCTTCTCCTGCCTGATTTGCAGCAGAAACTTTTTCCATACCCTGGGCAGCTGTCTCTACATATTTCTGCATGGTCTGGTTGCAGGCAACCCAGAATTTGGCGGAAGATTTTTCTGCTTCCCGCAGGTAATCGGCAACATGCTGATAATCCTGCTGCTGTAATTTCTGAATTTCCTGATTATCCTGTGTAATCCTTGTTGCAGTAGACATATAACGATTCTGGATTCTGCCCAGTTCATCCACAATTTCTTTCATAGATTCACTCTGTCGTGCGTAGGATTCATTTAACTGATCACTCATTGCATGATAGAGATTTGATGTATACTCAATATTCTCTTTCTGCGCCTTCTTAAGCTGTACAAGTGCATCATTGAAATCCTTGAACTGCATTTTGAAAGAACTGTTCATCTCTCTAAGGAAAGAGCGCAGAATTTCCTGAACCATATCTTCCTGACATTTTGTTACAGATTCTGTCAGAATCTCCAGAGATTCATTCATTTTCTGGAATGTAGGATTGATAGCCTTCTCAAAGCTGTCTGCCATCTGTGAAGTGAGCTGCTCTGCCATCTGTTTCATAGCTTTTGCCTGAACTTTCTGGCTTGCAAGCATCAGATTTCTTGATTCACTCTCAGCAGTCGGAAGCACATAAACGTGAAATTTCTCCAGGAAACCCTGTAATTTCTCATCCATACCTGCATAAATACTCTTCATTCCTGAACTGTAGATCAAAGCAAATGCAATTCCGTAAATAGAAGTAAGAAACGCAACCTTAATGCCTTCTACCAAAGTAGATACAGATGTGGTCATTGTCTCATAACTGGATGGTTCAAAGCTCTTTAAGCCCCATACCAAACCAATAAACGTACCAAGGATACCGAGACTTGTAAAAATATCCGGTGCCATCTCCAGAATCTTTTTATGTACATGAAGGTCTATTTCATCTTCATTTATATATTCTTCAATTCCTCCAACGCCCTCCTGATTCTTGTTCATAGAATCAACAAAATTATCCATTCTGTCGTCCAGATATTTATGATCAAATATCCCCTTCAAGCAGGTAAGGTCCTCACTTTTTGCTTTGCCTGGCATCTTAAAAACACCTGTAAGCTCCTGTGTACCGCGCATAAGTGCCTGTGTAATACCATCTACCCGAAACATTCCACCGAATAATCCAAGCAGATAGATTACTGCCATAATGGCAAGAAACGCAAAATTATAAGTCATTGTACTAACTGAACCTTTTCCGGTCAGCAGAGTCATAGCGATGCATCCGCCAAGAACTGCCAGAAAAAGTACAGTATTCATAATTTTTTTGCCCATAATGCACCTCCTGTGGTTATTTGCAAATAATTTGCATAAAATTACAGACAATTTCTTTTTTGTCTATCATATCACAATGTTATATCAGCTACAAGTGAAAATGCTGTGTTCTCCTGCCAGTAACGATCTTTCAGGTTACTTTTAACTCTATTCTCAGTAACCTGCTTCGCGATGTACAGGATAGCACAATAATCTATACAACAGCATTTTTCAAAAATACGCCCTAACACAAAAAGCGGAAAATCTGCCCCAAAAGCAAATTCTCCGCTATATTTTCTTATTATATTTCAGAATAAACCTTATCTTCCTCCAGAAGCCGTGCTTTACCGTCCTTTACCTCAACCAGATTGATACTGCAGTTCGGCGGCACACATCCATGCCAGAAGTGTTCGTGATCCTGATAAATATTCTGAAGTAACGCACGAACCGCACAGCCATGTGAGGAAACAAGAACTATCTTGTCAGCCAGTTCAGGATCTGATATTTTCTCCTGCCAGAAATCTCCGGTACGTTTCAGGATATCTGAAATATCCTCTCCATTCTCTGGTCGTTTAAATTTCAGCGGATCCGTGAAAAAAATCTCCATTTCACGACTAACGATTTTTCCCTGCGCATCCTTAAACTGTGTTCCTTCAAGAACTCCAAAATCAATCTCCTGAATTCTTTTATCTTCGATCACTGGAATATCTCTGTCTCCAAGCACACATCTGGCCGTCTGTTTCGCCCTTGTCAGAGGACTGGTAAAGCAGATGTCAAAATGTACATCCCTTAACGCCTTACCTGTTTTCTCTGCAAGTTCGATTCCTTCAGGAGCAAGGGGAATATCCATTGTCCCCTGCACTTTCTTCAGTTTATTCCACTGGGTTACCCCATGTCTTAATACATAAAGCAACATTAACTTCTCAGCTCGATTCCAAGGTCAGTCAGACCGTTTAAAATCTTCTTCATTGCTGCTGTGATCTCGCTCTCTTCCAGAGTCTTGTCATGATGACGGAATACCAGAGAATAAGCCATAGATTTGTATCCTTCTTTAATCTGGTTTCCTTCGTAGATATCAAATAACTGATAACTCTCCAGAATCTTTCCGCCTCTCTGTGTAAGAACATGTTCAATCTGTCCTGCAAGAACAGTTTTCGGAACAACCATACTTAAGTCACGGGTTACTGCCGGATATTTTGCAATTCCTGTGTATTTGTGGTTGAAGCTTGCAAACTCAAGAACTGTAAGGATGTCGATCACTGCAACATATGCTTTATCACCGATTCCATAAGTATCAGCTACCAGAGGATGAACCTCTCCAAGATATCCTACTACTTTACCGTCATAGATCATGTTTGCCTGTCTTCCCGGATGGAGATAAGTCTTGCCACTATTTGGATCGTAATCTACTTTGTCTCTCATGCCGACTTTCTCGAAGAACTCTTCGCAAACACCCTTCATATCAAAGAAATCACCGTTTCCATACATACCAAGTGTGAAGTGCATACGCTCATCCGGAAGTTCTGTCAGAGGCAGGGAATGTGGACGATATACATTTCCAAGCTCATAGAGGCGGACATCTTTATTTCTTCTGTTGTAGTTTGTAGCCAGAGAACTGAGCATACCATTTAATGTAGTAGTTCTCATTACACTGTAATCTTCTCCCAGAGGATTGCTGATCACGATTCCCTGACGAAGTTCACTGTCAGCCGGAAGTCTTAATTTATCAAATACCTTCGGGCTCTCGAAAGAATAGCTCATTCCTTCGGAGAATCCACAGTATTCAGCGATGTCACGTGCTACAGATTCAATACGAAGTTTGAATGGAAGTTTACCTGTAGTAGCTTCACCTGTAGGAAGTGTTGTCGGGATCTTGTCATATCCGAAGAATCTGGCAACTTCTTCTGCAACGTCTGCTACATAATGAATATCCTGACGGAAAGTAGGAGCTACGATCTCGTTTGTCTCTTTATCGTAAGTCAGCTCTACTTTTGCAAGGTATGCAAGCATTTCTTCCGGTGTCAGATCTGTTCCCAGAAGTGCGTTGATCTTCTCAGGTTTGAACGGAACTCTGGATGGCTCTCTTACTTCGCTGCATACATCTACCATTCCGCCTACAACTTCGCCTGCACCAAGTTCTTCCATCAGCTGGCATGCTCTGTCGATCGCTGCCTGTGCGTTGTTCGGATCAAGACCTTTCTCGAATTTACCGGAAGCATCTGTTCTCAGACCAATTCTCTTGGAAGAAAGACGGATGTTTGTTCCGTCAAAGCATGCTGCCTCGAAAAGAACTGTCTTTACATTATCTGTGATCATGGAGTTCTCTCCACCCATGATACCTGCAATACCGACTGCTTTCTCGCCGTCGCAGATCATCAGTACCTGATCATCCATGGTACGTTCCTGACCGTCAAGTGTTACGAATTTCTCATCGTTCTTTGCACGGCGTACAACGATTTCTTTACCAGCGATAGTATCCAGGTCATACGCATGCATTGGCTGACCGAATTCTTCCATTACATAGTTTGTAATATCTACAAGGTTATTGATCGGGCGGATTCCGTTAGCTGCCAGACATCTCTGCATCCATTTTGGAGACGGTCCGATCTTAACATTCTTTACAACCCTTGCGCAGTAACGCGGGCAGAGCTGCGGATCCTCTACTGTAACTTTTACATAGTCGGATGCTTTCTCATCATTTCCCTTGCACTCTACTACAGGAGGGCAGAACTTCTTGTCAAAAGTAGCTGCTGCTTCTCTTGCGATTCCAAGTACACCGTAACAATCTACACGGTTGGATGTAATCTCATATTCAAATACAACGTCATCCAGTCCCAGGGCTTTGATCGCACTCTCGCCTACAACAGCATCTTCAGGGAAAATATAGATTCCGTATTCCGGTGCTTCCGGATACATTTCCCTTGTACTTCCCAGTTCTTCGATAGAGCACATCATACCGCAGGATTCAACTCCGCGGAGTTTACCTTTCTTAATTTCGATTCCACCCGGAGTTTTCTTTCCGTCATGACCGCCTGCTACACGTCCGCCGTCAAGAACAACAGGAACTTTATCTCCTTCTTTTACGTTTGGAGCACCTGTAACGATCTGTACAGATTCTGTTCCAATATTTACCTGGCAGATGATCAGTTTATCTGCATCCGGATGTTTCTCGATCTTGTCGATCTGTCCGATCACGATCTTGTCCAGATCTGCATCCAGTTTCTCGAAGCCTTCCACCTTTGTTCCTGTCAGTGTCATGGCATCTGTATATTCCTGTGCTGTCACATCAAGATCCGGCACATACATTTTAATCCAAGATAATGAAGTATTCATTTTGTTAATCCTCTTTCTATTATTATTAGAACTGTTTCAGGAAACGAATGTCGTTCTCATAGAGAAGTCTCATATCGTCAATCTCATATTTCAGAAGTGCGATACGTTCAAGGCCTACACCAAACGCAAATCCTGTGTATTCCTCCGGATCAATTCCGCACATGCTTAATACATTCGGATGAACCATACCGCAGCCAAGGATTTCAATCCATCCGGAACCTTTACAGAAACGGCATCCTTTACCGCCGCATTTGAAGCAGGATACGTCTACCTCTGCACTTGGCTCTGTAAATGGGAAGTGATGTGGTCTGAATTTCGTCTTTGTCTCAGGTCCGAATAATTCCTGTGCAAACTCCTGCAAAGTTCCTTTCAGGTCTGCAAAAGTGATGTTCTTGTCAATAACAAGACCTTCGATCTGATGGAAAGAAGGAGAATGTGTTGCATCTACTTCATCAGAACGGAATACACGTCCAGGTGCGATCATACGGATCGGCAGTTTGCCTTTCTCCATTGTACGCGCCTGAACCGGTGAGGTCTGTGAACGAAGAAGGATAGAATCATTGATAAAGAAAGTATCCTGTTCATCACGTGCCGGATGATTTTCAGGGATGTTCAGTTTGGTAAAGTTGTAGTCTGCATACTCTACTTCCGGTCCCTCTACTACTTCATATCCCATACCGATAAAGATACGCTCTACTTCTTCCAGAGCGATGGTATTCGGATGGCGATGACCAATTTTGGCTTTTTTAGCAGGTAAAGTAACGTCGATAACTTCCTGTTTCATCTTCTCTTCACGAACTGCTTCTTCCAGTTTCTGTTTGGATTCGTCGAGCAGTGCTTCGATCTTGGATCTTGTTTCGTTTACAAGCTGTCCAACCTTCGGGCGTTCTTCCGGAGCAACATCCTTCATGCTCTTTAAGATTGCTGTCAGCTCGCCTTTTTTACCAAGGTATGCTACACGTACTTCATTCAGTTTGTCCAGACCCTCGGATTCATCAATCCGTTTTCTGGCTGCTTCAGCCAGTTCCTGAAGTCTTTCTTTCATATCCATGTCTTTTCTTTCTCCTTTATCTTATAATAGCAAGATTTCGTCCGAAGAACTTACGTCCTTGTAAACGTAAAAAACTCCGTCCCAGTAAAGGGACGGAGTAAAATATCCGCGGTACCACCCTGCTTCCTGTATCTTCTACAGGCTCTCGGTCTGCTTAACGCGCAGTAACGTCATTTCCTACTGTTACTTCAGAAATGCAGCTCCGGTGAGAAATTCAGGAAATATCTGAACCCGAGGCAGCTTCCAGCCGACGACCGCCTCTCTCTGTCGGAAAATAAATCCCTACAAGCACCTTCTAAGCTTTTCATGATTGTCAACATTAATAATCATGCCACAGACTTAAAAATCTGTCAAGTATCATTTTCTTTTTTCTTATCCGGTTCCGGCAAAGGTTCAAGAGGTTCCTGCACAGACAGTTCAGGCTGTCTTCGTTCTCTTTCATGAGCAATCAGTCCTCTTACAGATCTGTGTGCAAGCCGGAACTCTTTCTCGAAATATGCATTGATCTCTGCTCCATACAGTAATAAATTCATGCAGATATACAGCCAGACCATGACCATGATAATAGTCGCAAGATTCCCATACATGTTGCTGAATCCCGGAAAAATTTCAAAATAAAAAGAAAATCCATATGAAAAAATAGACCAGGCAACTGCTATAATAAATGCCCCAGGAATCTGACTCTTAAAAGTGGCCTTTCTGTTAGGAAGTACTTTATACAGCATAAGAAATACCACAAACAACACGCCAAATACCAGCAGGGTTCTCGCCCCAAGTATTCTGGCAATCATACGTCCAAGGAATGGTACATACCTGGCTACAGCTCCCTGTATCTCATTTCCCAATACAAGCAAGATCAAAGATATGATCAACGCTATTACCAGTGACATTGTATAAAATATTGCATAAATCCTGGTAAACAGCCAATTACGTGTTTCCTTTACATGATAAATTGTATTGAGTCCATTAATAATGGACTGCATTCCCTTTCCGGCAGACCACAAAGCAACCAGTGCGGAAAGGGGAACAATCGCGGTGCTTCTCTTATAAACATCCACAACAATTCCCAGCACAAAACTCTGCAGATTCTCCGGAATAAATGCAATGATAGCATCCCGGACTACATTATATGATAGTGGTGTATATCGTACCAGTGTAGTCAGAAACAGAATACACGGTATGAATGACATGATCAGAAAATATGCAGCCTGTGTTGCATAAGCTCCAACATGATCTCCGGATACGCGGTCCATAAATCCAAGTAACAGACCTATAATCGACCGCTTTTCCTTTCTCTTCTCCATAAGTTTCTCCATTCTGTCTGTTTTAATAATGGAATTTTCCCTGATTATTATCATACCATGAAACTGTCATTATGACAAATACGAATTATATTACAGGTTCCCGGGTTGCACCAAAAAATCCGATTCTCCCCATACTTAAATATATATGGAGACAATCGGATTTATATGTAAATTAATTTTTATTTTTTGATATAGAAACGATAAGATGTTACGGAATCATACTGTTCACCGGCATTCAGGATTGGAGAATGGAAGCCTTCTACATTGATGGCATTTGGCTCTACCTGTGTTTCCAGACAAAATGCATCTCTCTTGCTGTATACATGACCATTTTTGCCATTTTCATGTATTATAAAATTGCCGGCATAGAGCTGTACACACGGGCAATCGGAAGCAACATCCATAGCAATGCCGGTTTTATCACTGTATGCCGTCGCGATCAGTCTTCTGTTTCCTTTTGCATAATTATCTGTTACATAATTATGATCATATCCACCGGTATATTTCAGCTGTTCAAAGTCTGCATCTATGTCCTGTCCAATCTTCTTAGCAGTTCTGAAATCCATCGGAGTTCCTGCTACTTCTTCATAAACGCCGGTCGGAATAGAATGACTGTCTGCTACAGGTGTGTAATATTTTGCGTGAAGTGTAAGATACTGCTCCATAGCAGTTCCGCTTCCTTCACCATTCAGGTTAAAGTAAGAATGATTTGTCATATTGGCAATAGTAGGTTCATCACAAACACCCTGATAATGAATCTTCAGTTCATTCTCTTCTGTAAATTCATATTTGACAGACACATCAAATTCTCCCGGATATCCATTCTCACCGTCAGGACTGATACGATTAAAAACAACGCTGTTCTTATCCTGGGAAATCTCAGCTGCCTTCCAGAGCTTTTTTTCAAATCCGTTCGGACCACTGTGAAGATTGTTATCATTCTCATTCTGTGCCAGAACTACCTCTTTGCCTCCAATTGAGAACTTCGCTCCACCAATACGGTTGCCACTTCTTCCGATAGTTGCGCCAAAGAAACATCCGTTTACTTCATAGGATGCCAAATCGTCATATCCAAGTACCACGTCCGTCAGACTACCGTCTTTATCTGGCACGCATACTTTTACAAGAATCGCTCCAAAATCTGTTACCTCTGCGTATGCTCCGGATTTATTCTCCAGATGATAGATCTTTACCGATTCTCCAGACTGAAGTATACCAAATTTTCTCTCAGAAACACTCATTGTTTCCAACCTCCCATATGTTATTTCTAACAAAAAAGAGCCTCACGTCGGCTCTGTTTTTTTACAGTTCCCGAAATGCCGTTCCCTTCCCATTGACGCCTAGCCGCAGCTAGGTGGGTACTCTCAACAGACTTTCTGCCTTCCGCTGCATAATGACGGCTTGACATCCGGCCTGCGATGTTGGGTTCCCGTTGAAGTCGATGTAGGTTCAAAAAAAGAAGGGGCCTCGCACATTTCAGGATACTGACACGTTCTTAACTGTTTTTTATTATACTCTAGTATATACGCTTTTTCAACATAAAATGCGCAATTATTTTTATTTTTTATGTCATAGGAAATTACTCCGTAATGTTCCTATGACATAAAAAGCCCTCCGGGCAGGATCACACTGCGTCGTAGAGGAATCATGTCGCTGGAGCGCCCCGCCGCAGGCGCAGAATCCTGCTTATAGGATTCTTTCTTGTAGGATACAAGTTACTGAGAACGGGACGAACAGTAACTGATACTGTTGATCATAATATGAACAACAACTATTTAATACCAAGAATGGCCTTCACTGTCTCTGGCATATCCGGTGCATCTACGACTCTGTCATGAAGTACCGGTGCTGTACGGATTGTTTCAACTGCCTGCGGCAGTTTCACTCCTGAAAGGCCGCTCAGTTCATCGGCCAGTGCAAAATCATCTTTGTTCTCTGTACTTACACCCAGAGCTTCCATTACACTTCTTGTAAATTTATATGGACTTGCAGTAGATGCGATGACTGTTGGTGTAGTATCTTTTGTATCTGCCACATATTTATCATATACACCGGCCGCAACTGCTGTATGAGTATCGATTACATATTTACTGTCTTTGAAAATCTTATCAATCGTCTTGGCGGTTTCTTCCTCAGTACAGTAATTGCCATAGAAATCAGAAAGCTGTGCTTTCATATCATCAGTAATCGTATATTCCCCGCCTGCCGCCAGAGCCTGCATAAGTTCTGCACATTTCTTGGCATCATTGCCTGCAATACGATAGATCAGGCGCTCCAGATTACTGGAAATCAGAATATCCATAGACGGAGAAGTTGTAAGAATGAAATCACGTTTTCTGTTATAAGTTCCTGTACGGAAGAAATCATACAGAACTTTATTGTCATTAGATGCGCAGATTAACTTGTGAACCGGAAGTCCCATCTGCTTTGCATAATAAGCAGCAAGGATGTTTCCAAAATTTCCCGTAGGTACTACAATATTAATCTCCTGTCCGTCTTTTATCTTGTCCTGACGTACAAGAGACGCATACGCATATACATAATAAACAATCTGAGGTACCAGACGTCCGATGTTAATGGAGTTTGCAGATGAGAACTGATATCCTGCTTTATCCAGCTCTGCCTCTAATTCCTTGTCATTAAACATTTTTTTAACTGCTGTCTGGGCATCATCAAAGTTACCAGTGATTCCTACAACATAGGTATTGTTACCCTTCTGAGTTACCATCTGTTTCTCCTGAATCGGGCTTACACCATGTTTTGGGTAAAATACGATGATCTTAGTTCCCGGAACATCCGCAAAGCCAGCCATAGCTGCTTTACCAGTATCACCGGAAGTTGCAGTAAGAATAACAATCTTGTTCTTCACCTGGTTCTTCTTAGCTGCGGTGGTCATCAGATGCGGAAGAATTGATAATGCCATGTCCTTAAATGCAATTGTTGCGCCATGGTAGAGTTCAAGGAAATAGGCCCCATCCGCTTCATGAAGCGGTGCGATCTCTTTTGTATCAAATTTGTCATCATAGGCATTGTTGATGCAGTTCTTTAATTCTTCTTCTGTAAAATCAGTGAGGAAACGTTTCATTACCTCATATGCTGTCTCCTGATAGCTCATCTTAGCCAGTTCATTCATTGGAACATCCAGCTTCGGAATTTCTGTCGGCACAAACAAGCCGCCATCCTCAGACAGCCCCTTTAAAATAGCCATAGAAGCTGTTACGGTTTCTTCTTTTCCTCTTGTGCTTTTGTATAATACCTGCATGATATTTCCTGCCTTTCCAAAGTTATTCATTTGCCAATTGAACACATTATAGCATATGCTTTAGCAAAATACCATCCTAAATTATTTCTGTTTTTCTGATTCTTTTTGGCATTGTTCACATCTCCAACAAGAAAGAATCCTGCTTGCAGGATTCTCCGCCTGCGGCGGGGCGCTCCAGCGACATGATTCCTCTCCGACGCAGTGCGATCCTGCCCGGAGGTTTTTTTATGTCATAAGAACATTACGGAGTAATTGTAGAGTAGGTCAGAGGGCTTTTGCCCTCTTTCCCCTCATCAAACCGTACGTGAGGTTTTCCCTCATACGGCTTTCCGACATTCTTCTTTCTACAGCATTACGTCATGCCGCCATTAGTTGTAAGC